>Ga0194063_10001370_pt1 | contig 15886 bp, 17 predicted proteins | sample SepL3720m_MetaG_FD_155459 | JGI IMG/M metagenome (GOLD analysis project Ga0194063, IMG submission 155459) | Anoxic zone freshwater microbial communities from boreal shield lake in IISD Experimental Lakes Area, Ontario, Canada - Sep2016-L373-20m | ecosystem: Environmental > Aquatic > Freshwater... | reverse complement strand
TCCCACTCCTGAGTATAAGACCGGTCAGGCAGAAGAATTAAAGCATCTGGGGCAGCCGACCTGGATGGATACCTACTGGAATGACGTCAATTGGAATCTAGTTGATGATGAGAATATGTACTGGAAAGTGCGTAATGGAGAGCTGTACATGACTGCCCGCAAGAAGACGGATATTGATCATTGGGCTATGAGCAGACAGCCTGTGATTCAAGATTTCTATCTGGAGATGCATGCATCCACCGGCCCACTGTGTGGCGGGTTTGATAGCTATGGCATGATTGTCCGGGCAGTTGATGATGACTCGGGTTATGTATTTGGCATCACCTGTAATGGGACCTATCGTTTATACCAATGGGATCATGGATACTTCAAAAATATTCAACCATATACTGCCAGTCAGTATATTAATGTTGGGACCTATAAAAAGAACCGTCTTGGAATTATGGCAGTGGGTCAGACACTCACGCTATATATCAATGGTTATAAGGTGGGAGAATATGCAAACGATTGGTTTGCCCGTGGTCAGTTTGGTCTCATGCTCGGACCGAATCAGACCCAAAATCTAACCATCATGGTAAGTGAAATGGCATACTGGCAATTCAGATAAAGGACCTCCAGCCCAAATTTGAATGTTGTTACGGCGGGACTTACCACCCCGCCGTAACGCTTTAATCGTCGAAAATTAATTGGAATCGCTTTCTTTAAAACATTGCCATTTTTTATTGGCTAGAGTATAATACATTTACCATATAATATAAAAGGAGTATTTACCATGGCAGGCGTTTCTTATGATCATGTAACTAAAAAATTTGGAGATGTGTTTGCTGTAAACGACCTCAGTATTCAGATTGAGGACAAGGAATTTCTGGTGCTCGTCGGACCTTCAGGCTGCGGCAAGAGTACTGCGCTGCGCTGCCTTGCCGGTTTGGAAGAGATCACCAGCGGGAGAATATTGATTGGAGACCAGGTGGTCAATGATGTGGCACCGAAAGACCGCGATATTGCCATGGTTTTCCAATCTTATGCTCTGTATCCGCATATGTCTGTTTTTGACAACATGGCATTTGGCTTAAAACTACGCAAGACGCCCAAAGAAGAAATCAAGCGTCGTGTGGATGAAGCAGCCACGATCTTGAGTATTGAGCATCTCCTGAATCGTAAGCCTCGTCAATTATCAGGTGGTCAACGTCAGCGTGTGGCGGTAGGGCGTGCTATTGTACGCCATCCGAAGGTCTTTTTGTTCGATGAACCGCTCTCGAACCTGGATGCAAAATTACGCGTTGAAACGCGTGCCAGCATCAGCCGTCTGCATCATGACTTGGAAACGACATTCATCTACGTAACCCACGATCAAACGGAAGCGATGACAATGGCATCCCGTATTGCCGTGATGAAAGATGGTCTATTACAGCAAATCGATACCCCACAGAGTCTCTACGATCTTCCGGATAATATCTTTGTAGCAGGCTTCATTGGTTCTCCTGCAATGAACTTCTTTAAATGTCATCTGCGATCTGATGGTGGGCATTTGTATGCAGACGCCGGTACCTTCTCCGTCCAGCTTCCGGATGCACGTAAAGAGATCTGCAACCCATATATGGATAAAGAAGTGGTCTTCGGTATTCGTCCTGAAAATATCCATGATCCTTCCTTTGCTCCACCGGGGATTGAATCTCAGAATATTGAGGCTCTGGTTGATGTAACCGAGTTGATGGGAAATGAGGTTAATGTCTATCTCAAGACAGGTGATCATTCCTTTATTGCGCGGGTTGACCCACGCACGCGTTTCAAGATGGGTGAAAAGGTGATGGTTGCTTTCAATATGAAAAATATACAGTTATTTGACATGGAAACAGAGAAAGCCATTCGCTAACCCGTTTCTTTTTTCTTAATAATAATTAAAACTGGCGGCAACGTATAGTCGCCAGTTTTGTTATAAAGGGGTCAATTTATGATATTCGGGCACAAAAAAATCCATCCTTGACATTCTACAATAGAAGGATATAATAACTCAGGTTTGCGCTGGTGCTGGAACTGGCAGACAGGCATGGTTGAGGGCCATGTGCCGAAAGGCGTGTGGGTTCGATTCCCACCCAGCGCATAAAAAAACAGGTGATTGATAAGATCACCTGTTTTTTCTTTTTCAAGATTGAAATCATAGCATATGTTTGCCTGATCTGTCTGTCATCGTAAAAACAGCATCCATATCCAATATAAGGATGAGGTGTTTTTCCGTCCGTGCAATCCCCAAAAGGAGGGTTGTTTCGGTTGCGGATATAAACGATGACGCCGGTTCGATAACGTTTTTTGGAAGTGAGTTGACTCCAGAAACTTCATCGACCAAAATACCCGCCCATTCGTCCTGCGTACTGATGATGATCAATCGGGAGTTGTTATCAACATCAATGACGGGCATGCCGAGTCGTTTCCGCAAGTTAATAATCGGTACAATTTGACCGCGCAAGTTTATAAGACCTTCCACATAATCAGGAGTGAAGGGTACTGGACAAATCAGTTGTGTTTTAATAATCGTTTGTACGTCCGCAATATCGACCCCGTAAAAGTCCTGGTTGAGCCGGAATGTTACGATTTGCAAATACTCATCCTGAACAGTAGGACTGGGCGCGCTGGTTTGGGTTTCAACGGTCTGGATGGAAGTTTTTTTGCTTTCAGAAATAGATAGTGTTTGACTTGTATTTACCGCAATTGCTGTTGGAGCAACATTGCTTTGCGGGGTTTGTGATTTTACTTCTGTAATTGCCGTACTTGGTGCAGAAGGTGTATAAGCAGTCTCTGTCTCTTCTGTCTTAGCGGGTACTTGGGTAACCGACTCCATAGGTTCTTCTGATAATGTGAAGGGTGCCTCGGGAGACCTTTGTTCTGAATCCCCATCTTCAGAATGCCCAGTTGGAGACAGCAGGTCAGCGGGGCTGTGCCTGGTTTGTTTCTTACTGGAAAATAAACCCTCTAAACTTGCTTCTAATTTATCTTTACGACGGCTCATAGCTATGTACCTCACTCGTACTGATGGTTATAATCTCTTGTGCTAGTTGCCGGTATTGAATACTGGCACGGGATTTAGGCGCATATGTAGTGATAGGTTCACTCATAACAGCGGCTTCTCGTAGATGTGTATCCATATTGATTAATGTTCTCAATAAATACTTTGAGAAGTTCAGACGAAGCTGGTTATATATTTCACGGTTGATGCGATTCCGGCTATCATACATGGTAACAACCAGGGAATAGCTTAATTGTGGGTTATTCCTTTGGCGGATGGCATCAGCGATACCTAAGAGATGTAATAAACCTTGTGCAGCATAATATTCGCATTGTAATGGAATAAGTACCCGATTGGCAGCAGACAGAGCGGACAAGGTAATTGATCCCAAAGATGGTGGACAATCAAGAAGAATATAATCGTATTTTACTTTAAAAGACAATAATATCTTCTTTAGTATGGTTTCGTAATTTTCTTGGTCAAATAACCACCGTTCGATGCTGGCTAATCGGAGGTCGGCTGGTAAAATTTCCATCCCATTTATTGCGGTAAGTAAGATGGCATGATTGATATTATCTGTTTGGTTTTCAAAAAGATCAGCTATGGACCAATCGATTTCATCAGGATCAAGACCAACGCTAAGTGTTAAGTTCGCTTGTGCATCAAGATCGACGATCAAAGTACGATATCCTTGTTCTGCCAGACAAGCACCAAGGCAAAAACAGGAGGTAGTTTTGGCTACACCCCCTTTTTGATTACTGATTGCGATTATTTGAGTCATTCCCTTGTTTCTAATCCGCTTCTCTCGTTAGCAAATAAAAAGGTTAAATTGGTTTTGGAGCCGCAGGTACAGGTATCTGGGCTGCATTCCGACCTTTTTGGATGCCTTCTCGGAGTGCTAGATGGATTTTTAAGGAGCCTTGACTGGAGGTCAGTGGAACTACAATCCGTCCAATATCCAATGTAAAAATTGTTGCGCCTTTTCCTACCAGCAATGTGGGAGGAGAGATATTTGCTTCATAGCCTGCGTCTGCTAACTTAATACTAGCTCGACCGGTAATCACATTACCCATTTCAGCAATACCACTTTGCATGAGGGGATCCATAGCATCCATAGGTTGCCCCATAATTTTTGAAACAAGCATTATTGCTGTAGTCTTAGGCATGCTGAAGAGCACGTTTCCTTCGACTGCTCCGACCAGACTAATGATAACGGTCAAATCTTCGGTTACGTATGCATTCTTCTCAAGGCTTAGTTGACCGCGCTGCATTTCAATACCGGTTTCAATCTGGATTACCTCATATGCGGCATCGACAAATGGGTTAAGAAATTTAACATTCATAGGTTCGACTACGCTCAGAAATTATCTATATATTCAAGGTTACGATCTACTTTCACGAAGTCCGAGGTGAACTGTTACTAATCCCACGTCAGTATTTAATGGAACAACAACACGTTGAAAGTCGAGTGTAGATATTTCAATATCTCTTCCTTCGATGATTGTTGGGGGAGAAATTTGGGATGCATAACCTGCCTGCGAGAGCTTAATGGTGGCTTGACCAGTGATGACATTACCTAGTTCTGCAACACCGCTGCGAGCGAGATCATCGAATTCCAAAAACTCTTGATCCATAACCCGCGAGACCAACCCAAGTGCGGTTTTTGTATTCATGCCATATAATACGGTTCCTTCGACTTGTCCGATCAGACTGATCAATACTGTAACCTCTTCTGCTGTTAGAGAAGATTTTTGCATTGATAGCTGTCCTTTCGTTACAATAAGACCGCACTCGGCTTCCAATACTTTGGCGGCTGCTTCGGTAAATGGGTTTAGGAATTTCACGTTCATAAGATTCGTTCTCCCTTATTACATTATATACCGTAATATTGCTAGAATTACGTCTTGATATAGAAGGAGATTCCTTGAGTACGGAAACCAATATCTTGTGGTCGCGGAATAATCTCAGTTGCTCCGACAAACAAGACACCTCCTTCTCGCAAAGATCCATGGAATTTTTTGTATAATAAATCTTTCGTTTCAGATGTGAAATATATCACGACATTTCGACACACGATCAAATCGAAATCTTTTTCATAAGCGCCTGTAATCATATTATGTTCGCGGAATTCGATTCGTTTAGAAGTTTTTTCGTTGATATAAAAAGGTGGTCCACCTGGTGCAAAATTGGCGTTGCGCTGAGCCGTACTTACATTTTGGATGTCTTCAGTAGTATATGGTCCACGCGCAATTGCTTTGGCTAACGCCCCGCGGTCCAGGTCTGTGGCAAGAATGTAATGCTTTCGTGCAGGTGCCATCTCATCTAGGATCATTGCCAAGGTATAAGGCTCATCACCGATCGAACACCCGGCGCTCCAAATTCTTAATCCACCACCGGGTCTGGAAATCAGTGTTTCTTTGAATAATCGAGGTAAGACAGTTTCTCGTAATGATTGCCAGCGTTCCATATCTCTGAAAAAAGCGGAAACATTAATAGTAAGATAATTGCGAAAACGCAGGAATTCTTCTTTGTCAGTACGGATACGCTTAAAATATTCATCCCAAGAGGGAGCGCCACAACGTACAAGCCAAGAATCTAACCGACGCCGCATTTGTTGGTCTTTGTAATATTCCAGATCTATATCAAGAATATCTTTAACTGCTTTTTTTATTTTGACGTAGATCTCATTTTCCATAGAATAAATTTTACCAATGACAGATTTAACTTTTTGATACGGCGCGTTTTATGGCTGCTGCAATTTCCGGTAGTGGTAGCACCTCATTGGATGCTCCAGCTTCGAATACACTACGAGGCATTCCCCAAACGACACAAGATGATTCAGCTTCGGCGATGATCCATCCACCTGAGCTGTGTATGAGCATGGAACCGTTCGTTCCATCGCTTCCCATACCCGTTAATACAACGCCTACAACAGAACCTTCAAAACGTTGGACAACAGATGCCATGGTTACATCAACCGAAGGACGTACGCCATGTACAGGAGGAGCCTGGTTCAATGCAATCCGGTTATTTTCATCCAGTACCATGTGGTATCCGCCAGGGGCAACGAGGGCGCGTCCGACTTCGAGAGCGTCTCCAGGAGCAGCTTCTTTTACAGCTAATTGGGAGGTTGTATCCAAACGCTCAGCAAGAGAACGAGTAAACCCGACTGGCATGTGTTGAATAATGAGGACAGCCGCGGGGATATCGTACGGAATTTCAGGAACAACCGTGTTTAATGCACGTGGTCCTCCTGTTGAAGAACCAATGATCAAGATTTTGTCAGATTTGATCATCGGGCGGATAATTTTACCTGTTTTATTGTTTTGGTTACTGGAAAGATTCTGAAGACTTTCGGTGTTTGATAGGCGATTGGTTGCTGGAAGGGTAGTAAACCGGCTGACTTTTACTTTCGTTTGGGCAGCACGTCTGACTTTCGCAATGACGTCATCCATGATGGACGCCAAATTCGCCTTCGATTCTGGTTTTGTGACAAAGTCGACTGCTCCTAATGTCAATGCCTGAATGGTTTCACGCGCCCCGTCACTGGTAAGACTGCTTACCATGATAACCGGTAAGGGAAAACGAGTCATGATTTCTCGTAATGTCGCTAATCCATTCATGCGGGGCATTTCTATATCTAAAGTAACGACATCAGGTTTTAGCTTTGGAATGAGTCGCAGAGCTTCTTCTCCATCATGGGCACTTCCAACGACTGTAATTCCTGAAACTTCGCTTAAATGTTTCGTGATCGTAAAACGCATAAAAGCAGAATCATCCACAATCAAGACGCGGATTGGATATCTGAGAGTAGATTCGCTGAATATTTTTTGACCTGAGTCCATATGGTATCTTATGTAATCAGCTTGGCAATAGCACGCATAACCCGTTCGCGTTCGAATGGCTTGACCACGAAATCTTTTGCTCCGGATTTAATCGCTTCCAAAACAACAGATTCTTGCCCCAATGCGGTGAGCATCACGACTTTTGCATTGGGATCGAAAGCACGGATTTCTTTTAGTGCTGTCAACCCATCCATCTCGGGCATGGTGATGTCCATGAGTACAACGGCAGGTTTATTGGATTTATACTGCTGAACAGCTACGACCCCATTCTCTGCCTCAACGACTTCATGCCCGTCTGCTTGAAGCATTTTAGAAATGCGCACTCTCAAGAATTGGGCATCATCCACAACCAGAATTTTTGCCATATTTACACTCTCCTTCTACATGAATTTAATGACTAATCCGATTATGATCTCAATTAGTACAGGTGTTTATACATCTCGTTCTTTCCCGCCCATCATACGAATAGCCATACGTCCATCGGCTACATAAAAACGTACTGTTCTACCGATATTGCCTCCTACTTCTTCTCCAGCAATTTTGAATTTCATTTCACTAAGCTTACGCCGAGATGACTCAATATTTCGAAAGCCGATATTCATCACGTCTGAGAAAGTTGTAGAGGCGAGCATATTCGCTCCGCCTGCCATCCGAATGACGATCCGAGTGCGTAGTGCCCCCGCGTGGAGCATTTTTTGCAAGAGGACTTCAAGACCACAACATACGTATTTTGAGCAAGCCTCATTTATTTCTGTCGTATCATCGCAAGAAGGTAGAACAGCATGTACCATACCTGCTACGTGTGTAACTGGATCGTACATGGCTATTCCAAGGCAAGATCCCAGTCCGTATGCGACTAAGATGTCATTCGGGTTATTGCTAATTTTTACTTCTCCAAGCCCAACAACGATATTGTTCATGGATTATAATCCTTTACCTCAAATGAATAAAGAATACTTCTATTTGATGATTGAGTGATGGTAATGGTGTACAATCTCAATTTTTCCCTTCTAAAAAGGCTTCCAATACTCTGGGGTCAGGAATCACCCAGAAACTTGCCTCAGCTTCGCGATCTCCCTGCATAAAAGTTGCACTAAGCATTAGAACATGTTCGCTGACACCTGCTGCTGTGGCAATAATTACGTCTAGGATTGCTGCGACCATATCTACCATAACTGCGGGGGGAGTCGGACGAGCCTCAAGACCCAGCATCGTAGCAACGGAGTTAAGGAAGAATGAGCCGGTCAAATTACCTACTTCTGCTAAAGCAGAACGTTCATAGGCTCCCAGATGTTGGGTGGTTCCTTCAGGCTCGTCAATGAGAAGGTCAACTAACTTGAGTGCTCTCTCATATGGGAAAACGAGCATAATTTGCCCTGACATTTCTCCTTCAGCACGTAGATATACGCCTACAGCCTCGTTTTCTGGACCTCCCAGTAGATCAGGAATATTGACTAACGGCACTAACGTGACTTCTGGCTCAGTAACCGTTATTTGCTGACCCGTCATCTGGGAAAGTCCTTTGACAGCATTTTGGATTCCTTCTCCCGCCATAACTTCAAGTAGCGGGCGAAGTTTTTCAGAAAATTGTTCGTGAGTGTATGGATCTTTCATATATTTTATCTCGCTTCTATTTTACACTAATGTCGATATTGTTGCATTCCGGCAAGGGAGAATAATCCCTTAACATCCACGATCAGGCTTACCTGACCATCACCAAGGATAGCTGCACTGGCAATTCCAGGCGTTTCACCAAGTAAGGAACTGAGTGACTTAACTACCAGTTCTTGTTCTCCGATAAGTTTATCAACAATAATTCCTAAATCTGATTTTCCCCAACGTACGACAACGACGTATACATGGTCAGCATTTTCCACATTGGAAGGGAAATTAAATACCTTGCTCAAAGCTGCCAAAGGTAAGACGCTGCCACGCAGCGTGATAACTGGTCGTTGATTCACGGTTTTAATCGTATCAACTGGAACGCGCAACGTTTGAGTTATCGTGCCGAGTGGGATGGCAAATTTGACCATTCCAACCTGTACAAGGAGCGTCGGTACGATAGCTAAGGTTAAAGGTAGAATAATCTGAAATTGTGTGCCGCGCCCGGACCAGGTTTCAACTTGTACCGAACCATTGAGTTGTTCAATATTATTGCGGACGATATCCATTCCTACGCCTCGCCCAGAAATGTCTGAAACAGTTTTGGCTGTAGATAAACCAGATGCGAAAATTAGATCAATCGCCTGTTCGTTGGGCATACTTGCCGCTTCAACGGAAGTCATTAGACCTTTCTCGACAGCTTTATTCTTAACCCGATCGACATTGATACCCTGTCCATCATCTTCGACCGTGATGACAATATGACCTTCCTCATGGCGCGCGGCTACAGTTATGGTTCCCATGCTTGGTTTTCCGACTGCCAGACGATCCTTGCTAAGTTCAATACCATGGTCAACAGAGTTGCGCAGCAGATGGATTAATGGATCATTGATATTCTCAATCACAGAACGGTCCAATTCGGTGTCTTCACCACGCATAATCAGGTTGATCTCTTTGTTTGCCTTGCGTGCCAAATCTCTTACTAAACGGGGTAGTTTGTTGAAGACAGATGAAATTGGCTGCATTCGGATACGCATCACTTCAGTTTGTAGTTGGTCGGTGATACGCCCTATATGGGTAATTGTCGTGGAAAGGTGTTCGACGCGCTCATCCCCACGGAAATCGATCTCTAAATCAGTTCTTAATTGGTAGATACGATTGCGATCCGTGATGAGTTCACCGACTAAATTCATCAAGCTATCAAGCCGTTCAACACTGGTACGTACAGTCTGTTCGCCGATTTTTTCGGATTGGCGTGTAGAACGGGTATTTTTATCTGGATTTGCACCCTGCGATTGGATTTGCTGAAGCGCACTTGGGATGGTACGAGGTGCTTCTCCTTCGATGCTGGCTTCAGATGGCTTTATTTCTGTTAAGTTACCAATCGTTAATTTGTCGATTTCATCAATATTTCTTAATACCGTTTGAACTTCTTCGATTGGTGAGCTGGGAATAAAGTGTACTTTAAACTGCAATACTGGTGCCGCACGATCGATATGCGATTGGTCAGGCTCCATATATACGATACTTCCCATTTCGCGAAGGGCTAAAACGATTTGCAGGGCACGTGCCGCAGATGCGATACTACTCGGGGAAATGGTTGCTTGAATTAAGATTGAGCCTTGTTTATCTCCAAAGGGAGGCTGGATCGGCGTTGTCACCGTTTGAGATTCTGGTCCAAGCGATTTAAGTTTTTCAAAACGGTAAACGAGCGGTTCTACTTCTATATCGCTAGCTTTTCCTTTAGATACTTCGCCGCTTAACGTTCGAATAGCATCGACAGCCTCCAGACAAAGATCAATCAATTCACTACTTGGCCCAAATTGTCTTTTCCGCAATCCATCGAGAGCTGATTCTAATGCGTGGGTGACTTCGACCATCCGTTTATGGTTGATCATACCAGCCGCGCCTTTTAGGGTATGAGCGGCGCGAAAAACTGCCTGGATGAGATCCTCGTCCTCGGATAGCTGTTCTATTTGCACTAAGCCTTCATCCAAAACCTGTAATTGTTCGTCGGATTCGGCGATAAAAATTGGATATTCATCATCGGAAATTTCAAAAATTAATTCGGTTCCGGGTGGTATATCTAAAGTATATCCAAACGCTGTTTCTGGTTTTACAGGCGTGGTGCTTACGGTTTTCTCGATAGTTGGTTCAAGCGCCTCACCCTGGCTGGTAGTAATTTCAAGATTATCGATTTCTGATATGGATGATAAGTTATTGCGGATATCCTCAATAGGTTTGTTCGATACAAAAATTGCTTCTAAATGGTGGATTGGCGCTGCGGTTTCAATAATATCTACGGAGGGATTGATGCTGATCACTTTTCCCATATCCTGAAGAGCCATCAATACTTGGAAAGCCCGTGCCGCAGAGGCGACACTATCTGGAGATATATCGGCTTGTATAATGATCATATTTTCATTTTTTGCCATTGGGCTTTTACCTCCATCGAACGACCTAATTGTCTATGCCGACAACTGTATTTTTGAAGTGCCGGCATGCTTCAACACTGCACATTTATGTTGGTTTCGAAGACTAAATATATACACCCAATCATTATAACTAATAATCTAGTATTTAACCAAAGAAATCATGCTTCTATAAATACTGATTAGACTATGTTTCAATTATACACAATTTTAAGTATTTTTGTTTTGCCAAATTGATCTAAAACGATTCTTTGCTCAATGATTGTTAGATTAAACAGTGAATTCTATCAAAAGTATAGTATAATCGTTAATAATCTTATTGAGTAGGGATGTAAGCGGCTTCGAACTGAATATAAGAGTCAATATAAGAAGAAACTTGAAGGATAAAAAAATATGGCTGCGGATTTTGATCGACTTATTGAGGATGCCAATCAATATGCTCAAAATGGTGATTGGTATCGGGCTTTAGATGTCTTGGCAGAAGCAAATAAATTAAAGCCGAGAGATGCAGGTGCCGTTTCCGGCATGGCACAGTGTGCACTGCAACTGGGAAAACCAGAAGAAGCGTTAACCTTTTTCCAGCAAGCGGTCGTTTTAGCCCCCGATTCAACCGATGTTCACAATAACCTGGGAATTGTACAGGCGATTCTCGGTAAACTTGAGGCGGCAGAAGGATCCTACCAGATGGCAATTACCTTGGATCCGGATTCATCTCAGGCGTGGAAAAATTTAGCCATGCTTTACCTTAAACAAGATACGCGGGTAAAAGAAGGGGTTGATATATTGTCGGCTGTGGTGCAAGCGGACCAGACGGATTCAGACGCTTGGTTTTTACTTGCACAATGCTATGAAGAAGTGGGTGATATCGATTCGGCAAAGGAATTGTATGGAAAAGCTTTAAAACATTCCCCAGATCATCTTTCTTCAAAAGAAGCGTTAAATCGATTAACTCAAGTAGATATTATCCCAGAACGTGTATCTGATCTGGATCGGATTGCCCGACCGGAACATGCTCAGAAATTAGCCAGTTTAAAAAGTTTGAAAGGCTTGAAAAAACCCACCATTGATCCTGCTAGCGGATTGGATGATGTAAAAAAAAACTAGTAGCGGGATTTTTCGGCTCCCCTGAAATAGCTACTGAAGCCCGTTTAAGCGTAGTGGCAAGGGCTTTGGATAGAGCTGGTTTGACTATTAAAATCGGTGTGAGTCTTCCGGATGAGTATCTGGCAATGCTGGATGTTTTCGTCTTTGCGAATCCACATTATTCCATTGAATTATGCCAGGACATTGAAAAATGTCTACAAATGAAAAAAACAAAATCCGGTATCCGGGTCATTATTGACCTCGATCGGGACTTTTTCGGTATGCCGTCCGATATGCCTGAGTATGAACATCTTGGACCCGGAAATATGGATCGTCTGGGGGTGTTGCAAACCTTATTAGCCCAGGTCGATATTGTTACTGCGCCATCCACTGCCCTTGCTGAAAAATTGAAGCAGTATGCAAAACGAGTTGAGGTTGTACCTCATTCCTGGTCAAGGTCAGATATCTTATGGGAAAAACCAACTCCGAAACGAACGATGGTACATCTGGGGATCGTCAATTCTCATTTACATAACAAAGATCTGAGCTTGATCCGAGAGAGTGTAAAACGTATCCTCGTTGAAGAGAAGCAAGTGCTTCTGGTTGCCGGCGGGGATATGGATTTATTAAATGCGTTTACGGGAATACTAGACGATCGTAAAATGTTTGTCCCGATTGGGCAGGCGCGAGACTATCCATTTGTTTTTTCCAATTTTGATATCCTTTTGGTTCCTCTTCGCGATATAAAATATAATCTTTGTAAAACAGATCTGCCTTTGCTGGAGGCTGGTATTCGCCATATTCCCTGGGTGGCAACGGATATTCCCGCATTTCAAGAATGGGGTGTGGGAGGTATCCTGGCAGCGAAAAAAGGGGATTGGTACACTGCTTTACAAAAACTTATTAAAAATGGGGAGTTACGTAAGGAATTGGGTGAGTCCGGACGACAAAAGGCAGAGCAACGCGAAGGAGATGTTGTCGCTCAACGGTGGATAGAGGTATTCACAAATTGAATCAAGAATCCCTGGAAGTCGTTCTTTATGAACGTATGTTCCTGATCCGTAATTTTGAGGAAAATGTCTTACAGTTATTCACGAAGGGTGAGTTATTTGGTACAACCCATACGTATATTGGACAGGAAGCCAATGCAGTTGGTTTGTTAAGTCATATTACGCGTTCGGATGTCGTTTTTAGTAATCACCGCTGCCATGGACATTACCTTGCCATTTTTGATGATCCTGTAAGTTTATTGGCGGAGTTGATGGGGAAGATGACGGGGGTGGTTGCCGGTATCGGTGGCAGCCAACATTTACAGCGTGAGAATTTTTATACCAATGGTGTGCAGGGAGGCATTGTCCCATGTGCCGCAGGAATGGCACTTGCGGAGAAACTTCGCCAGACAGGGAATATTGCAGTTGTCTTTTTGGGGGATGGCACTCTGGGAGAAGGGGTCGTATATGAAACTCTCAACCTGGTTTCTCTCTGGCAGATTCCATTGTTGATGGTTGTGGAAAACAACCGTTATGCCCAATCTACACCTATTCATCTAGGAGTTGCTGGCGGAATTGCTGCTCGTGCGTCCGCTTTCGATGTTGATACAGCCGAAATGAATACTACGGATGTATTGGAAATTCACAAAAATGCCGAACGGGCGGTGCAGTTTGTGCGGGAGGAGCAGAAGCCATTCTGGTTAGTACTCAATACTTACCGTTTATCATCTCACAGCAAAGGAGATGATTATCGTGATCCTGCTGAAATCGCTCAATACGCTCGCCTGGATCCACTGGACATATCGCGTCAGAGATTGCCCTTTAAGTTAGTCGATGAAATCGAGAAACGCTGCCGTCAACGGATCAATATGGCGATTGAAGAGGCACGCGCTGCATCTCTTGCAGAAGCTTAAGGATAATGGATCATGCCCTATTGTGCCCAAGTACTTAACCGCGCTCTCCACGAATTATTCTCAGAAAATCCCGATGTTTATCTGATTGGAGAAGATATTTTGGATCCTTACGGCGGTGCGTTTAAGATATCCACTGGACTCTCAACGCGCTTTCCTGCGCGTGTGTTAACTACACCTTTGAGTGAAGCGGCTATCACTGGTCTGGCTGCTGGTATGGCATTGCGCGGGCTGCGTCCGATTGTGGAAATCATGTTTGGTGATTTTATAACGCTTGCCTTTGACCAAATCGTTAATTATGCTGCCAAGTTTCATGCCATGTACAATGGGAAGGTAAACTGCCCATTGGTGATCCGTACTCCGATGGGAGGGAGGCGTGGCTATGGTCCCACCCACAGCCAGTCATTGGAGAAATTTCTAGTGGGTGTACCGGGTATTAGCGTTGTTGCGCCCAGCTCCTTGCATGCTGTAGGAGATTTGCTTAAACGCGCAGTTCTTGAAAATGATGCTCCGCTATTATTTGTAGAGAATAAGTCATTGTACTCACAAGAAAATATACTTCCTCAGAATGGGCATGTGGGTGATTTTGATGCCTTGGTAAGCGAGGACGTTTATCCAACGATCTGTTTATCCCTAAACCGTTTTGAACAAAGTGATTTGACACTGATCACATATGGAGGGATGGCACCTTTAGCCTTACAAGCGGCGACTGAATTGGCGATGGAGAAGGAAATCTTTATTGAAATCATTGTGCCAAGTCGAATCAGCCCATTTGAGATCACAGATAGTATCCGTTCACTGCGGAGAACACGGCGGTTGATAGTTGCAGAAGAAGGAACAAAATCTGGCGGATGGGGGGCAGAGGTGATTGCTCATCTTACGGAGGCGGCTGATTTCTCATTCCGTTGCGCACGTGTGGCAGCCAAAGACACGGTTATCCCTTGTTCAAAGGAATTGGAAAAAGCGGTGTTGCCCCAGGTAAGTGAAATTGTTCAAGCCGCTGTGCGTTTATACGCATAGTTTGGTGTAAAATATATTTCATTTGCTAAGAAAATTCCCTATTTGTACAATGAACCTTTCAAAATCATCCAAGTTTTCGCGTGCGTATTGAAGAACAAGTTTCGGATCAATTTCCCAATATCGGTGGACTAACAGATTGCGAAAACGTGCCATCTGGATAAGGCGCATGGCAAGGTCTTTGTCGATGATGTTGATTTCCAATAGAGTTTCAAAACAATCACTGTAACTGTCTGAGGATTTACGTGCTAATTTTGCTGATAGATGGCTACAGATTGTGGCAACCGCTTCGATGCAGATTAATAAGAGATGCTGAATCGTATAAAGGTTGCGCTCGTCGGCAAAAAAAATCTCATCTTGTAGGTCCGCATAGATGCGAATTTTTTCTATGGATTGGCGGATTTCCTGCGCACGTTCGCGAATGAGCAAATTATTGACATTATGAGTCATGACTCCATCAAATCCTTTATATATTCGCGCCGGTGGTGGTCAAATTCCATGTAATCAGCAGATACCTGCTCTATAAAGTCAGTCAATTGAGTGTCATCCCGGCAGTAAAGCAGCCGCCCTTTTAGCGCATAGTGCTGAAATCCCAGGGATGCCGTATTGATCGCCTGTACATCCACAGTTTTATGAATTGCGAGTGTCCATGCCGCGCTGAGCGACATGGTGGTCTCGAAAACGTTCATGGGAAGAGGTCTGAAGAAAAGGGCAATATCTATATCGTGATAACGGACTTCATCCAAGAAAGAACCATGCAAATAAGCGAAAAGGATTCCATCTGTTTCGAACATAAGGCGGATGAGTTTTTGTACAAGAGCTTCTTTCTCATCCATTGTGGTTAAATATCCTGCTTCGGATAATTTAGAAAATGTCATAGCCGCACTCTTTCCTGTTATAAATTATAGCATACTCCATGTATCAGAGAAATTTATGTAAATTGTTATTCAGTGCTCAATCTGGCGGTTGCGCCACCGTCCACGATGAGTGCTTGGCCGGTCATAAA
>Ga0194063_10001368_pt1 | contig 15897 bp, 17 predicted proteins | sample SepL3720m_MetaG_FD_155459 | JGI IMG/M metagenome (GOLD analysis project Ga0194063, IMG submission 155459) | Anoxic zone freshwater microbial communities from boreal shield lake in IISD Experimental Lakes Area, Ontario, Canada - Sep2016-L373-20m | ecosystem: Environmental > Aquatic > Freshwater... | reverse complement strand
CGTTATTGACTAATTTAAAACTACTAATCGCTGTTGCTCGGTCTCAGATAGCTCTTTTTTAGATATTTTAAATTTACTAACTGATTCGTAATCACTGCCAAATTCTGCAGCAAGTAGCTTAAGTTGCTCTTCTTTGTAGCTGTGGGGAATGATTATCTTAGGTTCAATCTGATTTATAATCTTGGTAGTGATTTCGGCTTTCTCACCAATAACTGGGACAATTAAAATATCTACTGTAGAAAAGGCCTCAACCTGATCATCACTAAGTACTTCTTTGACGTCTTCGGGCAGGTAGGCTACTCTTACGCCTTCTGTAATTAAGCTAAAACCACATTTACCATCAATAACAGGTATGGCATCAATCATACAACTTTTAACTTCGTATTCTCCCTGAGAATCAAATACTATTGAATCAGACTTGGGCGCATCTGGTTGTGGGGCTGAGTTTAAACTCACATCAGACTTATCATCAGGTGAATCTATAGCCACATCGATAGCTTTTGAGCTAATAAGGAATCCGTTATTTTTAGTTTTTATTATTTCCATGTGTCTATTATATCAATAAAGTAAGCTTTATTTCTCTATTTTGTCGTAATAATTTTTATATAAACTACCAACCACGACCGAAGCAGCGGCAGTTACCGGAACTGCTATTAAAACACCAACAAAACCGAGTAAAGTTGCCCCTACCAAGGCGGCCAGTAATACTACCATAGGGTGTATACCAACTACCTTCCTCATTACATTTGGCACGATTAGGTTGCCTTCCAGTTGCTGGACTACCAAAAAGAATATACCTACTATTAAGGCTTTAAGAGGAGAGCCCGTAAGTAAGGCTACCAATACAGCCGGTATAGCACCTAAGTATGCTCCGACCATTGGTACGGCCTCCATAAGTCCAGCAAATAAAGCAAGGGTTAGTGCATATTCCACCCCAATAATGGTTAGGCCTAGATAAGCGGCCGTAAATATAATTAAGCACAATATTACTTGCCCCCTCAGCCAATTCCCAAGCCTATCTGATACTTCGTGAAGAATCTTAACAAACTGTTCCCGCCAAACCTTCTTTGGTAGTAGTCCAGATAAGATAACGGCAAATTTCCTGCCACTAGCAAGCATATATATTAAAAATATAAAGAAGGTTATAAAACTAAAAAAACCTCCAGCTATACCTACCGATATTGAAGTAGCATTTTCTGAAATTCTATTTGAATTTTTATTAAGCCACGCTGATGAATAGTCGTAACCTGCCTTTGTTAGTGAGTGACTATATGAAAAATCCTTTATCTGTTGCTGGTAGCTCGGCCACTTATTGTTAAGGTTTTGAGCCTGAGATATGGTCGTAGGTATAACCTGAGATGTTATAAGGCCAAATATCGCTACGATCGTCAATATGACGATAGCTACAGAAACACCTCGACGTAATTTAAACTTTCTCTCTAGGAGTGAAACGACAGGGTTTAGAGCTATGGCAAAGATCCCCGCTACAGCCACGGATATAATAATGCCTGAAATCTGAAATATTACCCAGACAAAGGCCAATGTAAGTAGTAAATAAATAAATGTGAGTGGCGAAACTACTACTACGTGGCGCTTTGCGTCCTTCATTTAATAGTAACCTCATCATCTGATACCACAGATATACGGGTAGTGTCTTCTAGGCCTGTATCATCTAAAGACCCTGAATTATCCTGCTCAGAACCAACCTTCTTAAATATCTTAAGGTCATCGTACAAAACTACCTTCTTTGCATCGAGGATATCTGTGAGAAACCTGTCATTAAGGTTTCTGCGGTAATCAAAGTCCTCAAGACGCATACTGGTATAGTTGAGTTCTCGAGACATCTCTTTTTCCATGTCGGCAATAATTTGCGCTAGCTTTGCTCTATTTAGGTCTCCGACGATGAATATATCTATTTGTTGATTACTACCCCTAACAAAAGCCCCAGTCAGAAATATTAATCTTACATTACCAGCCTTTTTAATTCTTTTTAGTATCTGATCGTCTTCCTTTGTCTGCTTGATGGCTTTTGACTTAGCAGGAATCTTGGAAAATATTGACTGTAACTCGGCATGGAACTTATATTTTTGATCAACTTCATAATAAAGCCTATTGCCCTGACTCACTGAGCGAACGATACCGATGTTTAATAGGTTCTGTAACTCACGACGTACTGAGTTTATTTGCTCATCAATTTTTCGGGTTATCTCACGAACATAGAATGGTCTTTCAGGATTATTATAAAACAAGCTAAGTAGCTTAACCCTAGTCTTTGATCCAAACAATTGTTCAAACATACCATCTCCTCGCCAGTAGTATTTTAGTGTTCAAGCTTGCATGCAACCTGAACTACTACCTAATAAATCTGATTATACACTACATTGAATACATTTTTCAAACAACAATATTAGTTAGTTAGATTTATAATACTTTGTAGAGTTTTATTCTCTAACGAATCATCGAGGTTCTTGAGTACAAAGTTTGGCTCTATTTTATGTACTGCTTTTTCTATTAAGAAGTCGGCAACTTTTGGGTTTTTTGGCAGAAATGAACCGTGCATGTACGTACCGATTGAATTACCCTGAATTATGCCCTCTCCAATTGACTGACTGGTATTCCCAAAACCCTTCAGCACTTTTCCGAGCGCTAAGCTACCATCCAGGAGTTCTGTCTCTCCGCTATGATTTTCAAAACCAACCATCTGTCCAAATACATCATTTTGCACCACTAGGTTACCAATCATCCTTTGATCACTAGCCCTGGTTACCAAGTCAAATAGTCCTATTCCAGGTAACTTTTCACCTTCCGACGTTACAAAATACTTGCCGAATAACTGATAGGCTCCACATATTGCCAGGATTGGAGTTCCTCTTCTGGCATGATCGTGGATGATGTCTGATTTAAGTAATAAGTCCTTAGCTACCAGCTGTTGCCCCCTGTCTTGACCGCCACCCATGAATATAATGTCATATTCACCCTTTAAATCATCGCCGATTGATACAGGGTGGTAAGTACTTTTTATACCTCGCCACTCCATTCTTTTCTGTAAAGTAATAATGTTGCCAAAATCACCATATATATTCATCCTGTCAGGATATAAATGAAGTATTTTTATAGCCCTCATTTTGATATTCCTTTCAGCTTTACGGCACTAAATCTAGATATAGTCTGTCTCATTTCCAGCATGGCAGTGTAGGTATTGAGAGCATACACAATCCCCGACTCACTAGGGTCAGCTGCCGTAGCTAAGTCTAGAGCTTGCTTGAGGGTGTTGGCAATTTTGATGTTGTCCATGTTAAAACCGGCGTATTTAAGCCTCAGGGCCATATCATAGCTTCTACTACCACTAACTACTATCTTGCCGGTGTAGGAACTAAGGTCTTCTAGTGCGCTGTCCCATAACCAAGACACATCCCTACCATCAGCGATATTGTCGTTTATCGATAATATTAAGGTATTAGACTGTGGTTTCGGCTTCAGGTAGGTCTGAATAATCTGATTGAAGCCCGTTGGGTTCTTTATTAGAAGTAATTTAACACGCCGACCAGAGTATTCGATGCTCTCACCTCTGCCGAAGACCGAGGAAGTCTTGGATAAGGATCTAATAGCCTCGTCTACACCTAGACCCAATGCTTCGGTAGTCGCCAATGCTGCTAGGGAATTGTATATATTATATATACCAGGCAGTGAAATGTTTATTTTTTTCAATTGTGTAGATATTTTTACATCGAAATCAGACCCAACTTTGGTGAGTGAGCGCATTTTTATCAAATTAATATTGGGCTCTGGTCTTGTATATTTTTTATTCTTTGAGGTGTAAATACCTATATGTCCAAAATAACGTTGTAGATATTGCAACTTTTCTCCGCTCTCCTGCTCAAAGACACTATCTGCTGTGTGGTCATTTATAATTTTATCGCCTTGGTAGTCAGATATGCCAAAGAATATTGGTTTATTTAGCGCTTTTATACCTATAGAGGCTACTAAGGGGTCATCAGCATTTAAAACTAGCTTGCTTTTAGTGCCAGCAAATGTCTTTTCAAAGCTTTTTGCAATACTATCCAGTTCACCGTATCTGTCCAGCTGGTCTCTAAATAGGTTTGTCACCACCACATACTTGGGCTTGATTGCACTACAGACAGATGGGACGTAAGCTTCATCCACCTCTAATACAGCCATTCTAGCCTTATTTCGGCCTCTTAAATTACTGTTTTGTATAAGAGTCGAGATAATTCCCCTACGCATGTTTGAGCCCGCAGTATTGCGAATGTGCACTACTCCGCTACCGTTGAGCATATCAGATATCATCTTACTAGTGGTTGTTTTGCCGTTCGTACCTGTAACTACGACTATTCCATCTGGGAAATTACCCTTAGCTAGCTTTGACATTAGATTACCATCTACCTTTTCGGCTAGAAGGCCAGGCAAAGCTGTGCCGCTCTTACCAAGTATCCTACCTGTTGAGTAGGCTGACTTAGCTAGTATAATAGCAATCGTTTTCTTCATAGCTATATTGTATCAGCTGTTGTTGTAAGTCTCTAGATAGGCAGTAATCATTGTGCTGGCTTCTTTATAGTTGTGTACCCAGTGAATGGCATCATTTCGCTTGAACCAGGTTAACTGCTTTTTGACCAGCCTCCAAGTTGAGGAGTTGATAGCCTCCTCAAGTTTATCTAGGTCAATCTTTTGATCCAAATAATCTAATATTTCAGCATACCCCGTTGTGGTTTTTAGAATGTCACAGTCGCCATATTCTAGTCTTAGTTTTTCAACCTCTTGAATAAAGCCTTTATTCAACATTCTTTTTGTTCTAACCGCTATATTTTGCTTTAATACAGGCATTTCTACCCTTATACCCATAACGAGTGAATTGACTTTGTTAACCTCTCTATCGCTATCTTTACTTGGTCCCTTGCTAATTAATTGCTCAACTCTACGTCGGTTTTTTACGTCAATCTCGGAAAATTTTTCAGGATATTTTTCTTTAGCAATGCTCTGTAATTCGACCAATGACAGTCCTTCTAAAGCACTCTTCTCTGCTGCCGATATGTCGCTTCTAAAGCTGTAGTCATAGAGGACCGAATCTATGTACATACCACTACCACCTACCATAATGGGGATGTTACCTCTACTTCTAATATCTTCAATTGCCCCATAAGCCCTTTTTTTAAACTCGGCTGCACTTAATAGCTCATCTGGATTCGCTATATCAAGCAGATGGTGGGTAACATCAGACTGTTCCTCGGGCGTTGGTTTGGCTGTACCGATATTCATACCCCTATAAACTGTCCTAGAGTCAGCGCAGATTATCTCTCCGCCAAATTTATGAGCAGCCTTTATGCCCATGGCTGTTTTACCTGAGGCTGTAGGCCCCAGGATTGTTACAAGCTTTGCAGTCTCCATACTATATTGATCTAGTACTTATGTCCTTAAGTATAGTAGACTTAAATTCGTCTATAGGCATCGAGCCCTGATCTCCCTTAGAGTACTTTCTAATAGCGACCGTACTTGATGCCTGTTCTTTCTCGCCAACTACCAGGGTATACGGAACCTTATACATTTCGCTGTCCCTGATTCGCTTGCCTAGAGACTCATTGTCATCATCTAGCACAACCCTAACACCTGATTTCTTAAGGTCCTGATAAACATTACGGGCATATTCTGTGAATTTTTCTGAAACCGGCAATATTCTAACTTGCTCAGGGGCTAACCACAAAGGAAAAGCTCCAGCAAAGTGCTCAATTAGGATCATTATAAATCTTTCAAATGAACCAAAGATAGCCCTATGAATCATAACGGGATGTTTCTCTTGGCCTTCAGAGTCCGTGTAGGCTAGGCTGAACCGCTTAGGCATGGCAAAGTCCAGCTGAAGTGTGGCGAGCTGTGTTTCGCGCCCCAGAGCGTCTCTAAACATGAAGTCTAGCTTAGGGCCGTATATTGCAGCTTCACCTTCCATGCGTTTAGCCTTGAGACCCTTTTCTTCTGCGACTTCCTTTAAAATTATCTCTGATTCCGACCAATCTTTATCATCTCCGATATATCTATCCAACTTTTCTTTGTCTCTCACAGATAACGAAACCCAGTGATCACCCCAGAGACCAAGTGAACTATAAAAGCTGGTGATAATATCTACTATCATTTCTGCCTCATCTCTAATCTGTTCAATTGTACAGAAGGTATGGCCGTCATCTACTGTAAAACCCCGAGTTCTTTGCAAACCACCTATTTCACCTGGCTTTTCATCTCGGTACTGCATAGTCTGCTCTACATAACGAATTGGTAGGTCTCTATAGCTCCTAGGTCTTGAGGCAAATATCTGGGTATGATGCGGGCAATTAACCGGCTTAAGCACAAACTCTTGCTTGTGGTGGCTTTGTACAGTAAATAGCTCTTCCTCGAATTTTTCGGCATGTCCAGAGGTCAAATAAAGTTCCTTTTTTGCTAAATGAGGTATAGAAACTTGCTGCATATCGTACTTATGGCCCAATTCCTCGAGCGCGCGTTTAAGTTCCTGGATGATTACTGAGCCACGAGGTGTGTACATCGGCAAGCCTGGCCCAACTAAGTCAGAAAATACGAATAGATCAAGCTCTTTACCTAATTTGCGGTGGTCGCGTCTCTCCGCTTCAACCAACATTTCCTTATATTTTGCCAAATCAACTTCTGTTGTAAAAGCTACACCATATATTCTTTGCAACTGGGGGTTATTTTCATTTCCTCTCCAGTAGGCACCAGATACTTTTGTTAGATCAAAGGCTTTGGCATTTATCTCAGAGGTGTTATTAACATGAGGTCCACGGCATAAATCAACAAAATCACCAGTTCTATAGACAGTAACGCTCTTAACCTCAGTACCGCTTGCGACCAGATCATCATCTCCAGAATCCTTGACTGCAGTCGACCCTTTTTCTCTCAGGTCATTTAAAAGTTCAACCTTAAAATCTTGTCTTTTTTCTGTAAAATACTGTATTGCTTGATCTATCGGCCATTCTTCAGTTACGAAATCAATCTTTTGTGATATCAATTTTTGCATCTCTTTGCGTATCTTACCTAGTTCACTGATTTCAATGGGCTTATCTAACTGCATATCATAATAAAACCCGTTGTCGATGACTGGGCCAACACCAAACTTTGCTTCTGGATGCATCTTCTGCACTACTGCGGCCATAATATGGGCGAGGCTGTGTCTTGTTTTGTGTAAATCATGATCATTCATAAGTTATACCTTTCATTAAATAAATAAAAACCACCCTACAATGCTCGGCCCCATATTACTGGGGGGTTCCACCGAGCTTATCCAGGCGGATCTCTCTTTTGTGTATGTAACGCCCTACACTGCGAAGCCTTTGGGTAGTTGGTTAGTCTACTTACTTACTTTATTAAACTTAGTCGTAGTATAACAAATATACCCATATGTGACAATAAAGACCTTATTTATTGACATATTCTAGATTAAGTAGTATCATATTGGTCATATCAGATGTTCTGATAGTTCATTCCAATAAGGAGGTTGTGACTTGAAAAAGTCTAACTGTGCTAACTGTAACAAGTCCACTCACAAGATCGTATACAGCAAGTACGGCGATATCTGCAGCAGTTGCTACTGGAAGAAGCGTCGAGTTGACCCGAACTTCAGATACGAATGTAGCAGGTGTCACAAAGTGAGGCCTCACGGCAAGTGGCTAGATAAGTCAGCCGGGGTAAGGATTTGTGACATTTGTGCAAATAAAGACCGGATGAAGAACGAATCAAGGCTCAAGGAATGCAGCAGGTGCAGCAGGATAGCCATCCCAGCAAGGTCTAAGCCACATGTGCTCTGCCCATCCTGTGAATCACTCAGGTACTACAAAGACAATTCCAAGCATGAAACCTGCAGGCACTGCAAAGCCTCAAAGTCGGTACATGTCCGTAATGAAGCTGGCATGCCTATCTGTCAAGGATGCGACAGGCAGCTAAGTGTTAAGGACCCATCCACTCACAAGCCCTGTGGCGAGTGTGGTAATGTCAGGTTCGGTCACACTAGTAAGAAGACTGGTAAGCACACTTGCAGGTCTTGCTACTACAAAGGCAAAAAGAAGTTGCAATCCAGCAACTAACACCCAGCCCTCAGTTAAACTGAGGGCTTTTTTTATCAAAAAAACACCACATAGTGATGCTTTTTTTGGTGGGCAATACAGGACTCGAACCTGTGACCTCTTCCACGTCAAGGAAACGCTCTAGCCAGCTGAGCTAATTGCCCTCACACCGAGTAATTATACATCAGTAAGGCCATTATATCTACATCCAGACCGGTACACCACGAAATATGCATAATTTTAAATTATGATGTAGCTAGATCTACACTTTAGAAAGTCTTGACCTTATAATGAGCCTGTTTCTTTTAACAAATCACCAGCGAAACCAACCCTATTTAGACTAATAGAGCTTTCAAAATAAGAAGCAGCGCTAGCCGATGTACCAGAGCCATAACGATTTCTTATCAAGTGAACAGCTCTAGCTGCTCTTTCTAATCTATCCGATTCAGTATTTTCGAATAGACCCACCTGCCATACAGCGGACAAGCCGTAAAGTGCTACACATATTTTTAATACTTCTTTAAAATACTTGTGTTTATTTAACAACATTATACAAACAGACTTAATTGAATTAGTATCTTGCATGTATGCTGTATTTTCAATCTTAAAAGTAGCTCTTGTTCGGTCGCAAAAATACACAATAATTTCTAAACTATTTGAATTTAAAGATTTTTTTACCAGTCTACTTGATAGGTTTTCACAAATCTTGGTTACAAACGTTGTAATTTCTTTTAACGTACTTGGCTTATATAGACCCATAGTAACCTGATTACTGATAGATTTCTGCTGTTTATAAATGGGCATATCTACTTCATAACCCCTTAGGCGGAGGTACCACTTATGTCCATTAACTCCAAAATTAGTGCCTAAGTACTTCCAACTAGCGTTATACAGGTCTGTTGGTGTGTATATTGCATGATTAGCAAACTGGCGGGCCATCCTATCACCAATACCGGTAAGGCTAGTGAGCGTGAGGCCTTTGTAAAAATTTGACACCTCGCCGCTCGTTAGACTGATAAACCCTTTCGGCTTACTATAGCTCGCCGCTTGTTTAGCTAGCCAAGAATTGCTAGCCACACCAATAGAACAATCTATATGTTCGTTATATAAATTATATAAACTAGCTTTTATAGCCTTTACTAAAGCAAAAACTTCTCCTCTGTTTTGTGCATAGCTAGGTACTTTAAGGAACGCTTCATCGATACCTTTAGGAATTACTTTACAAAATGTGTTGTGAAATATAGCCATAAATTCACGATGAACCTGCCTGTAGCGATCGGGGCTATCCTCTACGACCACTAAATTAGGGCATAGCTCCAGGGCTCTATATACTCTAGTACCAGTTTTTATACCTTTTGCCTTTGCATCATATGATGCAGCCACTATACTTGAGCCCCTGCTATTACCTGTAGCTACGGCAACAGGCTTACCCCTTAGGCTTTTATCATAAAACTGCTCTACCGAAGCAAAGAATGAATCCATGTCTATGTAGATAGTTGAATAATCGCAAACCTCTTGTCTAATAAAATTCTCAGCCTTCATTAGTCTATGCTAGCAAAAACTATCAGTAAATACAAACAAAATGCGAACAAAAGTACCATTTTAAAAGGCGCTCTGTGGCGCCTTTTAAATTTTTACTCTTTTGATTTTTCTTCTTTGGCTGGGGCTTCACCCTCGGCTGGTGCTTCTGCACCTTCTTCGGCTGGAATTTCCTCAACTATTTCTTCGTTTAGAGCTTCTAACTCTTCTTCAGAACGTGGTGGCTCAACCTTACAGATTAACTCTTCTGGGTCGTCTAGAATAGTTACTCCTTCAGGAACAGATAAGTCTCTAATATGAATAGATTTCTCAAAGTCATCAAGACCTGTAATGTCTACTTCTATATTAGCGGGTAGCTTAGCTGGAAGGGTCTCTACTTCGACTTCTTCAATATTTGTTACCAGTGTACCTTCTTGCTGGTAAACAGCTGGAGCATCCCCAGTAAAGTGCAATGGTACAGCTGTTCGGATAGCTTGGCTCATATTTACTCTGTATAAGTCGGCATGGGTTATATCTCCCGTAACTGGGTCATGGGCTACGTCATGAATAAGAATATTAGAAGAAGCATCCTGACCAATTTTTAGATCAATAATAGTGTTGTAGCTTGCTTTAGCAAAAATACGGCTAAAATCATGGGCGTTTAGAAAAATGGACTCATTATCCTTATCCTGGCCATAAACTACAGCGGGAAGCTGTCCAGACTTGCGTGATGCAGCTAGTTTTTTTCCGTATATATCACGGGGTGTTGCGCTTAAACTTGTTTTTTCCATAATTTTTTTAAAATAGAGACTGTATGTCTACTGAATTGTTATTTAGGTAGATGTGAAGATCTATAATCTCTTGAGAAGTAATTGGCTCTTTCTTATCGAAACGCTTTTTCTCTCCCCTTACTAGGTCAGATCTACCAACCTTCGGCGTGTACCTTGCCTGTCGCTCTAACTTTGCCTGCTTTTCTAGGTTACTACCCAGTAAGACTGTGGCCAAAATTGGCAGTGAACACTCTACACAGGTCAGCTGCATAAAGCAGTGTTCGTCGACCCGACCCAAGAATGTAATATCTTCATGCTGATAATTTGATCCGCATGAGGGACATTTATAAAAGACTTGTAGATTTTTTATTAATTCTTGTAGGTTCTTACCATTCACGTTGTTTTTCTACCCTCTTGATATGAATCTTATCATATAAAGCTACTCCCTGTCAATCAAGAAGACTGAGCTTTCCGTCTTTTTGTAAGGGTTAGTACGGTCAGGAGTAAGATTATTATTATAACTAGTGCAAATATAGCCAATATCTTCTGGGTTGGTGAAGCAATTAAGGCTATAACACCAAAAACAATACATAGAGAATAAATTATTAAAGCCGTCTGCCTTTGAGTAAAGCCCACATCCAGTAGTAGGAAGTGCAAATGTCCCCTGTCGGCGGAGAATGGTGACCTGCCACTAAGAATTCTCCGAACTGCCGCCCAAATGGCGTCTAGGATTGGAACCCCCAAAACCAAGGCAGCCGTAGCTAATTTAGCTCCGGAAAATATTGCAATAATACCTAGAGACATACCTAAAAAGTAGGCGCCTGAATCCCCGTTAAATATCTTGGCGGGATAAAAATTGTATACCAGATACCCAAGACAGCCCCCCAGTAAGGATATGGATATAATCGCAGTTTGAGCCTGGTGAACTGTTGGGCTAAGGGACAAAAAGAACATAATAGCTGCAGCAATCGCTGCTATCCCCCCAGATAAACCATCTATACCATCGACGAAGTTCATGGTATTGGTCATGCCAACTAGCCATATGGTAGTGATTAGGAGCGCGATTATATTAATGCCAATCTGGTGGTTATATATTGAAAATACTATATTAGGATCGACAAAGATAAAGCTTTGACCTATGGGGTTGGTTACTGCCTCAATTTTAATCCCAAAAAAACTAAAGGCGCATAGTGCAGCAAAAACCTGTGCGGACAGCTTTATCCAGGGGTTAAGACTATTGATGTCATCAATAAAGCCAATGATTAGAACAATTGATGAGGCAAATAGTAACCCCCAGTACTGTAAATTGCGCTCTGGAACCAAAAAGAAGGTGACGATAACGAAGGCTGCAAATATGGCAAGCCCTCCACCTCTGGCCATTGTCTTTTTATGTATTTTACGGCTATTCTTTTCGGGTCTGTCAATTGCCCCTACTGCAAATGATAACTTTTTTACCCAGGGGACAAGCAGCACAGCAATTAAAAAACTCGCGACTAGGGCAAAGATATAGTTCATTTCTTAACTGCTTTCTCGGTCACATAGAAGCCCAGATATCTACCAAACATCAATCTAGTTTGAGCACTGATTGCCGCAAAGGCACCAAAAACTATTGCAGTTATCGGTACTAGTACCCACTGGGCAAGCATAAAGAAAATCTTATACCACTTCTGGTGAGGTGGTCTTTTGGGCATCATTATAAAACTAATCCATATTGTTGAAAAAAGGCCGATGGTGGCTAGAGTCAGAATATCTGAAGCCACTATCGGTAGTTGGTGGGCTACAGCATGCTTATTAAATGACGAATTTAAGTATAGTGGCGCCCAGGCAGCAAAAGTCAAAATAAGCGGGGCTGTAGCCCAGCTGAGATGGCCTTCAAATAACCTTCCTATCTGCAGCAACTTATTACTCCAGGGAATATTATTATTTTTAACAGAATTTTTAACCAGATAAGGAAAGTCGCTGGCGCCATAGGCCCATCTCTGGAGCTGTTTGAATTGGGCTATATAAGTTCTGTGGTATTTACTAGTTAGTACCGCGTCTTGGTAAATCGGAATAAATAGTGGCTCAACCATGTAATCACCATCGAACGCAAAGTAACTCCTGTAAAACTGATGTCCGTCTTCAACTGGACTTGTCAGTGACCAGAAGTCAGTCTCTACTAAAGCATCTAGGGGTTGGGCGTGAGAAGCGAAATTGCGTAATCGGTACTGTCGAACACTTTCTACCATTACCCAGAAAGAGTTACCTGTAGCCAGTACTCGCATTGGTGCCGGAACATCCCATAGGTTGTTAAAAAACAGGGTAAGGGGCTGGAAGGAGCAATGTTTGCGGTTAGGATTGGTACAGTAGGCGTAAGTAAGTCTACTTAGGTACTGCTCGTGGACTCTATTATCGCAGTCCAGGGTTGTTACCACGACATTACTTTCTTTTATCTTATTTTCTCTAATAAATTCTAATATTTTTCTACCAGCATACGTAATATTGGGGCCCTTACCTTTAATTTCACCAGTAACGCCATCTGGGTGACAATAAGTTTTGTAAAAACCAAACTTATTACCAAATTCTTTTTCTAATGCAGCTGCAGTCTCATGAGCTAACTCACCGCCCCGCTCCTCATAAGTTAAAACCATAATAATTTTATTAGTATCAAACTCTGAATCCAGTATTGCCTGGACTGAGGGTCTAACGATATCAATTGATTCATTATATACAGGCATAATCATGCAGTGATAAACATCGCTGGTGCTTGTTAAGATGTTACGGTGCTTTGATAAAAGCTCTAATCGCTCTACACTCTTTCGTAAATTACGGATGTGTTCACCATGGGCACTGCGCTGCTTTGCTGAATTTAGTTGTTTTTCAGCATCCGCTAAAGCTTTTGGTAGGTCATTGATTTCATACAGGCGGTCATTCCAGTCAATTCTTTCAGTTTCGCGAGTTTTCTTGTATCCAAGTACTAGCGCAAAGCTAGTCCTAATAGACTTAAGTAACCAATAGATATCAAAGGCTATTATAAAATAAGCTACGGCCAGTGGCGCAAATAAGCTAAAAACAACTGGACCTAATATAAATAACCAAGCCGTTAGACCAGGTATTATTTCAAATATTCTATAAAACAGTCTACTGTCAGCAAACCTTATAGTCTTTTTTGTACTAGTTTGTGCCATACTTTATCACCGTAAATCCTAATAGTATCGCAATTGCTAAAATCACTACCATAATACTTGTTAGCAATAGAAATATACTTAAGATTCTATTTTTTGCATGCAACAAAACAGCAAGTAGTAGGTTTATTAAACTTACAACAATAGATATCTCAGCAATATCATATAGCCTAAACCATGAGCCTAGTTCATCGAAATTTGAAAGTGAAGTAAATCTCACTGGAAGATCTATAGAAGCTGCATGAATGTGGGTTAAGGACCAAAAAATAATAAATGCATTGCCCGCAGCCACGATAAATAATAGTCCCAAAAGCCAGCTGTCTTTAAAAAACTTCTGCCCTTTTAGCTCTTTATTAATTTTATCGATTACTTCCATAGAATAATTAGTTATATTATACGCTAGTTACATGCTTCAAGTACACTTCTGGAGCCGATGAGCGGGATCGAACCGCTGACCTACGCTTTACGAAAGCGCCGCTCTACCAACTGAGCTACATCGGCAAATAAAAATGAGCCTATTGCAGCTCATATTTTATCATATTTATACCTTATAAAGGCTTAGACTAAACGTTTCTTTAGTCTTCCAGAAAGCTTCTGCCAGGCCTCATACTCAGTTATCTTTCGCTCGTTTGGGCTCAAGAAGAAGCTACTTCCAAAACGACCCCTACCCTTTTGGCTAAGTGCACGTATATCAATAACATTTTCGCTACCTAAATAAGGCACCTGATGTTGTGCCTTGACCACCCTCACTTTAACCTTCCTTGGTCTAGTGACTTGATAATATGTAAGCATAGTTGTTGCCATTGTTTTTTCCTTTTTGTTTATATTTTTTGTTTTATCTTATTTTTTAAATAAAAAAGTATAAACACCCTCCAAAGCTCTTTAGAATTTGACATAAATGCCAAGTGTTTATATCTTTCTATAAAGGTTACTCCACCTTATAAATAAGATAGATATATTCTAGCAAAGAAAGACCCTAAAGTCAATATTATTCTTGTGCTTTATTGGGTGTGCCAAATAGCTGAGTATTGAAAATACTAGCAAAACTTGGTACTATTGTCTGGTTACAACAAATCTATGGGCCCGTAGTGAAGTGGTTATCACGCCTCCCTGTCACGGAGGAGATCGCCGGTTCAAATCCGGTCGGGCCCGCCAGGAATAATATTTATTAAAAAAGACCTCCTATAAGGAGGCCTTTTTTAATATTAATATACTGTGAGCTAAGGTCTGAAGTACTGAACAATTTTAGCTGAATTTCTTTGATCTCTTAACCAGCTGTCAAAATCAGGTCCCTTGATAAGGATGTGTGAGGCTCTTACTTGGTCACCATTCTTGTCTGTAACCTTAATTATATGGTATCCATACTGAGTCTTAACAACTCCACTGACTTGACCAACCTGGAGGGCGTAGGCAGCATTTTCAAATTCCGGAACTAGTTGGCCCTTACCGAAGAAGCCTAGGTCGCCTCCATTTGCCGCACTACCATCCGCACTGTACTGCTTAGCTAGGGTTGCAAAATCTGCACCTGCATTAATTTGAGCTAATATATCTTGGGCTTGCTTGAGGGCTGGAGCATTTAGAGCGGGGTCGGCTAGCACCTTATCACTAAGTTTTTGTTGTACTAGCTGTTGCTTAATTTTTGACTTAAAGTCTCCTGTTGACCAGCCATACAGTTTATCTAGGGTACGTTTTACCTGGTCTAGACCACCAGCGTCTTTTACTAGCTGATTAAATTTATCGTCAACTTCTTTTCCAGATACTTTTACTCCATACTTATTAGCTTGCTGGGCAATGATCTCGTTGTTTTCAAGTTGAACTACTAGGTCTTGTTTGAATTGCTGAAACTGCTTTTTACCGTCAGCTGAAGTCGTATCTTGGCTCTGACTCTGGAAATACTTCTGAGCCGATGTAAGTTCGAATAAGTAATCATTGTAGCTAACAGTATTCCAAACAATATTACCGTTAACACTAGCTACTGGGTATGGAATTACCTTGCTGGCTATCTTGGCAGCCCTATTTGAGGCTTTGTACTTATATATAGCCACTCCAAAGACCGATACAGTTATTAAAAGTGCTACTAGAGCACCGATTCCAACATTACGGATAGTTTTTTTATTCTTATTAGGATCTACTCCAAGTTTTTGCAACTTATCCCTAAAAGAGGCTGTCTTCTTACTGAGTGCAGCTTTAGTACCTAGCTTCTTGGTCTTAGTAGTTTTTGTGGTCTTACTGTCTACTACTTTTGTCTTCTTTGTTGATTTAATATCCGGGTCTTTTGGCATTGGTATGAAACTCCATTAATCTTAAATATTATAATACAACACTAGCGGTGTCATTTCTAGCTCGTTCGGTGAACAACCTCAATAATAG
>Ga0194063_10001367_pt1 | contig 15899 bp, 16 predicted proteins | sample SepL3720m_MetaG_FD_155459 | JGI IMG/M metagenome (GOLD analysis project Ga0194063, IMG submission 155459) | Anoxic zone freshwater microbial communities from boreal shield lake in IISD Experimental Lakes Area, Ontario, Canada - Sep2016-L373-20m | ecosystem: Environmental > Aquatic > Freshwater... | reverse complement strand
CGATCCCGCCCGTTTTCCCGTGAAGGATGCCCCCCGCGCCGTGCCGTTTCAGGTGATCGGGGTGGGGGTGGTGCTCGATGGCGACGGCCGGGTGCTGATCGATCAGCGGCTCAACGAGGGGCTGCTGGGGGGGCTGTGGGAATTCCCCGGCGGCAAGCAGGAGGAAGGGGAGCCGATCGCCACCACGATCGCGCGCGAGCTGGAGGAGGAACTGGCGATTGCGGTGGCGGTGGGCGAGGAGCTGATCGTGATCGAGCACGCCTACAGCCACAAGCGCCTGCGCTTTGTGGTGCATCTCTGCAGCTGGCTCGCGGGTGAGCCCCAGCCCCTGGCCTCCCAGCAGGTGCGCTGGGTACGGCCGGCCGAGCTGGCCGACTACCCGTTTCCGGCTGCCAATAGCCGCATCATTGCGGCGCTTCTGGAGCATCTGGCGGCGGCAGGGGCGGCCTGATCCGGGCGTGGCGGCCCTGCTCCGGATCGCTGGCGCAGGTCAGTTCCAGTTCCACGTGCCAGGCCCCTGCAGGTGTGGAGCTGAGGCGGCCGGGCCATTCCACCGCCAGGACGGCGCCGAGGGCCTGGGCTTCTTCTTCTTCCTGCAGCAGCAGCTCATCGGCGGCGGCGCTCTGCTCGAGCCGGTAGAGATCGAGATGCACCAGGGCCGTTGGCGTGCCGTCGGCGAGGCGCCCTTCGTAGTGCTGGGCCAGGGCAAAGGTGGGGCTGGTGATCGGCTCGTCGATGCCCAGCCCTGCGGCCAGCCCCTGCACCAGGCAGGTCTTGCCGGCGCCCAGATCGCCGCTCAGCAGCAGCAGGGGCACGGCGTCCGCCGGCAGTGGCTTGGAGGTCCGCTGGGCCAGCAGTTCGGCGGCCAGTTCCCGGCCAAGGGCGGCGGTGGCGGCTGGATCGCTGAGCTGGCGCAACCGCCGCGCATCATCTGTCGTCATCCTTGTAGATTCGTTTCCAAGCGAGCCCGAAGCCTCGGCGTCTCCGCAGAACTTCCCGTCCACATTCATCCCATTCGTCCTCCCAGTCGGGAGTGTCCGCACCATGGTGGCAGCACCTTCCAGCCCTGCGGCTGAGTTCGCCGGTCTTCAGTCCACGTCGTCCTATGTGATCGCCGATATTTCCCAGGCCGATTTCGGCCGCAAGGAAATGGCCATTGCCGAAACCGAGATGCCCGGCCTGATGGCCCTGCGGGCCAAGCACGGTGCCGAGCAGCCCCTCAAGGGTGCCCGCATCTGCGGATCGCTGCACATGACGATCCAGACGGCCGTCCTGATCGAAACTCTGGTGGCCCTCGGCGCCGAAGTGCGCTGGGCGAGCTGCAACATCTTCTCCACCCAGGATCACGCCGCGGCCGCCATCGCCGCCGCCGGTGTGCCGGTGTTCGCCTACAAAGGTGAAACCCTCGATGAGTACTGGGCCTTCACCCATCGCATCCTCGAGTGGGGCGATGGCGGTACGCCCAACATGATCCTCGACGATGGTGGCGATGCCACCGGTCTGGTGATTCTCGGCACCAAGGCCGAACAGGATCTCTCGGTGCTCGATCACCCCGGCAGCGAGGAGGAGATCGCCCTGTTCAAGTCGATTCGCGCCAAGCTGGCGGTTCAGCCCGGCTTCTATTCCCGCATTCACGCCAACATCCAGGGTGTGACGGAAGAAACCACCACCGGGGTGGCCCGGCTGTATCAGCTGCAGAACAGCGGCGAGCTGCCTTTCCCGGCCATCAACGTCAACGATTCGGTCACCAAGAGCAAGTTCGACAACCTCTACGGTTGCCGTGAATCGCTGGTTGACAGCATCAAGCGCGCCACCGATGTGATGGTGGCCGGCAAGGTGGCCCTGGTGATGGGCTACGGCGATGTCGGCAAGGGCTCGGCCCAGTCTTTGCGTGGTCTCGGTGCCACCGTGATGATCGCTGAGATCGATCCGATCTGTGCCCTGCAGGCGGCGATGGAGGGCTATCGCGTCGTGCGTCTTGACGACGTGGTGGCGGATGTGGACATCTTCGTGACGGCCACCGGCAATTTCCAGGTGATCCGCAATGAGCATCTGCTGCAGATGAAGAATCAGGCGATCGTCTGCAACATCGGCCATTTCGACAACGAAATCGATGTGGCTTCACTCAAGCAGTACGAATGGGAAAACATCAAACCCCAGGTGGATCATGTGATCCTGCCCAGCGGCAACCGCATCATCCTGCTGGCTGAAGGCCGGTTGGTGAATCTCGGCTGCGGCACCGGCCACCCCAGCTTCGTGATGAGCAACTCCTTCACCAATCAGGTGCTGGCCCAGATCGAGCTCTTCACCAAGGGTGATCAGTACGGCAAGCAGGTGTATGTGCTGCCCAAGCACCTCGATGAGGCCGTCGCCCGCCTGCACCTCGAGAAGATCGGCGCCAAGCTCACCGAGCTCAGCTCGGAACAGGCCGCCTATATCAACGTGCCGGTGGAGGGCCCTTACAAGCTCGAGCACTACCGCTACTGAACCCCTGTCGCCAGGGCTTCTGGGGCTGTGGCATGGGGCCGTGAGATCTCTTCAGATCCTGGCTTTGCTCCATGCCATGGCTGGTTTTCGAGGCGACGCCTCCAGCTCGATGTGGTTCGCCTGGTGAGGCCGGGGCGTTGAGCGGTTGGGTGGGCCCACCTACGCTCACGCCCTGGACGATCACACCATTGCCTGGCCAGCCATGTCGATGCTCAGCTCACTGAACACCCTGGTGGAGGGCCTGGTGGAGCAGTGGGGCTATCTGGGCATCTTCGGCGCCATGGTGCTGGAGAACGTGATTCCGCCGATTCCTTCGGAGCTGATCATGCCCCTGGCCGGTTTCTATGTGGCCCAGGGCAAGCTCAATGTGTTGCTGGTGGTGCTGGCCGGTCTGCTGGGCACGGTGGTGGGGGCCTTGCCCTGGTACGGGGTCGGACGGCTGGTCAATGAGGAGCGCCTGCAGCAGTGGGTCAGCCGCCATGGGCGCTGGCTGGGGGTGTCCACCGATGAGCTCGCCAACTCCCGCCGTTGGTTTCAGCGCCACGGCGCCGCCGTGGTGTTCTGGGGCCGCTTGATTCCCGCCATCCGCACCCTGATTTCCGTGCCGGCCGGCATCGAACTGATGCCCTTCGGCTCGTTCCTGTTCTGGACCACCGCCGGCAGCCTGATCTGGACCGCGGCGCTCACCGGTGCCGGCTGGGCCCTGGGCAGCAACTGGAATCGGGTGCTGGGGGCGATCAAACCGGTGGAAGGGCTGGTCAATAAGTTGCTGCTGCTGCTGATCCTGGCGTTTGTGGCCAGGCTGGGTCTGCGGATCTGGAAGCGCCGGCAGTCCGCCGATTAGGCGGCTTCTCCCCGGTCTGCTTCGGCATGCGCCCCTGTCTGGCCCCGTGATGCCAGCGACGGCACGGGTTGCAGGCGATCGCCGAGCGGTGCCCAGCAAAAAGGCGCCCCCGGGAGGGCGCCTTTTTGCTGGCTTCGTGCCACTTGATAACCCGGCCGGGCGAGTGGCACAAGCTCCTGGTGGCAGGTTCGCCTGTCTCGGGGCTCAGAACGGCACGTCCTCTTCGCTGGGCTCGCCGCCCCCATAGCTGCCGCCGCCGCCGCCGGAGAAACCACCGCTGCTGTCGCCGTCGCGCTTGCTGCCTAGCAGTTCAAGGCGATCGACGCGGATCACGGGCTTGGAGCGCTCCTCGCCGCTGTTGCGATCGGTCCAGCGATCGAGCTTGAAGGAGCCGATGATGCCCACCAGGGAGCCCTTGCGGACATAGTCGGCGGCCACCTGGGCCTGCTTGCCCCAGATCTCGAGGTTGAACCAGTCAGGTTCGTCGCCCGAACTGCGGCGGTTCACCGCCAGGGTGAGGTTGGCGACCATGCTGCCGGATTCGAAGTAGCGGACCTCGGGATCGCGGCCGGCCCGGCCGACGAGGGTGATGGAGTTGACGCCCATGGGGGTTTGGTCTGAAACGGATGGATCAATGATGCGGCACCCGGTCAGAGCGCCACAGTTGAGCAGTTCCACCCTTTGGCGCGGTTGTCCCATCCCTCGGCTGGTTTGCCGTTGCGGCAGCTGGATCGACCCCACCTAGGATCCGCAGACCTTGCCGACCTACTACCCCCGTGTTCTTCCGTCGCTTCCAGTTTTCGCGTGATATCGGCATTGATCTGGGAACGGCTAACACCCTGATGTACATCTCCGGCAAGGGCATCGTGCTGCAGGAGCCCTCGGTGGTCGCCATCGATCTGGAGCGGGGCACGCCTTTGGCCGTCGGCGATGAAGCCAAGCTGATGCTCGGCCGTACCCCCGGCAACATCCGCGCCGTGCGTCCCCTGCGGGACGGCGTCATCGCCGATTTCGATGCCGCTGAGCTGATGATCAAGAGCTTCATCCAGAAGGGCAACGAGGGCCGGGGCGTGATCGCTCCGCGCCTTGTGGTGGGCATCCCCAGCGGAGTCACCGGGGTGGAGCGCCGGGCCGTCTACCAGGCCGGCCTGGCCGGCGCCCGGCAGGTGCATCTGATCGATGAGCCCGTCGCCGCGGCGATCGGTGCCGGACTGCCGGTCACCGAGCCCGTCGGCACGATGATCGTCGACATCGGCGGTGGCACCACCGAAGTGGCCGTGCTCAGCCTCGGTGGCACCGTGCTCAGTGAATCGGTGCGGGTGGCGGGGGATGAACTCAGTGAGGCGATCACGGTCTATCTGAAGAAGGTGCACAACCTGGTGGTGGGTGAGCGCACCGCCGAGGACATCAAGATCCGCATCGGCTCCGCCTTCCCCGACGACGCCCACGACGAGACCTCCATGGACGTGCGTGGCCTGCATCTGCTCTCCGGCCTGCCGCGCACGATCAACATCCGCGCCGGCGATATCCGCGAAGCCATGGCTGAGCCCCTCAACGTCATCGTTGAGGCGGTCAAGCGCACATTGGAGCGCACGCCGCCCGAGCTGGCCGCCGACATCGTCGATCGCGGCATCATGCTGGCCGGTGGTGGCGCCCTGGTGCGGGGCATCTGTGACCTGATCAGCCACGAGACCGGCATCCTCACCCACGTGGCCGAAGACCCGCTGCTCTGTGTGGTCAATGGCTGCGGCATGGTGCTCGAGGACTTTGCCCGCCTGCAACGGGTGCTCGACACGCCCGACTTCGCCCGTCCGGTGTCCTGATCCCGATGGCGCCGGTCCGCCTGCTGCGTGTCGGTGCCCTGCTGCCGTTGCTGAGGGTCTGGCCCTGGTTGCTGGTGCTGCTGGCCCTGGTGGCCGTGCGGCTGAGCAAGGGTGCCCTGCTCAGCGATGCCTATGGCCTGCTCAGCCGGCCCTTCTGGCCTGGTTCGGCCCAGCAGGAGTGGATCAGCGCCGCCCAGCGCCTCGGCGATCGTGCCCGGCTGGAGCAGCTGGAGCGGGAAAATCGGCGCCTGCGGGGGCTGCTGGATCTGCCGGCCGTTCAGGGCCGCCGTCTGCAGGCGGCCGTGATCTCGCGCCAACCCGGTGGCTGGTGGCAGCAGCTGCTGCTCGGCAAGGGCAGCCTGCAGGGGGTGGGAGTCGGCGATGCCATCGTGGCTCCAGGCGGCCTGATCGGCCTGGTGGCCTCCACCACCCCCACCACCAGCACCGTGCGGTTGCTCAGTGATCCAGGCAGCCGTGTCGGCGTCTGGGTGGGGCGCAGCCGCCAGCAGGGGTTGCTCAGCGGTATCGGCACGGCCCGGCCGCTGTTGCGCTTTCTGGAAAAGGATCCCGATGCCCGCCCCGGGGATGTGATCTTCACTTCCCCCGCCAGCACCCTGGTGCCGCCGAATCTGCCGGTGGGGGTGATCCAGCGGATCAATGCCGATGCCGATCCCGCCCCGGAAGCTCTGGTGCAGCTCAGTGCGCCGGCGGATGCGGTGGACTGGGTGCAGGTGCTGCTGCCCTGATGGCCCTGCTCTCCCGTCAGCCCTGGTTGGTGGCCACGGGCCTGCTGGTGCCCCTGCTCACCCTGGCATCGCCCGGCTGGCTGAAACTCGATGCTGTGCCGCCGGCCTGGTCCGTGCTCTGGCTGTTGCCCTGGGCCCTGAGCGAGGGGCGCCTCGCGGGTGCTGCGGCCGGGCTGGGGCTGGGCTTGCTGCTTGATGGGCTTCATCCCGGTACCGTCAGCCTGGTGCCCGGCCTGGTGCTGCTGGGCTGGTGGTGGGGGCGGATGGGTCGCAAGGCGCCATTGATTCAGCGCAGTTTCAGCCTCGGACTGCTGGCTCTGGTGGGCACCGCCCTGCTGAATGGCAGCCTGATGCTGCAGTGGGCGCTCCTGTCCTGGCGCGGGGCGGCCTCGCTGCAGGGGAGCGTGGAGGGGCTGGCCGGTGGTGCCGAGGCCCTGCGCCAGGCTGGTCCCTCGGCTGCCCTGGTGGCGATGCCGCTCTGGCGCTGGGAGGATCTCGCTCAGGTCGGCCTGCAGGTTCTGCTGGCCCAGACCTTGCTGACCGCTTTGCTGGCCCCCATGCTCTGTTCACTGCAGTTGATCTTCTGGCGCCAGGTTGGGGCGGGTTGGCGAGGCTTGTCGGTATGAGCTTGTTGCCACGCCCATGGAAACCACACGGCTTCGGCGGCCGAGGCTCAGGCCGTGCCGGATTCGGGCGTCGCCGCCTGCTGGCCCTGCTGCCCGGCCTGGCCCTCGCCCTCGGTCTGGTCGCCTGCGGCGGCCGCTCCCCCGACAACGGTGCCCAGGAGCGCCAGATCAGTGTCTGGACGCTGGATCTGGCGCCGCGCTTCAACCCCTTCATGCAGCGGGTGATCCACGATTGGCAGCGGCTCCATCCCGGCTACACGGTGCGTTGGACGGATGTGCCCTGGAGTTCGGTGGAGCGCAAGTTGCTGGCCGCCGTGTTTGCGCGCACGGCCCCGGACCTGGTCAACCTCAACCCTCCCTTTGCCGCCAATCTGGCCAGCAAGGGCGGCCTGCGTGATCTGAGTGAACTGCTGCCGGCGGGGGCCCAGGCCAGCTATCTGCCGCGCATCTGGCAGGCCGGCCGCCAGGGCTCGCTGCAGTTCGCCATCCCCTGGTATCTCACCACCCGGGTGACGATGGCCAATCGGGAGTTGCTGCGCCAGGCCGGCTACAGCGCGCCGCCGCGCCGCTGGCAGGAGGTGCCCGCCTACGCCGAGGCCGTGAAGCGCCGCACCGGTCGCTATGCCCTGTTCGTCACCGTGGTTCCGGACGATTCGGCCGAACTGCTGGAGTCGATGGTGCAGATGGGGGTGCAGCTGCTCGATGGCCGCCAGCGGGCGGCGTTCGAAACGCCCGCGGGTCGCCGCGCCTTTGCCTTCTGGAGCGATCTCTATCGCCGCGGTCTGCTGCCCCGGGAGGTGGTGAGCCAGGGCTATCGCCGGGCGATCGAGCTCTATCAGGCGGGCGATCTGGTCCAGGTGGCCACCGGCCCCGATTTCCTGCGCAATCTCCAGACCAACGCCCCTGGCATCGCCGCCCACACCCGCGCCTGGCCTGCCTTGACCGGTGTCGGCCCTGAAAGCAACGTGGCCGTGATGAATCTGGTGGTGCCCCGCCAGAGCACCAAGGCTGCGGCGGCTGTGGATTTCGCCTTGTTCCTCACCGATGCCCGCAACCAGCTGGCCTTCGCCGAGGAGGCCAGGGTGCTGCCGTCGTCGCGCCAGGCTCTGCAACAACTGGAGCAGGGACTGAGGCAGCGGACAGGCGCCAGCCGTGCCAACGATGCCCTGGTGCAGGAGGCCCGCATTCTGTCAGCGAAAACCCTGGCGGACGCCCGGGTGCTGGTGCCGGCCACGCCGGGGGTGAAGCGACTCCAGGCGATTCTCTACACCCAGCTCCAGAGGGCCATGCTCGGCGAAATCGACAGCGATCAGGCCCTGGCGGAAGCGGCCCGCCAATGGAATCGCTACGCCGAGGCCCGCTGGCCCTGAGCTCCTTACCCGCGACCGGCCATTCCGTCGGCTTGCGAAGAAATCCTTAAATCTGTCCAGATCGACCGCGCGGGAGGCGATTCGGGGGCTGACTCTGCGTCGACTCAGGCGGTATGGTTACGATTCTTCACCCGGCTGGCTCCGGGGTTGTGTTCATCGGAATTGGTCTCGATGCCCCTGGAGGAACTGTCCCCAACGTCCGAAGCGTCCGAGTCGTCGGACCTCAGCCCTTTTCAGGGACTCCCCAAAGGCTCCAGCCCACCCCCTTCAACTCCGGATCCCCGGGCCACCCTGTTGGTGGTTGACGACGAGCCCGCCGTCCGTCGGGTGCTGGTGATGCGCCTGCAGATGGCGGGCTACCGGGTGCTCTGCGCTGAAGATGGCGAGGAGGCCCTGGCCCTGTTCCACAAGGAGCAGCCCGATCTGGTCGTGCTCGACGTGATGATGCCGAAGCTCGATGGCTTCGCGGTCTGCCGCCGGCTGCGGGCTGAATCCTGCGTCCCGATCATCTTTCTCTCGGCTCTCGATGCCATCGCCGAGCGGGTCGCCGGCCTCGATCTCGGTGCCGATGACTACCTGCCCAAACCGTTCAGCCCCAAGGAACTCGAAGCCCGTATCGCCACGATCCTGCGGCGGGTGGGCCGCGGTTCGGGCGCGGCTGAGCCCCTGGAGCCGGCCTCCGGTACGGGGGTGCTGCGGGTGGGGGATCTGGTGGTGGACACCAATCGCCGTCAGGTCAATCGCGATGGCCAGCGCATCGCCCTCACCTACACCGAATTCAGCCTGCTGGAGCTGCTGTTCCGCGAGCCTGGGCGGGTGGTGCCGCGGGCTGAGATTCTCGAGCAGCTCTGGGGCTATCCGCCGCGCCGCGCCGCCGATCTGCGGGTGGTGGACGTCTATGTGGCCCGCCTGCGCGGCAAGCTCGAACCCGACCCGCGCAACCCGGAGTTGATCCTCACCGTGCGGGGCACCGGGTATGCCTCCCAGCGTCTCGGGGATGCGTCTCTGGCTGCGGCCGGCTGAGCCGCCGGGCTTCGCCTTTCGGCCTGCAGAGCCCTGGCCATCGTTCCTGCAGGATGGCTACGTAACGTTCGTTTCCCCGCCTCCCTTGTCGGATCTGCGCGAGACCCGTCTGGACAAGGCCCGGGCCCTGGAGGCTCTCGGCCAGCCCCCCTATGCGCTGAGCTTCGCCCCCAGCCATCGCACGGCCCAGCTGCAGCAGGCCCATGCCGATCTGGCCAAGGGCGAGGAGCGAGCCGAGGCCGTGGCGGTGGCCGGCAGGCTGATGACCCGTCGGGTGATGGGCAAGCTCGCCTTCTTCACCCTGGCCGATGAAACCGGCACGATCCAGCTCTACATCGACAAGGCCAGCCTGGAGGCGGCCCATCCCCACAACCCGGAGGTGTTCAGTCAGATCACCACGCTCACCGATGCCGGTGACTGGATCGGCGTGCACGGCACCCTGAAGCGCACCGATCGGGGCGAGCTGTCGGTGAAGGTGGGCGACTGGCGGATGCTGAGCAAATCACTCCAGCCCCTGCCCGACAAGTGGCATGGCCTGGCGGACGTGGAGAAGCGCTACCGCCAGCGCTATCTCGATCTGATCGTCTCGCCCCAGACGCGCGAAACCTTTCGGCGCCGTGCCTTGCTGGTGAGCACCATGCGCCGCTGGCTGGACGACCGGCAGTTTCTCGAGATCGAGACACCGGTGCTGCAGAGCCAGGCAGGGGGCGCCGATGCTCGCCCCTTTGCCACCCATCACAACGCCCTCGATCTGCCGCTGACCCTGCGCATCGCCACCGAGCTGCATCTCAAACGGCTGGTGGTGGGCGGCTTTGAGCGGGTCTACGAGCTGGGCCGCATCTTCCGCAATGAGGGGGTGAGCACCCGCCACAACCCCGAATTCACCTCGGTGGAGATCTACCAGGCCTACGCCGACTACCACGACATGATGGCCCTCACCGAGGCCCTGATCGCCAGCTGCTGCCAGGTGGTCTGCGGCACCACGGTGATCGAGTACCAGGGCACCAGCATCGATCTGACGCCTCCCTGGACCCGCGCCACCATGCATGAGCTGGTGCAGCGGGCCACCGGTATCGACTTCAACGCCTTCACCAGTCGGGCCGAAGCGGCCGCGGCGATGCTCGCCCAGGATCTGGTGGTGCCCGAGGCCGCCGACAGTGTCGGTCGGCTGCTGGTGGAGGCCTTTGAGCAGCGGGTCGAGACCTCACTGATCCAGCCCACCTTCGTGCTCGATTATCCGGTCGAGAACTCACCCCTGGCCCGCACCCATCGCAGCAAGCCGGGTCTGGTGGAGCGCTTCGAGCTGTTCATCGTCGGCCGTGAAACCGCCAATGCCTTCAGCGAGCTGATTGATCCGGTCGATCAGCGTCGCCGCCTGGAGGCCCAGCAGGAGCGCCGCCGGGCTGGCGACCCCGAGGCCCAGACCGTCGACGAGGATTTCATCCATGCCCTGGAGGTGGGCATGCCCCCCACCGGCGGCCTGGGTATCGGTATCGATCGCCTGGTGATGCTGCTCACGGACAGTCCCTCGATCCGCGATGTGATCGCCTTCCCGCTGCTCCGTCCCGAGGGCCGCGCTGAGGTGGGATCCGACGCAATGAGATAATGGTTTCCCCTAGACAATCTCCCCGATCGGGGCACCCTTGACATGAGTGGCGAGCGCGTCGGTTTTCGCTTCCAACACGCTGATGCCGTGGTGAAGCGCAACCCCCAGGGGCGTTCGCGCCGTGGCTGGGTGATGGAGCCAGTGGAGCAGACCACCAGCCGGGGCACCAAAATGCCGGCCTACCGCATCCGCTGGCGCGACAGCGAACGTCCTGAGATTGTGCTGCAGCACATGCTGATCGCCGATCCCGACCCCACGCCGCCGCCGGAAGGGGTGAGCCTGGTGCCGCCGCTGCCCAAGAAGTAATCCCACGCAGGGGTTTGTCGGCGCTGCCAAAGTCTGGCCCTTTCGGATTCCCGACTGTTCCGGCTGGATTTCCCCCTTCCAGCATCGGAGCCCTGAGGTTTCTGTTGCCGGTCTCGCGGGCTCAGCCCCAGCCCTGATTCGGTGGATCAGCAGCCCCAGGTGCTCCTTGAGGCTGGTGGTGCTGGCTGCCAGGGCCTCGGCATTGGGTAACAGGCCCAGGAGCAGGCTGGCCGCAGGCCACTGGAATGATGCGCAGCGGCGTCAGTCGCTCGAACGGTGCCTGCGGGGAGCCAGGCGCCCCAGTCATGACCGTGTTGGCCACTGACCGTGTCACCACTGACCGTGTCGCCATCGCCCGTGGTGACACCAACGCTCGGACTTCGGCGATCCCGTGCAAGACCAGGCCCATGGCCTTGAAGACCTCCACGGCTCCGTGGGAGCCGCTCGCCCATGCCCGACCCGAATCGGGCGGTGCGCAACCAGCTCCGGGGCGCTGCAGTGGGTGTCGCGGCGCTCCATGGGGCCGTGAGCGTCCGTGCAGGGGCAATCTCAGCACGACGCTGTCGTTTCATTGACGGGAGCAGGGCGAATCTGGTTCGAGGGTTACGGGGCAACGCTCTCCGTGGCAGGCGAGATCCCGCTTCAGCGCCGCATCCGGCGTTTGAGCTCCTCCAGCTCCTGCTGGGCCTCGAAGGCGGCCCAGTCGCCCTCCAGGTTGGTGGCTTCCGGGGCGGCGGCTTCCGGGCTGGCGCCGTTGACCGGGCCTGGCTCCCGGGCGGCGTTGGGGGTCTCGGCGCGGCGGTCCAGTTCGGTCAGCTCCCATTCCAGCGCCGTGAATTGCTGGCCCAGTTCCGCCAGGCTCTGCCAGCGCAGGCGCCCCCGTTCCATCAGGCCGGCGCCATGGGCTTCGGCCCGGTTGGCCAACTCGGTGGCACCGGCGCTGCGAGCCCGCCGCACCCGCTCCTGCCACTGGCGGATCTCCACCGCCAGCTGCAACAGGTCCTGGCGCTGCTGCTCGGCCTGCTGTTGCAGATCGAGCCGCTGGCGTCGCAATTGGTTCAGCCGGTCCTGGCGTTCCTGTGCGGCCAGCAGGGCCTCCTGGGCTGGGCTGGTGCGCAAGAAGGCCTCGAGTTGGCTCTCCAGTCGGCTTTCCAGGTCGTCCAGCCAGCTCATGGCGTGCCGGGGGCTTCGGCGTCAGCCGTCCAGCCAGGGGCGCTGGTGATCAGCGGCGCTTCGATTTCCTGTTGCAACGGGGTGATCGCCGCCTCGCGGGAGCGCAGCAGCAGCTGGGTGAGTCGGGCGATGGCGCCCTCGCCGAGATCCTGATCGCCGATGCGATCAAAGGCCTGGCGATAAAGCTGTTCCAGTTCCTCGATCAGGCCTTCGCGCACCTGGCGCATCGCCTGGCGTTGCTCTTCCCGGCTCATCGGTCGCTGTGCTGTTGGATGGAGTCTGGCTGCAGATCAGTCGCCGGGCCCCATTCATCGGCTGGTTCAAGCAGATGCAGGCTCAGGTCGCCCTGGGCATCGCTCCAGCGCTGGAGTGGGCGCCAGCCTGCCCGTTGCGCCAGCTGGGCGAAAGCGCTCGGGGTGTATTTGACGCTGCATTCGGTGATCAGCGGTTCGCCGGCCGCGAAGGCCCAGCGGCGTCCCGCCAGGGTCACGGTCTGGGGTTCGCAGCTGATCAGGGCCATGGCGATACGGCTGGATTCCGCTTGCCACCAGGCGTGGTAGCGGAAGGTCTCAAGGCGGAAATCGCCCTCCAGATCGCGGTTCAGGCGGCTCAACAGATTGAGGGCGAAAGCGGCCGAGTAACCGGCCTGATCGTTGTAGGCCGCCTCCAGCCGCTCCACCGCCTTGGGTTGGTCGATGCCGATCAGCAGGCGGCTGTCCGGCCCCAGCAGCTTCCGGAACTGTCGCAGCAGGGTCACGGCCTCATCGGGGCTGAAGTTGCCGATCGAGCTGCCCGGATAGAAGCCCAGCCGCCGCTGCTCCAGCCAGGGATGGGCGGGTAGTCGCTCGAGCTGGCTGTAGTCGCAGCCGATGCCCAGCACCGGCGTCGTCGGGTGCCGTTGCTGCAGCGCCCGGCAGGCCTGGAGCAGGTGGCCGGTGCTGATGTCCAGGGCCACGTAGGCGGCCGGTTGCAGCGCCTCCAGCAGGGGGCTCACCTTTCGGGCGCTGCCGGCTCCGAACTCCACCAGCACGCCGGGCCCCAGGGCCTGGGCCAGCTCGGGCGCCCGCTGCTCCAGCAGGGCCGTTTCGGTGCGGGTGAGGCCGTATTCGGGCTGCTGGCAGATGGCGTCGAACAGGCGCGAGCCCTCGTCGTCGTACAGGAGCCAGGCCGGCAGCTGGCGGGGCTGGCGCTCCATGCCGGCCACCACCAGGCGGTGCAGGTCAGCGGCGGCCGGATGCAGATCGATCAGTTGCGGCGCGGCGATGGCGAGGCGGCCAGTCATCAGCGGGCCAAGCGCAGGCCCGCCGCCATCCAGCGACTCGCCGGCGGGAAGAAGTTGCGGTAGGTGAGCCGGGCGTGGCCGGCGGGGGTGAGATAGGCGCTGCCGCGCAGCACGAATTGGGAGGACATGAACTTGCCGTTGTATTCGCCGACGGCGCCGCTGGCGGGGCTGAAGCCCGGATAGGGACGGTAGGGGCTGGAGGTCCACTGCCACAGCGCACCGAAGGCCTGGGGCAGCGGTTCGCTGCGATTGGCATGTTCCCATTCGGCTTCACTCGGCAGCCTGGCGCCGGCCCAGCGGGCGAAGGCATCGGCCTCGAACCAGCTCAGATGGCGCACCGGTGCCTCGGGTCGGCGCGGCTGCAGGCCGGCCAGGGTGAACTCCCCATCGCCACGCCAGTAGCGGGGCGCCTGCCAGAGCCGTTGCTGCACCGTGGCCCAGCCCTCACTCATCCAAAGTTCCGGCCGCTGGTAGCCGCCGTCGGCGATGAAGGCCTCGATCGCCTCGTTGCGGACCAGCGTCGTGGCGATCTCGAAGCGCTCCAGCCACTGGCGATGGCGCGGCGCCTCGTTGTCGAAGTGGAAGGTGGGCTCAGCTTCGCCATGGCCGATCTCCACCAGGCCCCCCTCATGGGCCTGCCAGTCCCCTCCGGTCGCGCCAGCGCCCGATCGCTGCTGGCTCGCCGCCGCATAGTTCGCCTCCGGCCCGTCGGCCCCGTCGAGATAGGCGGGCTCGAGCGGGTTGCGGCTGAAGCCGTCGAGCAGATCCATCAACAGCAGTTCCTGATGCTGCTGCTCGTGCTGGAGGCCCAGGTCCAGCAGCGCCAGCAGCGGTTGGGCCCGCTCCGGGGGGTGCTGTTCGAGCTGGCTGAGCAGCTTCTCCAGTCCCTGATCGACTCGCTGGCGCCAGGCCAGCACCGCCTCGATCGGTGGGCGGGTCAGCAGGCCGCGCTGGGGCCGCGGATGGCGGGCACCGACGGCGTCGTAATAGGAGTTGAACAGATAGCCCCAGCGCTGGTCCGCGCCCTGCCAAGCCGCCAGCTGCGGCGCCAGCAGAAAGGTCTCGAAGAACCAGGTGGTGTGGCCGAGATGCCATTTGGGCGGACTGGCATCGGCCATGCCCTGCAGGCAGAGATCCTCCGGCTGCAGGGGTTCGATCAGAGCGACGCTGCGCTGGCGCACCTGCCGCAGTCGCTTTCTCAGACTGGCGATCAGGGTTGCGGGGGCGTTCTGTGGGTCGACAGCGGCGCCTTCGCCCGAGGTGGCTTTAGCCGCGACAAGGTCGGTGCCGGCATCGGTCTGCAAGCCCATCACGATGCCCTCTCTGGGGTCGACCTTAGGGATGTTCTCTACGATCCGAGCCACACACGTCGATTCGGCAGGCGGGCTCCATGGGCGGCATCAGCGAGGGGTTCAGCGATGCCGTGGGTCACACACCCTTGATCCGGCTGCGGGCCCTCAGTGAACTCACCGGCTGCGAGATCCTCGGCAAGGCCGAGTTCATGAATCCGGGTGGCTCGGTCAAGGATCGGGCGGCCCTCGGCATCCTGATGGAGGCGGAGGCCTCCGGTGAGCTGCGGCCTGGTGGCACGGTGGTGGAGGGCACAGCCGGCAACACCGGCATCGGTCTGGCCCACCTCTGCAATGCCCGCGGCTATCGCGCCCTGATCGTCATCCCCGAAACCCAGTCGGCGGAGAAGATCGGACTGCTGCGCAGCCTCGGGGCCGAGGTGCGCACGGTGCCGGCCGTGCCTTACGCCGATCCCAACAACTACGTGCGCCTGTCCGGCCGCATCGCCGCCGAGATCCCCGGGGCGCTCTGGGCCAACCAGTTCGACAACCTGGCCAATCGCCGCGCCCACTACAACAGCACCGCCCCCGAGATCTGGGAGCAGTGCGACGGTCGCATCGATGCCTGGGTGGCGGCCACAGGCACAGGTGGCACCTATGCCGGGGTGGCCCTGTTTCTGAAGGAGCGCCGCGAGGCGGTGCGCTGCGTCCTGGCCGATCCCGATGGCAGTGCGCTCTACAGCTGGGCCACCAGCGGCGAGCTGCGCGCCGAGGGCAGCTCGATCACCGAAGGCATCGGCAACAGCCGCGTCACCGCCAATCTTGCCGATGCCCCCATCGACGACGCCGTGCGCATTGACGACCAGGAGGCGCTGGGCACCATCTATCAGATGCTGTGGAAGGAGGGCCTGTTCATGGGGGGCTCGGTGGGAATCAATGTGGCCGCGGCGGTCGAGACGGCCCGCCGCCTCGGGCCGGGTCATCGCATCGTCACGGTGCTGTGCGATGGCGGCGATCGCTATCGATCCCGCCTCTACGACCGGGACTGGCTCGCCGGCCGCGGCCTGCACCAACCCCAGCGCCTGCCGCTGGTGGGAGGCTGATGAGCTCGTCCTTGCCTGCCTCGGGCCAACTGATCGGCTCTCGCTATCGGCTGGAGCGCCAGCTGAGTGCGCCGGCGGGTGATCCGGCGGTTGTACTGGCTCAGGGTGAGCTCTGGCAGGCCCGCGATCAGCTGGCGGCCGAGGCGCCGGTGGCTCTGCGGCGGCTGGGAGCCGAAGCGGACCAGGCCCGGGCCCGGGAGCTCTGGAGCCGGCCGCAGGGC
>Ga0194063_10001366_pt1 | contig 15910 bp, 15 predicted proteins | sample SepL3720m_MetaG_FD_155459 | JGI IMG/M metagenome (GOLD analysis project Ga0194063, IMG submission 155459) | Anoxic zone freshwater microbial communities from boreal shield lake in IISD Experimental Lakes Area, Ontario, Canada - Sep2016-L373-20m | ecosystem: Environmental > Aquatic > Freshwater... | reverse complement strand
GGGTATCGCCATCCCTCGCCGATCCAGCTGCAGTGCATCCCAGCAGTGCTCGAAGGGCGCGATGTGATGGCCGCAGCCCAGACGGGCACCGGCAAGACCGCTGGCTTCACCCTGCCGCTGCTGGAACGGCTGCGCCATGGTCCCCATGCCCGCGCCGGCGTTGTGCGGGCCCTGGTCCTCACCCCCACCCGCGAACTGGCCGCCCAGGTTGCCGAGAGCGTCACGGCCTATGGCCGCTATCTCGATCTGCGCTCCGATGTGGTCTTCGGTGGTGTCAGTGCCAATCCCCAGATCGATCGCCTGCGGCGGGGCACGGATGTGCTGGTGGCCACCCCCGGCCGCCTGATGGACCTGCATCAGCAGCGGGCCCTGCGGCTGGATCAGGTGGAAATCCTGGTGCTCGATGAAGCGGATCGGATGCTCGATATGGGCTTCATCCGCGATATCCGCAAGATCCTCGCCCTGATGCCCGAGCGGCGTCAGAACCTGCTGTTTTCAGCCACCTTCTCACCGGAGATCCGGCGCCTGGCCACCGGGTTGCTGCATCAGCCGGTGCAGCTCCAGGCCACGCCGGAGAACCGGGCCACGCCTCTGGTGGAGCAGGTGATGCATCCCTGTGACATGGCGCGCAAGCCGGATCTGCTCTGCCATCTGATCCGTGACAACAACTGGCAGCAGGTGCTGGTGTTCTCACGCACCAAACACGGCGCCAATCGCATGGCAGAGCGCCTCGACAAGGAGGGGATTTCAGCTGCAGCCATCCATGGCAACAAGAGTCAGGGAGCCCGTACCAGGGCTCTCTCAGGCTTCAAGAGCGGTGAGGTGCGGGTGCTGGTCGCCACCGACATTGCCGCCCGGGGCATCGACATCCACCAGTTGCCCCACGTGGTCAACCTGGATCTGCCGAATGTGGCCGAGGACTATGTGCATCGCATCGGCCGCACCGGCCGAGCCGGCCTGAACGGCCATGCCATTTCTCTGGTGGCCGCCGAGGAGCATGAGTTGCTGCGGGCGATTGAGCGCGTCACGGGCTCACCGTTGCCCCGCAGCGAGATTGCCGGCTTCGAGCCCACCGTGCACTCGGCTGCGCCCCTCGACCTCAGTGGTGGCCGTGGGCGCCGCCGCGAGGGTGGCGGGACATCGGCTGGCTCCCGCGGCGGGCGCAGCGGAAGGGACTCCAGCCGGGAGCCGGCGGCTGGCGGACGGCGTCGATCCCGCAGTCGCTGATCAACCTGTTACATCCACCACTGTTTCTCGAGCCGATCTGCGTTGCAGTAGCGGGGTGTTCCGTCCCCTCCCATGACCTACGAGCCCGGATCCAGTGAGTGCCGCGTGTTGATCGGCTGCAAGGCTCAGATCGAAGCCATGTTGCTGAGCCTGTCGCGCATCGATAACAGCCGCCACATCTGCGATCAGCTGGTGTCTGTTCACAACCAGCTTGAAGGGCTGCATGAGTTGCATCGCCGCCAGCCTCAGGACACGGTTGTTGCCAGCTGAGATTGCCGGCTGCCAGTCTCAGCGGCGGTGGCGCAGGGAAAGACCCCGGGGGTTGCTCGTCAATCCCCTACTGGCCTTGGTAGACAAGACACCGCGACCCGAGGCATGACCAGTGATGCTGGAACTTTCCGATTGGAATCACAACCAGTTCCTCGCCATCGTGTTGAGCCAGAGTCGCAGCTTGTGCACCAGAGTCACAGCTTGTGCAACTGAAGCCTGGAGGTCTTCGGGTTCCCGCCTGGCCAGCAGTCGACCGTGCCGGAACCCTTTGATTGAGCTCGCATCCTGCTGCTGAAATGCAGCTGAGGCAAGCGGCTTGATTCGAAGCCACCCTTTTGCCTGTCGATCAAGTCTTATGCCCACTTCTCTGACAAACGGTTTCCTTGATTGAGAGTGTGACTCAGTTTTGCTGGTTCAAAAGAGTTGGATCAGCGAGATCCAGGCCTGCTGATCTGAGCTCACTAACAGCACAAGCACGGCCAGGACGCAGGTGTAATCACAGATAAAAATAATGCGGTTCAGGAAACGAGCTTCACCTTCCATGGCCCAGAAGTTATGGAAGATGAGTGGAGCCACCAAGGTGAAGACAATCAAGATCCCTGCCATCAGGGCTGGCTGAAAACCAAGCAGCAGTGCCGCACCAGCCAGCGACTGGGTGCACACACCCAGCCAGAACAGAACCTGGGGTAAAGCAAAGGATCGATTCTTCAACGAATCAATGATCGCTGCTGATGATCGTGCGTTGGCAACACCAAAGCCCAGGAAAAAAGCGCCGACAAGCGACGCCGCAATCCTCAATGCCCAGACTGGCATCAACAAGGTCAATGCCTCAGGCATGCACCCATTGTCCCCGTTCCCAGCTTCGGCAAGCGGCATAGGCACCGGCCAGTGTGGCCACTTTCAGCTGCTGCCTGGGCTGCAATGCGTGGCTGACCACATAGCGGCCCGTTGTTTCGCGGAAGATCTGACAGCCCGAATCCGTTGCATTGACAAACGACAGGTCATTATCCATTTGAACACCTGGCCTTACTTCAAGTTCGGTCTAATCGGGTCGGACGACCCTTGGGTGTGGCGGGACCCTAACAATACAAGTCTTCATCTTTGACCTTCGGCAGAGCAATTCACGCGCTCAAAGGTGGTGCAGGGTCTTCATAGTTTCTTCGGATTCATGTCGCTCTGGTTGGAGATTGGCGCCTCTGGCTGATCCTCCTGGGGCCACTGGCCTGGCCCTCAGGTTGTCGCTGCAGGTATGGCGGCCTGCTCGCCCAGGAGTTCGCCGATGGTGGCACCAAGCTGCTGGATCAAGGTGTTGCCCGTGGCCTCGCTGCGGCCTTCGAGTTTGGCGGTGCGGATCAGCAGCGGGCAGCCGCCGGTGGCCACCACCAGGCCAACGCCTGCCATCACCTCGAGCACCTGACCAGCAGCGGGCTTGCCAGCGGAATCAGCTGAAGCCGCTGCGCTGACGCCGCCGTTCTCAGCCAGCCCCCAGCGCGCCGCCGCCTTGGCAGCTTCGGGACTGAGCTGGTCGGCCAGCCGCCGCACCAGGGGTTCGCTCGCCAGCAGTTGCAGGCGCCGTTGCCGCCAGTGGGTCCAGGCGCCCGGATAGAGGCCCATGACCTGGCGGTGGATGGTCAGGGCGCTCTGCCGCCAGTCAATCAGCCGGTCTTCCGGTTTGAGCAGCCGGGCATGGGTGACCCCCTCCTGGCTCTGGGCAACCAGCTTCAAGCGCTCCAGTCGTTGCCGCTCGGTACCAGGGCCGGCAGCCTCAATGGCCGGCAGGGCCTCGACCAGCAACGTGCCGGTGAGCGCGGCGAGGCGTTGGCCTAGTTGGGCGGCGTTCTCCAGCAAGCCAATCTCCAGGCTCCGCTTCAGCAGCACCGGTCCGGTGTCTAGCCCCTCCTCCATCGCCATGATGCCGACGCCGGTGTGGGTATCGCCCTCAAGCAGGGCCCATTGAATCGGTGCCGCTCCGCGCCAGCGCGGCAACAGGGAGCCGTGGCCGTTCCAGCAGCCCAGAGGCGGCTGGGCCAGCACCTCGGGGGGCAGGATCTGGCCGAAGGCCACCACCACATAGGCATCGGCTCCCAGGGCAGCCAATTCGGATTGCATGGCCGGCTCGCGGCGGATGCGCTCCGGCGTGAACACCGGCAGAGCCAGCTCCAGGGCCCTGGCTTTCACCGCCGAGGGCACCAGGGCCGATCCGCGTCCGCGCCGCCGGTCAGGCTGGCTGACCACCCCCACCAGCTCATGGCCCGCCGCCACCAGGGCATCAAGGCTGGCCAGGGCATAGGACGGCGTCCCCCAGAACAGGATTTTCATGGCTCCTCCTTGGCTGCGCTGACTCAGGCTTCGCCGGTGATCGAGAGGTGCTCGACCCAGACCCAGGGACAGAGACCGTCCGGGGTGATCTTGGCCTCACCTTCAAAGCCGAGGATGCCCTTCAGCAGCTGGCGAATATCGCCGGCAACGGTGGCCGATTCAATCGATTGCTGTTCACCGTGACGCAGGAGCCAGCCATCAAAGGGAAGCGAGAAGGAGCCTTGGGAAGCCTTGACGCCGGCATGCAGGGCGGAGAGGGAATCAATCACCACCAGGCCCCGCTCGCCCCCGGCGCCGTGGCCACTGGCGGCGAAACGGTTCAGTCCCGGTTCGCCGCCGCAGACGCCGGCGGTAGGGCCGATTTCGAACCAATCCGGCCCGACCGAAACCTTGGCACCCAGACCGGCGTGACCCGTGGGCACCACCCCGAAGGCCCGTGCGGTGGCCTCGGAATGCAGGAAGTTCCGGAGCACGCCACCCTCCAGCAGGCTCAATCTGGCCGTGGGTGTGCCCTCGCCATCAAAAGCTGAGGCGCCGATGTTGCCTGGATGCAGGCCGTTGTCGTGGATCGACAGGAAGGGCACGGCCAGCTGCTCTCCGATCGAATCCCTGTGGCTGAGGCTGATGCCATCGAGGATGGCGCGGGCATTGAACAGGCTGCTGAAGGCGCCGATCAGATCGAGGAAGGCCTCCGGGCTGAACACGCAGGTGTAGTGACCGGTGCTGATCGGTGCGTAATTGAGATGGGCAATGGTGCGCTCAGCCGCTTCCTGGATGCAGCCGGCGATATCGAGATCGCCGGCGCCGTAAGCCATGCGGACCGCGCCACTGCTGCGTGGTTTGCGGCCGGCTTCCTCGGCTCGGGCATAGAGGTAGACGCTGGCGGTGGTCAGCTGTTGCTGGCGACAGGCCCCCTCGCTGTTGAGATAGATCCGCTCACTGCTGCGCTGGGCCAGGCCGTTGTAGGGCACGGTGGCGATGGCGTGATGGCGACCGATCAGCTCGCGTTCCGCTTCCTTGAGGGTGTCGAGGAGCTCCAGAATGCTGCGCTGCTCATGCAGGGGCTGATCCAGGACCGCCAGGGGTGCGCTGGCCAGGGGGGAGAAAGCGGCGGTTTCGGCCTGGTTGCCGAAGGCGCTGGCCTCATGCGCCCCCACCAGGGCCTTGGCCAGCCCCTCATCGGAGAGGTCGGAGGTGCTGGTGATGCCCACCAGGCCCGCTTCGTTCCAGACCCGCAGGGTGATGGAACGGCGCTGGGCGCCCTTGAGCTGCTTGGCTTCGCCCCGGTCCACCTGCACGGAGGTGTCGGTGCTGCAGGCGGCCCCCAGATCCCACTGGCGGATTCCCTGCCGGCTCGCCAGCGTCTCCAGGCGGCTGCGCAGAGCCACCGCATCGAGAGTCGTTTCCATGCTCAGCGTCCTCCCACGGTGATCGAATCCACCTTGATGTGCGGTTGGCCCACGGTGACGAAGATGCTGCCGCTGACCGAGCCGCAGAAGCCGGCCGCCAGTTCGAGATCATTGGCGCACATGGAGATGCGAGGCATCACCTCCTTGGCTTCACCGATCAAGGTGGCCCCTTTGACCGGACTGGTGATCTGGCCGTTCTCGATGCGATAGCCCTCCTCGACGGCAAAGTTGAACTGGCCGGTGGGGCCGACACTGCCGCCCCCCATCGCCTTGCAGTAGAGGCCGTGGTCGATCGAGGCGATCAGCTCCTCAGGGCTGTGGGGACCGGCGGCGATGAAGGTGTTGCGCATGCGGCTGGCGGCTGCGAAGGTGTGGCCCTGACGCCGGCCGCTGCCGGTGCGGGCATGGCCGGTGCGCAGTTCGCCGGCCCGGTCACTGAGAAAACGTTTGAGGACACCGTTCTCGATCAGCACGGTGCGCTGGGCCGCCATGCCCTCATCGTCCATGGCGATCGAGCCGAAGGCGCCACCGGTGAGCCCCTCGTCAATGGCGGTGACGGCCGCATGGGCGATCGGCTGCTCCACCTGTTCGGCAAAGGGGGTGGTGCCCCGTTCCACCTGGGTGGTTTCCAGCAGATGGCCGCAGGCCTCATGGAAGATCACGCCACCGAAGCGGTTGGCCAGCACCACCGGAAACTGACCGGCCTCGATGTAGTCGGCATGGAGCATGCGACCGGCGCTCTGGCAGAGATCGAGGGCGGCAGCCTCGGCATCCCATTGGCGCAGATCATCGGGGCTGTCGGTGGTGCCATAGCGGCGGCCGACGCTGGCGCGATGCTCGCCATCGGCGGCCAGGACATTCAGGCCGAGAGTTTGATGCAGGCGGATGTCATGGGCATAGGTGCCGTCGCTGGCAGCCACCAGCACCGCCTGCCAGTCACGGCCATAACTGCCGCGGCGGGATTGGAGATGCTGACCATGGCGGCTCAGCTGGTCAGTGCCCCTGAGCAGGGCCTCGGTGGATTCAGCCAGCGATGGCACCTGAGCGAGCCAGTCGCGTTTCAAGCTGGCGAAATCCCGCAGGGCAGGCAGGCCGTCGAAGCGACTGAGACTCTGGGCGGAGCGCTGCAGACCGAGCATCGCCAGGGCCTGGTCAAGGGCCGCCAGCAAACCGGCGTCACTGAGGTCGTTGGTGGAGACGAAGCCATCGCGATGGCCCAGAAACACGCGGATGCCAGCCCCCCTGCCGAAGGAGGGGCTGACATTGGTGATGGTGTCCTGTTCGGCCAGCACCCCGAGATGGTCGGTGCGCTCGATGAACAACTCCACCAGATCGGCTCCGGCAGCCTGGCCCTGGCTGAGCAGGGATTCCAGCCGCGCCTGCCAACTGGCCTCATGGAGCTCGACGGCAGCCGGCAGCGCGGTGGACAGAATGGCCTGGGTCAAGGGTTCAAGGAGGTGAGCGATGGCAGGGAAGGCTGAGCTGAAACATCAGAGCGTGAATCTGAATCGTTCAGCCAGCTCAGAAACTAGAAATGACAATCATCATCTGCGACTCAGTCCTACATCAAGTGAGCCTTCACAGGCCGACAAGACCGAATCCACAAACAAGACGACTGGCTGCGGCCAGCGATACAGAGACCGTAATCAATGTGTTAATAATTCATGCATATTGCCGCCGGGCACAAATAGCTGAATGGAGAAATATAAAAGGCAATTGATTCAATCTGATGGAGTGGAGCCATCCAACTGGATGCTCAGCCAAGGAGGCTCAGCCAAGGGGAGGCTCAGCGGACAGCGGGCTGAAACTGTTCGCTGCGAATCGGTGCCATCAGGAACAGCTTGGCCATCTCCAGGCCGTTGGCAGCCCACAACGGCAGCTTGCGCAGGGCCCGCAACGGCGCCGGTCCGCCGGCGGCATCGGCGGCGCTGAGAGCGGCATTGTTAGTGACCAGGCGTTCGAGGCGCTGCCAGAATTTGGGATTATCGACATCGAGCACCACCGGAAAGACTCGGGCCGAGGTTTCGTTGGTTTTGGCGATCACGTATTTGTCGTAGTCGCGGGCGTCTAGGCCGAGGGCTTCATAGAACTCCTTGCGGGCCACATCGCGCACATACATGGTGGCGAAGACAGCCAGCAAGAAGAAGCGACACCAGAGACGGGCGCTGAAGCCCCGCACGGTGTCGGGCTGAGCTTTCATCAAGGCATCGAAGAAATCACCATGGCGATTTTCGTCCTGGCACCAGTTCTCGAAAAGATTGAAAATCGGGTAGATCTTGCTTTCGGGATGCCTCTCAAGATGGCGGAAGATAGCGATATAACGCCAGTAGCCAATCTTTTCAGAAAGGTAGGTGGCATAAAAAATGAACTTTGGCTTGAAGAAAGTGTAGGACTTATTCGCTGTCAGGAAGCCGAGATCGAGTTGCAGGCCGAAGTCGGCCATCGATTTGTTGAGGAAGCCGGCATGGCGGGCTTCATCACGGGCCATGTGGGCGAAGCACTCTGCCAGCAGAGGATTCTTCTCTTTGATGCGGCGGCTCAGCTCCTTGTAAAGCAGAAATCCGGAGAACTCGGACGTGCAGCTCTGCTCTAGAAACTCGACAAACACCTTGCGGGTTTCAGGGTCGAGTTTGTCGGCAGCACCATCAAAGGTTTCGTTGCGAACGAAGTGGTGGCGGTTGTAGTCCTTGCGGAACTCTTCGCAGATCGCTTCCAGTTCTTCCTCGTTCGGCCGCAGATCCATGGCCGCCATGGCCTCGAAATCTGTGGTGTAGAAGCGGGGGGTAAGGATGGTGTCCTTGACCGGATCCTTCACGGCCGGAGCATCCGGCGTGCCCAGCCTGGGGATGTCCTGGCTGGTGGAGGGGCTGGCTGTGGCGGCGGGAGGAACCATCGCGCGGCGCTTCTGACGGCAGATGGTGCCATCGTAGGGGGGACAGGACCGACTCGGGCCCGGTTGTTGTGAACGCGCCCATAGGCCGCCGCCACCGAGAGCCCCTAGTTCGGACCCAGCCATTTCTGGCCGTTGAGCCGTTGCACCAGGCGCGAGACGATCAGGGCGAGGGTGATCTTCCGTTCGTCGATCAGGAAGGATTCGAGCAGGCTGGGTTCGCCGCCCCCCTCGCTGAGGGCAATCGTCTTGGCGGATGTGAGTGCAGCTGCCGTGAAGCAGAGCCAGAAGCGGCGATCGCCGGGCAGGCCCCCCCTGACCATCCAGCAGGGGCTGCCCACCACCGGCATCGGGCCCTGCTCAAAGCTCAGTTCCGGCGCCGGTCCGCCATAGGCCTCCACTTCGCGGATCAAGGCCGGCAGCAGCAGCTGGGGCACGAACTCCTCAAATGGACGATCTTCCGGCGCCGGGGGCTTGGCCTTGACAGCGGCCGCTGTGGCGGCGCTGGCACCAGCCGGGGCAGGTTCAGGAGCGGGACGGGCGGAGTCGGTCACCGGTGGGGCGCTGGCACGGTTGCTGATTGAACTTTAGGGACTTCGCATCCCTGATCTGATGGCAACCGCTGATCAGCTCTCACCAGTCATCCTCCTCGCTCTGTCCCCAGTCGTCAGCGACGGCCACCGCTTCGTGTGGCGGCTCCCTGTTGACCGCCGCGCTCGGCTCCGTCCATGCCCCTGCGGCCGCCGCTGCTGCGGTCGACCTCGCTCCCGGCCGGTGCAGCACCCGGAAAGGTACGGCCACGGTCGGGGCCGGTTCGCCCGGCGCGCGCTCAGGGCCGGCACCGCTGCTGTGGGAGCGGCGCCCATCCCTGGGGGGGGCTGCTTCTGGTGCCGCTGGGGAGCCATTCCCTGGCTGGCGCGTGAACCAGTTGGCCATCCGTGACGCTGAAGGCTGTTGCTGCCAGGGCTCGGACCAGGGCTCCGGGGTGTTGTCCACGGCGGATTCCGGTCGACGCCGGCCGCTGAGCCGCTGGCTCGGTGCACCCTGCTGCTGCAGGGCCAGGGCGGCGGCCGAGGCGCTGAGCAGGGCACCACCACTGGCCCCGAGCCCGATCCACAGCCCGATCGGCAGCGGCGGCGTGGTCCAGATCAGCAGCCGCAACGCCAGAGTGGGCCTTGGATTGAGGGCCGCCAGCAGCAGGGCCGCCAACAGGGGCGACAGCAGGGGGAGCAGCAGCAGGCGTCGAAGCAGCGCCAGAACGGTGAAGGGGCAGAGAGATTCAGGTTGAGGATGGCCGCTGCGGCGGCCCCTGCCAACGGTTGAGCTGGCCGAGATCGAGGCCGAGGCTGTCGAACACCCGGATCACCAGAAAATCCACCATCTCATCGATGGTGCGCGGTTGGTGATACCAGGCTGGCACCGGCGGCGCAATCCTGGCCCCAGCTTCGGCCAGGGTGGTGAGGTTGCGCAGATGGACCAGATTCCAGGGCAGCTCACGCGGGGCGATCACCAGGGGCCGGCCCTCCTTGAGATGGACATCCGCAGCTCGCTCGATCAGATCGAGGGCCACCCCCGAGGCGATGCGACCGACGGTTCCCATGCTGGCGGGCAGGATCACCATTCCGCGGGTTTGATAGCTGCCACTGGCGATGGCGGCGGCCTGGTCGTTCCAGCGATGACAGCGCAGCTCGCCGCTGTCGCTGCCGCAGCGCTGTCGCCAGAATTGCTCCTGGGCATCCGGTTCGGATGGCACCCGCAAGCCCAGTTCGGCCTGCCAGACGCCGATGGCCCCACGACTGGTGACCATCTCCACCCGATGATCGGCCTCCAGCAGCAACTGCAGCGCCCGTTGGGCCAGGGGCTGGGCGGAGGCCCCGGAGACAGCCAGGACAACAGGATCGGACTTGCGCATCAGGGCGCTCAGTCCTCCTCGGTGTCGGTGTCGGCGTCGGCGTCGGTGTCGGCGTCGGCGTCGGATCCGGACTCGATCTTGTCGTCCTCACCGGCTTCCGGCAGCACCACGGCCAGATCGATCTGATGGCGCAGGGCATCCACCTTCTGGATCTCCACCTCAACGGTGTCACCGACCATGAAGGTGCGGCGAAACTTCCGACCCACCAGGCGGTTCTGGCGGGATCGGTACTCGTACCAGTCGTCCTTGAGCGAGCTGACATGCACCAGCCCTTCGACATTGGAGGGGGGCACCTCGACAAAGAAGCCATAGCTCTGCACGCCGCTGATCACGCCGGGCAGAACCTGACCCACCAGCGGTTCGGCATGGCGAGCCTGGGCCATGGCCAGCAGGTCGTCCTGGAATTCCTGCAGCAGCCCCTGGCGGCCATTCAGGCGCTGGGCCAGGCCGTGATGCAGCACCTGCTCATAGGGAGCCAGCTGGCTCGGGGCCAGCAGGGACCAGTCGATCGTGCCGTGGCAGCTGTCACTGGCGATGTCAGCACTGGTTTTGTGGCGCACGGTGGGGCGGTCCTTGCCCTCACTCAGCAGGGTGACCAGCAGCTGCTGGTTCCAGAGGTCGGCGTAGTGGAGCGAAGGGCAGGTCCAGGGGGCAAACGCCTCCGTTTCCCCCGCCAGCGCATGGGGGCCGGCCTCGTTGGCATACACAGTTGGCTTGAGGCTGTCCCGCAGCTGTTGTTGCAGGGCCCGTTGGCGATCGGTGGCGGCAAAGGCGGCAGCCAGCTCGGCGGCACTGGCGTTGCCATCGACCGACAGCTCCATGGGGATCTCCAGAGCCAGGGCGGCCTTGGCCACCTCGTTGATTTCGGCCGGGTCGGCGGCGGGGTTGACCGCGTAAAGCGCCGGCAGGCGCAGGGCCGCCAGGTGGCGCCCCAGGGCCCGATGGGCGACGAGCACCGCTTCGCGCAGCACCTCGGAGGCATCGGCAGCCGGCCGTTCAACCAGCCAGCCCTGGCGGGGGGCATCGGGGGCAGACACCTGCAGATCACCGAGTTGAGGCAGTGGCGGCATCGGCAGATTCAGATCGATCGAGCCGGCGGCGAGGCGCCGCTGGCGCAGCACGGCGCCCAGGGCCACCAGTTGCTCCAGCAGTGGCAACTGTTCCTTGAGGGCCTTGAGTGCCGCCGGTACGGTCCTGGCCTTCGGTTTGCGTTCGGCCAAGGCCTCAAAGGCGGCCTGGGGAACCCTGGCGCTGGGGCGAATGCGGCTGAGGCTGAAGCGGTAGTGCTCAAGGCTGCCTTCGGCGTCCAGTTCCAGGGCGACCGAAACCGCATCCTGGGCTTTGTCCACCTGGAAGGCCGCGGCCTTGGCCAGGGGCGCGCTCAGCAGCGGCAGCCAGCCGCGACCGGTGGCGATGGCATCGGCCTGGTCGCGCATCCAGTTGTCAAGCCCACCGCCGAGATTGAAGCGTTCGGCGACGCTTGGACTGTGGACCCAGAGCCGCCGGCGCCCGCCTTCGAGTTCCTCCAGGGAGAGGGCCGGCAGGATCGGAGCATCCTCAGCAGACCAGCACTCGATCAGCAGGGCTGGCAGGGCGGTGAGGTCGTTGCGCCCTTTGTCCTGGGGTGTTTTGAGAGTTGTTTTGGGGGAGACCGGGCGCTCGTGCAGCAAGTGCTTGGTCAGCAGCAGGTCGAGATCGGCCGCTTCCCCGCCGCGTACCGGCAATTGGCGGGCCACATGGCCCAGGGGTCCGAATTGGCCGACGGGAAACTGGTCAATCTGCACTTCGACCACCGACTCCTGGGCCGGATCGAGATGCATGGCATCGCTGCTCGGCAATTCCACCGTGGTCAGCAGCCGATCATCGAGCGGGATGGCCAGCAGCCGTTCTTCCTGTTGCTCCAGCTGGGCCAGCAGGCTTGAGGTCTTGCGTTGCAGGATGCATTGCACGCCTCCTTCGGGGGAGCGCCGGCGTCCCCCCTCCCGGGTGATGCGCACCAGCACCCGATCGCCGTTCCAGGCGTGGTTGAGCTGGTGATCGCGGATGTAGATGTCCTCGCCGCCGTCATCGCGAAGGGCGAAGCAGAAGCCCTTGCTGGAGCAGCGCAGACGGGCGGGAATCAGCTCAGGATTGTCCTGGCGCAGCAGGCCGGCCTCCTTTTCGCTGACCAGATCGAGCCGCACCATCGCATCGAGGCCGATTCGCAGTTGCTCCTTATCCGTTTTGCTGGACAGGCCAAGGGTTTTCTCCAGCTTGCTGATCTGCAGGCATTCATCAGTGGAGAGCTGGTCGAGCAGGTCGGCGACCGTGAACTTCATCGGAATCGGGGTGCTGGTTATGGGCTTGGAACCGGTGTTGCAGCCGGTGGGGCGTGGCTGGGAACCGTGCTCAGCTCGGGCTGATCGGGCAGGGCGAGTCTGGGTCGAGAAGCGGGATGGTCACCCTGGAGCTGGGAGCCGTCCATGTCCGCCATCACGTTGACTTTACGGAGTGGTGGGCTCCCCATCGTGGCCCTGCTCGTCAGCACCGCCCTCAGGCCCTGCCGTGGCAGTCGCTGCAGCGATGGCGGAGCCAGTGTTGCTGCCCAGCTCAACCTTGCCGGAGCCGGAGCGCAGGATCAGTCGGGTGCCGATGATCAGGAAACCAGCCGCCGCCGCCAACTGCAGGCTGTTGGTGGGAACCACGCTCGAGAGCGAGCCGCCGGCAGCCGCCCCCACCAGGCTGGCCAGCACCAGCGCAAAGGAGCTGCCGGCAAACACAGCCCCGGGGCGGTTGGAGGTGCCGCTGATGCTGACGATGGCCAGCTGGGTCTTGTCCCCCAGCTCCGCCAGGAAAACCGTGACAAACGTGGAGGCCAGGAGGGCAAGCATGGCGGCGGGGGGACTCAGCTGAGAACCAGGTGCATCGGGGAGAACTGCAGCACAGCCTGGCGACCGAGCCAGAGGCCGAGCGCCACCATCAGCAGCCCCGCAGCCCGCTCCAGCTGTTCGGGCGCCATGACCCTGGAGAGCCAGCGGCCAAGCAGCACTCCCACCAGGCTGGAGCAGATCAGAGCCAGGGAGGCACCGACGAAGACGACGCCGGGCCTGCCCGATTCGGCCGACAGCAGCAGGGCCGCCAGCTGGGTCTTGTCCCCCAGCTCGGCCAGAAAGACCGTGGTGGCGGTGGAGAGAAACACGGCTCCCCAGCTGCCGGCCTCGGACGGATCCGCGGCGGCGGCGGCTTCTGCAACACCAGAATCGACGCCCTGAGAGGGCGGGCCGATCGGATCGGGCAGCTCGCTCATTGGTTCTGACGAATGGCGCGGTTGAAGCGTCGCATCACCTTGCCACGGCCTCCCCACTCACTGCGGATCTGCTGGCGGCAACAGGCGATCGCCAGTTCATCCAGTTGGCTTTTCTCCAGTCGGCTGAGCTCCTGGAGGTGGTTGATCACCCCCTCCTCCGTGTTGTTGCCGGTCTCCGTGCTGGTGCCATCCACAGCCAGGGGTCGGGCGGTGATGGCTGCGTCGCCAGCTGATCCGGGATGGTCGGAGCTGTTGCAGCTGCCTGGTCGAAACAGCCCCACCAGATTGTCCACCCGACAGAAATCAGGCCGCTGCTCATAGATGCGACATCGGAGCGCGCCGGTGTCGAAGTGAATGCACCAGCCATCGGCGCCCACCATCGCCAGGTAGGTCTGCCGCTGCTGCGGATTCAGAGCCTCGAGGGCCTCAGCCCGCAGGGCTGGATCCAGTCGGCAGCAGGCACCACAGCCGCCGATGCATTGCCACGTCTCCTCAAGCTTCATGCCATCACCTCGGCTTCAGGGCTACTAGCCATGAAGCCATGGTGCCTGGCGATCTCGCCACCGTTGCTGTGACGAGCCGTCACAGAGGCGCTGGGCCACCCCTGGGCCAAGCGGCTGGAAGCTTAAAGTTCATTTTGAGCGTCACTCGCATGAGCCAGCCACCATGGGTATCGACTTTCACCTGATCGCCAATTTCGGAGCCCTGGCCCTGATCACCCTGGCCGGTCCTGCCGTGATCTTCATTCTCTTTTACCGCCGTGGTGCCCTCTGAGAAGCCTGAAACGACCGCGCCGAGGGTGACGCACCCAGGTCCGGCATCAGTCAGCCATCAGAACGCCAGTCCCAGTGCCATCGCCGCCTCCCGGAACAGATCCTGAACGTAGGGATGGTGGGGCTCGGCCTTGCCAATGGACCCAATCTCCGCCAGAGCAGGCAGGTTGATTCCCGTGGTCACGGGTGCTTCGAGTTCCAGGCCGGCGGCATTGCGGATCACCAGGACATCCCCCCGCCGTCTGCACCAGTAAGTGCGGCGCGGCCTTTGCAGCACCACTTCGCCGCCGCCGCTGGGCCGCAGACCCAGCAGTTCCAACTGCAGCCGCTCTTCCCCCTGCCAGCGATCCAGGCGCAGGCGGTAGGACACATCCAGCGGACCCTGGACCTGATCCGGGCCCTGCCAACGCCAGGCCACGGCGCGCCGCTGGCTGCCCTGCTGCTCCAGCACCAGTTGCAGATGGCCGCCCCGCATCAACTTCTGGCTGACCACCTGACAGCCCGAGCTCCAGAAGATCGGGGCGGGATGGCCGATGCCGAAGGGCTCGAGCCGGCGCAGCTGCTGCCAGAACTCCCGATCGATCCGCTCCAGACTGAGCAGAGCCTCCGGTTCCACCGTGCGTCCGCCGCCGCCTTCGCCGAGCCATTGCTGGGCCAGGGCTTCGAGCCGTTCATGCAGGCCACTGACATGCTCAGCTTCGACGGTGAAGCCGCCGGCGGCGGGATGGCCGCCATGGCGTAGCAGCAGATCGCTGCAGGCACTCAAGGCCCGGTCCACGGCGAAACCGCTCGGGGCTCGCACCGAAGCGCGGAGCCGGCCGTTGCCTTCCCCGGCCAGCAAGGCGGCCGGCAGGCCGAAGCGATCCACCAGCCGCGAGGCCACGATGCCGATGACGCCGTGATGCCAATGGCTCTGGGCCAGCAGCAGAAAGCTGGGCCGCTGAGGGCCATCGGCTTCAAGCAGGGCCAAAGCCTCCGCTTCGATCGCGTCGCAGAGCTCACGCCGCTGGCGATTCATCGTCTCGCAGCTGCGGGCCAGATCCAGGGCCAGATCCTGGTCTTCGGTGGTCAGCAGCTCAACCACCAGCAGGGGATCACCGAGGCGACCCACGGCGTTGATCCTCGGTGCCAGCTGGAAGCCGACTGTCTCCGCATCCAGAGGACGTTGTTCGATTCCGGCAATCTGTTGCAGCGCCTTCAGCCCCGGCAGGCTGCTGCTGCCCAGGCGAGGCAGGCCATCCATCAGCCAGCGTCGATTCACACCCACCAAGGGGGCCATGTCGGCGATCGTGCCGATGCAGAACAGGTCCAGGGCGATCGCCAGGCCGTCCTGGCGCTGGAGACGCCGGCAGAGCCCCGAAGCGAGCACGTGGGCCAGGCCGACACCGGCCAGGCCGCGGAAGGGGGAATCGGGCGGTGTGACGGCCGGATGGAGCAAGGCCAGATGGGGCGGCAGCTCCGGCGGCAGGGTGTGGTGATCGGTGAGGATCACCTCCAGGCCCAGCTCCTGGGCCCGATCCAGCGCCTCCCTGGCGGCCACGCCGTTGTCAACGGTGATCAGCAGCCGCACCCCGGCCGCGGCCAGGCGCTCCACCATGGCCACGTTGAGACCGTAGCCCTCGGCCATGCGACTGGGAATCGCCGGCAGGGCGATCGCCCCCAGGCGCTGCAACACCCCCGCCAGCAGGGCCGTGCTGGTCATGCCATCGGCGTCGTAGTCGCCGCAGATCGCCACGGTTTCTCCCTGGCGGCAGGCCTGCACCAGCCGCAGTTCGGCCCGCTCCAGGTCGGGGAAGTGCTGGCGGGGATCCGGGGCCTCTGGGG
>Ga0194063_10001365_pt1 | contig 15917 bp, 11 predicted proteins | sample SepL3720m_MetaG_FD_155459 | JGI IMG/M metagenome (GOLD analysis project Ga0194063, IMG submission 155459) | Anoxic zone freshwater microbial communities from boreal shield lake in IISD Experimental Lakes Area, Ontario, Canada - Sep2016-L373-20m | ecosystem: Environmental > Aquatic > Freshwater... | reverse complement strand
TGCCCATTCGCTCGGGGTCGGTCTCCGGCATCTGCTCCAAGACGGTTAACATGCGCCGGGACAAAAGTATCCAGTGTACCCACCCGTTGTGACGGATGCTCGGGTTGGTTTCGCCCGGCTTGTTTGCAAACTTTCCCCACTGGGTAGTTTCTTTGTGCCCAAAGACCGGCCCGCTAAAATCGAAACTGCCGACCACATAACCGCGCTTCGCCCAGAACTTCACCCATTCCAGCCTGGCGGTCTGCCCGCCACCGTGAATGTGCAACACCGCCGGCAGCTTCTTTCCATCCACTGGAGTGCCAGTATAAGCGAAAACCCGCACGGGTACGCCCTCCCAAATCTCGCCGGTAAAATAGAATTTGCGGTAATGGATATGGTCTTCCGTCCACTCCTCCTTCACTTCGATGTCAAGGGGCAACACACGCGGGTCGTAACCTGCCCAAAGCTCCTGCACCGATCGCGGATGATCCATCCCTTCAAATGAACCGGTCGCGGCCTGCGCCGTAGTGAGGATGAAAAAAAGCCCTGTCGCTAACAATAGGCGGATCATAACGAGCCTATTTCAAAATACGACCATCGCCGGTGCTGACTTCAACCTGCGCCCGACGATGCGTCTCGCTTCGACTTCCTCGTTCCTCATCCAGGCTCGATTACGAGGACGCCCTGGATGGCCTGAGCGCCGGCGCTTCCCGCGGGACCATGCCTAAGAGTTGCTGCGGACTGTGGTACAGAATCGCCTCAGCGATCTTCAGCGCCTCGTCCATCGAGTATTGGCCCTGGTCAATCCGCTCGGCGAGGACGCGTGCCAACTGCCGCCGGACAAGAATCGATTTGGCATAGGTCCATTCCAGACAGTAGGCATCCGAAAAGAAACCGACCTGTTTGTTGGTCGGCAGCATATCCAGGCGTTCAGACATAATCTGGCGCATGACATCAGGGAAGAAGTTGTGCCACCAATAACCGGCCAGCGTGAAATTCGGCAGCTCGCGGGCAACTGTGCATAAAGATTGATTCGCATGACGGCTGGACAGAAAGCACATGAATTTCAACCGTGGATGACGCCCGACGATTTCTGCCAACTGCCGAATGGTTTCCTGCCTCAGCCGGCTGCCAGTCTCATAAGGCAGCGGCTCCGCGCCAAAGCTGAACTGGAAGACAATTCGATCTGCGCGGTTCTCAAGTTGCGTCAGAAACAACTCGTTGATGTAGCTCGCGTACACATCCCGTTCGGCCGGTCCCGCCTGGGCGCGATGCACCAGCGCCGCTTCCATCTCAGCATCCCCCACCAGCCGGTAATCAATGTCGGTGGATATATGCGTCGCCGTCGAGAGGATTTGGTCATAAGGGATGACTTCCACGTAATGCGCGACGGCGGCATGAACATCCGACAACATCCGAATCGTTCGGTCAGTAGGCGGCCGTCCACAAACGCCAATCGGGGCGGAACTCTCCGGCCGCCGCCCCCAGCAGCGCTCCAGCTCGTACAACGCGGTGTCAAATTCACCCCACTGACTGCGCGTGAAAAAACCCCACTCCAGCGCGTATTGGAAACGCTCATCGTCCTCCCCTTTGCCACGGCGGGCGATCTCTGTGCCGGTGCGCCCAATCTTGAGCCGGTCCAGCAATGAATGTTGCCACACGCGATCGTCAGCGCGCTCGCGAATCAGCCCATCAAGTTTGCGCCACGACCCGGCGGTGATCGGTTCCTGCCAGCCGTAAAGGTCGCGCAGAATAATGCGCACCGCCCAAAAACCGCTGGTGTTTTGGATCGCCGACAGAAACGGCAGCGCTTCCTCGATGCGCGCCTCGGCCTCCGCATCGCCGGGCCTCCCGGGATATTGTGTCAAACGCCCGCCGCTGGGACAGCCGGCCGAATAGAGATCGCTGACCACCATGTGGTATAGCAGCACATCGTGCAGGCCTCGAGCGCCAAGCTGGCCCCCGGTCAGGTGGGTGTGAATATCGAGCACCGGCACTCCGGCCAGGGCTTCTTCAACGAGTTGGATGGTTGAGTTCATGCTCTAAAAACTTCTGCACTTTGGAAAAGGATGGAATCGCCGTCGGTCCGCCATCACCGCTCGCCTTCAGCGCGGCGGCCGCGGAAGCCAGACGCAGTCGTTCGATTAGCGGCAGATCGCGGGCTAACGCAAAAGCATACGCGCCGTGAAACACGTCGCCGCAGCCAGTCGTGTCCATCGCCTTCACTTTGAAGGCGCTCAGATGACAGGGAGCGCTCAATTCTTTGGACCAAAACCAGCAACCCTCTGCGCCGCAAGTGACAACCACCGTCTCGTGGCGCGAACCCGCAAGGACGCGAACGGCTCTTTCCGGCGATCGCTTCCCGGTCAGCTCCGCCGCAAACCCCTGCGAGAGGATCAAGTGATCGGTCAGCCCCAAAAGCACCGAGAATTGGGCGTCACTTTGGCTGTCAAAATCCGCCACGACGGGAATGCCAGCCCGCCGCGCCAAACGAGCCGCTCGAATCATGCCCGGCAATCCAAGGTTGTCCACAAACAACACCCGGCAAGACTCAATCAGCGCAGCCGGCGCCGCGATATTTGCGCCGACAAAACCCTCGACATCGAAGAAGATGTTGCGCGTGCCACCCTGCTGGTCCACCACAATATTCGAGTAAATAGGCCGCGCGCCCAACGTTTGCTTCACTGAAGATACATCGATCTTTTCCCGTTTCAGACACTCGATGGCAAAATGGGACAGCTCATCCTGGCCCAGAACACCCGCATAAGCGCATCGCGCCCCGAGCCGCGCGGCCGCCACCAGCGCAATCGCAGTCAGCCCGCCGCACTTGCGCTGGCGACCCAACACCCGGGCCTTATCATCCGGCCGCGGATAATGCTCCACATAAATAAAATCGTCCACCGCCACCGCGCCCAGACCCAGAACGTCAAATGTTTTCTTTCGTGCCATGCTGATACTCTTCTGACCTGCATCCCCGCAATCGGACAACTATATGAATCCAAAACTCTAAATCCGCAATAACATCAAACCTCGAACAACCTAATCCTGAGCATCCGGCAATTCCTCAACCCAGATGTTGCGGTAAAATACGAGGTTGCCGTGGTCCTGAATGCGAATCGGCCCCGAGCCGGCGTTGGGCCGCTCAGGGTCGCCCGTCGGCGTCAGCGCGGTTTGATTCTCATGCACCTTGATCCCGTTCCACAGCACTGTGAGCCGCGGGCCGCGAACCATTTTGCCGCCCTCCATTCTGGGCGCATAGAACGTGATGTCGTAGGTTTGCCAGGAGAGCGGCGGGAAAGCGGCATTCACGCGCGGCGGTGCCACACCATAAATCGAGGCGCAGTCTCCGTCGCCGGGCACCAGACCATAGGAATCGAGCACCTGAACCTCATAGCGATCGGCCAAAATCACGCCGCTGTTACCCCGCGCCTGCTCGCGCAGGTCCGGCTCGTAGGGCAGCCTGAACTCGATGTGCAGCCGCACATTGCGAAACTCGCGGTTGCTAAAAAGGTCGCGCCGCGGCAAGTCCGGACGCGCTCCTGCTCCGGGATTCTTGTGCATCACCCCGTCTTCCCTCGTCACCCAACCCGCTTCCTTCCACCCATCCAAGCCCGGCTTCTTCCCGGGATCATAGGCCAGCAACACGATCGCGTTCGCCGACGGTTTGAGCCCTTCATTGGGTGATTTCTTCATCACTTGCTTCATCTCAAAGAAACCGCCATAACCGCGCTTGTTGACCTTGAGCATTTTCTTGGCAACCTCGCCTTCCCACTCATGTCCGCCAGCAAAGCCCGCCACCCGGATGCTCTCGCCTTCCAGCCGCCCGTCCAGTTCCACTTGCAGCGGCCACTCTGTCGAGTCCGGCGGCTGTGCGCGCAACACCACGCGATAGCCGCGGTTGCCCTGGGGAAACACTTTGGCTTCCGCCTTGACCGGTTGCGGACCGCCCGCATCGGGCTTGAGGTCAGCAGGCGCGTAGGTTCCCTCGTAATCGCCAAAATATGGGTCTTGAACCTCCTGGGTATAGGGTTGGTTCATAACCGTCGGTTCGTCAAAATGCTGGGCGTAGATACAGGGCATCATCCCGGTCATGCCGAGGATTGTGCTCGCGAGACCCAATTGGATTCTCCTGCTGGTGACGTTCCTTTGGCGGCTTGTTCGGATTGGTTTCATTCGAGTTTGATGCGGTAAAAGGAAGTGCGAGTAAAGTCAGTTCAAGGGCTGAAGTTTGATGTTCTTAAACCAGCAGTCCGAGCCGTGGTCCTGCAAACCGATATAGCCAGTCCGGGGGTGCTTATTATAGGCGATGTCGAACTTGTGCGATGTGCCGTCTGGGCGCTTTTGGGACTCAGTAAAGGCCGCCAGATCGACGTGGTTCACTTTGTCGCCATTCAGAGTCACATCGATTCGGCTCCCCGCACACCTCACCTCGATGTGGTTCCATTCACCAGCCGGCTTCATCGCGTTCTTGGTAGGTTTGGACAAATCGTAAATCGCGCCCGTGGAATAATAATCCGTGTTCGTGGTATCAAGAATCTGCACCTCGATGCCGTTGTAGCCGACATCTTTGCCCGGCAGCGGGGTGAGCGATGGGGTGCGCACAAAGATGCCGCTATTGCAGCCCTTGCTGATCTTAAAATCAAGCCCGAGCACAAAGTCGGACCATTGTTGGGTGTGGACCATCATGTAGTGCCCGCATTGGTGTGGATTGATACACCCCTCGTCCACTGGCCGGCGGCCAGGCTTTGCCTCGCTTGTCATCCAGCCATTAAGCGTTCGCCCATCGAAAAGCAGCAACCACCCCCCGGCCTTTTCGGCGGGGGTCAATGCATTGTCGGCTGCCACACCGCTCAACACCATCGCAACAAGCAGAGAGCCGGCCAAACATCCAGCCCGGTGATGCAAAAACAACTTCATAAAGTGGGGGGCATTTCCTGGTTTTAGAGACTGTACACCTTCTGGTCCTTGGCATCCCACAACATGGTTTTCCGTTGGCGATACGATTCGACCGCCATCTTGATAGCCACCATCGTTGCACAGCCTAGATCTTCGTTGCACATGACGGTGCCTTTGCCTCGCATGGCATCAATCCAGTTGCCTTCCAAATCCCGGCGAGGTTCGGTTGCTATGACGGTCTCGAGCTTATCGTTGTTGCGCGCTGAAAACTCCTCCTGGTAGGCCCCGTTGAACCTCATCTTCACCTCGCCCCCTATATCCATAGTGCCGTATTTTCCGAATATCCGGTCCGGCAGGCCAGCCTCGTTGGTCAGGGTGCTGACCAGAAAAATGGACCATTCGCTCGGGTAATCGGCCGTCATCAAAAATGTGTCCGGAATATCACGCCCGTCTTTTTCGATATAGAGTCCGCCGCCGGCATTGACCCGGGCGGGATATTCGCCGTTTGGCCCTTTCATGGCGATGAGCAGGGGTGCCAGCTTATGGTAGAGTAAATCGGTGGCAACTCCCCCGTTGTAAGGCCAAAATTTTCGGAAGCGGAAAAAGTGCTCTGGCGTCCAGGAAATCCTCGGGGCCAACCCCCACTCATGACCCAGCCACATCTCCCAATTGATATAGTCCTCGCCTGTCTTGTCCGGACCCGCTGTCGGATCAATTTTTTGATGCTCGTTAAACAGGCAAACGCGAGCGTTGCGGTTATAGCTCGCGTGTGCCCAGGTCGCTTTGCCAATCCGCCCCTGGGCAATGGCCTCGTGCGCCTTCCAGTAGCTGTCACTGGCCGTCGCGTTCGGCCCAACCTGAAACACTTTCTTATACCGTTTCACCGCATCCCGAACTTCCAGCGCCTGCTCGACAGTATGCGTCATGGGCTTCTCGCAATAGACATGCTTTCCCGATTCCATTGCCTCAATCGAAATCTTGCCGTGCCAATGGTCAGGCGTGGCAATCAAAACTGCGTCAATATCTTTGCGCTCCAGCAGCTTTCGGTAATCCAAATAGCCATCCCCGTGGCAGATGTCTTTGGCCCGAGTGACTCGCCGCTGATACACATCCGAGACCGCCACGACACTCACATTGTCTTCGCTCGAACGCTTCACCAGGCTGGCAACATGGCCCGTCCCCTGCCCTCCACAACCGATAACCCCGATTCGAATTCGATCGTTAGCCCCGAACGCCGCGGCGGGAATCACGCTGGCCAGGGAGACCGAACCGATGGCAAGAGCCGATGTCTTGACGAATTGCCGGCGTGAGAGCGGAAGGCTCTGCGCCCGAAATGTTGGTAAAACTGTGGTATTCATGCGTAATCAACTAATCTTGCTTGTGTTGTTTTAGTCTTGATGAAAAAAGGCCTGTGAGTGTCCGTTCAGGCTCGAGTGAATCCGTATTCCGCCCCCCATAAACCAAGCACCGCACCTCGGGCCGAAAAATCCATGCCTGCCGCTGCCAGCGTCAGAAAACTGCCAAAAAACAATCTCCGGCCATTTTCGATGTGCATAATATTGCTTAACCGATTCATCTTTTCAAATCGCCAAGCACCCGTCAAGTCTCGCCTGCATTTTTTCAGAAATAAGTTTAAGAGGCGCCTGGAGCAACCCACCGACCGGGCTGTGGAGGTAATGCTGTTCTGACCGAAGATGCCTCATTTTCCAAGGATACCTCACATTATTTGGGTGAAACACGTCGGTTGAGCCGAACAACCGTTGACTCGTCTCAACTCGAGATCGGTCGCCTCGACTGCACAACGAACAAAATCACCCGGACGCTTTCGACCGCCTTGAGTGATTTGATAATAATTTTTCTTGCACTCTATTGCTTAATCCTTTAAGCAATATATCAAATGCAACATGCGCGCATGTCCAGGTCGAAGATTCTAATGCTCAAGACCCGCGCCTTTCTCGGGTCGAGTCTCGGCACATCGCGCCAATCAACTGAAACATTCTAATTATGGAACTCGCAAAACAAATTCGTCTCAATCGGATATTCTCTCATCCATCCAAACGCCTTTGCTCGGTCGCAATCGATCACTTCATCGGTTACCAAAAGGGATTGCCCGAGGGCTTGCTGAACGTGCCCGAGACAATCAAGAAGCTGGTCGAGGGCAAACCTGATGCCATTACCATGCTCAAGGGAATGGCTAAGAACGCCTGGTTTCCCTATGCCGGACGCGTGCCGTTGATTATCCAAGCCGTCTGCTTCACGGCCGACGACGCTGTCATCGAGAATACCTCCTGCCCGGCCGAAGTGCTGCGGCTTGGCGCGGACGCCATCGCGGTTTCCATCGGAGTGCGCGGCCCCAATGAAGGAAAGTTTCTGAAGCTGCTGTCGCAAATGGTTGCCGAGGCCGATCAGCTCGGGCTGCCGGTCATCTCCCACATTTATCCGCGCGACTTCTCCGCCGGAGGCAAGGTCGTTTACGACCCGGAGAATATCTTTTGGGCTGTCCGTTGCGGGATTGAGTGCGGCGCAGATGTCATCAAAGTTCCATTTACCGGCGACGCCGCTTCTTATCGAGATATCATCTCCACCAGCCCGGTGCCGGTCGTCGCTGCCGGCGGACCCCGCACCGAGAGCTTGCTCAGCTCGTTGGAAATGATGGTCGAGGTCGTCAAATCCGGCGCGCAAGGCGCTACCATCGGCCGCAATGTCTGGAGCGCGTCCAACCCCACCCGCGCCCTGTTGGCATTGCGTGCCGTAATTCACGATCAATTGACGCCGATCGCGGCGCTCGAAAAGGCAGGTCTGGGCGAGCCGTGACTAAGAAAAGCGCCTGCGGAAGTGCTCGCTCCAGTTAAAGCTTGTACCTTTGCCGCAAGGCCTCAGCCAACTCCGGCATGCCGTTGGCTGCCGCGTACGATCTCAATTCGGGGGGATTCACTTGTTCGGGTGAAGAATAGACGCCCTTTTCAAACACCTGCAAGGCCTGCCGCATCGCCACCGCGCCCAGCTTCGGCTCGTACTTGCCTGTGGTGTTCTTGATGCCATTAATCGCCGACCCGGCCAGGAAAAGGTAGTTGCAGACCGATCCTCGCCGACTAACGTCCATCAGATTTTGGATAATGTTGCCTTGGTCCAGGCCGCCGGCTCTAGCCATCATCACCACCGCGCGTCCAGCAGCGGGACCCGAGAGAGCCTCCTCGCACTTGCGCCATTCCAGGCCCGCCGGCCGCAACAGGCTTTCCCCCGTGCAACTCAACGGTGCCGTCTGACGAAAGTCCACCCCGTCCAATCGAGCGAAATAATCCAGCAGTTCGCGATAAATCTGGCGCGTTCGCGCCGAGATGCCGCCGTTATGGCCATAAATCACTGGCGGGTTGACCAGGCGCTTCAATTGGTCGCGCACCATTCGCACCGTGCCACCGAGGTAGTATTCGCTGAACATGACGCCGCTGACGCCCTCTTCAACCGCGAGTTCAACCAACGCCGGCAAATGTTGCGGCGGAGCGCCGATGTGCGGCGCAAAAATCAGACCGCGGCCGCCACGCGCCGCCTTGGTGCGCTCAATCGCCTCTTTGGCGTGGCGCAGCCGTTCGCGCAGCGGGGCAAAGGCAACCTGGGGCAGAAAGTTCTCATCTTCCTTAACAAACAGAAATAATGGATTCGCGGCAGCCTCGGCAATGATCTCGGCTTCCTCCTGCGGTGTGATGCCCGTGCATGGCTTTAGAATGGTACCAAACGCCGGTTCAGTTTCCGAAAAACCGGTCCGCTTGCGCACCCCAACCGCGCCATGAGCCGGACCGGGAAAACGGCGCAACGTATCGTCCGACATATCGATCCAAACCAGTTTGGTATCCACCTGCTCGGTCAGACCGAACGTGCCTTCGCCGCCGGTAATATGCAAAATGTCTGTGGTGTATAAACTGCCGTCTTCATGCAGCAACATCTTCAACGGAAAGGCGACGCGGACGATGCCGATCCGGCCGTTGGCATCGAAATGCACATAGTCCACTACCTTGCCGCTGCACTGATCAAGCAGCGAGCCGGGCTTGGCCGAGCGCACGCCGCTGGTCATGTGATACCAAATGTCGTTCCCGACCGCCTGCACGGTCATCGTTCGCGCGCTCACAAAGAAGGTCGCTACGATGTGGTCCGCCAAGTCCGGTCGAGGCAAACCGGCCATTGCTTCATACACATGGCACCGAATCAGCTCTTCGCGCTGGTCCAAATCCAGCCGCATGGTTTCCAAGCTCTGTAAGTCCACAAAAGTTCCTTTTCTCTAAGTGTCTATAGTTTCCAGTCCTGCCAGGCTTGTTGAATTTCCTCCAACAGCGGGTCATCGGCTTCGAGTTGGCTCACCTCACACAACATCGGTTTGAGCCCCTGCTCCGTAATCATTCTTTGCATCTCGACCGACTGAGCATCCGATGGGTGACTATATTTGAGCGCCGCGACGATGCCCTGAACGATGTGGTCTCGAGGGAGGCCGTAGTGTTGTGCCAGGCGGGCAGGGCCCAGCAAACGCTCTCTGGGCCCAAGCTTGCGCAACGGCTGGCGCACCACACGCAGGATTTGGTCCCGCATCTCCGGAATGGCGCCCCGGTCGTAAAGCTCCTGCTTGTAGGCCTCGATGCTTTCCGGTGAAAAGCCATGCTTGCGCTGCACCACTTCGCCAATCTGGTCGCAAGCGCCCACAACCCACCCGGCCACGCGCGGATCGCCTACCGCCTCATGGATATACCGGTGGCCGTGGTGAAACCCGAAATAGCCGCAGATGGCGTGGCCCCCGTTGTGCATGAAGAGCTTGCGTTCAAGTCGCGCATCTTGGTTGTCCACCAGTTCAAGGGCAGCCAGCCATTTCAGGGGTTGTCCCTTGAAATCCTCGCGGCGAATCGTCCACTCGTTGTAATCCTCGGCCGTGATCACTAACGGATCGGGCTCGGGCCGCGGCACGACACGGCTGATCATGCAGTCGGGGAAGCCGAAATACTCCTCGCAATAATCGAGATCTTCACCGCTTAGCAACGCGCGCACGTGCCGGCCCAGGGTCGAGGAGCTGTTCTGCATGTTTTCGCAGGCAACGAAATTGAGCGCGACGGCGCGTCCAGCCTGCCGGCACAGCCTGGCGGCCTGGGCCACAGTAATGGCCACGTCGGAAAGATTCTGATCAAATACCGAAGTCAGCACCAGGTCAGCCTCGATAATCTCGCGGGCGACCTTCTCGCGCTCCTGCGCCGCGAGGAATCCCGCCCCTTGGACATCAAGGGATTGACAGGTCCGCCCGTCATGGAGATTGACCCGATACCCGCCGGCCTTTTGCAGTCGCCCTATCAGCCCCTCATCAATGTCGGCAAAGGCCATTTGCGCGCCCGTCTGCCAGACCAGCAGACCCACATGCCCACGGCCGGTCGCCCCCGCGCCGAATACAACTGCCTTGGGTTTCGTCGAGTCGCTCATATTCAAATCCGGTTGTAGTCGTCTTCCACCCTAACGACGTCATCCATCTGCGGCGTGCTGACCTCGATGAAGCGAACGTCCTCGATGGCGGTCGTGCGATGCTTGCGTCCAGGCTTGTTTTCGACCACATCACCGGCCTTGAGAATCAGCGTCTCCATCTGGCCCTGATCGTTTTGCCACTCCATCTGCGCGATTCCGCTATCCACATAGATGTGCTCGTGCTTCTGCTTGTGATACTGCAAGCTCGAGCGGCTCCCTTTCTTGAACTCGATAATCTTTAACGCATATTGGTCAGTCACTGCCACCCAGATTTCCCGACCCCAAGGTTTTTCGACGATTTTCATTTTGTTCCTTTCATGATATGCCATCCGTCAAGGGCTCGTAACCGTAGTCTGCACACGCAAGGACGTTCAAAACCACGCACCACTGCCTCTCGGCTCTTGATCATGCGCTCAGTATTCCGGAGTTGATCTTTGTGGCGGGCGGTGCAGAAGACCCTTGCGCCATTGCGCGCCAGCTCGACGGCTATCGCCTGGCCAATGCCTCGCCCTGCTCCAGTGGTGACCACCGATTTGTCTCTTAGGTCCATTTGTTTGCTTTTACGCGGTCTAGCAGTCTTTGCTCTATGACATCGCCGGCACGCACTGGAAAGACGACATCATGGGCTGGCTAGTTCCGCCACCAACATGGCGTGAATCTCGAGTGGCGGAACCTCCACGATAACCGAATTCCCGTCATGCATCGCTTCGAGCCGCTTGCCACCCGGCTCGAGGTGAACAGATTTTATCTCCAGGCCCTTGAATACCACCTTAATCCCACCTACCGGCACGCTTTCCTCGCGCAGCGGCACGGCAACGTCCTCGCGGCCATGGTTGCTAGTCGTATCGATACCATTGAATAAATGGACGATGATACGTTTGCCTTCCTTGTCCGCCTGCTCGAAAAAATTGCACTGAACGCACATTGGAGCCTTGACCTGAATCACTGGCTGTTCGCCGGCCGCCCAATCGATGGCGCGGGCCAGCAGGCGCCGCTGGTAAGGATACGAGTAGCTGAAGTAGGCGCCGTCCAGCCCCGCCGCCATATAGACAACACGGCCTCTACCAAAGTGGCGCATCACGATCGCCGGCAGCATCTTGTCCGTCCCTTCCGGGGTCATCTGCGCGACTATCGTCACCTTGTCCTTCAGGTTCACTTTGGTCTGCGTACCCTTGAACGTGACGTTCTGGCCCGGCCGGACAAGACCGTTCAATGATGGATCTTTCAGGACCGCCGAACTAAGGTCGTCTCCCTCGCCCCAGTTCAACTGGGCGATCCCGATGTGCTTACGCCAGTATTCCTCTGTGACGACCTTGGCGAACTGGCTGTCGATCTCAGTCTTGGAGGCCTGCGTGCCGGCTTTTCCTTCAAACGAAACGCCAAAAAGATCGCCCAGGGCAAAGTCCAGGCGTTGACGGCCGATCTCGTCAAATAATGAGGTGTCGCACGAGGCCACCAGTCCGCCCCCGGCGGACACATAATCCCGGATGACCTGGATCTGGTAGGCGGTCAGGCAAGCGGCGTTGGGCAAAATCAGCACCTTGTGGCCGGCCAGTTTCTCAGGGCGCACTTCCCAGTCGGTGATCAGAGACAGCGGCAGGTGTTCTTCCCAGGCGACTCGGAAGATGCCAAATGGGTGGGGGAGGTAGCGTTCATCGACCCTGTCCATCCCGTAGAACTGCCGGGTTTGCTCGCTGAAGAGCATCGCCGCCCAGGCGATTCGTTGCGTTCTTACCAGCCACTTGGAGCGTTCCCTGGTGGCCATGAGGGCCGCCTCGGCCCGCGGCCCGTAGCCGACGAACTGCGGGATGACGGCGCCATTGGCCAGCCCCATCATCGAGCGGACGAGAATTTCATGGCCTGGCAACCCGTCGTCATTATAAGGATTGCCGTGTGACATGAAATAGGGCTGAGCCGCCCCGGTGCGGTTGGCGGTCACAGCACGGACGTAGGCCGCGCCGAAGGCGGGGATCACGGTCGCACCATGGTTCATCTCGTCCAGCCACCACTCCTGCATCGGCTGATCCAGCAGCATGTTCATGCGCTGCGACATATTGCGCGGGCTGGTGAGGTAGTGGCCGTAGCGCCCGGCGTTGACCGTCCAGGTGCTGATCGCGGCCTCGGGGTTCATTTCGCGCAGACGGGCGTGCAGTTTGCGATACCAATCTTCCAGCTTGTCGCCGATCCAATACAGATAGATGCGGTACTCAAGATCCTGGAGATCGACTTTCCGGGGAATGTCCCGACCGCTTTCCCGTTTGTACAGTTCCTTGCAGCTTTTGCAGTAGCAGAGGGCGGGGTGATAGCCGCCGTCGCACGAGTATCCGTCCACCCCGTAGTCCTTCATCACCTCGGCCATGGCTTCGACCTGCAACGCGCCATAAGGGCTGTTGAAGCACATGATACGCGGCTTGCTAAGATTGGCCAAGGCGTCCTTCTCCACTCCATCATTGTCCTCAAGCCGGGAGAGCCAGTCCGGGTGCAGCTTGATCAGATTGGCGGGAGCGTAAGGACTGATCGCGGCGACAATTCTCGCTCGATGGCTTTTGGCCAGGGCGACGATGTCTCTCAGGGCCTTGGCCCGCTCGGCCGGCAAGCCGGAGGTCGGGTCGTCGCGCCGCAGTGGATAGTACACCGCCATCCCAATCGAGGACTGAACCACCTGCACGCCTAATCTGCACGCGGCCTCGGTTTGCTTGAGATCATCAATGAAACCTTGGAGGGTACAGTCGTAAACCCAAGGGGCCGGTTCAATGGGTTTGAAGTCCTTGTCCGCCGTGTGGAAGCTCAGCAGGTTCTCCGAGATGCCGGAGGCGGCCGACAGCGCCAGAATGAGGGCCAACCAGAGTGTGATGTGTCCAAAGGTCCGCAGGCGCAATGTTCCTTTCAGGGCAGATCAATGCTCTCTTTGTCCTTTAGCGCCTCGGCTCGAAGGTTCTCGTTGGTGACCAACTTCAGCACCTTCTCGATTGCCCTCAGGCTATCCGGCTTGCTCTTGTGGCGTGTGGCAAAAGCCACCTTAAGAGTGGCAGAAGCAGCGTCTGCTTGCAGCTCGGGGTCTTCGAGGTAAGGCTCGAGTGTCTTGAGAACCTTCGGATCGTCAAGTTGCGCCAGACCACCCAGCACCAGCCTCTTTTCGTCCGAACGGCGCGCCATCTTCAAGGCCCCATTGTACATCTCCAGACGTTTCTCAACGGGCCAATCCTTCACCAAACCCACCATCCGGATGTACCCGCGCAAACAAACCACCTGCTGCGTGGCGTCCGCAGCAGATTCAGCCAGCCTCGCGAGGTCGTCGATTGGTTTGGCATCCGGCCAACCAGCCATTACCCGGATCGCGGTGTCTCGAGTCGAGTCGTCCTTGAGGGCTCCTTGGACGGCAACAAGTGCTGCGTCACCACCGATGCCGCCCAAAATGCGCAGCATCGAGGCGCGCACAGCCGGCGAACTTTCTGCCCCTAAAGCCGTCAGCAGAACTTTGCTGCGAGCCGATTCGTTGCTGACTTTTTCACAGACTGCCAAGGTAGTCGCCTCGGCTGCTCCTTTTTCATCTTCACCCTTGGTCTGTTTCAGCAGGTCGATCAACCCCGGCAGGTCCCTTTCCTGTGCCAGCCTGGCCAGCGCCTTGAAAGCCTGCATACGGACATCAGCATCATCGTCCTGGCTGGCGGCTTTAAAGATGGCCGGACTGGCCGCGAGAACGCCGCGCGCGCCCAGACTGCGAATCAGCTCGGCTCGCAGTTTGGGGCCAGCCTCGTTCAATGCGGTGATCAGCCCTTCGTCCACATCCTTGCCCCGAAGCCGGTCCAGGCTCTCTCGCGCGGTGGACTGTGAGCGGTCGTTGCCACTGGTCGCGGCGCTCAGCAGGACGGGAATGTCGGATGCATTGCCGAGCCATCGCAAAGCTTTCAGAGCGGCCACCTGAACATCCTGGTCAGATGCTTTGGCGGCAGTGAGCACAGCGATCCGAGATGCTTCACGCGCTGTGGAACTCTGCTGAGCGGCCAATGCGCCTATGACACGAATCTGGTCCTCGACTGTAAATCTCCGCAATTCGGCGGCCAAAGCCTGGGCAGAGGCGAGATCGCTGGTCTCGCGCACAAATCGCAACACGAAGGTCTTAAGCGCCGCATCTTGCCCTTCCAGAATCGGAATCACCATCGAGGCGCATCCGGCCGGACGCGCGGCGATTAGGCCCGTCAATGCCGCCAGTCGCTTGCCTTGCGGCTCGGACATATCTTGATAAATCGCCAGGTAGATCGTGTAAGCCTGCTCCGCCTTTTTGTCCGCGATCAATTGTCGCGCCAAAAGCAGGCAGGCGTCCGTGACCATCGGACGAATCGCTGGATCGGCTTTAACTCGGGCTCGAGTCAGCGTTTTGTAAGCTATCGGCCCGCCGATTTTCCCGAGCGCAGCCGCAGAAGCCTCGGCCACCACTGGATCCGAGTCATTCAAAGTCTTGGCGAGCAACCGCGCCGCGGCAAAGTCGCGTCGCTCACCCATCGAGTTTATCACCCCTACTCTTGCGAGTCCCTGCAGCCGGCCAAGGGCCTGCCGAAGCGCTCTGTCCGCAGCAGAACCGGGAATTCGCTCCAGCGCAAACCGAGCCATGTCCGACAGCCGTGGGTCAGGCAGTAGAACCGCCAAGGCCGGAACGGCCTGAGCGTCTCCAATGAGGGCAAGCTGACGGCAGGCAAATGCCTTCGCCTCGACCGACGCTTCGTGCCAGCCGATCACAGCGACAAATTGCTGCTGCAAATGACGAAGCTCCGCAGGGTTGCCGGCCGCAGCGCGCACGCGGTCTTGCGCAGCGCAGAGATCCTGGCGGTCGTCCAGAGCCCTATAATTTGTAATCTTGTTGATGTCGGGATCCAATTGGACTGTCGCCCCCGTCAGTGACGTCTCAGCCGCCAGACCAATAAAAGCCAGGACGACCGCTCCAAAGCGGCTGATGTTAATAATGCGGCGCATACTCATCTCCTTATTTCAAATCTCAAATTAGGTTCCACGGTGCGCGCATGGCCCGCGACATCATCCGGTCGGCCTCGGGGTCATTTATGAAATGCTCTTCCACCGGGTCCCAGCCGAGGCGTCGCCCCAGCAACATCGTTATATTTGCCATGTGACAAACCGTCGCCGAACGATGCCCAACCTCGACCGGAGCAATCGGCACGCCTCGCGACCGCACACAGTCCAAAAAATTCCGGTGATGGTCCGGGCTGTCATACAAATGGATCTCATTCGGCCCAATCACCTCGTTGACAAGTGATTCTGGTTGGGAACGGAAGAAGCCGCCATGCCCCGTATGCACCCAACCCTCCGTGCCCTCAAAGCGAACGCCCCCTTCAAGATCGGTCGAGCATTCCAGGATGGCGCCATTCCCGTAACCACACGTGAAATGGAACTCCGTCGCAACATCCGTAAGGCCATCGCGCGGAAAATTGCCTTTGCCCTCAATCCAAGCGGGGCCAGACAGTTGCATCCCCAAACCCCACTGGGCCAGGTCAAGCTGGTGGGCGCCCCAGTCGGCGATCATTCCATCCGAGTAATCC
>Ga0194063_10001364_pt1 | contig 15929 bp, 25 predicted proteins | sample SepL3720m_MetaG_FD_155459 | JGI IMG/M metagenome (GOLD analysis project Ga0194063, IMG submission 155459) | Anoxic zone freshwater microbial communities from boreal shield lake in IISD Experimental Lakes Area, Ontario, Canada - Sep2016-L373-20m | ecosystem: Environmental > Aquatic > Freshwater... | reverse complement strand
ATCACCATATAAGGATTAAGCCATGGAAGTCTCAAAAAGACCGAACATAGCCCCAAACTTATTTCTTCAGAGCTTATCGCTTCTGAGAAAAAAGATAAAAAACGGCATTAACAAAGCAATCAATGAAAAATTTGTTACATTGCCAATACGTAGGAAACTGTTGTATACAAACCGCATAATGACTGTGGAGAAAGAATGTACATGTCTGATCAGATTTGCAGATGGGTACAATGATCCATATGAAAAGATGCAAGATATAAAAAATGATCGACGGGTAAGAAAGTTTTTACTTGAAAACCTAAAGCCCGCGCTAAGTGCATTAGCACCAATTGTTAGTTTAGGCTCTATAGGGGAACTAAACAAAGCTATGCAAACTCATATGTACTTTGAAAAATGGAAACAAGGTACATTGAAAACAAAAGATCCCCGCAAACAAGAAACGTTTGATAAGCTAATACAAATGCACGGTACAAAAGTTTACACGCGATGTTGGATTGATTTCCCGCGCTCTGCTAGAGAATGGCTTACACAAGAAGGTATTCTTACACAGATGTTACGCTTTAAAGAGGAATTCACCGATAGAGATGTTATAGTATTTGATGACTCTCTGGGATCTACTGCATCTTTTGCACTGTTTTTACAAGCAGCACTAGCTGTTGGTATGGACCTAACCAGAATCCATTGCTTTGCTTTGATTCAGGAATGTCAGAATAAAAATAAAGCAAAGAAACCCTTGACACTGAAGTAATAATTTCGTATAATCTAGAAATTAGAGAAAGATTATGACTTCATACAATTCCATACAATATACAGAACCAATGCCTACGACCCCGTTAACACAATGGGGCCATAGCACTGCTTTGTATAAATGTACGGGATAATAAGAACTTTGGTAGAACGTTGCACAAGACCCCGTACACTTAACTGCGTACGGGGTTTTTTATTGAGGTATCGTCTAGTGGTAAGACATCGCCCTTTGGAGGCGAGTACAGTGGTTCGAGCCCATTTACCTCAGCTGTGGTCGTTGCCTAGCGGTCGAAGGCGTCAGGATGTGGCCCTGAATCTCGTGGGTTCGAATCCCACCGATCACCAAACCACAAATAAAGGTATAAGATAATACAGAAGTTTTTTAATCCGGAGTGTAGCGAAGCCCGGTATCGCGTTCGCTTTGGGAGCGAAAAATCGCAAGTTCAAATCTTGTCACTCCGACATTCACATTCACCAACATAGGAGGTACAGTTGTTCAAAACAATTAACAAAATCTTCACATCGTTGCTCACAATCCTGATCCTTATTCTTCTGAATATGGTGGTAGGCAATTGGGCAGCAGCCTTACTTACAGCAGCTAGCTGGGTAAGTATTGGATTTGGTCTATTACTCGCATTGTTCCTATTGTGGGTAGATGTACAGATCATAGTTCTATCAGCTCTACGCATCAAAAATCAGTTCAGTTCCAAATCAATCAACCTCAATGTTAAATCACAATCTAAGGAGTAACAATGAAGAGATCACTCTTTTCGCTTTTCGCAGTACTAATCATGGCAGTTTCAATGATCATCGGTAATGAAGGTTGCACCCGCATCAACCCCGGATACGTTGGTATCGTTATCAACATGGCCGGCGATCAAAAAGGTGTGGATCAGATGCCAACCACAACCGGTTGGACAACGTACAATCCGCTGACCCAGTCGGTCTATGAATTCCCTACATCAACGCAGACTGCAAAATGGACACGTAGTGCTGAGGAAGGCAATCCGATCAATGAAGAAGTTGCCTACAACAGCATTGAAGGTCTGAGTATTACTTCCGACATCTCATTATCGTTCTCTATGGTTGACAGCTTGGTCCCTCATTTCTACGTGAAATTCCGAAATGATGATTTGAATTCTTTCTTACATGGTTATATGCGTAACGTCGCCCGGGATGCTTTCAATGAAACTGCATCGAAAATGAAAATCGATGACATCTATGGCGCCGGTAAAAGCGATCTGCTTGCTGCAGTTCGTGCACATGTGAATAGAGAAGTTGCAAAGTTTGGTGTTCAGATTGAACAGTTTGGCTTTATCGGAGAGCAGAGATTGCCCCCGTCGGTAGTCGCACAGATTGAAGCAAAAATTGGTGCTACTCAGGAAGCTATTAAAACTGAAAACCAAATCCGGACATCAAAAGCTCAAGCAGAGATTAACGTCAACGATGCTCGTGGTCGCGCAGAAGCGAACCGGCTGTTGGCAGGATCAATTTCTCCACAGCTCGTACAGTGGGAACAGATTCAGTTGATGAAGCTAAAGTGGGATGGCGCTATGCCGAACGTTATGGCGGGCGGCGGTGGGATGAGCCTTCTGGTTCAAACCCCAGCCAAGTAACAAAAGTACAAAGAACATAGGGGGCTAATATAGCCCCCTCCATTGTGGGGTAGAGCAGTTGGCCAGCTCGGCAGGCTCATAACCTGTAGGTCGTGGGTTCGAATCCCACCCCCGCAACTAATCAGCGATACACAAATCAACTAACAATACCAATAACTCAAGGAGATATATCATGGTAGTTACATTAGGTAGTACACGATATGGTATCAATTATTTTTACACTGAGACCGATCACAAACAGACACACAAACGACATAAAGTCACGGGTTGCATCATTTCGAGAATCGTACCCGGTGCAGAGAATGAAGATGTTGCCTATGGTGAAAGCGTTTGCCACAGCGTAGACACATTCGTCAAAGCATCAGGCCGAAAAATTGCGTTAGCACGTGCATTAAGTGCAACAATTCCGAATGCTGCAGATCCCTCCGGCGAATGGGTTCGTCCGTTCACCAAAGAAGAACGAGCTACAATCTGGAATGAATATTTCAAAACAACAGCCGGATTCATCGGCAAAACAAGAGTCACAATCAACGTTGCCACACTTCGTGAAGTGCTTACCAATTTCGGTAAGGACAATCAAGTGAACCTGGATTCCGAAGCAGCGGTCAATACATTGATCACAAACATCACAGCAGCAGGAAAGGTATCCGGATTATGAAATCTTTCAACTGTCCACAATGCGGTCCAGTAATGTTTATCCGTGTTCACGGCGATTGGGTATTACCCGAGTTGACAGATACTGCCTTTGTAGTCTCTCGAAAAGATACAGAGGTATTCGATGCAAAGATCACTGATGAAACAAAAGTGACAATCGTTGACAAATTACAGATTCCTCGGTACCTTGCACTTGCAGAAGCATACGTCGAAGATCATCGACGCGGTATATGCATGAAATGCAACACAATGATCACAGTGCCTCGGCCAAAACCAGTGCTGGATCCAAATGCTGCACCGCAACAGATGAATGCCACTCCCGGCAATATGTTTGGTGGGGCACTTAATTCACTTATTCCCGGAGGTATGCCATTTGTCACTGCAGGGCAGCCTGTTCCAGCAACATCTCCACACATTGTTACATTGTTGAATGGTGCACTCACTGAAAATGATCTGGATAGCATTATCACAGACATTGGTGAGAATCCGTCAGCATTCAATGACAAGGCTGAAAAGCTACAGTGGTTAATTGATCGCTTATACTAATTAACTGTTGCCGGGGTGGTGGAATGGCAGACACACAGGACTTAAAATCCTGAGCCCCGTAAGGGGCGTGCGAGTTCAAGTCTCGCCCTCGGTACATTCATTAACAAAAAGGAATCTATGAAAACAAATAAGAAAAGAAAACCCGCAGCAGATGAACGTAACGAGTTACACGGAAAAATGTCACCTACTCAACAATTAGCACAGTTGGATCAGCGGCTTGGTGCAGGCGTCGGAGCTAAAAAAGAACGCGCTCGCTTACAAGCAAAGATTCAGCCGAAGTAAAGTTTTACCCCGGGTCTTCCAACTGGCTAGGATGAAAGTCTCCAAAACTTTTGATCTATGTTCGAATCATAGCCTGGGGGCAATCTCTTAAACAGTTCGTGGCCTATCAAGGTGTGAGTTGAAAGCAGGCCAGAAGTCGGAGATAATAACCGGCAAAGTACCAAGACGCGCTGAACGTCGGGTTACCTGAAGTAACAGGAAGTCAAATAACACCTACGAGTAATCGTATAGAGATAACCTACAGGGCTAGTGGAATGCCCAATAGTTAAGATCAATCCACTCCACCAGTGCCGTGCCCCGTCGCAAGACGATACAGAGCTGGTGGTAATCATGCTGGCTTAGCTCAGTTGGTAGAGCACCTGACTTGTAATCAGGATGTCCCCGGTTCGACCCCGGGAGTTAGCTCCAACAATAACAATACATAAGGAATGTAATGAACATACATGCAATTGCTGCATATTTGAAGAAACAGACCGATCCAGAAGCACAAGCTTTTTATGCTGAACTATCAAAAGAGTACGGCTATGATATTACTCCTGGAGAACTAAAAATTCTAGTAAATACTTTACTAGACGAGGAACAAGCGATCTATAATATCTCAAGCGCTGCTGATCAACAAACAGCATTGATTGAGCTGAATAAAAAAACCAAGTTCGCCCAGCAACAAATAAGTGGTGCAATGGAAAATATAACAAGTGTTGAAAAAGACATTGCCCATCATGTACTGGAAGAAGCCACATATCGGGTAACATCAAAAGTATTGGGTGTAGATTTACGAAGATTAGGAACAATGCAACCAGTTAGTAAAAAACAAACTCGCAATCACAATCACAAGAACAAAGGAAAAAAACGATGACCCTTCTACAGTTGATCGCATATCTTTGGCCAGCAATGACCTTGGAGCGGTTCGAAAAAGCGTATCGTGCAATGCTCGCACAGCATGGCCCCAAAGAAGCAGCAGTCATTGCTCATGCAATGAAAGCTACAACACAAGCCCTCGGTTTGCGTTATGTTGCTGCTGATCAAGCAAAGCAACAGATCAAGGACGCAGAGGCAGAAGCAGTGCGCCTTGAGGTAAAGAACTCGGTAGCTTCCACGAAGCTGTCCCGGAAAGAACAAAAGTTTGAGCAAAAAATGCGTGCAAAACGTATGGCAGCTCAGGCCAAAGAAAACGAAACACGCAATGTCATTGCGAAACACACACATCGCGCAGAGAAAATCCGCGAAATTCAATCCATCCTTTAATCCGGAGATCACATGGAATTTTTGTATTTCTTGCTAGGGTTCATTACCTTAGTATTTATCATGATTATAGCTATCCGACGTGCATTTCCTAACATCGGAGAATTTGGCTACGGTAACAAGCCAGAACCAGAGTATCCTGCATTGATCATGATCATCGGTGTAATCGCCGCCATCATTTCAATCTGGATATGGCCACTCGTCTGGGTGTATTATTTCTGGAACCAGCGAAAAAATTTCAAAACGGCACTGTCCGAATTCACACATTCACCAAAATAGGAGAGCCCACATGGGAGCAAGCAACGACTCAGTACAACCGTTATCCACGCGACAAAAAGTCGCTGGCGCCATTCAATCAAGTGGTGTATCCATTTCGATCGATCAACTCGGAACACTTGTTGACTATATCGTCGAAGCAATCGAACCTTCAGTGAAAGTTGCTGAAGTAACCGCAGATGCATCCCCGGAAACACCTGCAGAAGGAGCAGCAGTCTAATGGCTGACGAATCACTCGAAAAAGTACCCGTGCCCCAGGAAATAAAGGGCGCATTCATGCAATCTCTTGTCCGTAATAACAAGAAGATTCGCGATGATCGTGCGATCGCTATCGGCGAAGCCGCACAAATGATCTACAAGAGGGAAGTGGAAGACACTGAACTCAAAATCAAACAGCTGCGCCGCGAACGCGATGCAATGATTGACCTCAGCCCGGCATCCGCAGATTCATTGATCTTGGCATCTGACTTCGACGCAAAGAAATTTGTGTTGAAAGATATCCAGATCGGAATCTCAATCCGTGAACTTGAGATCACTCTTGAAATCGCAAAAACCCGGTATCAGCAATTATTCGAAGGGTAATCCATGGGCTATAGCAGCTATTCAACAGACTCCCGCACAGTAAGAGCTGGAATATCCGGGTTTGCAACAAAATCTGTAAATGAGCTTTTCACTCAGAACATCGAACGAAAAATTCATGTGGATATGAATCCAAAAGGAGTAGTATTTCGGGAAGCACGCGATTCTGCCGCGCATCCTAATTCAACTCCGATACAGTTGTTTCTTGATGTGACCGGCAGCATGGGACATATCCCGCACGACATGATCAAAAGTGGTTTACCCACATTGGTCGGAAAACTGATTCAAAACGGAGTTACAGACGTTGCATTAATGTTTGGAGCAGTCGGCGATCATGAATGTGATCAGGCTCCATTGCAGGTTGCACAGTTTGAATCCGGAGATGCCGAACTCGACATGTGGTTAACACGCACATGGCTTGAAGGCAACGGCGGTGGTAATTCAGGCGAGAGTTATTTGCTCGCATGGTACTTCGCTGGCTACCACACGAAAACAGATGCTTTTGAGAAACGTAATACAAAAGGTTTCATATTCACAATCGGTGATGAACCGTGCCTGAGAAACTTGCCGTATTCCGCAGTCAAGAGCATCATGGGAGACTCTGCCATTGGTCAAGGTTCATACACACGTGAGCAACTCTTAGCGAAAGCTCAAGAGCAGAATCATGTGTATCATATCCACCTTGGACAACGCAGGGTCTTAGATCCGGCCTGGAAAGAAATGCTCGGACAGAACTTGATCGTGCTCGATGACTATACAAAAGTCAGTGACACTATCTCGGACATCGTGCTATCCTTCAAAGCGGACATCGTGGGATCAACAAATAATTCATCCACAATTCCCGAAAAGGAACAAAAGATAACATTATGAAAACAAGCCTAGTTCTAGGTTTGGGTTTCGGAGACGAAGGTAAGGGGTTAACCACCTCTTACCTCGCTTCTTTGATTCCTAACTCATTAGTTGTACGTTTCAATGGAGGCCACCAAGCAGGTCACACAGTTGTGCTTGGAGACAAGAGACATGTCTTCAGTTCGTTTGGTTCTGGAACATTACAAAACCTTCCCACATTGTGGAGTAAGCATTGTACGTTCTACCCAATAGCTTTCATGAATGAGTACGATAAACTTAGAGCCTTAGGCTATGAGCCACAAGTATTCATTGATCCATTAGCACCAGTAACAGTACCATTAGACATTACCCGTAATATGGATGATGCCAGTGCCTCTCAACACGGATCTGTGGGGGTTGGTTTTGGTGCAACACTAGATCGACATGAACATTTCTACAAGTTACATTTTCAAGATCTCTACAATGATTCTGTTCTACAGCAGAAATTGCAAATTATAAAAGGTCATTACTATCACAACCGTTTGGAAGAAGATGCTCGTATGGCAGCTTTCTTATTGGCAGTGGCAGATATAAGGAAGTTAAAAAATGTTCAGTTTGCGGAATACATGGATTTTGACGCTTACGATCAAATTATTTTTGAGGGTGCACAAGGTATATTGCTTGACCAAGACTTCGGCTTCTTCCCGTTTGTCACAAGATCAAACACAACAAGTCGCAATGTACATACGTTCTGTGCTGAGTACGGCCTCGATAGCCCGGAAATTTTTTACGTCACACGTAGTTATCAAACCAGGCACGGGAACGGCCCCATGACCTACGAAAAGCAACATCCTGATCTAGTGAATACTGAATTGGAAACAAATCAGACTCACCCATGGCAGGGAGAATTTCGTAAGGGAGCTCTGGACAAAGAACTGTTAACATATGCATTTAGATGTGATAGCAACTTCTCAGGTCCGGAGATAAAGAAAAATCTGGTAGTCACTTGCCTGGATCAAACATACGGAGAGATCTATATGCGTATCCCGGATAATTCAAATCTGATCAGAGTACAAGCGCAATATCTACCAAATATGGTTTATCCAACGGTAGACATAAATCACGTTTTTGAAAGTCACAGTCCCGACGGGACAAAAATACGGAGAGTATTATGAAAAGTTATCAAATCGGATTGCTGATCGCTTTGATCGGTATCATGCTCGTAACCATGTCCACTTGTGCCCTCGGCGTTGGCGGATTTGGACCGACAGAAACACAAGTTGTCACAGTATCAAAGACATACATTGATGTGTCCGGATCAGGTAAAGATGCATCCTCTCATTACATCGTGGCAACCGATAAGGGCTCCTTTGAAGTTGACAACGGCGTATTGTTAGGCATATGGAATGCCGACGATATCTATGGAAAGATTGTAACGGGTAAAACCTACAAGATCACAACCATGGGTAAGCGATATCAGAACTTCTTCATGCAAGAATTTCCGTATATCGTCAAAGTCGATACTGCCGGCGCATCATAGTTATTAGGGCCCGTAGCTCAGTTGGTCAGAGCAATCCCCTCATAAGGGAAAGGTCCGAGGATCATCCCCTCGCGGGCCCACATGGGCATAGCCGGAAGCCTTCGGTGAGCGAAAACTAAGCCCGGAAATTTTTTCTTGGCGCCAAGAACTCCGGATGTTCGTAAAGAACTTTAAGTAGACCGACGCAGATGATGGGTTCGTTTCCCATTATGTCCACAAAATCAGGTATAAGATATTACAATAAATGTTTTAGGCTACAGAGTTGGTTACTTCTAACTTGCATAAGGAAACACCACTCTAATTTCTTAATTATATAAGGAGATACGATGAAAAACTTTTTGTTGTTTCATAAACGTAACAAGGTTCTAGCAGGTGGTACAAAGCAGCAAAATAGTGCTGCCATGGCCCTCAGCTTGAACGCAGAACTCATGCAGTTGGGCTTTATGTTCGCTGCTGATGCTCTGGAAGGATTAATGAACAGTTCGGAGCAACACATTGCCGAATTGTACTTCGATCTCATTCCAACATTGAAAGACCGTATGGGAGCTAACAGGACCTTCAAACCGTTCTGGAAAAACTTCCCTCAGGACGTTATGAATGCGTCCGACTGCAAGCTTTGGATGGCAGCTACGGCGCATTATCTGTCCCTCGGTTTCTGGGACCCGAAAGATGTCGACAGCGCAAGCCGTGGATATGCTTTTGAGTTAACAGTATTCACTCCGATCACACTCGGCCAAGAAGAAGATTTCAAACAGATCTTCACGAACTTGGTTGCATCGAACGGAAGCTTAACCCCGGAAGACAAAGAGAACGTGGTATTCTTCTTCGAGAATTACCGCGATGATCTTGTGTTCCCGGAAGTAATACCTTTCAAGGAAAATCTGTGCACACTGGCTGCGTTAGCATACAAAGCCGGCTACTCAGAATTTCCGGTGAAGACGGCAACTGACGTTCTGCGTATCGCTACCCACTTGAGTGGCGGCGATATCAGTTTGCCTTCTTTGCCTATCATTCCTACAGGGAGTGGTAGAGTTGCTGCAAGCTATCAAGCTGCCGCAAAGTTAGCACGAGAAAGTTTCAAATTCCGGAAATTCAAACGTTCGGAACGAAGATACTTGCTCGGACTGTTGAACAAATGTTCCAACGCTGTTGAGGACATGGTTCGTTTTCGTGGTCGCTGGACGCGCTTGGGTGAAATCCTTCATCCCGGTGAATACAAAGACCAATTCCCACAAGCATATGAAAGTTTCAAGGCGATCAGAAATGATAAGATTGTCACTTTCAATGGCACCGTGGAAGCACAACGTAAAGCAAAAGATCTGTCTGGCATGATGAAATCCCTGAGCAAACGCCCGGGCGAGTTCGGTAGACGTTTGGACGATCTGATTCGCGACAACCTGAAAGAAGCACCAGTGATCCTGTCTGCTTTTGGAACAGTTGCCGAGAAGATGAATAACAATGTGCTGCTACAGTTGCACGGGCATTTCAATAACCGTATACTCGCCGGTACAATCAGCCAACGCACCGTGTTCCCAAAAGGAGCTCGTGCTAAGCGGTTTGTCATCGAAAAAGTATTGCCGGATATTCCAGTGGAAACATTGGAGATCGCAAAAGCAACGATCGAAAATGCGCTTGTCTCGAAGTTCCAGAAATTGGAGCCTCTGGGAAAAGTTTGGATCCACCCGATCCTGTACAAATCACCGGTACCGTTTGCAATGCGAAGCAGCAATGCAGCATTGAAGACATTGGTTCGCGGAACACGCTTACCATTCGGGGACTACAAAGTCCTTCGGGCATATGTACACTGGTTTGATGAGCACGGTACACGTGACATCGATCTCTCTGCGCAGTTGCTCGATGAAAACAAACAATCTGTTGGATATGGGAATGTAAGTTTCCATAACCTCCGGCATGAGGGTTGTGTTTTCCACTCCGGTGACGTAAGACAGCGTAAAGGAGCTTGCGCCGAATACATTGATGTGGACATCGCGTTGGCCTTGAAAAAGGGCATCCGTTATGCCGTCATTGATGTGCGTAATTTCCAGGGCGGTCCGATCGCGGAAGTTCCGGAATGTGTGGTCGGTTGGATGGGAAGAGATTTCCCGGAAAACGATCTCACCTTTATTCCGAAAACAGTACAGAATAGTTTCCAACTCTCCAATGAAGGTAACTGCTGCTTTGCAGTAGCACTGGATTTGAAAGAGCGTGAAATTATCTGGCTTGACATGGACGATATGGGCATCGTGCTCAGATCGGATGACAAGGGTGCAAACAGCATTACATCGTTGTTCAACCTAACAGATACTCGTTTGACAACCGGAAAACTCTTGGAGCTGCATGCAGTTTCCAGAGGTACATTGGTTGCTACAAAAGAGGAAGCTGAGGTTGTATTCGGTGAAGAGCTCTTGCATGACTATGATGTGCTTCTAGCGAAGTACATTTAACAAATTGGGGTACTCGCACGACAATTGTATGGATCGCCTATCGCAAGATGCCGATTACGTAATTGCCCTCTACGAGTACTCCTTCATTTTCATCTAGCGCTGGTGATAACTAGCGGAGGACCGGGTAGGCCGTGTCAAACATTACCGCCTTGGTCCGACAGAGAGATCGGACAGATGAATTATATTATCGGGCTACTGATCTCGTTACTTCTAAGCATACTTCGTATAGGATAACACGAATCAAATCTCCCGCATTTTTAAAAATGATTGTATGGCTACATTCTCGGTTACTTCTGCTCTTCGGAGCATCTTTCTTGTAAAAAGCTAACACCAGAATATTCACTACACAATCTCCAATTGATGGCTACTCGCTTGCTTACTTCTAATATTAAAGATAGAGCCCCCGGGCTCACCATAACAGCGGCGTCTAATTTCCATCATATTATTTTATACGGCTACAACTATGCTTCCTTCTAAAATGAGGAACCGCGTGTCGGAGGTTCGAATCCTTCCCTCCCAACAAGTTTCATACGACTTGGGAGGTAGCTCAGTTGGTAGAGCAGCGGTCAAAAAAAGCTGGTTATTTTCCGTTTATTTTTATCTTAACTGGGTTTTCCAAACGGCACGAAATTAAAATGGAAGTATGTTTGGAGCGGTGAGCGGGGACTCCGCAGACGAATGTGACCCCACCCTATGACCAGCTACTTGAGAGTCTCGGGAAATTACTTAGAAGATATAGTGTCAAACGAAGGTAATGCTTGAGTTTTACCAGTTAAGGTTTTATTACAAATTGTGGCTATGATGTTACTTACTTCTCAAATCATAAGCCGCCATGCATGGGTTCGAATCCCATACGCTCCCTCTGGGGGCGTTCGACAAGTGGTTAAGTCAGCGGCACTAAAATAAAAGTATATCATTCTCCACATTATTTTTTTACAGAGGCTACATACTCAGTTACTTCTGCTCTTCGGAGCACTCCTTACTTAAAAGACAACACTAGTATAATCACCTCTTTATTTTTTAACCGCAATCATTCAGGAGAACACTTATGTTTACCACATTAATGAACTTCCTAAGGACTACATTCCGTAAAGAAACTTGCGCTGAATGTGGTGAAAAAATGACTGAAGCAACGACCGTTCCAATAAATAACGGCGAGAATATTTGCGGAAACTGTTATGCAAAAGAGATGTTGAAAAACAGCTACGATGCATACGAAATCATGCACACAATCAGATGATCAACGAATCTTTAAAAAATCAATTGACAATTGAAACAAAAAAGTACCTAGACGAATGGCTTGAAGATATGATGGATGGGAAACCTAATCAAGCATGGGTAGTTCAATTGGATGGGGTAACCCTTCCGATGGATCCTACTCCTACTGAAAAAGGCGCCCATGCCCGCATTGCCTATTTTTTTAGGGAACCAAAGTATAACGCTACCAAGAAGGGATTCCGATATGTCACCCCGGAAGATCAAGAAGCAACCTTCAAAGAATGGTACAAAGAACATTGTAAGGCAGTAAATTTATTATGAGCAAAATATGGTTCACATCCGATCAACACTTTGGACATGCCAACATCATAAAGCTTTGTGGACGTCCGTTCAAAGATGTATCTGAGATGGACCAGACAATCATCGAGAACTGGAACAAAGAGGTCAAGCCGGAAGACACTGTCTACTGCTTGGGGGACTTTGCATATAAAAATGCTAAGGCCCTGGACTTCTACGGGACGGCTCTTAATGGTACCAAGCATTTGATTTTAGGCAATCATGACCATAAGTCGATCGATGAATACAAAAAATATTTCGCAACAGTGCGGGATGTAAATTACCTAGAAATAGGCAAACAGCTAATAGTGCTTTTTCATTATCCAATTTTTTCTTGGAAGAAGAAAGCGCACGGTGCTTGGCATCTGTACGGCCATGTTCATGGATCAGTACTTATGGAATTTCAAGCTATAAAAGCATATAATATGTGTGTAGATGTAACCGATTTTAAACCAATCGAGTACGACACACTGAAAGTGATAATGGATCAACGTGTTGCGAAAAAAGGCGTCTAAGGTATACGTGAAAAGAGAACCTCCAAAATATAAAAACATGTTATGTGAAAAATGTGGTGCTATAACTGAAAAAGTTGAGGACCATATAACAGCAGTAACTTGTCATATATGTTGTGCACACATGGGACCCCCAGTAATAACAGCTGCTGCAAAAATAGTAGCTGCTGGTCCTAAGCGCCCAAAAGGTTGGAGATTCATGAAGGTCTATGTTGATGAAGATACTGTTGTATTTCATAAAGGCGTAGAACAGCCTGAATTAAAAGGCACTCTTCCAGTAACCATAATTGAACCCAAGGAAAAGAAATCAACTTTTCATAAGGAACAAGAAAAAGCTGCAAAGGAGGAGAAGCAAATACTGCGACTCGCAAAAAAGCATGCAAAGAAACAAGAAGTAAAAAAAGAAGCCGCAGAAACTGAAGCACTACCAGTATAAGCTGGAGGGGCGGCGAAGATGGTGGAGTCGCGGCGGACTGTAAATCCGTCACACCAGAAACACAGTGGGTTCGAATCCCTCCCCCTTCACTATGGAAATAAAAAACATCATCGAAGGCTGGAAGAATCTTCTGGGTTTTAAAGTAATGCCAGAGGAACAGAAAGCTATAGTCGAACAAAGAGCAGCCATATGTGCCGGCTGTGAATTTAGGCACGAGCACCTTGATCTATGTCTGGTATGCTTATGCTATATACCTGCAAAGATTAGAACAGTAGAGGACACCTGTCCCAAAGGAAAATGGAATGTCTAAGATCATCCCAGAAATACGTGAAATACGGATTGAGTATAGTTCTGGAAAACATAGTCCTCTATTAACAATAGAAGTTTTTCATGGAAAAACTGATGTTGAAATCAATTTAGTCCCCATTATGAAAAAGGGACGCAAAAGATTCTCTACCGATGGCTTATATGCTATTGGAGCAAACAGAGAAGAGGCATGGGAACAGTTCCGAAAATTAATGAGTCAAAGAATAAATAACCAAGATCCCGAAAAGATCTACATCATATAAAGGCAATCATGATCACTCCTCACAAGAAAAAAGAAGTACCCCAATTTATGCTGGCTGAATGTGTATCCAAAGTGATCATCACCCCGGATGCTGATACTGTGATGTTGGCCGCAATTGATGAGTACAAAAAGAACATGTCTGCAGCAGTATCACAGACAAAACGTACTTTCAAAGTGCGCGTGAAAACAAGAAAACTGAATGGCAAAAAGCAAACAAGTTCGCCGCGTGGCCGATATTCTAAGACCACTAACAAGTAATAAAAAGATTGTAACTTATCTGATAACCAAGTGCGTAGAAGGTACATCTAACAAGGTGTACATCTACGTAGTGGCGAAACCTCTAAAAGGTTCAATTCTGGCTCTGGTAAGGTTCTGGGGAAGATTTAGTGCAGAGGGATTAAAACACACTTCAGATACTTTTGATCAGGCAACATTTCAAAAGCTTCTGGATGAAAAAGCAAAAAAGGGCTATAAACTCGTATCAGACGAGGAGCTCCTAAAGTTCGAACAAGAGTATACGGATATTTGCGCACACATTAGCGAAAAATTATGAACCAACAAACTCGAATAGCTGTAGTTGAAGATAATGATACACTTCTGAAGTTGCTAGGATTTCAATTACGAAATCGCCTAGGAAGTTCTTGTACGGTAGATCTATATCCTTCAGTAAATGACACAGAGCTAAAAAAAATCAGTAGTGGTATTTATGACCTATTGCTTTTAGATCTTATGTTAGAATACGGTTATTCGGGCGAACAAATTATAATAAAATTACGAGCCACAGAAAAAACAAAATGCTTGCCCATAGTTGTTCTAACCGCTAAAACTCTAGAAGCACAGGCAATTTTCTGTTACAAACTGGGGGCAGATGATTTTATTAGAAAACCCTTTAGTCCCCAGGAATTGGCAGCCAGAATCAAAAATCAAATAGAAAGACGAAGAGAGTGTAATGAACACAAAACTAGCAAAACTGTTAAGAAAAAAAGCTAAGTCCTTACTAGGTGGTTTCAAACCCACAGAGTACACACGAAACTCTAATACAGGCGCTGTCGAGGTCACTCTCAACTGCACCCGGGGTGTCTATCGTGAGATGAAGAGGGCTGTAAAAGCTGGTATAAGATAATTGTATTAAACAAACCTTTTAATTGAAAGCACAACACAATGTCCAAGATGCATGAACTGCTGGCCGTTGAGAACGACGTTCTCGGCCTAGCAAACAAGGTAATCGATGAATCATCGAACACCTTCCGTAACAAAGCTTCAGAGTTTTATATGGGTCAGAATAAGACCTACAAACCCAATGTTGATAATGATACAGACCTAGTTCCACCGGTCAACAAGGAAATCATCGACACCGTGATCAGCAAGTTGAAATATACTTTCAGCAAAGTCGCGGCAGAATATGATCTCTTGTTGCAGAAGGAGGCAACCAATCAGAAAGCGGTTGCTGACCTCGTGATCGATGGAAAGGTGGTGAGCACAGATGTTCCGGTTAATTTTCTACTGACGTTAGAACGACGTTTAGAGAAGATCCGCACTCTCGTAGCTGAAGCACCTACGCTACCAAACGGTCCGAAATGGATCCCAGCACCACAGCTTGGCGAAGGATATTACCAGCTCGAAAAAGCACAAATCACCTATCGTACAAAAAATGATGTGGAATTTGTAATTGCTCATCCGGCAACAAAAGAGCATCGTGCAGAGATCAAAGAAGTGAAGAAAGTAACAACAATCGGCCAGTACGATGAAATGTTATATGATTCACGAATGACCTCACATGACAAAGCAGTTATCCTCGAACGCGTTGACACTATCATCAAAGAAGTGCGCAAATCTGTTCGTAGAGCTAACCAGCTTGACGTTGTGGAACGTGCTATCGGAAGCAAAGTTTTCGAATATGTTCTAACAGGAAATTTGGCCTAAGTTCAAGGCCTTCAAGTAATTTAATAAATGGGTAAAACTTGTTCTTGAGGGGATAGGCGGTCCTCGAACATATGTGGAGTACAAACTCCCTATATGCGAGGATCGTCGTCCTTCTTTGGAGATGACGTTGACGTTGACCAGATTACCCGTAGTCGCAGCAAGTAACCGACAGACAACAAGAG
>Ga0194063_10001363_pt1 | contig 15931 bp, 10 predicted proteins | sample SepL3720m_MetaG_FD_155459 | JGI IMG/M metagenome (GOLD analysis project Ga0194063, IMG submission 155459) | Anoxic zone freshwater microbial communities from boreal shield lake in IISD Experimental Lakes Area, Ontario, Canada - Sep2016-L373-20m | ecosystem: Environmental > Aquatic > Freshwater... | reverse complement strand
GAACTGAGTCAGGGCCAAGCCCTTTTGTACTTCATAAAAAGGAATTGGGAGTACGTGAAGGAAGCGGAACCCGCCTCGCTGTACGTGTTAACCGACACCTTCCAAATGCTGAAGAAATCTTGACCGTTCTGTCAGCCAGATTCGTTCACGATCCAGAATTTACCATTCGCGTTAACGGCATTCTCCGACCGTTTAGCGAAATAGGTGGAAAGGTTAGCGAAACACTAATTGATTTTGGCAGTGGATGTACTGCAACGGTCATCATCATTGACTCTACTCGTTTAAATCATTCTGCATTACACCAGGGTATAGCATTTTGGGTACAAAAACGGTTAGTCGGTACACCTTCATGGTCAATCGGGCAAGCAATCAACTTTGATGGTCGCACACGCTTTGCACGTCGTTTTAAGGTCATTATTGATACAACTGGGTTTGAGTCAGATGTCGAACAAGACTGGACTGCATTTAAAAACAACCCAAAAGTACGAGAATTGTTTCAGAAGACTGCGGACCGAATTTACGAAGTTGTTCATGATATCGCTGCTGAAACAGTTGAGGAATCATCTGAGGACGCCTTGTCTGAGCATCGAACCGAACTTGCTGTTCTGGGTAAAGGCGCACAGCGGGAAGTATCCGAGTTTACAAAGGCGATAGCACAAGCTCACCCAACAATCTCACCCGAATTTCTATCTGCGGCTGTGAACGCTGTTATCAATCTTGAAAAGTCAAAAAGTGGGGCTGCATTGTTGCAAAAGCTGTCTACGCTTCCACCTGATGACATAGAAGGCCTTGACAAGCTACTTGATGAATGGACGGTTAAGGATGCTCTAAGAGTCCTTGATGAAATTGACAGCCGAATTAGCGTCATAGAAACGATAAGAAGAGTTGCTGGAGACCCGGCTACAGACGAATTACATACTTTACATCCTTTGGTGCTTCGATCTAGGTGGCTTTTTGGACCTGAATTTGAGTCAGAGGAGTATTGCTCCAACGTGAGTCTTCAGACGGTGTCACGAGAACTATTCAGTAAGAAAGGTGCCGAGTTTATTAATGACAGGAAACGTCCAGACATCGTTGTCCTTCCCGATAGGACTACGGTTCAGTTGACCGGAATTGAAGCATTCGACCCAGCCGATCCTACAATAGTACAGCTCCAGAACGTCTTATTGATTGAACTTAAAAAGGGTGGGTTCTCTATTACCCGCAAAGAAGTTGATCAAGCTGATGGCTATGTCCAGGATATTGCATGCTCTGGGGTAATAGTCGGAACTCCGTACATTTGTGCGTGGGTGGTCGGACAGACAATTGCCCCTAAGGTGGCACGGGAGAAAAAAGTTGGTGACGGTACTCGTGAATTCGGCCGGGTTCGCGCAACGACTTTCGGGGCTCTCGTGGATACCGCAAATCTACGTTTGATGAAACTTCGTGATCGTCTATCAAGTAGATATAGTGAAATTCCTACTGACAAACTATTGGAGCGTGTTTTTTCAACGCCGCAACAGGTTAATTTACCAATATAATCACACAAGCAAGCACCATTGTTTTCTCTATGGGAATATAGGAAAGTGTCGTGTCCACACATTGACAAAAAGGTGCCAATTTAGTGGCCTATTCATACTAATAATTCTTGCCAATCCTGCCGTCCAGCAGCTTGAGGTGGAGATTGACCGAGGAGGAGATTGCGCTGGTGGAGGGGAAAAAGTAGTGGCATTGTATTTCAGTAAACAACAATGGATAATTCATGGTAAAAGTAGGGCGTTAACTCTGAAAATCATGGGAGTAGAACATGACTGCTAACGAAAACAAGAAATTTGAGATCTTTAAACACGGAAGCATCTGGACTCGTGCTGATTTCCATCTGCACACCAAAGCTGATAAAGAGTTTTTATACTCTGGAGAAGAGAATGCCTTTGTAACTTCATACGTTGAGGGGCTTAAACAGGCTTGCATTGGAGTTGGCGTAATTACCAATCATAACAAGTTTGATGCTGGTGAGTTCAAAGCTTTGCGTAAGAAGGCACTCAAAGAAGAAATTTTCCTACTACCTGGAGTGGAATTATCTGTAAATGACGGATCAAATGGAATCCATTCCATTATTGTTTTTTCTGATGATTGGATTGCTGATGGAAATGATTACATTAACCAGTTTTGAATGTAACTTTTGCGGGTAAAACTCCCTCAGAATATGAAAACGCCAATGGTCGCAGCGTTGACAGTCTTATTGAGACAATTAAAAAACTTGAAAACTACCACAAGGATTTCTTTATAGTTTTTGCACATGCAGAAAACAAAAGCGGTCTATTGACTGAATTAGACGGTGGAAGAATCCAGGAACTGGGAAAAAATGAATTCTTCCGTAGGAGGTCATTGGCATTACAGAAAATAAGAACAAATGAACTTCGAGCAAATGCCAAAAATTGGCTTGGCGACTCGTATCCTGCGGAAGTCGAGGGATCTGACTGTAAAGCGATTGACCAAATCGGCAAGGGGCAAGCATGCTATTTAAAAACCGGTGATTTCACCTTTGAATCCGTAAAATACACTCTACTTGATCATCAGAACCGCCTTTCATGTGAGTTAAAACCATATAAACACTCTCGCATTCTCGGCATCTCTTTTGAGGGTGGTGTGCTGGACAGTCAGAATCTAAACTTTTCACCAGAGCTGAATTGTTTGATCGGTATTCGTGGTAGTGGCAAATCGTCAATTGTAGAAGCGATTCGCTATGTACTCGACATACCTTTTGGCGAAAAAGTAGTTGACGATGCTTATAAAAATCAGCTTGTTCGCCATACGTTTGCCAGTGGTGGAAAGGCTGTTATCAAAGCGATTGATCGCCATGGTCAAGAGTACGAAATACGCCGTATCCTGAACGATTATCCTGATGTGTATGTAAACGGTAGTATTCAGCCGGGGATAAAGATTCGTGAAACTATTCTTCATAAACCGATATATTTTGGACAGAAGGATCTTTCGAGCACTGGAGAGGGATTTGAAAAAGATTTGGTTGAAAAACTTGTCGGAGAGAAGCTAGTTGAAATAAGACGGAATATTGAAACACAAAGACAGCGTGTCTCCGAGGCTGTTGAAAATCTGAAAAAGCTTGCCAGCGTGGATGATCAAAAAAAGGAATATGAAGGTAAAAAACTTGATGCGGAATACAGACTAAAAATATTCAAGGAACATGGAGTAGAAGAAAAACTGCAAAAACAGGTCGATTTTGATTCAGATTCTCGGGTTCTGCTACAAGTCTTGGGATTTATAAAAGGCTATCTTTCAGAATTGAATGATTTTATCAGCCGTTTTGAAGATGACTTCAACAACCTGAAAGTCTATAAATCTAAACAGAACGCCAAATTCTTTGAAGACTTTTTTGCTATTTATGACAAATTGAACGGGACGTTTCTAACACATAAACAAAACCTTGAGAATGGCAAGGTTGGTTATGCCGAATTAAAAACTAAAGCAGACGCTTTTGTTGAACTAAAAAAAGGGCTTAAAGACGAATTTGCTGAGATTGAGCGCAAATTGGCCGAACACCTAAAAGAAATCGGTGTTCAATCCATAAGACCGGATGACTTCCTCAAGCTTCGTAAGACTGTAGATCAAGCAAAGCAGATGCTAGAATTATTGGAAAAACAACAAAAACAAAAAAGTACCGTTCATCTTGAGCTGGTTAAAGAGTTGTCTACGTTGAACGACCTTTGGCACATCGAGTTTAAAACCATCCAGGACGCATTGAACAAAATCAATAAAAATCAGCCTGCCCTGGCAATTACAGCGGAGTATAAAGGCGATAAAGAAGCTTTTATAGTCATAATGAAGGAAATGTTCAAGGGTAGTCGTATTAGGGAAAATACATTCCAGTCACTGGCTGAAAAATTTACAGACTTTGGTGCAATGTTCCGTGATTTTGAGAAGGTCAAGTATGAGGCCAGCAGTTCAATTGAGGTATTTGAACGTTATTTTACTGAAAATCTGACAACTCTTTTAACATGGCAAGTGCCGAACAGATTCATCATCAAATATCGTGACAAAGAATTAAAGCATCACTCTCTAGGACAACGTGCTTCAGCATTGATTCTGTTTGTTTTGAGTCAACGTGATAATGACCTTATCATAATCGATCAGCCTGAAGATGATCTTGATAACCAGACAATTTATGCAGATGTCGTCAAGCTCATTCGTAAGATCAAGCCTGAGACCCAATTTATTTTTGCAACTCACAATGCGAATTTCCCTGTTCTGGGAGATGCAGAGCTGATTCATTCTTGTCATTATTCAGATGAGATGATTGTTCTTGAGAGCGGAAGCATTGATAATCCGAGTACCCAAAAAGAAATTGTTGAAATTATGGAAGGTGGCGAAGAGGCATTCAATCGACGTAAGGAGATATATCAGATATGGAACCCACAGAACTCTTTGAAATAATAAGTCGTGATGAAGATGGTAAGCATCAGTTTAAAGCTGATTTTCGCAATGTAGACTCACTTGCAGCGGAGATGGTTGCATTTAGTAATTCTGCTGGTGGGCAGATTTTCATTGGTGTTACTAATGATGGACAGGTCGCAGGATTGACTCGTGACGACATGGGACGCCTTAATCAACTTATATCCAATGCAGCTTCGCAATCGGTTCGACCTCCTATCAACCCACAGACCGAAAATGTTGCTTTACCGGACGGCTTAGTGACTGTTGTTACAATTATGCCGGGAATCAGCAAGCCGTATATGGACAATAGCGGAGCAATTTGGGTAAAGAGTGGTTCTGACAAGCGAAAAGTGACTTCCCGAGAAGAGATACAGCGTATGTATCAAAGTGCCGGATTGATACATGGTGATGAGGTACCTACCAATGGAATGAATTCAGGCGATCTGGATATGGATTATTTCCGAGGGTTCTTTGAAAAGCAATACGGCGAATCTTTGGATACGCAGGAACTATCTCTGGTTACAATCCTAGAGAATATGAATTTGATGAAGGATGGTACTTTAAATATTGCTGGAGCCTTATTGTTTGCCAAGACATTAGAATTCAGACTTCCAGTGTTTTGCGTCAAATGTGTCTGTTATCCGGGGAACGATATTCATGCTTCGGAATATAGAGATAGTGAAGATATCTCCGGCAAAATTGAGGATACTTTCAATCGTTCACTCAGTTTTATTACCAGAAATCTACACCATGTGCAGGATGATCAGAACGTAAATTCCATTGGTGAGCTTGAAGTTCCAAAGGTGTCACTGGAGGAGCTTCTTGCAAATGCAATGGTCCACAGAGATTATTTTGTTCCAGCTCCAATCAGGATCTTTATTTTTGATGATCGCATTGAAATTGTAAGTCCCGGCCATTTGCCCAACAATCTCACTGTTGAAAATATCAAAAATGGCAATTCCAATATCAGGAATCCGATATTAACTTCGTTCGCAACCAAAATTCTGCCGTATCGTGGATTAGGAAACGGCGTGAGAAGGGCGCTCAAGGAGTATTCTGCTATCGACTTTGAAGACGATAGAGACGGAAATATGTTTAAAGCTATTATTAGAAGGCGAAAATAGTCGGTAGTCCGGCAACGGCAATGTCAACAGTCACTACTATAGAATGGACTGAAGAAACTTGGAATCCGGTAACCGGCTGCAGTAAAGTTAGTGCTGGCTGCAAGAATTGCTATGCAGAAAAGATGGCTCATAGACTTCATGCTATGAGAGCACCCGGTTATGACAATGGTTTTGAGTTGACTATTCTCCCAGAGCGCCTACAACAGCCGCTGCGCAAAAAGAAGCCAACCCGATTCTTCGTAAACTCCATGAGCGACTTGTTTCATGAAGATGTTCCTGATGCGTTTATTGATGATGTGTTTTCCGTTATGCGCCAAACACCACAACATACCTATCAAATATTAACCAAGCGGGCTTACCGTTTGCCTCAGTACTTCGGTTCTCAAAAACTTCCATCAAACATCTGGCTTGGTGTCACTGTAGAGGATCGGCAGAGCGGCATTCCCAGAATAGATCATCTAAGAAAAGTAAATGCCGCTATTCGCTTTCTGTCCGTTGAACCACTGCTAGAGGATCTTGGCAAATTTAATTTAACCGGCATCCATTGGGTTATTGTTGGCGGGGAATCAGGACCAATGGCACGACCAATGAATCAGGACTGGGTACTTTCAATTAAAGAGCAGTGTGAGAAGTCCAGTAGCGCCTTCTTTTTCAAACAATGGGGAACCTGGGGCATAGATCGGGTAAAACGGAATAAAAAGGCGAATGGTCGTTTACTGCTTGGACAGACCTGGAGTGCTTATCCAAAGCAAGAGGTTCAACATACAAAAATGATGGAGTCACGACGGTAAATTAATGGCTCACTCTCTTGAGAAAATTCTCGCCAATCCTGACAGCCCTGCCGTTCCGCTGCTTGAGGCGGAGATAGACCGGCTGGTTTATGAGCTGTATGGGTTGACTGACGAGGAAATTGCTGTGGTGGAGGGGAAAAGATGAAAAACATCCTGCCCGCTGAATACTCATCTTTTCTTCTGGAACTGAAGGAACGGATACACAAAGCCCAGTATGCAGCGCTGAAGGCGGTAAACAAGGAGCTTATAGCCCTGTATTGGGACATCGGCAAATCAATCGTCAGCAGACAGGAACAACTTGGCTGGGGCAAGGCGGTTGTGGAAACTGTCGCAAAGGATTTGCAGAATGAATTCCCGGGGATTCAGGGTTTTTCCGCTCGAAACCTCTGGAATATGAAAAACTTTTACCTGGCATACAAGGACAATCAAAAACTGCAACCATTGGCTGCAGAAATTAGCTGGACGAAAAATGTCATCATCATAGAACGCTGCAAAGACGTTCTTCAACGCGAGTTCTACATCAAAGTGACAAAGAAATTCGGCTGGACAAAAGACGTCCTTATCAACCAGCTTGAAGCCGGAGCCTTCGAACGGTTCATGGCCAACCAGACCAATTTTGACAAAGCAGTGCCGGAAAAATACCGGCATCAGGCAAAACTGGCGGTGAAAGATGAATACACCTTCGATTTTCTGGAGATGGCCGAAGAGCACTCGGAAAAGGAGCTTGAACGAGCACTGGTGGATAATGTGCGGAAATTTCTGGTCGAGATGGGTGGCTACTTTACCTTTGTTGGCAACCAGTATTGTCTCGAAATTGACGGGACAGAGTTTTTTATCGATCTGCTTCTGTATCACCGGCAATTGCGCTGCCTTGTTGCAATCGAACTTAAAATCGGAGCGTTCAAACCCGAATACGCGGGCAAGATGCAATTTTATCTTTCAGCACTTAACGACACAGTTCGTTTGCCTGATGAAGAGCCGTCTATCGGCATCATACTTTGTAAGGAGAAAAGCAGGACATTTGTCGAATACGCGCTGAGAGACAGCAATAAACCGATCGGCGTTTCGACATACAAGCTTTCAAACAAACTACCTAAAGAATTGAAAAAATATTTTCCGACCCTGGAAGAGATGAACAAAAGGCTGGAAGGGTTTGGAGATAAATGAGGCGTATTTCAAAAACTACGCAAGGATAGTTTGCTGCTTGAAACAAAAAAACCCAGTCTTATCGGCGACTGAGGTACTGCCACGGTCCTAAACCTTAGGTAAAGGGCCACCAGCCTTTCGGCTTAAGATCAGTATACAAATTCAGGAGAGACCGTACTTGTCCATCTTGTAGCGCAGTGTACCACGGGGAATTTTGAGACGTGCTGCGGTCTGCAGGACGTTAGAGTGAGATTTTGCAAGTGCCTGTTTGATGATGGCGCATTCAAAGTTTGCCACGGCATCATCCAGACCCATATCCGGAGGCGGGGTTATTGAAGCGGCAGGCGGAGTTATCGTTTGAGTGAACGAGAGTTTTGCCGAGCCGCGAATTTCCTGAGGCAGATACTCCGCAAGCAGGGCGGGGCCGGAGCGCATGATACAGATTCGCTCAATGACGTTTCTCAACTCCCGAATATTGCCGGGCCAGTTGTAATCTTTCATAAGGCGGAGCGCTTCAGGCGAGACATCAACAAAATTACGACCGAAGGAACGGCTGAAACTATCAAGAAAATAGGCTGCAAGAACTGGAATATCCTCGAGGCGCTGCCTGAGGGGCGGAATGTGGATCGGAAAGACATTCAGTCTGTAGAACAGGTCTTCCCGGAACTGCCCGGCGGAGATCTTGTCCAACAGGTTTCGGTTGGTGGCGGCGATTACCCGAACATCAATGGCAATATCCTTCAGGCCTCCGACACGTCTGATAGTACGTTCCTGAAGCACTCGCAACAGTTTTGCCTGCATGGACATATCCATCTCGCCGATCTCATCCAGAAAGATGGTGCCGTGATGGGACTCTTCGAAAAGCCCTGATTTACGGCTGTTGGCGGATGTGAACGAGCCCTTCTCATGTCCGAAAAGTTCGCTCTCAAGCAGTGTTGCCGGAATTGAGGCGCAGTTGATAGCGACGAAGGCTGCATCCTTGCGGTCGGAAAGGTCGTGAATACCCCTGGCCACCAGCTCTTTCCCTGTGCCTGACTCTCCTGTGACCAATACCGTGGAGGGTACGCGGGCTATCTCGCGAACCTCTTCGATAACCTGGTTAAATGCACTGCTTTTGCCTATCATCGGGGTGGGGCCTGCTGAAAAACCGCCGGATCGTTTCAGGTTGCGAACCTCACGCTTCAAGGTCTGAGTCTGGAGCGCCAGTTTGACAATGACCCGCAAGGCATCCGCCTTGAAAGGTTTTTTCATGTAATGATACGCACCCAGTTTGAGGGTATCCACAGCACTTTCGACCGATCCGAAACCGGTGATTATGATAACCAGAAGATCCGGATCCAGCGATTTGAGGACTTTAAGTACATCGGTACCGTTCTCGTTGCCCAGATTAAGATCAAGAAGTGCCAGGTCAATCTCGCCTCCCGACACCAGTTCGCGGGCCTCTATTCCATTGGCCGCCTGGCAGACCTGATAGCCATCCTCAGACAGAATGCGGGAAACGTTTTCACGAATGAAGGCTTCATCGTCAATTATCAGAATCTTTTCCATTAGTCGGGTTTGGCGGGGTTCTAGTTGTCGAACATCAGTTTGCGTTCGAAATCCATTGAATGCGTCAGGCGCTTGGCATCCTCGATAGAGATCATGTCCTGGCGATAGAGTTGAAGCAGATGCATATCCAGGGACTGCATCTGATACTGGGAGGCTCCGTTCTCGATATGCTTTTCAATTTCGTCAAGCCGCCCCTCGCGGATGCAGGCCTGGATGGTGGTGGTAGCACGCATGATCTCTACTACCGGTAAAATGCTCTCTCCCGTTTTGTCCTTGATCAGACGGAGCGAAACCGTTGCAACAAGTATGTCGGCAAGACGCTGGCGCATTATCTCCTGAGCCTCGGGAGGGAAATGGCCGATCATCCGGTTGATGGTCGAGACGGCCCCCTGGGTGTGCAGGGTTGAAAGCACCAGGTGCCCCGTCTCGGCAGCCTTGATGCAGGCATCGATGGTCTCCTTGTCGCGCATCTCTCCCACCATGATAACGTCAGGATCCATGCGTAGCGCCCCCTTGAGGGCCGTACTAAAGCTTTCGGTGTCAATTCCGATCTCACGCTGGATGATGCAGCTTTTTTTGGAGGTGAAGAGAAACTCTATCGGGTCCTCTATGGTTATGATGTTGTAGCTGAAATTTTCGTTGAGGTGTCGCAGCATGGAGGCCAGCGACGTTGATTTGCCGTTGCCGGTGGGACCGGTGACGAGTATCAGTCCGTTTGGCGCCTGCGCTATTTCAGCCAGAACCGGAGGCAGGTTCAGGTCTTCAAACGTACCGATAACGGGAGGTATCACACGCATAACGATTCCGTAATGCCCTTTTTGTTTGAAAATGCTGACCCGGAAACGTCCGCCTGCGGGGAGGGAATATGATGCGTCACACTCTTTCAGATCATTACTCAACTTACGGCCGTTATGTTCAAGCACCGTGGCGGCGATGAATTCCGTATCAGCGTGGGTCAAATTAGGCATCTTGGCCCGAATCAGCTGACCACGTCCCCTGAAAAATGGCGGGTTATCAACCTCGAAATGGAGATCTGAAACCTTTCTCTGGAATGCTATTTCAAGAATCTGGTGGAGAATATTGGTATCCATGCTTAAGCCACCTTTCCAATTTTATTACGGTACAGGGCATTGTCCAGTATTGCACCGGCATATTGCGCAAGCGCTTCCAGAAGCTCGATCTGCGGTGGAGAAACCGGTTTTGAGCCGAAGTCGGCGTAGGTTATGGCGATAACTTTACCACGACTGAGGAGTGGAACAATTACCGCCTTCGGGCTGTGGGGCGTTCCGATTTCCTTGTAGAGTATGGTTGTCAGAACGGTGTCGTTCCGTTGCCCATAATACATCTGCCCTTTATCAACGACCTCCCGCAGCACGGAATTCACATCGAGCGGGATTTTGAACATGAGCGGAGAGGTTGGCCCGACCGACTTGGCGGTGGTCACTCCAATGGACTTTTCGGCGATCAGTTCCGATTTTGCCACAACAAACGTCATGGCCCTCTCAAACTGTGCGGCTACAAAGTTGAGCATCGTCAGAGCTATTTCGGGCGGCTCTGAAAGCGTTTTCAACTGGTTCAGGCTGGCTATGAACTGTTGTCCGACATGAGCTTGTGGTACCGGGAGAATAGTTTTAAGAAACGAACCCAGAATCGAAAGAAAGGCAATCATCTGCGACACATAAGAATCTTCGTGGCATCGCCGACAGGGTCTGGGGATGATTGAACGGGTCCCGGCCCCGAGTGCCTCCATACTGATCGCAGGCCAGGTATGGGGACAGGCCGCAATCAGGATCGATATCTGGGGATAGGCGGCAGTCTTATCGCGTACAAGCGAAATAGCCTGTTTCCCCTCGTTGTCGTGAGCGATGTCTATGATCAGAACGGGGTGAAGGTCCCTTCCAAGAGACTGCTCTATAACGATGTCCAGCCCGGCTTCCTCATCAATGGCAAAGACAAACAGGTTTTCGTGCCTGCAGACCGTTGTTACCGTGTGCGAAAGTAATTCATTCTGAGACAGAAGGATGATTGCAGTAACAGGAGGTCCGGCAGCGGTCACAGCGGCTCGGGAAATACCTGTCAAAAAAGATATCAGTTTTTCCTTCTGATCGTTGGGGGTTTCCGGCAGGGCATTGATGACAAATTTCCGGTGATCTTCAACAGGATCGTGGTCTTTAAGACCTATGAAGACATCCGGAATTTTCCTCGAAACATTTTCCAGATCGTCCAGACCAAGCAGGTCGGCGGTGATATCCTGGCTGACAGTCTGGCTTTCAGTCTGGCTGCCAGCGTTATCAATCGGAGCGGCTTTATCCGTGTTCTCATCGGAAAAGAAAATTTTACTCAGCGTCCCGTCACGCATCTTTTCATCGTAGATCCGCAGGGCATCCATCAGAACCCCCTGGGCGTTCAGCAGAATTTCCTGCTGGAGCTTCTCCGGGAAATAACGATATTCATCTGAAACATATTCTTTTGAAACATCAAGAGTAAATGTCCCGGTAGCCCAGGTAAGAACTTCAACAATCGTCAATTCAATCAAGGTTTCAAGGCCTTTGAAGGCCGTGTCCTTGTCTATTATTCCAAGCTCAATCAGGGTGGCAACCAGTGGTTTTCGCGAATCTCCGGCGATTTTCTGCTCGGCCAGCGCCTGACTCAGCTGTTCATCAGTAATGGCCTTCATATCTATCAGAACACTACCGATACGCACGCTGTTATTCAGATGGTTGGCGCTTACAAGATAGCCTTCATGAAAGACCAGTTGGCTTTCGCCTTTTGGACTCTTAAGATACAGGATACCAGTTTTGCCGGTCATATGCAGAAGCTGGATGACATCTACAAGCGGAAAATGTTCCAGATCGCCGTTGAATGACATGCCGATACTCCTTCTTCAGATTATTGCGTCTGTGGTGCTATTCTTTTTTCTTCTGCGACGTTTCTTCTTCTCGCCACCCTCATCGGATGCCGGCACTGCGGGCGCCTGCACGGTGATAGGCGCTGCGGATGCCTTCGCGGACCTGGCCGGAGGGCGGCGGTTCTTATCACTTCCCCGACCGGCTCCCGGCTTATCGCGTTTTAAATCCTGAACGCGCTTTGGCCTGGCTGTTCGAACGTAATTCAGGACATAGAGATCGTCCTCGGCCCATTCCGTCGTAATCTTAGCTTTGATGTACTCCTCGATCGCCTCCAGATACAGTGCGCCATCCTCATCGGCGAGCGAAATGGCCTTGCCCTCGGCACCGGCCCGGGCAGTTCGGCCGATACGATGAACGTAATCCTCACAGTCCTGGGGCAGGTCGTAATTGATTACGTGAGATACTCCTTCGATATGTAGACCGCGTGAAGCCACATCGGTGGCGATCAGGATCGGAAGTGAGCCATCCTTAAAATCATCCAGAATCTTCATCCGTTTGCGCTGTTCCACATCTCCGGAGATGACCCGGCAGGGGAATCCGTTAGCGTTCAGAAGGTTATGCAGATGTTCTGCTTCTCGTTTGGTGTTGATGAAAATCATGGTTCGCTCCATGCCGTCACGCCGTAACAGGCCCAGCAGCAGCGGGAACTTTTCCTTGCGTGAGACATGGTAGATGACCTGCTCGACATTCTCGGCGGTCATCTTCTCAGGGGTGATCGAGAGCTTGACCGGGGAATTCATGAACTCGTAGGCAAGTTCCATAACGCGCTGGTTGAGAGTGGCCGAGAACATCAGGTTTTGCCGTTTGTCGAAGGTAGGCAGTCGCCGCAGGATGAAGCGCAGATCGGCTATGAAACCCATGTCAAACATGCGGTCGGCCTCATCTATGACCAGCACCTCGATCTCTTTTAAGCTGTAGACTTTTTGTTTAAGGTAATCGATCAGACGCCCCGGAGTGCCGATGATCACGTTCGCACCGTCGCGCAGGGCATCGCGCTGTTTCATGTAGTCAACGCCGCCGTAAATAGCCTGGATGGTGAAACCGCAATGCACGCCCAGCAGTTGGGCATCCTGTTCGATCTGTACCACCAGTTCGCGGGTCGGGGCCAGGATCAGTGCGCGGGGGTGGATGCCTGCCTGAGCGCTGTTAGCCAGCAGTCGCGAGAACAGGGTAATCAGGAAGGCGGCCGTCTTACCGGTGCCGGTCTGGGCCTGGCCGGCGACATCTCTGCCGGTGAGCGATATCGGCAAGGTTTGTTCCTGGATGGGGGTGCAGACGCTGAAGCCGCTCCCGGTAATGCCTCGTTGTACCTGTTCTGGAAGATGGAGTTCGTCAAAACGCATTATGTTTCCTCAGTGGTGTTATTCCTGGTCGGGGTACAGTTTTTCTATCTGTCGGATGGTGTCTATGCATTCCATGAAAACTTCGACCAGCGTCGGGTCGAACTGTTTTCCGGACTCTTCCCGGATGGTTTGTAAAACCTCGCTTTCGTCCCAGGCTTCTTTGTAGCATCTGCGACATGAGAGCGCATCATATACGTCGGCGAGGGCCACGATTCGACCAAATAGCGGTATCTCTTCACCCTGTTTACCGCGTGCGGCGCCGGTTTCCGTCTCATACCCCGGAAGCGGGTCCTGTGAGTGCGGGTCGATGTAGCCGGGGTAACCTTTGCCGTCCCATCGTTCGTGATGGTTGATGGCCACCATGGCGGCCGATTCGTCGAAGTCAGAGTATATATCGGCAAACAGATTGGCGCCGAACAGGGTATGCAGTTTCATCACCTGGTATTCCTCCGGAGTAAACCGCCCGGGTTTTTTAAGGATCATATCCGAGATGGCAACTTTACCAACATCGTGTAGCATGGCCGACATACGCAGCACATCCCTGTTCTTGTCGATTTCATCCTGTGGCAGCCCACTTTTTATAGCCCAGGCCTCGTAGAGGGCAACAGAATAGGCAGCAACGCGGTTAACGTGCGGTCCGGTCTCTTTGGGGTCTCTAAGTTCAGCCATCTTGTTCATGCGCATGATGATCTCGCGCGTCATCTTAGCCCGTTCAACGGCTGTGGCGGCGTTGTTGGCGAAATAATTTATAAAACTTTCCTCCTCTACAGCAAAAGGAATCACTGTGCCGCTGCCGTCCATGGCGTTTATCAACTGCAATACCCCGATAATATCGCCCCGGAAGTTTTTGAGAGGGATGGTCAGCATGGAACAGGTACGATAGCCGGTCAAATCATCATATGATCGGTTGAAAGAGAATGGGTAGAGGTTTCCCACTTCATAGACATCGACGATATTGAGAATGGAGCCGTTGGCCGCTACATAACCGGCGATGGAGCTGTTGTTGATAGGCACAGTAAAGGTCGAGTAGGGGAGTTTTTTGCCTGGTGGGAGTTGTCTCTGCATGGTGTCATTCTGGGCATAACTGAATTTGAGGTTTTCACCCTCTTTTACGTAGATCGAACCGGCATCGCAGTTGGTAAATCCCCTTGCTTCACTAAGAACTTTCTCAAGCAGCAAGTCTATGTCCTTAATCTGGGATATCTCAAATCCGAGATCAATGATCCTGCGTAATTTATCTTCCTGAGACTGCATAGGTTACCCCTCCCTACTCCGCCGAGTTTCCTCATTCTACATCATTTGCCATATTTATCAAGCAACTGTATTCGGGCCGAATAATAAGACTCTTTTGAAGTTGCGCGTGAACCTGATTTGCACTACGATGCAAAAAAAACAGGGGGTTCAAGATGAATAGACGATTGGTTGTAGTGGCTGCTGTAAGCCTTTTCATGATATTTTGGGTTTCTCTGCCGGTAATTGCTGCCGAGAGTGCGCTGGTTCTGGAACAATCAATGTCTGAAACACTCGACCTGTGGAGGGCGGGGAGCTATGAACAGCTCTTTGAGCGTTTGACCCACCGTGGCAAGACATCCCGGGAATCATTCGTTAAAAAAATGCGCGATACAAATATACGCCCGGCCTGTTGCTGGCAGAAGATGGAGAATTTCAAAGTACTGAACGAAAAGCGTACCGAGGCGACTGTCTATGTCAAGGTTGGCCTGGAGGGAACTCCGCACGCTGCAGAGTCAAGCACCCGCGAATTCAAGCTTACCCATGAGGGTGGTGTCTGGAAGATGCAATTGAACGACATCTTTTCGATTGCAGGAGTGACCGGCAAGAAAGGTAAGCGCAGCTCAAAGAAGGCCTCATCACCGTATCACAAATAAATTGGCACGGAGAGTCACCCATGGAAAAGCAAACGCTGGTTACGCCGATCAACAGCAGGCATCGTGATCTGAAGGCTTTAATGGCGCCATTTGGCGGCTGGGACATGCCGATTCAGTATGAAGGGATCATTGCCGAGCACGCCTGGTGCCGCCAGCAAGCGGCGCTCTTCGATATCTGCCACATGGGGGAATTCATCTTTCAGGGTGACTTCGAGACGGGTGGACTGGAGGATGTTTTTACTTTTTCGGTGAAGACGATTCCGGTGGGGCGTTCGCGCTACGGTTTTTTGCTGAATGATAGAGGTGGCATCATTGACGATCTGATAGTCTTCCGCATAGCCGAGAACAAAGTCATGATTGTTGTTAATGCCGCTACTGCCGATAATGACTTTACCGTAATAAGCCAGCGCCTGAGGGGTGGCAAATTCACAGATATTTCCGGTGCAACCGGCAAGCTCGACGTTCAGGGTCCACTCTCCCGTGATGTAATGCGCACTTTTTTTGGCGAAGAGGTCACAGGAATCCCCTACTTCAAGTTCGTAACCATGAATATTCTGGGTGTGGAGGCGATCGTCAGCCGCACCGGCTATACCGGTGAACTTGGCTATGAGATATTTATCCCCGCCGACAAAGTTTGCCAGTTATGGGATCTTCTTCTGCAGGACGAACGTGTAAAACCGGCTGGACTGGGCGCTCGCGATGTTCTGCGGTTGGAAGTCGGCTATTCTCTATACGGCAGCGACATTGACGGAC
>Ga0194063_10001362_pt1 | contig 15961 bp, 18 predicted proteins | sample SepL3720m_MetaG_FD_155459 | JGI IMG/M metagenome (GOLD analysis project Ga0194063, IMG submission 155459) | Anoxic zone freshwater microbial communities from boreal shield lake in IISD Experimental Lakes Area, Ontario, Canada - Sep2016-L373-20m | ecosystem: Environmental > Aquatic > Freshwater... | reverse complement strand
GGGCAGAACATGGGATCCAGCCCGGCCGCCACAGCTGGGCGGAGCGGCGCGCCACGGAGCGGGCCGCCCTCGGAATCACGGTGCAACCCGAGGTGGTGATCATCGGCGGCGGCCAGGCGGGCCTGAGCCTCGGCGCCCGCCTGAGGCAACTCGACGTGCCCACCCTGATCGTCGAGAAACTGGCCCGCCCCGGCGATCACTGGCGCAATCGCTACAAGACGCTGTGCCTGCATGATCCGGTGCACTACTGCCACTTGCCCTATCTGCCTTTCCCGGCGAGCTGGCCGCTCTATACGCCGAAGGATCAGCTGGCGGACTGGATGGAGGCCTATGCCAGTGTCATGGACCTCAATGTCTGGGGCTCCTGCCCGGCCCGCAGCGCCCGCTTCGATGCCCAGCAGCAGCGCTGGGAGCTGACGGTGGAGCGCAACGGCAGCGCCCACACCCTGAGGCCTCGCCAGCTGGTGTTCGCCACGGGGGTTGCCGGCTTCCCCAACGTACCGACCATCTCCGGGCAGGAGACGTTCCTGGGGGATCAACACCACTCCAGCCGCCATCCGGGACCGGATGCCTACGCGGGCAAGCACTGCGTGGTGCTGGGTTCCAACAACTCCGCCCATGACATCGCCGCCGCCCTGTGGGAGAGCGGGGCGGCGGCGGTGACGATGGTTCAGCGCAGCTCCACCCTGGTGGCGCCGATGCCGGCCCTGGAGCGGCTCGCCTTCGCCGGCTCCTATTCCGAGCAGGCCCTGGCCGCTGGTATCAGCACAGACGATGCCGACATGACGACGGCCTCGATCCCCTACCGCCTGCTGCCCCGCTGGCAGAAGCCCATTTATGACGCCATGCGGCTGGAGTACGCCGATCTCTACACCCGGCTGGCCGCCCGCGGCTTCCTGCTCGATTTCGGTGCCGATGACTCCGGTGTGTTCATGAAGTTCCTGCGGCGCGGCTCGGGTTACTACCTCGATGTCGGCGCCTCGGAGTTGGTGGCCGATGGCCGTATCCAGTTGCGCAGCGGTGTCACGATCGAACGGCTCACCCCTCGCACGGTGGTGCTCAGCGATGGCAGCGAACTGGACGCCGACCTGGTGGTGTATGCCACAGGCTTCGGCTCGATGAACCGCTACCTGGCGGAGCTGATCTCGCCGGAGCTGGCCGACCGCCTGGGCAAGGTCTGGGGTCTGGGTTCGGAAACCCCCAAGGATCCCGGCCCCTGGGAAGGGGAGCTGCGCAACATGTGGAAGCCCACCCAGGTGCCCAACCTCTGGATCCACGGCGGCAACCTGCACCAGTGCCGCCACTATTCGCTCTATCTGGCCCTGCAGCTCAAGGCACGCCAGGCCGGCCTTGACACCCCGGTCTACGGCCTGGCGCCCCGCCATCACGAGGCCTGAGCAAGCGACGGCCTCGATCGGACTGGCTTGCAGGGGAGGGGATGGCTGACGACCGATTGGGGCCCAGGCCAGCAGCGCAACGGCATTAATCTGGCGATCGTCGTGATGAAGAGTCCCGTTCGCGATGATGAGCCGCTTTCAGAACATTCGTCCCGGCGGTATCGCTGGCCCCAGGCTTGAATGCACCGATCCGGCCAACCCACGCCGCCGGCCGCTGCTGATCGGCCTGGCCATCCTGCCGTTGCTGATCCTGCCCTTGCGCGTCGGCGCGGATGAGGTGATCGGCAAGCCTGGTGGTGGTGGCGTCGTCACCATTCGCCCCAGTGCCAGCACCCTCAGCAAGCAACAGCTGCAGCAGTTTGTCGGTGTCTCCGGCGCCAACAGCGGCGCCAGAGGACTTTCCCTCAATCGCGTCGTCATCCCGCCCGGGGCCAGCGCCAAGGCCCATCGTCACCTCGGCTCGGAATCGGCGATTTACCTTGTTCAGGGCACGGTGCTGACCCGCTACGGCGACCATCTGCAGCACTCCGTGGTCAATCATGCCGGCGATTTTCTCTACATTCCCCCTGGCCTGGCCCATCAACCCACCAACCTCAGTGCCACCGAAGCCGCGATCGCCATCGTCAGCCGCAACGATGCCAATGAACAGGAACATGTGGAGCTGATCGAGAGCTCCAGCCCCGCCCATCCCTGAACGGCTTTAATGACATCAGGCCCTGCCCGGTTCCGATCGGGATTCTGCGCCTAGCGGCAGCGCTGGGACAGCGCCTTCAGCAGCCGGGGAATGGCATCCGCCTGGCCCTGCAGGGCAAAAGCCTCCCGCTCCAGCACCGGATTGCCATGTTGGTAGTTGTTCACCAGAATGCCGCTGATTTCCTGGGACACCACCGGCGCCAGCGGCAGTTTCCAGCCCACCGGCGTCAGCACCCCATGGGGACAACTCTGCACCGCATGGGTGGCTTCGTGCAGAAACACCTGCCTGCCGATCCCCAGCTCAAAACTCAGCGGTGCAATCCAGAGCGTTCGGGTGCGGAGCACGAACTCTCCATAACTGCGCTGATGGGGCGGCGGTGCCAGCAGAACCTTGAAGCCAAGGCTCTGCAATGACTGCACCAGCGGCCGCAAGCTCACAGGCAGCGCTGGAGCCGGCAGACCTGCAGACGGCACAGCCGCAGACGGCAGGCCTGAGGCCATCAGAACCGCTGACGCTCGGGCAACGAGGGTGATCGGTGGTGCAGCTGCCAGCATCAGGTCAGTTTCGCCAAGGGCGCATGGTGCGGAACGGCTGGTTGACGCCAGAGTCTGAAGGATCCGTTCGAGCCATGGCCCAAGGCGTCGCCAACCCTCGGCGCCGCTCCCTTCCCCTCTGCCCCTCCCATGGACACCAACCCCTTCGTCGCTCAGGCCGATCTGGTGCTGCGGCCCGCCGCCGAACGCTTCCACAGCCAGCACGGCTGGCTAGACAGCTGGCACAGCTTCAGTTTTGCCGACCATGTCGACGCCGCCTGGATGGGCTTCGGACCGCTGCGGGTGATCAATGACGACCGCATCGCCGCCGGTCAGGGCTTCGGCATGCATCCCCATCGCGAGATGGAGATCGTCACGGTGATGGTGGAGGGGGCGTTGGAACACCAGGATTCGATCGGCCATCGCCGCACGCTCCAGGCCGGAGAGGTGCAGCGCATGAGTGCCGGTACGGGCATCGTGCACAGCGAGTTCAACAGCAGCGAGCAGAGCTGCCGTCTGCTGCAGATCTGGATCGAACCGAGCATCAGAGGCACCCCCCCCAGCTACGACCAGCGACCGTTCCCGAGCGATCCAGGCTGGACCCTGCTGCTGGATCCCGAGGGCGATGGCGGCGCCATGGCGATCCAGCGGCCACTGCGACTCTGGCGGGGCCGGCCCCAGCCCGGCGACAGCCTGGCGTTGCCCCTGGCCGCCGACTGCCAGGGCTGGATCCAGATGATCTCAGGCGAACTGGAGCTCAGCCTTCAGGGGCCAGCAAGCGCGCGCAGCGGTCGCCTGCGCCAGGGCGATGGCCTGGGCCTGGCCAAGGGCCTGAGCGCCTCGATCACGGCTCTGCAACCCAGCACCGACCTGCTCTGCTTTGAGCTGCGCTGAGCCGGCGACCCTGCGGGGCACGGCCCAGCCGATGGTCTTGCTCCGCGGCAGTCAGCAGCGCTGGGGTGATTGAGTGGCCCACCCCTTGCCCGCCGCCAACTGGTTTCTGGCCCTTGTGGTGCCTGAAGAGCCGGCCCTGACGCAGCTGCTGGTGGATCTGCCCGATGGAGTGCGCCCCTTCGCCGCCGCCGATCTGCACATCACCGTGGCGTTTCTCGGCCCCTGCGGGCAGGAACGGGCCCTGCTGGCCTGGCAGGCCATCGCCCCCCTGCGCCATCCGGCCATCGCCGTGGTCAGCGGCGGCTGGCGGGCGATGGGACCAGCCGGCAACCCCTCGGCCTATGCGCTCACGCTCGGGCCCGATGCCGCTCTGAACCCGAGCCAGGACCCAGACCAGGTCAGGGACAGGGGCGGCCAACTCACCGCTGGGCTGATCGAGCGCTGGCGCCAACCGGCTCTGGAGGCTGCGGGGCTGCCGCCCGAGCGGCGAGCGGCCCTGCCCCACATCACCCTGGCCCGACCGCGATGGCGCGGCGTCGGCCAGCACCGGGCCGGATTGGAGGCCTGGTGGCAGCAAGCAGCAGGACCCCGGGCGCCACGGCCTCAGCACGGCTTGATCCTGCGGGAGATCGCCATCTACACCTGGGCCGCTGATCGCCAGATCCAATTGTTCCGCATCGTGATCCGACGCCCCCTGGACCAGGGCCGAGGATGACGGATCCCTTGCCAAGGCCCGACGTGCTGCCGTTCTCAGCCGCCTGCGAGCGCAACAAGCAGCCGATCCTGGCGGTGCTGCGCCAGTGGCTGCCGCCGGCGGCCCGGGTGCTGGAGATCGGCTCCGGCACGGGCCAGCACGCCGTTTTCTTCGCTCAGGAGCTGGCTGGCCTGCACTGGCAACCGAGCGATCGTGACGCCGATCTGAGCCGACTCGCCGAGCGGATCGCCACCGAAGCCGGCTCTGATCCTGGCCCGGGCCCCTGGCCGTGGCGCCCCCTGGCCTCCGGGGCCGTGGTGGCCGAGCCGCTGCAGCTCGATGTCGATCACCGGGATCACTGGCCGTTGCAGCGCTTTGATGCGGTGTTCAGCGCCAACACGCTGCACATCATGGCGGCGAGTTCGGTGCCCCAGTTGCTGGCGGGCGCAGCCCGGGTGCTGGACGGCGGTGGCTTGCTGATCCTCTATGGCCCCTTTCACGATGGCGGCATCCACCACGCGGCCAGCAACGCGGCGTTTGATCGCCAGCTGCGCAGCGCTGATCCGCAGATGGGGATTCGCGATGCCCTGGCGATCCAGCAGCAGGCGCGCAGCCTTGGCCTGGAAGCGCTGGCCGATCTGGCGATGCCGGCCCACAACCGCAGCCTGGTGTTTCGTCGCCTGGAGGCGGCAAACGCCAGTTCACCACAGGAGTGATCAGCCCAGCTGATCACTGGCAAAGGCAATGCCGAACAATGCGGCCCCCCAGAAGCCGTCCTCACCCCGTAAGCTTTTCTTTAGTTTCTACCCCTTGAGCGCCGATGGCTGAATCTCCTTCCCGTTTCGGTTTCGTCGGTTTCGCCGAAACCTGGAATGGCCGTCTGGCCATGCTCGGCTTCGTGATCGGTCTGGCGACCGAAATCCTCACCGGCCAGGGCATTCTCGGCCAACTCGGCCTGGGCTGATCCGCTGCCGGCCTGTTCTTGACAACAACGTGGGTTTTCAGGCCCGGATGGTGGTGACCATCCGGGCCTTTTGCTGGGCTGTCAACGGCGGCTCTACTCAGGCCGTGCGTGGCAGCGCCCCAGCCAGGGCCTCCACCGGTTCAACGGCAAAGCCAAGCGCCTCCACCTCCCGATCGCTCAGGCGCCGACTCCAGGCACCGCGGATCGGCTCATTCCAGCGAAAGCCGGCCTCCTTGGCCCGATGGCGCTCGGCATAGCCGATCTGGGCCCGATAGAGGCGGCGGGGCTCCAGCGCCGCCTGCAGCAGCAGCTCCAGCTGGGGGCATCGCTCAAACACCTGCACCAGATAGATGCAGTCGGTGAGGGCCCGATGCGCCGCCCAGACCGGGATGCCATAGGCCAGGGCCAGGTCCCGCACCGAGGGTGTGGCCCGCAACTGGCGATCGGCAGGCCAGCGGATGTCCTCCATCGAGCAGATCCAGGGTTTGGAGAGGGTCGGCAACGGTGCCTGGCCGAACCACTGGCGATCGAAAGCGACGTTGTGGGCGACCAGGGCATCGGCCGCCGCCACCATCGCCTCAAAACAGGCCAGGCCGGCCTGCCAGGGCTGGCTCAGCCGACTCACCGGCGCCGGGATGCCATTGATCGCTTCAGCCGGATTGCTGGGACAGGGCAACAGGAATGACACCTGCATCAGCACCGCCCGGCTGCTGACGTGAAACAGCACGGCCCCCACCTCGATGCACTGGCCGTGCTCAACGCTGAGGGCCGTGGTTTCGGTGTCAAGCACCAGCAGCCGTTCCGGACAGCTGGGCAGGGAGTGCCCTGCGGCCGACGCCAGCGTGGGCAGGGACACCACCGGTGCAGCGGGGCTTGCCGTCAACGCCGGCCCCGAAGAGGCAGCTGGCGCGGATGTGGTTAGTGCGGATGTAGTTGGTGCGGAGGTTGCCGTTTCGGAGCCCTCTGGAACGGCTGGCGTGGGCTCGGATTGCAGCGAGGCCTGGCCCGCCGCTGTGGTCGAGTCAGCCCGTGCCGCATCCGCCACCAAGGCGGGAACCAGGGCCGAAGACGCTGGCTCCGCTGGCAGCAAGGCCGATGCTGCTGGCTTCAGATCGGCTGGCGAGGCCCCCTGAGGAGCGGAGCCCAGCGAACCTGGCTGAGCAGCGACAGCGTCAAAGTCGACGGAGTCAAAGTCGACGGAGGCAATGCCGACGGAGTCAGGAGCGACGGAATCCTCTGCACCGCAATCCTCTGGATCACAATCCGCTGCAACGGAGCTCGCTGTGAGCGTGGTCGCTGTCACGGCGGGCGGCGCCTCGGCGTCCGCTGCCGCCGAACGCGGTGGCTCCAGGGACAGGACTGGCGATTGGGGCTCGGCCGGGGCCGGGCCGGCAGGCGGGATCAGGGCCAGGAGATCGCTTTGTTCCCAGAAGCTGGCTTGCTCCGTCATGGCCCACCGCCGTATGCACCCCCCATGCTCCCAGCTCATGCAAGTCACAGACCGTCAGAGCCTGACCCTTCTTAGGCTTGAATCTGCCGTTTCCATCCCATGCCCAGCCCCCTGGCCAGAGGCGATCGCGCCCCCCAGATCGCCCTGGTCGATGCCCAGGGGGTGGAACGGCGCAGCGAGGCCCTGGACGGCAAGGCTCTGGTGCTGTTTTTCTATCCCAAGGACGACACCCCCGGCTGCACGATGGAGGCCTGCGCCTTCCGCGACAGCTACAGCGATCTCCAGGCCCTGGGCGCCGAGGTCTGGGGGGTGAGCGGCGATGACGCCGCCAGCCATCGCCGCTTCGCCAGCAAGCACCGGCTGCCCTTTCCGCTGCTGGTGGACCGGGGCAACGGCCTGCGCAAGGCCTTCGGTGTGCCCAGCGTGCTCGGCCTGCTGCCGGGGCGGGTCACCTACGTGATCGACGGCTCCGGCATGATTCGCCACGTGTTCAACAACCTGCTGGATGGGCCGGCCCATCGCCGCGAGGCCTTGGCGGTGCTCCAGCAGCTGCGCTCAGAGGCAAGCGCCGATGGCTGAGGCTGCGGCCTGGACTCAGCGGGGTCCGATCTGGTGTCTCGAACCACCCAGCACGGAGTTCGGCGGCGGCGACCGGCTGGAGTTCATTGGCGGCAGCTATCTCGCCGCCACTCCCCAGCTGAGTTACCGGCGCCTGCTCGAGGCCTTCAGCCTGCAGGGCTGGAGTGTGCGCGCCTGGAGTTATGTGCCGGGCTTTGACCATCAGAGTCAGGCCAACGAGGCCTGGCGCAGCCTGCGCCGCGATCACCAGCAGTGCGAGAGCAGCGGGCCCGGGACGCAGCGGCTGCTGCGGCTGGGCCACAGCCTGGGCTGCAAGCTGCAGCTGCTGGCCCCCGATGGCGGCCGCGGTTGCACGGCCCTGGCCGCCCTGAGTTTCAACAACTTCTCGGCCGAGCGTTCGGTGCCACTGCTGGCGGAGATGGGTCAGCAATTCGGCTTTCGCAGTGAATTCAGCCCCTCGCCACAGGAAACCCTGCGCCAGGTCGCCAGCGAGTACCAGCAACCCCGCAACCTGCTGGTGCGCTTCCGCCGCGACGAGCTCGACCAGAGCCCCAGGCTGCTGGAGGCCCTGGGGCGCCGCAGCCAGGACGCCAGCGAGCTGCTGGAGCTGCCCGGCGATCACCTCACTCCGGCCAGTGCCGGCCTGCGGCGCCAGCTGCTGGGCAGCTGGGCGGACGATCCCTCCAGGCAGCGCCAGGTCGAACGGCTGGTGGAGACGATCAGCCGCTGGGGACGGGAGCAGCCAGCGGCGTGACGGCCCTGCGGAGCAACCGGCGTGAAAGACGCAGGTACAAACCAGCGGGGCCGCATCAGCGCTGCGCCACCTGATCGGCAGGCTGCATGCCGTTCACGCCAGCAGCCATCCGCCCAGTCGGCAGGGCACGGAAGCGCAGGAGCTCAGGGTCCATTGACGCCGCCCGGAGCTGGACCCACTCTGGGGATTAATCGCTGTTCACCATGAACCCCTTGATCGACGCCTTCACCAAGGCCTGGACACGATCATTTGACTACAGCGGCCGCTCCAACCGTGGCGATTACTGGTGGTTCGTGCTAGCAAACGCGATCATCTCGGTGGTGTTGCTGATTCTCAGCAACGTTGCCAATCTCTTTGGCTGGATCTACTCGATCTGGGCCATCGCTTCAATTGTGCCCTCCATCTCCCTGCTGGTTCGTCGCCTGCGCGACGTCGGCAAGGACTGGCCCTGGATCTTCATCAGTCTGATCCCGGTGATTGGTGGCATCTGGCTGATCGTGCTGTTGGCGCAGCCGTCCCTGGTGGCCTGATCGAATCATGGCCAGCGGGGCACTGGCGTTCTGCGTGAGCCCCGATCCGGCCCGCTGTTCAGGGCGGCAGGATCGGGGCCAATGGCCCTCACACCCGCAGGCTGTCCAGCACCGAGCGGTCCTCCAGGGTGGAGGTGTCGCCGCTCACCTCCTGGCCCGCCGCCAGGGAGCGCAGGATGCGGCGCATGATCTTGCCACTGCGGGTCTTGGGCAGGGAATCGGTGAACTTGATCAGATCGGGCCGGGCGATCGGACCGATCTCTTTACCGACATGTTTCTTGAGCTCGGCGATCAGGGCCTCATCGCCGTTGCGGCCCGTTTCCAGGGTGACGAAGGCCACGATCCCCTCGCCCTTGAGCTGATCGGGCCGGCCGACCACGGCGGCTTCGGCTACCGCCGGATGGCTGACCAGGGCACTCTCGATCTCCATCGTGCCGAGGCGATGGCCTGAGACATTGATCACGTCATCGACGCGGCCCATCACCCAGAAGTAGCCGTCAGCATCACGCCGGGCGCCGTCGCCGGCGAAATAGAGCCAGCTGCCATCGGCGGGACGGATCTCCTCCCAGTAGCTCTTGCGGAAGCGCTCCGGATCGCCGTGCACCGTGCGCATCATCCCGGGCCAGGGCTGGCGGATCACCAGATAGCCGCCCTGATCCACCGCCTGGGAATGGCCCTCGTGGTCGACCACATCGGCGACGATACCCGGCAGGGCCAGGGTGGCGGAACCGGGCTTGGTGGGGGTGGCACCGGGCAGGGGGCTGATCATCACGCCGCCGGTCTCGGTCTGCCACCAGGTGTCCACCACCGGGCAGCGATCAGCGCCGATCACGTCGCGATACCACATCCAGGCTTCGGGGTTGATCGGTTCACCCACGGTGCCGAGGATGCGCAAGGTGCTCATGTCGTACTGATCCGGCACCTCGCGACCGCTCTTCATGAAGGCGCGGATCGCCGTGGGCGCTGTGTAGAAGATCGTCACCCGATGCTTCTGGATCACCTCCCAGAAGGCTCCGGGTTTGGAGGGGCGCGGTGCCCCCTCGTACATCACCGTGGTGGCGCCGTTCGAGAGCGGCCCGTAGACGATGTAGCTGTGGCCGGTGATCCAGCCGACATCGGCGGTGCACCAGTGGATGTCGTCCTCGCGGATGTCGAAGATCCACTGGAAGGTGAGGTGGGCCCAGAGGTTGTAGCCGGCGGTGGTGTGCACCACTCCTTTGGGCTTGCCGGTGGACCCGGAGGTGTAGAGCACGAACAGGCGGTCTTCGCTGGCCATCGGCTCGGCCGGGCAGTCGCTGCTCTGGCTCTCCACCAGTTCGTGCCACCAGAGGTCACGGCCAGCCGCCATGACCGTGGGTTCCCCGATCCGCCGCACCACCAGCACGTGCTCCACCGTCGGGCAGGCGCCCCCAGCCAGAGCCTCATCCACGGCCGGCTTGAGCGCCACGGCCTTGTCCTTGCGGAAGCCGCCATCGGCGGTGATCACCGCCTTCACCGCCCCGTCGATCAAGCGATCCCGCAGGGCCTCGGCCGAAAAGCCGCCGAACACCACCGAGTGGGGGGCGCCGATGCGGGCGCAGGCCAGCATGGCGATCGCCGCTTCGGGCACCATCGGCATGTAGAGGGCGACCAGATCGCCTTTGCCGATGCCCAGAGCTTTGAGCGCATTGGCCGCCTTGCACACTTCGGCGTGCAGCTGGCGGTACGTGAAGCTGCGGCTGTCCCCCGGCTCACCCTCCCAGATCAGGGCCGTCTTGTCGGCCCGGGGACCATCCAGATGGCGATCAAGACAATTGTAGGCGAGGTTGGTGCTGCCGCCTTCAAACCAGCGGGCGAAGGGCGGATCGCTCCAGTCCAGCACCGTCTCGAAGGGCTTGAACCAGTGCAGCTCCCGGCGGGCCTGCTCACCCCAGAAGCCATCGGGATCACGCTGGGCTCGATCCACCAGCTCCTGGTAGGCGGCCATCGAGGCAATGCGGGACCCGGCCGCCAACTCCGCCGGTGGGACGAAACTGCGCTGCTCCTGCAGCACCGACTCGATCGTGTGGGCCGGATCGCCGCTGGGGACCTGGGTCATGGGAGAAACGGAAGCGGCATCATTCAAACCCAGCTACCGCCAGCTGCCCAAACTGGTCGCAAAGATCAGCAGCCCTGATCGGAGCGACCGCCGCGCCAGCTTGGCAAGCTGGCGCGGCGGCATTAGCAGGGAGATACAGACGGTGGCTGAGGCGAACACCATGACGAACAAGCCCGTCACTCCCCATGCCGGCCCCACCCTCGATGGCGATGGCAATCTCACCTACATCGGCGATGACGGTCGCCGTTACGTCGTCGGGCTGCCACCGGAGATCGATGAAGACAGCGTCGAGCGGGTGATGACGATGCTGCGCGGCAGCAGCCCCCTGTTCCAGGACATCGAGGGACTCTGCCATCGCTGGATCAAGGCGGTGAGCAGCGAAGAACTGGATGCACGGGCCGCACTGGTGCTGCTGCTCACCACCCTGGAGACGGCCCTTGAGGATGCCTACCCGGACAACACGCTGGGCTGAATCCCCCTGTCATGGGGCCGCTGAGGCAGGCTGGATCCATGCCTCGTCCCGCCGCCTGCCTCTTCGATCTCGACGGTCTGTTGCTGGACACTGAGCCCAGCCATGCCGAGGCCTGGAGCCAGGCGGCAGCCCACTTCGGCCTGCAGCTCGGCGCCGCACAGCTGCTGCAGCTGCGCGGACGTCGGCGGCTCGACTGCGCCCACCTGGTTCAGGCCTGGATCGAGGCCGGCAGCTTCCGCCCGGTGGCCAGCGACGAGCTGCTGGCGCTGCGCCAGCCGATCGCCGAGAAACTGCTGGCCCAGGCGCCGGCGATGCCTGGGGCCGAGGCCCTGATCGGGCGTTGCCAGCAGCTGGGGATTCCGATGGCCCTGGCCACCAGCAGCAGCCGCGAAGCGGTGTCCCTCAAGGCTGCTCCCCATCCCTGGCTGGCAGCGATCGAGACCCGGGTCCACGGTGATGATCCCCAGCTGCAGCGGGGCAAGCCAGCGCCGGATGTCTTCCTGCTGGCGGCCGAGCGGCTGGGGGTGGAGGCGAGCCATTGCTGGGCCTTCGAGGATTCACCGGCTGGGGCCCAGGCGGCGCGAGCGGCCGGTTGCCAGGTGCATGTGCTGCGGCCCGAAGCCATCGCGCCAGTGCTCTATCCGCCCGGGGTGCGCTGGCTGAACTCCCTGGCGGCCGTGCCGCTGGACTGAGCCGAACCTGTGGACTGAGCCGGAACAGTTGGCTAAGCAAGAACAGTTGGCTAAGCGAGAACAGTGGCCATGCCGCCAGCCGTCAGAGCGATGGCCTGCTCAGTAGAGGCGGCTGAGCACGAACTCCGGCAAGGCGCGCAGGGCACTGCGCGGTTCGGAAGGAGGCAACCAGGCGATCGAGCCATGGGCCTCGCGGGCAAATCCCTCGGCCAGGGCACGCGAGCGGGGAATCGCTTCGCAGCCGCGGACCAGGGCCAGGGCCTGCTCCAGATCGCCGGCTTCACAGAACTCCCGCTCGATCAAGCCGGCCAGGGCAGGACGCTCCTCGAGGGCGTACAGCACCGGTGCGGTGAGATAGCCCGAGGCCAGATCGCTGGCGGCTGGCTTGCCCAGCTGCTGATCGCTGCCGGTGAAGTCGAGGATGTCGTCCACCACCTGAAAGGCCAGCCCCAGTTGGCGACCGAAGCGGTAGAGATCGTCGAGATGGGACTCGGGCTGGCCTGAGAGCACCCCTGCCGCCCGGGCGCTGTTGGCAATCAGAGAAGCGGTCTTGCAGTAGCTCTTTTCGAGATAGGTCTCGAAGCTCTGGCCGGTGTCGTAGCGGAACAGACCCTGCTTCACCTCGCCATCGGCGAGATCCATGATCACGCGTGAGAGCAGTTTCACCACCTGCAGATCGTCCAGGTTGGCGAGATGCCAGCTGGCCTGGGCGAACAGGAAATCACCGGCGAGAACCGCCACCCGGTGGTTGAAGCGGCTGTGCACCGTGGCCACACCACGGCGGGTGTCGGCGCCATCGACGACGTCATCGTGGACCAGGGAGGCGGTGTGGATCATCTCGGTGATCTCCGCCAGGCGCCGATGGCGTGGGCCCAGCTCACCGGCTGGATCCATCGCCCGCGACAACAGCAGCACAATGCCGGGCCGCAGCCGCTTGCCCCCGGCGGCGAACAGGTGTTCTGCAGCCGCCTGCAGAATGGGATGACCAGCGCCGATCAGACTGCGCAGATCAGCCAGCAGGGCATCGAGGTCGGCCTCGACCGGCTGGAGCAACTCTGCGACCGTCGACACGAGACCTCCTGGTTGGCTTCGATCCTAGAAGGGTCAAGGCTTCGATTGCAGGTGGGGGGGCGATTGCAGGCGGGGGGGCGAGAGCTCGCCATCGCTGCCGCCTTGCCGCTGCCAGGGAATCGAGCGGCTGGCGGTTTCCAGGGCAATCAACAGCTGGGCATCGCGATCGAACTGCGCCGCTGCCCCGGTGGTGAAGAAGCGATGGCTGGCGCTGCCGGGCGGAGCCTGCATGGCGTAGTGATGCAGCAGGGAGCCGAGATGGCGAGCCACCGCCGGTGCCGGATCGATCACGGCCACATCGGGGCCCACCAGGCGCCGGATCGCCTCGATCACGAAGGGATAGTGGGTGCAGCCCAGCACGATCGTGTCGACCCCGGCCGCCAGCATCGGCTCCAGGAAGCTCAGCAGCAGGTCATCGGTGCGGGCTCCGTCGAGGGCTCCCACCTCGACCAGATCGGCCAGGCCCAGGCAGACCTGCTCCACCACCTGGACACTGGCGGCATGGCGGCCGACCGTGGCCCGGTACAGCCGGCCCTGGAAGGTGGCGGGGGTGGCCATCACGCCGACCACACCGCTGCGGGTGATCGCCACCGCCGGTTTGACCGCCGGCTCCAGGCCCAGGATCAGGGAGTCGGGGAAGCGCTCGCGCAGATGGTGCAGGGCAACAGCGGAGGCGGTGTTGCAGGCCACCACGATCACTTTGCAGCCCGCCTCGCTGAGGGCCATGCAGATGCCCTCGCTGTAGGCGCGGATCTCCTGGGGCTGGCGGCAGCCGTAGGGCACATGGGCCCGGTCGGCGAAATAAACGGTGGATTCATCGGGCAGCTGCTGCACGATCTGCCGCCAGACGCTCAGCCCACCCAGGCCGGAGTCGAAGATGCCAATCGGCGCGGGCGAGCCCTGGATCATCGGTTCAGATAGGCCAGGATGCCGCTGCTCACGGCCTGGGCCAGGCGCCGCCGGAAATTGGGATCCGCCAGCCGGGGGGCATCGATCTGGCCGGTGACGAAGCCCATTTCAGTGAGCACCGAGGGCATGGTGGTGCGGCGGATCACGTAGAAGCGTCCGGGCCGGGCGCCACGGTCGGGGGTGCCAGGGGAGACGGCCATCAGCTGATCCTGAATGATCACGGCCAGCTCCCGGGAGCTGCCCCCCTCAAAGAAGAACGTCTCCACCCCGTTCACATCCGGCCTGTCCATGCTCAGGGCATTGGCATGGAGGCTGACGAACACATTGGCGCCGATGCTGTTGGCCAGATTGACCCGGGGCGGCAGATCGACGTCCACCTCCGAGGTGCGGGTCATCGACACGCCGACACCGCGGGCCTGGAGCAGCTGGGCCACCTGCAGGCCGACATCGAGCACCACATCCGTCTCCCTGAGGCCATCGATCCCCACGGCGCCGGGATCCGGCCCGCCATGGCCCGGGTCGATCACCACCCGGTAACGGCCCCGCGGCACCACCGGCAGGCCCTCGGGATTGAGGGGCTGCCTGGAGGTGCTGCGGCCACTGCTGGCGTAATCGGAACCGAAGCTGCGGGCACTCCAGCGGCTCTGGCCGATCGCCGGCGCCGCCTCCATGTCCCCCTCACCCACGGCCAGCAGCGTGCCGGGGGTGACGCCGGTGAGTTCCATGCGCCAGCGATCGCGGGCCGTGCCGACCAGGCGCAGCTGGGCTGGATCCAGGCGAGTGCCGGGCTGGAACTCCAGCACCAGGCGCGTGGTGCCCGGGTCCGGCTTGCCGATGCGCACCTCCCGCACCGCTCCGGCTGCCGGCACCACTCGCGTGCGTGACGGCGCTCCAGGCAGATCCACCCAGACGCGGGGGCCCCGTCCATCGCGGCCCTCTTCAAAAAAGGCCTGCACCTGGATGCCCGGGTTGGTGCGCAATTCGAGGTTGCCATCGCGGCTGATGCGCCAGGCCGAGAGGCTGCTGCCGGCCCAGGAGGGCAGCTCGACTGCCAGCACCAGGCCGAGGGCCAGCAGAGCGCGCCAGGACAAGGTGAACAGCCGGGGGCGACCAAAAGCAGAGCGAAAACCCATCAGGTCGCTCAGAACAGGGCCGGGCGCCGATGCTGCAGGCTCGGCATCTGGCTGCGAATGCGCTGGCCATGGGCCGTGTCCACCGGAGCCATGGCCAGGCCCGGGCCCTGACCCGCATCGGCCAGCACCGTGCCCCAGGGATCGATCACCAGAGCATGGCCGTGGGTCTGGCGGCGGCCGTAGTGGAGGCCCGTCTGGGCCGGTGCCAGCACAAAGGTGGTGTTCTCGATCGCCCGGGCCTGCAGCAGCACCTGCCAGTGATCCTTGCCGGTGTAGGCGGTGAAGGCGGCCGGCACCATCAGCAACTCGGCGCCGGCTGCCGACAGGTAGCGATAGAGCTCAGGAAAGCGCACGTCGTAGCAGATCGAGAGGCCGATGCGGCAGAGGCCGGGCACATCCACCACCGGCGGTAATTCCAGACCCGGCTGCACCGTGGCCGATTCCCGGTAGGTGCTGCCGTCGGGGATGTCGACATCGAACAAGTGGATCTTGTCGTAGCGGGCCAGCAGCTGCCCCTCAACCCCCACCAGCTCGGCGCGGTTGTAGGTGAGCGATTCACCCGCCGGCACCGGGAAGCCACCGCCCAGCAGGGTGACCTGATAGCGCCGGGCCATGGTGACCAGGAAGCGGCTGCAGCGCTCGGCCAGGCTCGGGGCCAGCTCGATGCGCCGCAGATCGTCGCCCATGAAGGCGAAATTCTCCGGCAACCCGACCAGCTCAGCCCCGCGCCGGGCCGCCATCTCAATCTGCTCTTCGGCTGCCGCGAAGTTGGCGTCCGGATCCGGGGTGCTGGTCAGTTGCAGGGCCGCCGCCAGAAAACTGCTCACTGACCGATCCGAAGCGACCGGCGAACTGTAAGGGGAGGGGCATACCGGGGCCAGGGCTGGCCCGTGGGTCGATCAGCTGGCCCGCAGCACGCCGGGCTCGGCCTGGATCGGCACGATCTCGAGGCTGTCGACAGCGGCGCAACAGCTGAAATCGGCGTCGTGATCGCCCAGACCCTGCAGCCGCTGGCCATGGCTGGCGGCCCGAAGACAGGTCTCGGTGTCCAGCCTCCACCGCTGCCAGAGGGCCAGGGCCGCCAGCATCTCGTCATTGCCGCAGCTGACTCCCACATG
>Ga0194063_10001360_pt1 | contig 15970 bp, 17 predicted proteins | sample SepL3720m_MetaG_FD_155459 | JGI IMG/M metagenome (GOLD analysis project Ga0194063, IMG submission 155459) | Anoxic zone freshwater microbial communities from boreal shield lake in IISD Experimental Lakes Area, Ontario, Canada - Sep2016-L373-20m | ecosystem: Environmental > Aquatic > Freshwater... | reverse complement strand
TATTTCATCATATGCCTGCACAGCCTCTTCATATTTCTTAGCAGCATAAAGTACATTCCCTTTACTCATTAGAGCGTTTATATTTTTAGAATCTATATTGTTTTGCTCTACGGAAAAAGCAGTAGAAATATCTTTTGCATCAGATACATAAGACAGTGAAGGAATGAAAAAACCAACAAATCCACCTAAAAAAAGGACGAGGGTGGAAAAAAGAAAGGAAGAACTCTTCATAAGAAAAAAGAAAAAAGTGGAACATTCGGAACTCAAAAAGGGTATTAAACAGTGTTCATAGGCGAAGGGATAAAAAAAAGAAAAAAGGTGTTCAATAATATAGTCGTAAAAGGGTTACACTTTTTTGAAAAAATAAAAAATAGACTCCCCAAAATAGTCTTTTTGTTATTCTTATGCTTTTTGTTTCCCCTTCTCTTCCGGCTCTGGAAGCGTTTTGGCAATGGTAGAAAGAACACCATTAATAAAGGCTGGCGTGCCATCATCTCCAAATTCTTTTGCCAGCTCAATATACTCATTCATCACAATCGCATGGGGCGTGTTGGTTTTTAATAACTCATAAATCCCCATTTCTAATAAAACCCGGTCTATTACTGCCATTTTTTCTACCACCCACTGCGGAGCATTTTTCGAGAGCGCTTCGTCAAGCTCTGCACGGTGGAGTAAAACATCTGTAATAAGGGTTTCATACAGGTCTACCTCTTTGGTAGTCGGCAAAAACTCCGCTTTTACAAAGCGGAGAAATTCTTCTTGCTGACCGGCATCTGTAACCCCCCTGAGGGTAATTCCAGACAGGCATTGCACCGCCGCACTGCGCGCTCTGTGACGGTAAGACATAAATAATTACGCTTGAACAACCGTTACATTTTCATGGCTCTTCAGGACTTTTTCTGCGTCTACCACTGCGCGACCTTTTGCATTGCGAAGTGATCTGTCTGCGAATCCGAGGAGTTTTTTATGCTGAGAAACGACATATGCATTTCGTTGCCGTTTAGTAGCGGACGATGACTTTTTTTTCTTAGGAACTGCCATATTTTGGTAAAAAAAGAATAGTGCCGGAGCATTATGCCCAAGTGCTTTTTCTTCCGCAACACGAAAAATGAGGATTTTTCCCTCTTACTTTCCAGAAGAAAGCTCCTGAGCTCGGTAAAAAGCAGCATCAATCCCATTTTTTATTACTTCTTCTAGCTTTTCTGAGGCAAATAAGTCCAATGCAGCTGCGGTGGTACCGCCTTTGGAAGTTACTTTTTCCCGTAAAATTCCAAAACTTTCTCCTGATTTTTTTGCCAGCATTCCCGCGCCCAAAAGGGTTTGCAGGGCAATAGTTTGCGCATGGGATACCGAAAAACCCATTTCCTCTGCTTTGCCAGCAAAGATCTCCAGAATACGAAAAACATAAGCCGGACCACTGCCCGAAAGTGCCGTAATGGCGTTTATCATTTCCTCCGTTTCGCACGGAATTACCACACTAAAGGAGTCTAAAAGCGCATTAATGTCTATTTGCTCTTCTTTTTCTACTGCAGGAGAAAAATAAACGCCCGAAACCCCCATGCCTATTTGTGCTGGCGTATTGGGCATAATCCGCACGATTTTTAACAGTCCACTTTTTTGTTGGAGAGTAGAAACCGAAACACCGGCTGCAATGGAGAGGAGAATCGTATTTTTTCCCAGCAGGTCTTTCCAAGATTCCAAAAGTTCCGGTAAAACCTGGGGTTTGGTAGCCAAAAGAAGAATGTCACTCCTCGGAATAATTTCTTCTGCTTTCGTGCTGGTGTCACATCCTGCATTTTTAAAGAATTGGAGTTTTTCGGTGCTCGGATCAGCAATCCGAAGATTTTCTGGCAGAATTACTTGAGAAGAAAGAAGTGCCTGCGCAATAGCAGAGCCCATGTTTCCCGCACCAATAATGGAAATCGTCATCATCATAAAGAGAAAGAAGAGCCTCCATTCTCTCCGTTTTTCACAGAAAAAATCAATGGTTTTCTGCTCGAAACTTTCATGAGGACTGCCTCTTGAAAAACCCTGCATTTTATGCGATAATGACGGGAAGGATTTTTTACAAAAATACCAAAATGCACCCCATTGATACGGAAATTCAACAGCTTTTAGCGATGGTGCCCTATTTAGATGCGAACGAGCGCACCGGACTTTTGGCGAAACTTCCCGAAATGACAGAAGAAAAAAAAATAACCATCCGAACAGAATTGTGGCAAATTATTAAACAACTCATTGCCAAAGTGCCGTTGGAGGCGTTTATGGAGTCAGAGTTTACGGATCCGGAAAAAGAACAGATCTTACGGATCCAAGAGGCATATCTCCATGATTTACGCCATATTGAAGCAGATATGCGCACGGAGTTTTTAGCCCATGAACAAGATATTCAACAAAAAGACGAACAAATTGCCAATAACCTTTTATTATCTCTTGCATGACGCATTTTTTCGAACATCGACGGGTTTTTAATATGGGAGGTCCAGAAGCTGAACATCATCAGAATGCGCAAGAAACGGCAAAAAAAGAATTGGAAACAGGGTCAAAGAATTTTCAAAAACAAGCAGAATTGCTCACAAAAGACCTCGGTAAAACCGAAAAAGGATTAACTGATCTAAAAAAATCATTTTCAGCAGAAAAAATTACTCCCTCACCAAATCACCAAGTACTCACTGATAAGGCTCAAAACGAATATACCATAAAAACCTTTATGGTCGCAGCAAAAGGGAATCCCGATGCATTAAAACAAACATTTGAAAAAAGCGAACAAAATCCTGCTGCCGCAAAAGCCGCTATGACCAAACAACTCAACAAGCTTTTTGCATAATCTTCAAAACAAGGATCAGACAGATACTTGTATTTTGTAGAATTTTGTCATTCCCCTGGAAAGGGGAATCTATCCACCGGAGGAATATGGATATCCTCCTTCGCGAGGATGACAGATGTTGTGCCTTGAATCCCCTGCCCCGCATTGCTACCATGCCCATGCTTTTTAAAACAGTATGAGCGAAAAACCTCCATTTTTTATTTTTACGCTGCCCGAGTGTACCGACTCTCGGGGATCGCTTTTTCCAGTAGAATTGGATGCCCAGTTTCCACTGAATCCCGTAAAACGGGTATACTTTTTAAAAAATACACCAGCAGAAGTAGCCCGTGGTGCGCATTGCCACCATATTGAAGAAGAAGTGTTTGTGTGTATTGCGGGAAAATGCCGGGCGTTAATAGACGAAGATGGAAAAGGGAAACAAGAAATTTGGCTGGATAATGCCACCAAAGCCATTTTTGTAGGAACGAAAGTATGGCACGAATTTGACCATTTTTCATCCGATGCGGTTTTACTGTGTTTTTCTTCTACGGCGTATATGCCTGGGACCGTAAATTACGAAACGGATTATGAGAAGTTTTCTCAACCCAATGGGTCTTTATGAAAATTTATCAATCTCTTCTTAAGAGCAGGGTTTTCCGTTCGTCGTTTTTTTTCTTCTAGAACATTTGCTGCTAATATCTTACATATAAATTTTTGGTATTTTTCTTGTATCTCAGCGAGTGTTTCCTCAGGAATACTTTTTTTAAACTCACGGAATACTGCTTTTGGTTGGTATAATTTTTTTCCAAGATATTGTAATGACGGAGAGTTCAATATTCCGTCTATCCCAGGTGGGAATTCTTCGTGAAAAACATCCCAATCTTCCTTATGAAATTCGGATGAAGCAGTGTGAAATATAATTTTTCTGATGGTGTTAATAATACTGTTGGCTTTAACACTGAGAATTTCCTTTTCTATAGGGCTATCAGCTAGGATTGTTAGTATTTGTTCGGAAAATTTGTCTTCTAATCGCTGGTAATGAGGAAAAAAGTTGAGAAGTTCCTCTTTTTCTGGGCATCTGGTTTTTTCAAGCCAATCTTCTCTACTTTTGTAATGATCAGGCATAGGAGTTTATTTGAGTTGAGGATGAATTATTGAGTGTTGATTTTCCTTCGTCATTATCTGTCATTTTTTTATGTGAAATACTAAAAATTATTCTTCTTTCTCCTTTTCTTGTCAATTTCTCTTTTTATGGGCATACTTTCGCTCGATTTTTTGAATTTTTTTCTTATGGATTACTCCCAACTGTCCCTGGATGCCCACGCATTGCACCACGGAAAACTCGAACTTTCGGTAAAAATGCCGCTTAAAACTACAGACGATCTTTCCATCGCCTATACACCCGGAGTGGCAGAACCTTGCCGTGTGATTGCCAAAGACCCGAAAAAAAGTTTTGACCTTACTTGGCGCGGAAATACCGTTGCGGTAATAACCGACGGAAGCGCCGTTTTGGGGCTGGGAAACATAGGTCCCGAAGCGGCAATGCCCGTTATGGAGGGGAAATGTGCGCTTTTTAAAGCGTTTGGAGGCGTAGACGCCATTCCCATTTGTTTGGCAACACAAGAAGTAGATGCGTTGGTAGAAACGATTGCTCTTTTAGAGCCGAGTTTTGGAGGAATTAATCTGGAAGATATTTCCGCACCACGGTGTTTTGAAATTGAGAGGCGTTTAAAAGAACGCCTTCAAATTCCTGTTTTCCATGATGATCAGCACGGAACCGCTATTGTGGTTTTAGCAGGACTGTATAACGCATTAAAAGTGGTGGGAAAAAACATAGAGACGGTTCGTATTGTACTCTCTGGGTCCGGTGCCGCAGGAATTGCTATTTCGGAACTCCTGTTTTCTGCTGGTGCAAAGAATCTTATTTTGTGCGATTCTAAAGGAATTTTGTCCTTGGATCGGACAGATCTTAATGCAGAAAAACGGTCAGTTATGGAGAGGTCGGCTGAAAATCCAAAAATGGGAACGCTGCAAGATGCGATAAAAGGAGCTGACATTTTTGTGGGGGTTTCCCGTCCCAATCTTTTAACGGCAGAAGATATTGCCACCATGAACACGGATGCGATTGTGTTTGCCATGGCAAATCCTACACCTGAAATTATGCCCGACGAGGCAAAAAAAGGAGGAGCTCGCATTATTGCCACCGGAAGAAGCGATTTCCCAAATCAAGTAAATAATGTGTTGGTATTTCCAGGAATTTTCAAAGGCGTATTAGAAGTGAGAGCGCGAGAAATTACGCCACACATGAATTTGGTAGCAGCAAAGGCGTTAGCCGAAATGGTGGAGACTCCGAATGAAGAACACATTCTCCCTTCTCCTTTAGAACCCGGTGTTGCGCAGCGCATTGCCATGGCCATAAAAAGTGCTGTTGCACAATAAATTAATATATGCTTCAAAAAATTATTCTTGCAGCTCCCAGGGGTCCTTGTGCGGGTGTTCATCGTGCGCTTTCGGTGGTAGAAATGGCTTTGGAAAAATACGGAGCACCCATTTTTGTCAATCACGAAATTGTTCACAATTCCCATGTAGTTCAATCTTTTGAAGAAAAAGGTGTGCTTTTTGGCACGCCATTGGATGAGATTCCCGAGGGAAGCGTATTTATTTTTTCTGCCCATGGCGTTTCTCCAGCGTTTAGCAAAAAAGTGGAATCAAAAAATTTTATTACCATTGATGCCACTTGCCCGCTAGTAACCAAAGTGCATGAAGAAGCCAAAAAGTATGCCATCGCAGGATTTCAGATTCTTTTTATTGGACACCGGGGACACCCTGAAGTGGAAGGAACCAGTGGAGTAACGAAAATGACCATTATTGAAACAGCGGAGGAAGCACAGGCATTGGAGGGTGAAAATTTTGGTGATGCGGTGGCGTGCCTTACCCAAACTACGCTTTCTGTAGACGAAACGGAAAAAATTATGGCAGTCCTCAAAAAAAAATTTCCGCATCTCAAAACCCCAAAGGGATCCGATATTTGTTATGCCACACAAAACCGGCAGAATGCGGTAAAAGAATTGGCAGAAAAATGCGATTTTATCGCCGTTATTGGCTCTGCAAAAAGCTCTAATTCCAATCGACTGGTAGATACGGCACAAAAATATTGTGGAGGTAGAGACGCGATTAATCGCGTCTCTACACTCATTGAATCTCCCGCGACGGATATTTCTCAGATTCCCAAGGATGTAAAAATTTTAGGTGTTACCTCTGGTGCCAGCGTTCCAGAATATTTAGTCGAAGAATTTCTCGCCCATTTTCCGGGTATCCCCACTGAAACGATCCATTTTGAAGAAGAAAATATGCGTTTTGCCCTTCCGAAAATATAAGACCGGTGCGGGTTATTTCCGCCAAATTATTGATTTTTTGTGAACCATCCTTATAATGAAAGTAAGTTTTTTGTGCTATGGACATTCGTAAGCGCCACATTTTGCAGGCCATTATTCAGCAATTTATCCATACGGCAAGCCCCGTGGGAAGCAAACTCTTAAAAGAAATTGGAGGATTTGAAGTTTCCTCCGCAACCCTCAGAAGCGATATGTCGACTTTAGAAGATGAAGGGTTTTTAATGCAGGTGCACACCTCTGGAGGACGCATACCTACGCCCAAAGGATACCGTTTATATGTGGATGAAATGGCTATTCCACAGGATTTTCGTCTCCAAATTTTTTCTGCGTTTGAACAGCAATGCCAGCAATATTTTGAAGAAAAAAGAGCAGATGAACTCGTATTTGATGCCGTTTCGGTAATGACCCGCATGACTCCGAATATCGTGTTTTCTACTATCCCCAGCGCCAACCGGATGTTTTTTCTGGGGTTTTCTCGCATGATGCAGGAACCGGAATTTTATGAATCGTCAGAAAAAACGAGTGGTATTTTTCGGGTACTAGAAGAGCAGCTCTATGGATTTCTTCATTCTTTAGATATTGGCGATGGCGTAGAAATTTTTATTGGAGAAGAGAATGTGATTCCCGAAATGGAGTCGTGTTCATTGCTGGTGTCCCGGTACAGTGCATTAAACTATCAGGGATATTTTGGTATTTTAGGACCAATGCGCATGGACTACACCCAAAATATGGTAGTGCTGGAAGCCGCAAAAAAATTGTTTCGGTGATTCCAAAAGACGCCCCAGCAGGGCGTCTCTCCGGTTCGCAAGAAGACAGGTTATAAACCTGTCCCTGCCCCCCTGCTCCACTATTTGTAATTTATAATTTTTCACTTCCCCCCTATGACCACCCCTATTCCAGATCCACAAACAACACCGATTCTTTCTGAAGAAATCCAACGCATTGCCGCATTGGAAGAGCAAATAGAATTTCTCCAACAAGAGAAAGAAACCTTTATTGTGCAGCAAAAAGAACAAGAAGAGAAATATCTTCGAGCCGTGGCAGACCTCCAAAATGTGCGCAGAAGAGCCGATGAAGACCGTATAAAAGCACGGCTAGATGGGAACATAGATATGCTCACGGGAATTTTAACGCTCGTGGATCACTTTTCTTTGGCATTTGCGCATCTTCCCCAGGATTTAAAAGAGCACGAGTGGATAAAAGGAATGATGGCGGTAGAAAAAAACTTTTATGACCATTTAAAAAATAGCGGAGTGGAATTTATTGCAGAAGAAGGAGTCAATTTTGACGCATCTCTTCACGAATCAGTAATGTTGGATGCTGCCGGAGAACCTGGGAAAGTGGGAAAAATTTTGGAGCGAGGTGTAAAATTTAAAGGACGCGTTATTCGCCCTGCAAAGGTTTCCGTAGGCGCAGAAAAACAGTAATGGGCACACCTTTCTTTTTGAGAGTTTTTCTGGAACAATGCTCTTCGGTGTTTTTGAAGAATACCAATATTATTGCTCTTAGATTGCTTCGCAAACTCGCAATGACAGAACATTTCTCATTCTTTTCCCCCCTCTTATGCTCAAATGGATTGAATCCCTCCTGGGTGACCCAATAAAAAAAGACCTGGAACGGTTCCAAAAACTCGTAAACGAAATTAATAGCCAAGAAATCGCTCTCCAAGATCTCTCGGTAGACGAATTTCAAGCAGCGGTAGAAAAAGAACGAGGAACCTCGTATGAAGTGGAAGAAAATCGACTTCGCCTTTTAGCACTCGCAAAAAATGCCTGCCGAAGACTTATGGGAACCAAATTCATGGTCATCCGACACGAGCAAGAATGGAACATGATCCCTTTTGATGTACAGCTCATTGGGGCATTGGCACTGTTGGAAGGGAAAATTTCGGAAATGAAAACCGGAGAAGGAAAAACGCTGGTAGCGGGAATTGCCGCTTCTGTTGCCGCATTTGAGGGAAAAGGGGTTCATGTAGTAACCGTAAATGATTATCTGGCAGAACGAGATAAAGCGTGGATGACTCCCCTCTTTGAAAAACTGGGACACTCTGTAGGCGTAGTAGTGCATGGAAAAAATTCCGCAGAACGGCGAGATTCCTACGGATCGCATATTACATACGGAACAAATAATGAATTTGGATTTGACTATTTGCGGGACAACATGGCGCAGCGCACAGAAAATCTGGTGCAACGGAATCTCCATTTCGCCATTGTGGATGAGGTGGATTCTATCCTCATTGACGAAGCACGAACACCGTTAATTATTTCTGCTCCTGCCGAAGAATCCACGCAAAAATATATGGAATATGCGCGGCTGGTAGAATCCCTTGAAAAAGAGAAAGACTATACCATTGATGAAAAACAAAAAACCGCGATTTTGACCGAAGAAGGAATTGCACACATGGAAAAACTCTTGGGGATAGAAAATATTTATACCGAAAAAGGATTTACCGAAGTGCACCACATTGAGCAATCCCTCCGCGCCATGTGTTGTTTTCAAAAAGATGTAGATTATGTGGTAAAAGACGGAGAGATTTTTATTGTGGATGAATTTACCGGACGAATGATGCCCGGACGACGCTATTCGGGAGGGCTTCACCAGGCGTTGGAAGCGAAAGAAACGGTAGAAGTAAAACGAGAATCCAAAACTTTGGCATCCATTACTTTTCAAAATTATTTCCGCCTGTACCACCATTTAGCAGGGATGACCGGAACAGCCGAAACCGAAGCCGAAGAATTTGGAAAAATTTACGGACTTCCAGTCCTTCCTATTCCGCCCAATAAACCAGTGGTACGAAATGACCTTCCCGATGTGGTTTTTAAAAACGAGAAGGGGAAATTTATGGCAATTCGCGAACACATCCGCGAAAAACACGCCACCGGTCAACCGGTGCTTATCGGAACCATTTCTATTGAGCGATCAGAAATTTTATCAGCACTCCTTACCCAAGCGGGAATTCCTCATAATGTCCTCAACGCGAAACACCACGAACAAGAAGCAGAAATTGTAGCCAATGCCGGACAAAAAGGCGCTATTACTATCGCTACCAATATGGCAGGACGAGGAACTGATATTAAGCTCGGAGAAGGAGTACAAGAACTAGGAGGACTGGCGATTATTGGATCAGAACGGCATGAATCGCGCAGAATTGACAACCAATTAAGAGGTCGTGCGGGACGACAGGGTGACCCCGGGGAAACACAGTTTTTTGTATCGCTCGAAGATTCTCTCATGCGTCTTTTTGGTTCTGAAAGACTGTTAAACATGATGAATGCCATGAATGTTCCTGACGATTTGCCCATCCAAAATGGCATTATTAGCTCTGGAATAGAGAGCGCTCAAAAAAAGGTAGAAGGAATTCATTTTGATCGTCGGAAACATGTATTGCAGTACGACGATGTCATGAATCGGCATCGAGAAATTATTTATGCTCGCCGTCGAAAAGTATTAGAACATGACGATTTGAGGGGGGAAGTATTGGAAATGATCGAAACTGAGGCATCCAATATCATCCAAAACGCCACTGCACATCGAGAAATACACCAATGGGATTATTCCGGGATTTATAGTGCACTCTCCGGAATCCATAACTCACCAGCGCTCTCCCTGGAATCCGTAAAAGCCATGGAAAGTGAGGATGAATTATCGGCAATGGCAATGGAATACCTCACCAATGCATATCAAGAAAAAGAATCGCGATTCCCCTCCGAAGAAATTGCACGAACAGCAGAACGAATGGTGTATTTACAGACCATTGATATGCTGTTTATGGAGCATTTAGAAGCCATGACCCAGTTGCGGGAGCAAGTGGCTCTGAGAGCATACGGGCAGAGGGACCCCCTTATGGAATTTAAAGGCGACGCATTCCTCCTCTTTGAAAAGCTGTTAGCCAGCATTCGTCGAGGAACTCTGGTAACCCTCTTCCATATTGAAGTAGAAATGAGACTTCCCGAAAACCCTATAGAAATACAGGGACTCCAAACAAATGAGAATGAAATTGAAGAGAACCTGGGATTTACCGGTCCCTTTGCACAAAAACCAGCATCTACGAAAGGACTTTCTGGAAATATCACCACCGTAAAAGTAATAGACGATGGAGGAACCGTAAAAAATACAGCTCCTACTGGTCGTAATGATCTTTGTCCCTGCGGAAGCGGAAAGAAATATAAGAAATGCTGCGGTGCATAAAGTCCTCGTTTTTGGCAGCTTTGATATTCTCCATCCGGGACACACGGAATTCTTAAAAGACGCCAAAAAATTAGGGACGCATCTCACGGTTGTCCTCGCACGGGATTCATCTATTCAAAAAATAAAAGGACGAAGTCCCCATTTTTTAGAAAATGAAAGAGTAGCTCAATTACAAGCACTAAAATTTGTAGATGAAGTAATTCTGGGAGATGAACACGATTATTTTCGCATTCCCTATGAACGGCAACCGGAGATAATTGCGCTGGGATACGACCAACTGGTGCCAGAGGGTGTCGGTAGGGGCGTATTGCAATACGCCCCTACCGCAGAAAACAAAAACCTCATCACCCTGCAATCCCTTTTGCCCCACACAAAGATTGTCCGTCTCACTCCCCATCATCCAGAACAGTTTAAATCGTCTTTATTGCGAAATTTGTAGAGACGCAAAATTTTGCGTCTCTAACCGCCCCTTACCCCATTTGCCCCCCTTAAAGAATAGAATATCTGCCAGGTTTTTTCTTTTCTCTCAAAAAAGTATACCATCCATCCGGTTTTTCTCGTTCCCCCATGGTTCGTTTCCCCATTCTTTTTGGTGCGCTTTTTTCCCTTTTCTCCTTTTCTTGCTCTGCATTTGCCCAAATCCCCCCCACCCCTCCCCCACCATCACCAACAGTACAAAGCACTCCCACACTGGATACCGACCAGGATAAAATTCCCGATGACCAAGACCCAGACGACGATAATGATGGAGTTTTGGATGCGCAGGACCCTTTTCCAAAAAACGCAAAAGAACAGAAAGATAATGACAGCGACGGTATAGGCGACAATGCCGATGAAGACGATGATAATGATAAAATCCCTGACACACAGGACAAGTTTCCTTTTGACGCCCATGAAAAAGGAGATATGGACGGTGATGGAAAAGGTGACAACGAAGACGACGATATGGATGGTGATGGAATTCGGAATGATGCTGAAATTTTACGGGGTACCAATCCCAAAAAATACGATACCGATGGCGATGGCGTGAACGATGGTGAGGATAGTTTTCCGCTGGATCCCGCTTTTCACCTGGATACCGATGGAGATGGAATTCCTAATGAAAAAGATCCCGATGATGATAACGATGGTGTCCCAGACGAAATTGACGCTTTTCCTCTGGATCCCAAAGAAAAATACGATACCGATGGCGACGGTATAGGGAACTTCTCAGATCCCGATGATGATAACGATGGACTTTCCGACATCGAGGAACTTCGCAAAGGAACCAGCTCTACCAACCCTGACACCGACGGAGATGGCGTCCCCGACGGAAAAGATGACCTTCCATTGGATCCGACAGAAAGTAAGGATTCGGATTGGGACGGACTAGGCGATAATGCCGATCCCAATGATCACAATAAAGGACCCGTTATAAAAATAGCACCGTTTTCTAAGGCATACTGGGGAGAACTGTTTCAAATAGATGCGAGGGAATCATACGACCCGGAAGGAGAGCCACTCCAATTTTTTTGGGAAGTATTGCAGAGCAATGGAGAAGTGCTCGCGACCTATTCGGGAGACCTCTTCCCCATCATTTTTCATAGTATTGGAACCTATACCATCCGTCTCACGGTAACAGACGACGGAAAGGAATCCCGTAGCCAAGAAATAAAAGTTTCTGTTTCGTTCTCTCAAAAAAACTGGTTTTTTATGGGAGGCGGATTACTTTTTTGTATAGGAATAGGATTTGGTGGGCGTTGGGCATGGCAAAACCGCCACGAGTGGGGAAAGCGAAAAAGACGCTCTATTTAATACATTTCAACCACTATATTTCCCTTTTCCACGCCTTTGGTATTCATCAAAATTTCTTTTCCTTCTTTTACCATCGCGGGTGATCCGCAAAAAAGGACTTCCGTATTGGTAAAAATTTCGGGAGGCTGTGCTGCCAAAAATCCCGTTACTCGTCCAGCATAAGCCTGGGTACTTCCTTTCCCTTGCGAAACACAGAGATCAAAAGAAAAAAGAGTTTCAGAATTTGCCAGTGTTTCAAAGTAATCTGTATACACCGCAAACGCTTCTTCACGCACACCAAACAGCAAATGAACCCCAGCCCCAAATCCAAATTCTTTTGCCTCATCCACAATGGCTTTCATAGGTGCAATTCCGGTTCCGGTTGCCACCAACAGTTTTTTCTTTTCTGAATCTTTAGGGCCAAAATGTCCAAATGGTCCCGTAAACACTACCGTATCTCCCACTTCTAAATGGTCAATATAGGTGGTTCCCATACCTCCAGGAATAATTTTTACGCACAGTTCTAAATCCGGCAAAACAGCAGGAGAAGACGCAATGGAATACGCCCGAACAATTTTTTCGGACACCACAATATTTATAAATTGCCCGGCATGAAATGCAAAATTTTCGTCATGGATACGCAGGCGAAGCCCACGGGTTTCCTGAGCAATAGAGAGATTAGAAAGAACTGTGGCAGTAAAATTGGGAAGGGAAGACATAAGCATGAAAAATGAAGAAGTAGGAATTAAGAATATTCCTTCATTGCGAGGAGCGGAGCGACGAAGCAATCCATGTTCCCTTGGAATCACCACCATCGAGAGCCTGACTCAAAAATGATGTGGTCTTTCGGCACTCTCCTCACCACCGTACCAAAAAGCCTTGCGTTTCCCAAGTTTTTCTGAAAAAATCTCCCGGTCGAAACCTTCTTTCTTCGCTCTCAAGTCATTGACAGCGTATCCTTTAACCCACAAGAAATGAAGAATTATGAAACCCTCTTTTTGTTCCCGTCTGATCTGGCGGAAACAGCAGCACAAAAGGCTTTTGAAGAAATTAAAAAGCAAATTGCTGACAACTACACCGGCACTATATCCTTCTCCGAATGGTGGGGGAAACGAGCTCTCGCGTATAAAATTGGATCATTTACCACCGGCTTTTACGCACTCCTCCAATATTCATTTCCTCCAGAAAAAATGGTGGAATTTGATGAAGAACTTCGCCTTCTTCCAAAAGTACTTCGATTTCTTACCACTCTTGCACCAGAGGGAGATCCTCTCCCCTACTCTGCAGTAGTTGCAGAAGATCGGGCTTTTGCCGAAGAAAAATCAGCAGGAAAAAGACGCGCAAAAAAACGCCCCAGCAGGATCGAGAACCTGAAATCTCCAAGTTCTTCTGCACCAAAAGCAAAAATGGCACCTCTTGGAGACGCCGATGCTGAAAACGATTAATTTTTCCCCTCTTACGATTTTTACTTATGAACAACACTCCTAAAACCTCTATGGCGAAGGTGAATAAAAAATGCGCCTTCTGCTCACTCGGCAAAAAACATATCGACTACAAAAACATCGGGCTTCTGAAACAATTTGGGATCACCTTCTTCTCAAAAATTAAGCCTCGAAAATATACCGGAGTCTGCCTCCCCCACCAAAAGAGAATGTCTACCGCTATTAAACAGGCGCGGTTTATGGCTTTGGTACCATTTATAAAATAGGCTCAAAAAGGACAGGTCATCACCTGTCTTTTTTTTATTTGTTTACTTCTATGTCATTCTTTTCTTCTTCCGATTTCCCCAAGATCCAAAAACCGGTTTCTATCGCCATCGTTCGCTCGGATTTCAACGAAGATATTGTAGAAGAACTCTTTCAAGATGCGTTGCACGGTTTTAAAAAATGTGGAGTGCCGATGGAAAGCATTGAAGAATTTCGCGTTCCCGGAGCGCTAGAAATTCCCCAGGTCGTTTCTCGACTGAAAAGATCAGATGAATTTGACGGAATTTTAACCTTGGGAGTGGTTATAAAAGGCGACACCCCCCATTTTGAGTATGTCTGCGAAAATGTCACACGGGGTATTATGGACATTTCTCTTATGAGCAATGTTCCAATTATTTTTGGAGTCCTCACGGTCCTGAACACCCAGCAAGCAGAGATTCGTATTTCTAAAGGGCGAGAATTTGCCTCCTCACTCATAAAAATGATGATGCTTTTTGAGGGAAAAATGTAACCCTCCTCCGACTATAAGAATGAACACCTTTTTCTTTTTTATGAAGAACAGTTTTTTCCTTTTTCTTTTAGGAATTTCCATTCTCGGTCTCTCGATTCCTACTCTCGCAGGAGGATCCTTTATGGGAGAACCCCCCACTATTTCAACCGTCACGCTTGATGGTTCGGTATGTGTTGATAGATTATCTGCAATTGATCAGCAAACAATAAAGGTAGCTATTAAAAATGCTTTCGGAAAACATATTCCTATAAGTTGTGCATCAACTCCATTAGCATTTTATGATCAAGGAGCTTCTATTTTTGTAAATCCAGCAGAAAAAGGAGTTATGGCGGTGGTTTCTATTACTATTTCTGGAATAAAGGTAAAACTAAACAAAAACATATCCGTGTTTAAAAACTTACAAACTTTAAAGGTTGAATACTCTAATATAAAAAAAATTCCTGCCGAGATCGGAGAACTCTCAAACCTCAGAAATCTTTCTTTTAAGGGAAATAATTTTATTCAAAAGATTCCTATTGATATAGGAAAACTGGAAAACTTAAAAATACTAGACCTTTCTTCTAATTTTATTTCGAAAGTTCCAGATGAGATAGGAAATTTAAAAAATCTGGAAACTCTTATCTTTGACCAAGAACATTTTACGGAACTTCCAAAAACAATTAAAAATCTGGAAAAACTTAAAACACTTATTCTCGGAACTGGGGGAACTCTTAAAAATTTCCCTGAAGAAATTGAATCTCTAAAAAATTTAGAACATCTTCAAATCTCAGGATCTTTCTCCTCTATCCCCTTAGATATATGGGCCTTAAACAAACTGGAATCTCTCAGTATTGTTTCCCCCTATTTACCCGCTATCCCTAATACGCTTGGGAATCTTAACAATTTAAAACAATTGGAATTATATGGAGATCCTTTTAATGGAGCATTCTCATCTATTCCTGAAACAATTGGAGATCTTAAAAACCTTGAAGAATTAAGTTTAGGCGGTAATTTCTCGGTAATCCCAAGCACTGTAGGAAATCTTATAAATCTAAAATCTCTCAGCATAGAGGCACCGCTTTCCTCTCTTCCCACGGAAATAGGAAATTTAACCAATCTTAAAAGATTATATATTGCCGGAACGGAAACCTCCTCTCTCTCGAGCATTCCAAAAAGTATTGGAAATTTAAAAAACTTAGAAGGCTTATATATTGCTAATTTCAAACAATTACAAACGATTCCCTCTGAAATATGGACACTTTCAAACCTCACCGAACTGGGACTCTCTTATAACCAAATTTCATCTATAGATGCGCATATTGGAGATTTAAAAAAGATACAGAATTTGGGTTTAACGAGTAATGCTCTTACAACACTTCCCATTGAAAACCTCAAAAATATTGATAACCTGCAAGTCCTCGATAACAAATTCTCAACTGCTGAAAAAGAAAGAATCCAAAAGATTTTTAAAGGCAGAAACATTGGCCTAGATTTTAATTCGAAGTGCAACAGAGTGAATTAAAATGAGGAGGAGTTTCAATTCGAATTGAACAGGGGAAATGAGTAGCAAAGACTTGAGCAGGGGTTTGGTAATTAAGACGCTTACGGGGCT
>Ga0194063_10001358_pt1 | contig 15994 bp, 15 predicted proteins | sample SepL3720m_MetaG_FD_155459 | JGI IMG/M metagenome (GOLD analysis project Ga0194063, IMG submission 155459) | Anoxic zone freshwater microbial communities from boreal shield lake in IISD Experimental Lakes Area, Ontario, Canada - Sep2016-L373-20m | ecosystem: Environmental > Aquatic > Freshwater... | reverse complement strand
TCAGGAAGTTTTCAATTCGAGGTTCCACTGCTGCGCCCGTTTTTTCATTTCCTGCATGATCCACAATATTTCACCCACCGTACGTGGCGAATGCCCCAACCACGGCTCACCGTTGTCGCGAACCGGATTTTGCCCGCTCTCCCCATCAAGACCGCTTGTTTTTGCGATGCGCCTTTTCTTGCTCCAATACAACCTTTGTTGCCGTTCCACAACCGGGCGACAACGTGGAATAATTTGAAAATACGCTTCGTCCATTTTTATAAGGGTAAAACTACCCCTTTCCCCTCCATGTCGCAAGACCAAACTCTGCAGATTTCGTGACAGTTGTCCGGTTCATCCGCAAATCCTGTGCAATGGCCGCAGACAGGCAACGCATCGAACCGCCTGCGGCGGGATGTTCACGCCGATGGATTTAACCACTCATCTCCACTCATCTGGCCGGGCCAATATGCCCCGTCCTCCGGTTTGTTATGAAGGAGAGAAGGCGCGGATTGCGAAGCATTCCGGGTCTGTGCTGCAAACCGATCTCGCAAGCGAGCTTGCAGAGTTGGCTTTCGCCTCAGACCGCCGAACCGGGAACCGGTTCCCGCCTCCTCTCCGAAGCCGCCCGTTGGCGGCGGAATATTTTCCCCTATTAGTGGTTCAAACAATTCGACTCCAAACCCGCCGCAGGCGGCTTGACCATTATTTATCCCTTCCGGAAATTCATAAATGCACTTTTTGCGGAAGAACCAAGCAATCGCTACTTCTGGGCCACGATCCAGTGCGGCTTGTATCCGAAACGGGGTGATTTTTCCAAAATCTCAATGTTCCGGAAACCGGTTCGCTTCAGGTGTTCAATAATATCCCGGCGGACAAACCCGATTTCATGGGTTTTGGACAATTTGGCCACGCGGTAGGAAATGAATGTATGCAGCCAGTTTGGCTCGTTGCATATGAGAAACCAGCCGCCGGGCTTGAGGCACGCGAAGGAAGAATCGACGCTTTTGCGCCAATCAAAGGCATGATGGAGCGCCTCAAAAACAAACACCGCATCAAAGGGATCAAGGTCGCGGGTTGCATCGGCCACTGTTTCCATAGGCGCAACGCGAAAACCGATATCCACCTCCACCCCTTTTGCCTTGAGCGAATCCATGCGCTTTTGACCGCTGCCAATGTCGTGCGGAGCGATGGATGTTCCCAGCACAGAATACTTCATCAAACCAAGAAATTCCGCCATCCACCCGCCCCCGCATCCGAGTTCGAGCACTCGTTGCGGCGGTCGAATGCCGCAATGTTCCAAGGCAAGTGTGAGTTTGATGAAATCGGTGAGATACTTCCGCACGGGAAACCCATGCCAGAAAGGCTTGCGAAGTTGCACATCGGAAACATTGTCCGCCTCCATGCCGGGAAGATTCAAGTGATAATCAATTTCCGCAGCATAGGCCGACTGCTGGTCGGTGAACGTTGGCGGAAACAACCCGTCCCCGTAATCCCGAAGTATCAGATATGATCCAACCCGAAGTTTTTGGATTTTCGAAAGCGGAAAATTCCAGTTATTGAGGTTCTCCTCGTAAAGCTTCCGGTTCGAAGCAAACAATGGAGAATCTGAAACCGCCCGGGCGATCTTTCGACAGAAACCCGTCTTCTCCAGGTTTGGCAAAGCGGATGCCGCCGCCGCATTTTTTGAGGAAGTGAGATTACCAGACATGCCTTGCATATTGATCACCAGCAAATGGCGAAGCAACTTTTTCCTTTGCCGTTATCGCGGATAAAATGACAAATCACAGCTTGAGTTTCGCCCGCGCCATGCGGTAGTTCTCTTTGCCATGCAAAGAAGTTCGCAGCCAAAACCACCGCTATTTCTTCCGTGCCATTTTTGCCTCTCGGCACTTGTTTTCAACCGCTTCATGAATTGGCCATGCATCGCCTACAGAAAAAACGAAGACCTCTTGACCTGACGCCATGCCGGGGTATTTTCTGCTCGTGGCACAGTCAACAAACGCCAGATGAATGCATAAACCACTGAATTTGCAAACTTCTCACCCTCATTCGAACCGACCAGACTTTTTGTTGGAAAATATACAATCTCATGCTCAGAGCTCTCTATCAATTCCTTCTTGCATTCACTCCTTCAAGACGCTTATTGCGCATGGCAAGGGCCTCCCTCCAGGGCATTGCCGGATACACGGATCCGTTCTACGACCTCGCCAAGCTTTCCAAGACTTCCGGGTCGCAGATGTTTTTGGACATCGGCTGCCATCATGGAGACACACTACTTCGCTTCATTGAGGCTGGAGTGAAGTGCCCGGTGGTCGCCTTCGATCCCCTTCCGCAGAACCTTGCCATGGCCAAATCGAAATTGGCCTCCCACAGCGGAATCACATTCAGCCAGGTCGCGATCTCAGATACTGACGGAACAGCACGGTTCTTTGTGAACAGGAATGAGCAGGCATCTTCGCTTCTGGAGAATGCCCAAGGAAACTTGGAAGCCTTCACCGATGCAACGCATCACGAGGAATTGCTTGAGGTTCAAACTATTACTCTTGATTCTTGGTTCAAATCCCTCAAAAACATGCCGTTGAGCGTGATTATCAAGTGCGATACCCAAGGAGCCGAAGGCAAGGTGCTTAGAGGCGGCATCAATACAATACGGGAAAATGTCGTTGCATTTTACGGCGAGGTCATGCTCGGTTCGATGTATGAGGGCCAAGCCAGCTTCGGAGAGATGCGGCAACTTCTTGAGCACGAGTGTGGTATGGTTCTTAAAAATACCTACCCATGCTTGCACGATGCTTCCGGTCGTGCAGTCCAGATGGACGCCCTTTGGGTAAAAGCCGAGTTCCTTTAATGCACAGTTTTTCTTTTATGACTAACAACCCTGCCGCCTACAATTTGGCAATGTCAGTTTTGCAGTTGCGCCGGTAAATGACAGGGCTGGATGTAAGCCTTGACTCTACGGAGAGCGCTCACAGTATCGTGGTCAGCTCAGAATGGGGCTAGGTTAAGCCAGAGTAGGACAAGCGTCCCGCTTGTTTTCCCCGGCAGGACAGCAACCGGGACGGTCGCTCTACCATCCCCAGCCCGCCTTCGCTTAGATGTTCTATCTGTTGCGAATATTTCTTTGAAGTTTTTATTCGCATATTTAAAGCGGGGCGGATGCCATTCCAGCCAGCTCCTGATAAAGTTCCAGAAATGCCTTGGCCGTGTTTTCTGGGCGAAAATGATCCCGGAAAAACTTGTGTCTGGCTGCTCCCATTTCACGGCAGCTCCCGAAGTCGCAACATAGCCGGTCCAGCGCGGCAAACCAATCCTCCGAGTCCTCAGAGGCAACGATCAGCCCGTCGCGCCCGTGCTCGACATATTCCGCATGGCCACCATGCGGAGAAACCACCACCGGCAGGCCGATGACCCGAGCCTCCTTGACCACATTCGGGCTGGTATCCGCCCGTGAAGGAAGGACCAATGCCCACGCCTTGGCCATCTGCTCCTGCACCTCCTGCGTTTTCAGCGTTCCGAGAATTTCGACCGTGGGATCATTGAGTGCGCGCAGTTCTTCCTCCAAGTACCCACAGCCGGCAAACACCATTTTCCAATTGCGCCGAGGGTGTCGCCTGAGCATTTTCACCAAAATATCCACGCCCTTCAGTCGATTCAATCCTCCGGCAAAAAGGATACGGGGTTGGTCCGTCTCGGGAGCCCACCGGACGTCGTAGAAGGTGGGAAAAACCCCATATTCGATCTTTCGCGCAGCTTTTCCAGGGGCGATTTTTTCCACCTGATCCAATCCCCACTGCGACTCGCTGCTCACCACGGTGGCCCGCTGGATGGATATTGGTTCCCAGTGTCGAAAAAGCCCCCAGCGCCACCCTTTGAGGTCGCCGACCTGGGAATAAGTGCTGATCATACCCTGCATCGAAAGAATCGAAGGACCAGCAAAATCGCAAAGGGCCGCGCCATTCAGCGTTTCCGTCCCCCAACAATGAATCACGTCCGGTCGGATCTCGTGGAGGATTTTGCGAAACGCCAATCGGTGGGGCCAGCGCGCCAGCAGGAAGCTGGCCGTGATGCCCATGGCAGGAAGTCGATGAAAAGTCTGCCCCCAGAACCGGGCGCTTTCAACCCGCCGCACCGATCGGTCAGGGATGACCCAGTGAAGCTCACATTCCTTCTGCCCTTCCCACGCCTTCGCAAGCTGCGGTAGCCATGTGGAGATATGTCCGCCTCCGCGTCCAGCCATTTGCCCAGCCAGCACCCCAAAGGGAAAATCCGCGAAAATGGCAACCTTGGTCATCGCATCCGATCGGCTCCGCAATTGCGCTGGCAACGAGCTGCCAGTTTGAATCCCTCTCTGTTGGCGGGACCGAAGCTGGGGATTTTCATTTCAGTGGTTGTCGAGGAAAGGATTTTCTCAGGCAATTCCCATGAGTTGCTTGTCTTTTGCTGCGGGGAATGCTTACAATGTTATTGATGATTCCACGCATCTCTGTCCTTATGCCCGTCTGGAATGGGGAGCGCTATCTCGCCGCCGCGATCGACAGCATCCTTGCCCAGACCTTCAAAGACTTTGAACTGATCGTCGTGGATGACGGAAGCACTGACCACACCGTGGAGATTTTGCGGTCCTTTTCGGACCCGCGGCTGCAAATTCACCATCTGGATCATGGCGGCATTGTCATGGCCCTCAACTATGGCGTCGAACAGGCCCGCGCCATCTGGATTGCGCGCCAGGACGCCGACGACATAAGCTTTCCACGAAGACTGGAGATGCAATGGAATGCTATCAATCGGCACGACAGCGCAGTTCTATGCCATACCGAAGCGGAATTGAACGTCATGGACGGCAACATTCCCGACCACGCCCGGTTTCCGAAAACGCGCGCCTTTACCGCACTCCGGCTTTGCTATCAATCCCCGATTATTCACAGCACGGTGGTCTTTAGAAAAGACTCCTTCCTCGCCGCAGGCGGATACCGACCCGAGGAGCGGCACGCCGAAGATTTCGCTCTCTGGGGTAGATTATTGGAATTGGGTGATTTCATCGGGCTGCGGACGCCGCTCGTCCAATTTCGACTCCACGCCGAATCCGTCTCGAAACAGAACCCGGAGATCCAGAGCAGGCTGGCCACCCGGATCGGAACTGATCATTGCCAGAGGTTCTTGCGCCTGGATGAGACGGACGCCGCCCGGGCAAACGCATTGCTGCTGACGGCTCCCTGCAACCGGGCCTGGCGCGACTGGTGGTGGTTTCTGACCCGCTGCGCGCCCGGTCTGCGCTGGAAAAGCACTGAAGCATTTGCCTGGCTGCTCTGGCAGACGGCCAAGGTGTGGTTGCCCGCCTTTCGTCTTGACCGGGTTGTTCGCGATTCGTAAAAATTCATTATTATGCCACTCGAATCCACGGCCATCCCTTCTCCTCAGCTTATTTCCGGCGACACCGGCAGGTTGATTGCGTCCGGGTGTGCTTAAGTCCACAGCCAAGGCCAAAGGGTATGAGTCAAAAAGTATATTTGAAAATCAAACGCCGGCTGGTCGGACTTGCTTTGGTTAAAAGCTCCGCCCATCTGATATTGTGGTTGTGGAAATACCCGTTTTTCATCTGCGATTACATTCGATTTACCAGGATGGCTGGGAGGGGCGGACGTTTCCCTGTGCGCTGGCGGGATTTCCTGCCTCACCTTTTTGATAAAACCGCCAAGACGGAGTTTGACCCGCATTACACCTACCACCCCGCGTGGGCAGCGCGTATTGTGGCTCAATTGAAGCCTGCGAAGCATATTGATATTTCCTCCATCCTGCATTTTAGCACGCTGGTTTCGGCTTTTGTCCCGGTGGAGTTCTATGACTACCGCCCGGCTGAAGTGCGACTTGACGGTCTCGATTGCCAGCGTGGCGATCTGCTGTCGTTGCCGTTTCCCGACAATAGCGTGGAGTCAATTTCCTGCATGCATACCATTGAGCATGTGGGACTGGGGAGATATGGCGACCCGCTGGATCCTGATGGGGATGCCAGGGCAGCGCGCGAACTGGTCCGGGTCACCAAGCCCGGCGGCACGCTGATATTCGTGGTTCCCGTCGGCAAACCCAGGATCCAATTCAATGCTCACCGGATCTATTCTTATGAGCAGGTTATCACCTTGTTTGCAGGCATGGAACTGGCGGAATTTTCCCTTGTGCCGGATGATTTTTCAAGACACGGCCTGATCAGGAACGCCAACAAAGGCATGGTAAAGGATCAGTATTATGCCTGTGGATGTTTCTGGTTTGTAAAAAGCAACCCTCAATCAGAAATAACTGAAACGGCTGCCGAAGCAAAACCATGATCTGCATGAGACTGATGAGTGGCTTGGGAAACCAAATGTTTCAATATGCGCTGGGCAGGCGGCTGGCAAACGAGCAGGGAACGGATCTGGTTCTTGATGCGACTCATTACGCCTACGTGCCCAAGCGCGCAATTCACTATGTGGCGAGGACTTATGACCTGGATGTTTTTAATATCAATGCCAGATTATTGGATCCGGATCGAGAGGGTTGGCTTCCGTGCTATGTTGACACTTATACCCACCACTTTAAACACGCGGTAAAAAGGGCTTTCAATCTCTATAAACATATCGACGGTTATCAGGTAGTGGAAGGAGCCAATCCGTTTGCGTTGGACGACCGGGTTTTTGCCAGTGGCAGAAACAGCTATTTAATAGGGTATTGGCAAAACGAAAAATATTTTAAACCGATTGAAGCGCAGATCAGGAATGATTTTGTCTTTAAAAACCGGTTTGATATCCGCATTGAAGATTTGGCGGAAGAAATGGCCGGCACCCATTCGGTCTGCCTTAATGTGCGAAGGGGCGATTTTGTGACCAACCAGTTAAATGGATTTTCCGGCGTGGATTATATCTACCAGGCACTCGACAGAATTCACACTGCGATTGACCTGGAAAAAGTATATGTGTTTTCCGACGAAATTGACTGGTGCCGGGAAAATCTTCAGTTTAACGTCCCTCATTTCTTTGTCAGCCATGACTTTGCCGGAAGCAAGTTTTCATCCTACCTCCACCTGATGACAAAATGTCGGCATTTTATCATTCCCAACAGCACGTTTGGATGGTGGGCAGCCTGGTTGTCAAAGAATCCGCAAAAGATCGTCATCGCCCCCAAGCGATGGTTGTCTGTTCCGAACGTTGACACTTCAGGCATCATCCCTGAAGGCTGGATTACAATCTAAAAACTGGCATTCCGCTTAATCGCAAAACACTCTCTGCCTGCTCATCTAACTTTGATAGGGCACAATTGCAGAACGGATGTAAACATCAGCAAAAAGATAAGTCTCCTCGCGAAATTGGTTGAGAATGGAAATCAAACTATCTTTGTCCATCCACTGGGATCGTGCCAGCCTCATGCTCTCCACCCACGACAAATTGCAACTAATCGGCCCTAGCTGACTGAGGTGCGCAATGCATTCGATGATGTTATCCGTCATCTCAGGAGCCCACTCAAGAGATATCAAACCGATTGGGCATGACAGACCACGGACCACCTCAAGCTCAAAGCCTTCCACGTCAACTTTTATAAAATTAGGAATGCCATATTCCGCAATCAGCGCATCGAGAGTCACTACTTCGACTGTTATAGTCTTATCCCAAGCGATGTCTCCGAAGCGTCCTGATCTACTCGTCGCTTCAAGGAATGCTTGCGACAAAGTCGAATAGACATGCGCGTCCGATACCATCATCTTCGCTTTGCCGGGAACTCTTCCGACAGCCTTGTTGATCAGCGTCACATCATGATCGCCACCATATGAAGATTGAAGGAGCGAATAGCATTGCGGCTGGGGCTCTACTGCAACAACGCGCAAACCCAGGCGGCGAAGCGTGGAGACCCGATTGCCAATATTTGCCCCAATGTCGAAACACAAGCTTTTGGGCTGAACGAGGCTGCCGTAAAATGAATCCATTGCTGCGCCGCGTGGATCAATAATACCAGCTTTTGGGGGACAGCGTCGTATTGCGCGAACAACAATGGGTGGCAGCAAATCCTTCGATATCAGCTTCAGGTGCGATAATAATGACATAGAAAAAGCGGATTTTGTTGCCTAATGAATCACAATTGACTGAGACCCCTTTGGTTTGACAGCCCTTCAAGATTTGGTCGAGCAGCGGATCCAAGATACGGATTGATCCGGCGCAAAATACGAACGGGCGAACGTGTCGACTCCTAGTAGGGCTGCCATTCTGTCCCCTGCTTGCGTGAGACGAACGAATCCGGGTGGCTATGCTCGTGCTTTTCGATGACGGTGACAAACGGATATTGTGTAATCGACCTGAGGGCTACCTGGAACGCCGACGGGATGACCGGAGCGTCGAAAGTATGAATTGTACGGTGGCAGGCGTTCTGCTCCGCGGCTAACCCCGCAACGAAAGCGGCAAAGGGCTGTCCTGCACCGACAATGTCCTCGCACAGGTAAACGCCCCCGGGTTGAATATGGGGCAGCATCTCTTCGAGAGTAATGCGCTGGTGTTCGGGGTCATGACTGCCGTCGTCGATCAGAATGTCAACTTTCGGCACGGCTTGCCGGAAGCGCTCCCAGAAGCCACGATCGGCCTGGTCGCCGATAAAGATATCGATTCCGTCCGCCTTGTAAGTCATGCAGGCTGGTTCGATGTCGACACCGTAAATCCGGCAGCCTTTGCCAAAATATTCGCGCCACATTCCCAGACTGCCTCCGCTGTATACCCCTATTTCCAGAACATGTACCTCGCGGCCCACAAACTTCTTAAAATGCCGCTGGTAGATATCAAAATAATGATCGCACTTCCAGATGCCTGGGCCAGAGGTGTGTGCATTGAAGTAGTCCAGCAGCGGATTGACCTCTTGGCGGTCAGACGCGGCACGTTCTGGCGGTCGCGTTGCGGCCGCCGTTCGGGCGTAACGCAACCCTTGCACAACGGACGGAAGAAACTTTATCGCATCCACTGTACAGCGCGGGGATTGCAGGGCGCTCGCGACGATGCGTTTCAGTGTCAAACTGGCAGTTCGGATCCGAGACATATTAGTGTGTTGTTAGATTCATTGATACTGTATTTTTCATATTTGAGTTTTGAGGGAAGCCCCGTCAAGGAAAATACGGTTATGAGACCATGCAATCCAGTTTGTCCAAAATTATCGTGTCTACCGACTCATCGAATTTCCGTGCAAAGTGCGCGTTCGAGCGTTCGATAAGAGGCAGATCATCCATCGTCAGGATCTTCGGATTGCTCCCGCCGAGTGTCCAGTCCACATAGCGTAGATAATCCTGACTCAATTTCAAGTCCGACGCGTTGGCGAGCACTGTCTGCAAATAGGATTCCTCGGGGACAAGAGTTTTCCGGTAATGATCTGCCACGTCGCGATCGTTGTCATAGAAGTCAAGGATCCGCCGGGCACAGCGGTGGTTGGCGGAAAACCAGACTTCGCCGGCGAAACACTTGAACTCTGCTGTGAACGGTAAACGCCCGGTTGTGAAAATAGGATGTTCAAGCCAGATTGTCCGTTTACTGAACTTCAGATAGCGGCTGATACCCGGAACATCCACACGCAACGAACAATATAGTTTGTGGCAGTGCTTGAGCCAGTTGTTCCCCCGCCACCGTGGCAAATTACTGGGATCCGGTGGATAGGCGAGGTCGCCTTCGGAAACCAGTGCGTGTTCGATGTATCCGTCAAACGAACCGGTTTTCAGGTCATCGAGTATCTTGCTGGCAGGCTTTATGGGAAAGTCGGAGCCGCTCAGGTAAACGAACCATTCTGGGCAGTCTTCACCCGAATAAAGGAGCCGCAAAGCTTTAATGGTCGCTTCAACACAACTGAAGTCACCCCACTTAGTCGCCACATGCGGGCGGACGAGACGCACATTTACAGGCAAATTGTGAATGAAACAAGCGGATTGTCCAAAGTCGTGATGGCAGACAATCGGCGGGCGATAAAACATTCTGTTCAGTGTCGCAATCAACCGTTCTGTCTGGGAAAGAGGGCTAATTGGATTGACTAATATGACGAAGCCGATTGGAGGCATTCTTGTTAGAAAGGTCGTGACCAAAGACATTGGGCCAGATGCTTGCGTAGACTTCCGAAAGCGCCAATGGTAGATATCATAATGGATTTGATACTGGTACAAACATCGGTAACTTTTAGTAAAGGTATAGGGATGAGGAAACAATCGCAATGCAATGTTTCATGTGCGTCGCAGCACGATAAGATCCTGGCGGTCATCAATGATGGTTTCTACAATCGAACATACCTCAAAGCCTGCGGCAGGCCAGTTCTCACGTATATATTTTGGAGAAAGCACCGTGTTGCCGTAGCTTCGCTCAACTCCAACCATGTTGGTGGCAATGCGCAAGGTATTCTGGCTTTTGACACACTCCTGCCAGTCGGGATATTCTTTATAAATATAGCCTTGCCGGTCAAGCAAGCTCCGCAGGGCCACCGGGTCCTGACCAAACGAGTCAGCCAAAGGTTTTAAAGTCGAAAATCCTTCGGTGGTGAGAAAACAGTAACCGCCGGCTTTTGTCACTCGAGCCAATTCCTGCAGCCAAATGACTTGATCTTCCATGTTGAGGTGGGAGAAAATGGACACTGAGTAAATCATGTCAAAATATCCATTGTCGTAGCGGAGTGGGGGTGTGAATTTGTTGGCGTAGGAGTTCACATTGGGGTAAGACTTTTGGATGAAAGCGATAGAGGTGTCGTCCAAATCACAAGCGAAAAAAGCAGGCGCGGGATATTTACGGGTAAAGTGAAGCAACTGTCGCCCTACTCCGCACCCGAAGTCCAGCACATTAATGTTCGAATCGAGTCGTACCGCTGCGTTTTGTGCGCAAGTTGCAATGGGTAGAAACGATCTCACGCCACCCATGTAATAGCTGCGGATCGTTTTTCCGGCGGTCTTTCGAATGCTGGAGTTCGGGGGCACCGGGAAATCAATCGCTCCCAGGATTCGACCGATGGTCACAAGAACGGACTGTAGAAGATTCAATCCGATTCTGAGCAACTTTTTTGCGGTTCCATGGTTTTTCATGTTTTTTAGCAATCTAATATTACTCATAGTATCGTTTTGTATTTATTTGCTGTTTGCATATCGGCCAAGGGTTCAACTTACCTGCTCACTTTTATTCCCACTGAGAAATTCAAACTGCCGATTTCCGCCTCACATATCATCACTTGATTTTTTGATATATTTTTTCAGTCGCCACTCCACTGCTATCTCCAGGCGAAACCGAAGAGCATGAAAAAACCCAATTCGCTGGGCAATCAAGTGCAACCGATCCTGCGCAAATGGAATATCCGGCGTATGCTCGCAAAGCCCGCCGCCCTCAAACTCCGCCACGATGCCAGGGAAGTGCAGTTTTTTTATTTGCTGGGTGCCGAAGCACAGCAAATTGAATGCCCAGTCGGCCATGATCGGGTACCGCAACTCGTGAAGGCCTAGTTGTTCGAAGATCGTACGTTCGTAGAAAATCCCTTGATGGCAGATATTTTCCCGGCAAAGCCTCATTTTCGAATAGCGCCCAGAAGTGAACTGCTGGCCGGTCTTCTTATTCTGGACATCCCCATAAATGAATCGCGGTTGGCGGCATGGATTTTGCCGTATGAAGTCTGCCACCTGCTGTAGACTTCCAGGAAGCAGGCAGTCGCCTGCCCCGAGAAACAACAAAAATGTACCACGAGCGAGGCCGATACCCTTGTTAATGGCATCATAAACGCCAGAATCATTTTCGGAAATCCAACGGAATTCGGTCTCGTTGTGGCTGCGAAGCCACTCGCGGGTGCCATCGGAAGACGCGCCGTCAATGATCCAATAGTCGAACGTCCCATCTGCTTGTCCCAGCACGGACGCAAACGAATCGCGTAGCTTGGCCCCTGGATTGTAGCTGGGGGTGATGATTGAGAATAGCGGTGGCATAATCCGATGTTTCAAATACTACTACAGAGTAGGACGTCTTAAATGATAACACCCTGTTCCGAATCCAAGTCCGAGTTTGTCGGTGAAATCGTTCCCAAAAATATACCGCCGCTCAACAATTTCGAATGGGGAGAACAACCGCTCCAGATACGGCTCGCAAAATGCTCGATGTGCGTTAAAGTAGATCCGGTTTTCATCGTCAACTGGAACAGAAATATAGAGACTGCCGCCGGGTTTCACGATCCGCTTGAGCTCCTCGAGCGCTTTAATTGTCCCGTTCGCATCAAATGGATCCCCATAACGTCCAAGTCCGATATGCTCGACAACACATAGACTGGACAGGGAGTCAACACTCTGGTCAGCGTATGGTAGCGACAAGATGCTTCCTTGTTGGAATTTCAGAGAATCCATGTGGACTGGGAGCGGGCGAATGTCGACCATTGTTGTCGGGATAATCTTTGATAAAAGGGAGACCAGTTTGTGGTGGGATCCCACATCAATATGATGATGAACCCCTGATTTCACGATTTTCTCGAATGCCCATGCATCCTGAAAATAATAACCTGCCTCTATCGGAGTCAAATCCGTGGCATCGGACATACATGGAAAGAAGTATTGCTCCTCCGGGGTGTCGCTGGCGGGGGTAAGTTTACAGTAGGTCTTATATTGCCGCCAGAAGCGCCACCTCTCGCGAAAGGGCCGCAAGAGAGTACGGAACCCAATCGGTGGCGGCCAAAGGGTAAAACGGGCGTGGTTAAGGAATTCCGCTGTTTTCATGTTGCAAACTTTATTGGCAAATTGTTGCTTGTTGACACAAGCCTGATTCCCAAATCAGCGCGTAAGAACGGGGGACGCAGGGAGTGCGGCTCGACAAACGATATATGAAAGGGAGGGGCGTCGCCCTCGGCGCCCTTGCTGTGTCAGAGAGGATGCCTGCGGCGACAATCATTCCATTCCTTGCGCTTACGCGCGGATCAGGTTGATTCAGCACCATTTGACAACTGGAGGAAAATTCTTTTAAACTCTGCAACCGCATGCTCGCGCATCAGGTTCTCTTTCGCGAACTCCTGAGCGGTTCGCGCAATCGAAGCGGCTTCTGTTGGGTGGCTGTCGGCCCAGTCCAGCATAGCGGACAGATCAGATAGATCCTCCGACACCGGAATGTAATGCTTGAAAGGTTCCAACCGGTCGAAAAAATACTCATGTGGGCGGCGTTGCTGAATGAAAAGAGGGCGTCCAGAAAACAGCAACAACTTGAGGCGTGCCGAATACCCCGCGCCTTGGAGATCGATCAGGTATTGGTAGTCGCAATGACTGGGTAAAGAAACAAAATTCTTGTTCTTCGTCGGCAGCAGATGCCTTGGGGCGTCGGCCTTGTTCCCAATAAATTCGACGCTCTGTGCAATAATCCTGCGATCATGCTGTGCAAGGTCGAAAAGTAATTTGCGGGTCGGGTGGTGGTGGTCTCCTCCAATCCAGAAAAGGCCGCGCTTTGAATGGGTGCACCGGGAAGCATCTATCATCTGAGCCGCCATCTGGACATAATCAACAATGCCCGCCTCCGGCCAGGCCCAGAAAACAAAATCTGGAATCAAGATGGTGTTGTGGTCTTCCGAGCTTTTGGCGTAGGCCAGGTGTCGCTCTAAAAAAAGCCACTCAGGAGGGTTGTCCCCCAGCCAGGCAACAACCTTGAAACTCCTCCGCAACTGCATCCGTGCGCCCTCCATCGCCTCAGCGATCAGATGAATCGAGGAAATAGCTCGGCTTTGATAGCATGGAAAGCTCTGGCACGACCACGACTTGTTCCTTGCATTGAATCGGATGATCAGGTGCCATCGCGGTCCGCTCTTGCCTGTCGCGGCCCGGTAAGTCCGATGCAGGATGGGGATGTTTCCAAGGCGGCGTCTGATTTTACGAAGCACATTCATGTTTACAGATAGACACTGTCAAATTAGTCTGTCAGAGTTTTCCCAAGATTCCCACCCGTCCATCGCCTCCCAAGTTCTTATATTTGTTCGCGCTGAGTTGCTGATAGACATTTTGTATCTCTGTCCACCCAATATCATCGAGGATAAGAAGACCGCCAACATTAAGGAGGCTATCGATTAGTTCGATTTCCCTCTGTAAATAAGAGCCTGTATGGTTGCCATCAATTACCGCGTAATCAAAACGCGTTTGAGTTAGCTTTGTTAGTGCGTTCAGCACGCATTCACAACTGCACTCGTCGGGAAATCGCATAAAGGGGTCATAATCGGACGTAATGATGGCGCCATCATTGCTCACGCATTTTTCTAAAGAATAACCCGTCAAAATCATCGCGTTCTTTTGCAGTCCATACCGTGCAAGCAGCTTGGTCACCATTTGAATTGGATTGTAGATTCCACGGTGTGTTAAGTTCGGGTCAATCGAAACGACCAGTGAATCTGCATGCAGTTCTTTCGAGAATTTGACAAAATATGCCAATGAAATGCCAACGAAGTTCCCTACATGCAGACCCAACAATGGCTTTTTATAACTTGCCGAATTCCGCAACAAAAATGCAGCGCAATAATCAAGGGAGGTTTCAGGGATGCTGCCCTCCAGAACCTGCGTTCGGTCACATCCTTGGTGAACTAGAAAGTCAACTGCGTCCTGATAAGCAAGAGTCTCATTCGCCCTCCTTAATTTCTGGGAAATGGCGCGCGTCATTTCTGCCTTATCACGCTTTGCCTGCTTGTCTCGAAAATGGCAACGCACCACGATAGCACTGTGTGGAATGAGCCACCCCACAAAAAATCTTAAAACATCGCGCAGTTTGTTCATGAGCAAATTAAATTCCCCGCTCCTGTTTCAGTCTGGTTCGCCATTGGGTAAACCGCTGCCCTTCCACAAAGATGGTATTTAGGAATGTGTCGGCATAAACTAGATAGTTTTGAGATATCATGAACTCAATGATCTCGGTCATCTTCCGGGCATCCGCATTGGTGAGCGTTTCAATGCAAAACACCTCCGGCCGGTATGTGGCAAAATCAAATGTCTGTAGAATCGGCAGATCCATGCCTTCGGTGTCCAACGACAAAAGATTGGGGCAGACAGGAAAATGGCACGCGATGACAGAATTGATGGATTGAACCTCGACGTGCAATTCCTGCACTAGCGTTTGCCCTGCGCGCAACTGTTCCTGTTTGGCGGTCTCAGAAAAGGTGCTCATGGAAGGATCTTGAAACACATAAAACCTGAGATTTTCCGCTTCACCCGCCGCGATGCCGAGGTTTAGGCAGACATCATGTGGCCGACCGGCACGGATATTCTGGCAGAGGCGGGGATCCGGTTCCACACAAACACCACGGGAGCCCTCCCGGTAGAAGAGATAGGTATTGCTCATGTGGGTGGGGTCGTGAGCCCCAATGTCCAGGTAAGTTGGATGGGGGATGCCCAGAAAAGCAAATAATAACTGCAGGATACGATCCTCGCCGCATTGCGCATAGGTGACCTGGTAATTCTCGATGCGCAGTGCTGCCCGCAGCCGCTTCAATAATCGAATGCCTTTCATGATTTCAAACTCCACGGCAGGACGGGGGCGAACAAGCCCGGACGCTTGACCGTCCACAACGGAGAATCGCTCAACCCACCTTGAATGTTGAGAATGATTTGCGGTGCACTTTTCCCCGGCTCGAGCAGCCACTGCCGGTGATGCAGCCCGCCGATCAACTCGATGCGATAGACCCCTTCGTTCAACAGTCGGGCTGGAATCCGCCCCTGGAGCGTGAACCGCCCACGTTCTACGCGCGGCCAAGCCTTAGGCGCAGCATCCGTTTGATAGGACCAATAAAGCAGTTCGCCGCCCTCCGCATAGAGGGCATAGCCGATGGTCAGTGCGGGATCCAGGGCGACGACCTCCGCTTCGATATGCACCCAAATGTCGGCATCGTTGGCCACCGGCATAGGCAATGGTACGCCACCTTGATCACCCAGGTAAAACCGATGCGGCGTAAACCAGAGGTTGTCGAACTGGCCATCCTGCCTCGCCCACCGGGATCGCGCTGCGATCTCCACGTCTTCCTTGCCGAACAGATAATCGCGAATCACCCCCCGCAA
>Ga0194063_10001357_pt1 | contig 16000 bp, 11 predicted proteins | sample SepL3720m_MetaG_FD_155459 | JGI IMG/M metagenome (GOLD analysis project Ga0194063, IMG submission 155459) | Anoxic zone freshwater microbial communities from boreal shield lake in IISD Experimental Lakes Area, Ontario, Canada - Sep2016-L373-20m | ecosystem: Environmental > Aquatic > Freshwater... | reverse complement strand
GAGGTGGAGTTCGTCAGCAACGTCTATCTGGTCAACGATCAGAAGGTGATCCAATGCAACATCCGCGACATCTCCGCGCGCAAGAAGGCGGATGAGGCGCTTCGCGCAAGCGAGGCCCGCTTCCGCACCTTCTTTGAACTGCCCCTGCATGGAAAATGTATCACCTCTCTCGAAAAAGGGTGGTTGGAAGTGAATGACAGGCTCTGCGAAATACTGGGCTACACCCGAGAGGAACTTGTTCGAAAGACATGGGCGGAAATGACACACCCCGAGGATCTGGCCGCTGATGTCGCTCAATTTGCCCGGATCCTTTCCGGTGAAATAGGGCAGTATAAGTTACAAAAGCGATTTATCCGCAAGGACGGCTCGACGGTCTGGACAGAAATCTCCGTGGGGTGTGTCCGCAAATCCGATGGCGCGGTGGACCAGATAATTTGTGTGATAGATGACATCACCGAGCGGAAGGACTTGGAAGCCAGTCTGGCCAATGCCCTTCTCCAAGCCAACGCCGCCAACAACGCGAAAAGCGAGTTCCTCGGGATCATGAGCCACGAGTTGCGCAACCCGCTCGGCGGCGTGCTCGGATTCGCGCAACTGCTCTCCGACACGGCCCTCGACGACGAGCAAAAGGGCTATGTCCGCACGATCAGTTCCAGCGGCGAGCACCTCCTTGCCGTCGTCAACGACACCCTTGACTTCTCCAGCATGGAGGCTGGCGCCCTCGCGATCCATGCCGCCCCGTTCGACCTCGCCCCTCTCGTGAAATCGTCGTCGGATATCGTCCGAAAATCCGCCTCCGACAAAGGTGTCGCGTTCCACTGCGATGTGGCCGCAGACGTTCCGGCGCAAATCACCGGCGACGAGCGGCGGATCCGCCAGATCCTCATCAACCTGCTGGCCAACGCCGTCAAATTCACTTCGGACGGCTCGGTGAGCCTCCACGTGACGCGCTCCGGAAAGTTCCTGGAGTTTTCCGTCGAAGACACCGGCATCGGAATTTCTTCCGATGCTCTCGCCCATCTGTTCCAGCTGTTCACGCAGGCGGACTCGAAGATCAATCAGAAGTATGGGGGAACGGGGATCGGGCTCGCGGTCTCGCAGCGCCTGGCTGAAGCCATGGGCGGCACGATCTCGGTCGTCTCCGCTCCCGGCAAAGGAAGCGCGTTCACGTTCCGCCTCCCGCTCGAAGCCCCCGCTGCGAAAGAAGGCCCCGCCGCAAAATCTGGAGGGCGCTGCTCCGTCAGCGCCGACTTTTCCGATCCAAAAGATGGGACGGCACGGAGCCCGTCCCTCCACGAAACCACAGAGAGAGGTGCCCTTCCCGTGCTTGTTGTCGATGATGACATGAATAGCCGCACGCTCGCGGGCAAAATGCTCCAGAGCCTCGGCTACCGAGCCGGATTTGCTGCCGATGGAGCCGAGGCGATCCAGGCGTTCGCCCCGGGAAAATATTTAACCATTCTCATGGACATGGCGATGCCCTTGATGGACGGACTTGAGGCTACCAAGAAAATCCGGGATATCGAAGCTGCAACCGAATTTCACGTTCCGATCATCGCGTTCACGGCCAACGTGATGCCCGGCGAACGCGAGCAGTACATTGCCGCAGGCCTCGACGACTTCCTCTCCAAGCCGTTCAAACGGGATGAGCTGGCCGCGAAACTCGACAACGTCCTTGCGAGCCGTCGAAAGAAGTCGGGCCTTGCCTAAATGGCCCCGGAGGGATCACAATGACTGCAGGTTCTCCTTTACAACTGCAGTTTCCCCTCCCCGTGCAGGAAGTCGCACAGAGACGATGAAAAAAAGATCCGAGCGGTCGTTGAAAATCCCCCCGCCAACGGGCAGTCAACGGAAGTTTATGATGAAGCAAATGGCAGCTGGAAGCCAGCCAACGGGGAAAGCGGTTTCCCCATTGTTGGGATCGGGGCGTCGGCCGGGGGGCTGAAGGCGGTCGAGGAGTTTTTTCTCGCCATGCCTGCCAATTCAGGCATGTCGTTCGTGCTGGTTCAGCATCTGGCCCCGGATCACGAGAGCCTCCTCCGCGAGCTCATCAGCCGATACACGAGCATGCCGGTGTTCGAGGTCGAGGACGGGATGACGGTGCAGATCAACTGCGTCTATATCATCCCGCCGAATAGCGACATGGCGCTTCTGAACGGCGCGCTGCAACTCATCGAACCCCGCAGCCCTCACGGCCAACGCCTGCCGATTGACTGCTTCTTTCGCTCGCTGGCACAGGATCAGCACGAGCGGGCGCTCGGCATCGTGCTTTCCGGCACCGCCAGCGACGGAACGCTGGGGCTGCCGGCCATCAAGGGGGAAGGGGGCATTGCCATGGTCCAGAGCCCCGAGTCCGCAGAGTTCGACGGCATGCCCCGGAGCGCCATCGCCACGGGCCTGATGGATTTCGAACTGCCGCCGGGCGAGATGCCAGCCAAGCTGCTGGCCTATGCCGCCCGCGCCTTCCTCAACCGCGTCCGTCCTTCCTCCGCTCCCACGTCGGCAACCAGGGACGACGCCGCGCTGAAAAAAATCTTTGTCCTGCTGCGCTCGTTCACCGGCCACGATTTTTCCCAATACAAGCCGAGCACGATCCGCGTCTGGTCGGCCGGATGCTCGACCGGCGAGGAGGCCTATTCCCTCGCCATCCTCCTGCAGGAGCGCATGGAGGCGCTGGGCCAGTCGCACGCCCTGCAAATCTTCGGCACCGACATTGACAGCCGGGCCATCGCCACAGCCCGCGCAGGCCGCCCGGCCAGCATCGCCGCCGACATCACGCCCGAGCGGCTGAAGCGCTTTTTCACGCCCGAACCCGGCGGAGATGCGTATCGCGTCCACAAAAGCATCCGCAACCTGCTGATTTTTTCCGAGCACGACCTGATCAAGAACCCGCCGTTTTCGAAGATCGACCTCGTGAGCTGCCGCAACCTTCTCATCTATCTGAACGCGGCTCTCCAGAAGCGGATCATCCCGATCTTCCACTACACGATGAACCCGGACGGCATGCTTTTTCTGGGCACTTCCGAAACCGTGGGCGGGTTTGATGAGTAACTGCTCAGGAGGCATCCTGAGCAGTTACGAAATTATCCAGCTTTCCAATCGGAACGCTTTTCGACATTGACATCATGCGCATCACATGATTATGTGATCCACATGAGAAATATTACCCTGAGCGTCGATGAGGACAGTTATCGGAACGGTCGGATTGTAGCCGCGCACCGGGGGACATCGGTCAGCGGGTTGGTGAGGGATTTTTTTCGTTCCTTGCAGGCCGAGAAAACGGATCCTGACAGGCAGATTGAGGAGTTGTTTGAGGTGATGGATCGGGAGGGGACCCCAGGGAGGGCCGGAGCACGGGAACGGGATCGATCCAAACTTTATGACCGCTGATTTCTTCATCGATACAAACGTCCTGCTCTACGCCCAATCGAAGCATCCCGACGAAACCGCGAAGCGCGACCTCGCGAGAGAAACTCTGCGGCGTCCTGGAATCGCGTTTTCCTCCCAGGTGCTCGGCGAGTTTTATGTCAATGCGACGCGCAAGCTTTCGCCACCGATCAGCCACGATTCTGCCGTCCGGATTTTGCGGAAGCTGGAGGCGTTTCCGATTTTGCCCATCGGGCCCGGCGAAGTTTTCCGGGCACTCGAGATCCGCGCTCGCTATTCGATTTCCTACTGGGACAGCCTCGTTCTGGTCGCCGCACAAACGCTGAAGTGTCGTGCGATCTTGTCCGAGGATCTGAACGACGGACAAGATTATGGCGGCGTGCAGGTGATCAATCCTTTTCTGTAAGGCGATGGGCGATTTAAATTTTCCAGCTGGGGCATTCACAGGATCATGCTTGTTCTCTTCAGCAGCCTGGCAGGGCTCGTTCTTCGAGAGTGGCAGGGATGCCGCGGGCGCACATGGTCGGCTTTGGCGTCCGCCCTTTTTGTGCTCGTCGTTGCAGTATTATCCCTCGCCTACGGAAGCTACCTCGGCGAGTCTGTCGTGGCGCGCTGATTCTCCGCGATGCCATGCCAGGAACGAGCACGTAAAATAAAATCCTTTCCCTCTCACTGATCCTCAAACCAAACTATCCGAGACACCACGCACCATGACATCCCGCGAACGAATCCTCTCAGCCATCGCCCACAAAGAACCCGATCGCGTCCCGGTGGATCTCGGCTCCACGCCGAGCTCCGGGATTTCCGCCATCGCCTACGGTAACGTGAAAAGGCATCTCGGGATGACGTCCGGACACAATCGCGTGTATGATGTCGTCCAGCAACTCGCGCAGCCGGAGGATGATATCCTGTGCCGCTTCGGGATCGATGTCGTGGATGTCGCGCGCACGTTCGATACGGCGGATTCCGACTGGTATGACGTCACGCTTTTCGACGGCAGCACGGCCCAATATCCGCAATGGTTCCGGCCCGTGGCAACGCCCGACGGCGGTTGGCGCTCGCATGCGCCGGACGGCACGGAAATCGCGATGCAGCTCAAGGACATGAATTTTTACGACCAGACGTGCTTTCCGTGGCTGGACGACTATCCCTCCAACTTCAGCGGGCTGGCGGAAGCGATGGGGAAAGTCCACTGGGCCGCGCTGGCACACAGTCCCTGGGATCATGCGGGCGACACCGGGTTCTGGGAAACCCTCCGCGCGAATGCGATCGCGCTGCGCGCGTCCACCGATCGAGCGATCACGGTCGTCGTCGGGTGCAACCTTTTCGAGTGGGGGACGTTCCTGCGCCGGATGGATAATTTCCTCATGGATCTGCTGGCCGAACCGGAGAATGTCGAGCGGCTTCTCGACGCCCTCATGGAAGTCCACTTGGCGACCCTCGACAAGGTTTGCCGCGCCGTCGGCGATGTCGTGGATGTGTGCCGATTCGGCGATGACCTCGGAACCGATACTGGGCCGTTCATGGCACCGGCCACCTACCGCGAGCTTTTCAAGCCACGCCACACCCAGCTCTGCGAATACGTCCACAAAAACTCGCAGATGAAGACGTTTCTCCACTCTTGCGGCTCGATCTACTCGCTGATGCCCGACCTGATCGAGTGCGGGTTCGACGTGATCAATCCGGTGCAGACCGCATGTTATCAGATGGAACCGGAGCGCCTGAAGGCGGAGTTCGGCAAAGACATCACGTTCTGGGGCGGGGGAGCCGACACGCGAAAGACCCTCAACCACGGCACTTCTCAGGAGGTGAAGGACGACGTCCGCCGGCGCATGGACATCCTCGCTCCGGGCGGCGGGTTTGTTTTCAATACCATCCACAATATCCTTGCCGACGTGCCGCCGGAAAACATCGTCGCGATGTTTGAGGCGGTCGCGGAATTTGGTGGCGGGGCCGCATGATCCGGGATTTCTCCATGCGTGATGCTCGCTTCCTGATCGGCCGCCATCTACTCTCACTGCTACCAAAATGAACATCCAAATCAACGCCCTCGACTACGCGGTCATCGCGGCTTATCTGCTCGGGATTGTGGGAATCGGCGTGCATGCCGGGCTTCGCCAGAAGCGGGGAAAGAGCGAAGCCACCGGGTATTTTCTGGCTGCCAACAGCCTGAAATGGCCGGAGATCGGGCTCGCGTTGTTTGCCACGAATATTTCCTGCGTGCACTTGGTGAGCCTGGCGCAGGCGGGATTCGACAAGGGTCTCCTGATGGGGAACTTCGAGTGGCTGGCCGGTTTCACACTGGTGCTGCTTTCGCTGGTTTTTGTTCCGTTCTACATCCGGTCGAAAGTGGCCACGCTGCCTGACTTTCTCGAGCGCCGCTACAGCCGCGAATGCCGGGACTGGCTGGCGGTCGTTTCGATGGTGGCTGCGATCATTTTCCACATCGCCTTTCCGCTCGTCACCGGCTGGGTTGTGCTGCACGGGGTTTTCGGTATCGAAAAATGGATCTGTATTTTCATGATCTGCGGGCTGACCGCCGCCTATACGGTATTTGGCGGCCTGGCCGCAGTGGTTGTCACGGAGATGGTCCAGGCAATCGTCCTTCTGGTTGGCGCTATCCTGATCACATGGTTTGCGTGGGACAAAGCCGGTGGGTGGGACGGGATGGTTGCCACGCTTCAAACGAGCGGTGAAATGGCGAAGCTCTCCATGCTGCGGTCGGCGGACGTGGATCCGGAATTTCCCTGGTATGCCATTCTTCTGGGCTATCCGGTATTGGGCATCTGGTATTGGTGCGCGGATCAGACGATCGTGCAGCGCGTGCTGGGCGCGAAGGACGAAAACCATGCCCGCATCGGCCCGCTCTTTTGCGCGGCGATCAAGATCCTGCCGCTTTTCATTTTTGTCCTGCCCGGGCTTTTGTTTTTCGCCATCCTCAAACAGGGGGGCCTGCCCGGAGTGGAAGTTGCCAACAGCAAGGAAGTGTATGGGATCATGATCAAGAGCCTGCTCCCGCACGGATTGTTCGGCGTGATTGCCGCCGCGCTCATGGCGGCCCTCATGGGAAATCTCGCCAGCGCGGCGAACTCGACCGCGACGCTTTTCAGCTACGATATCTGGAAGCGGTTCCGCCCGGAGACGCCGGAGCACCGCCTCGTGTGGATCGGGCGCATGGCTTCACTGGGTTCCTTCGCGCTGGGGATCGCGCTCGTCCCACTCCTCGACAGGTATGAAAGCATCTTTGCGGGCCTCAATGATATCATTGCCCATCTGGCACCGCCAATCACCTGCGTATTTTTGCTGGGAGTCTTCTGGTCGGCAGCTTCCGCCCGCAGCGCCAAGTGGACGATGTGGCTCGGCTCCGTGGCGGGGGTTGTCATCTACTCGCTGAAAACGCTTCACAACTGGCAGCCGGATGCCATGGGATGGATGTCCCCGTTTTTCTACAAGACCCCGTTTATGCTCATGGCATTCTATATGTTTGCGTCATGCGTCGTATTTCAGATCCTGCTCACGGTCCTGTTTCCGAAAGCCGCGCATGAGGATCCGCAGAAGCTCTATTGGGAAAAACCCCTCGACTGCGTCCGCTCCCCGGGCTGGCCGGGGCTTGGCGACTACCGCATCCTCGCTGCCGCCGTCTCTGTTTGTTTCGTCGTCCTCTACTTCCTTTTCAAATAGCCACCACCATGAAAATCCACGCAACACTCCTCGTCGCGACCTTGCTGCTCACCGGCTGCCAGGCACCGTCCGCCGTCAAACCCGTCTATGGCCAGACGAATCCATCACCGACGAGAGCCGCTGTATCAAATCCCCGCTACTACTGCTCGATCATTGGACTTCGTCCGGAGAAAGAGGCGGAATACAGGAAGCTTCATGCCAACGTGTGGCCGGAAGTCCGTGCCGCCATCCGGAAGGCCAACATCCGCGACTACAACATCTACATCGAAGTGGTGAGCGGAAAAAAATATCTCGTCAGCCATTTCGAATACGTGGGAAAAGACCCGGACAAGGATTTTGCCATGATTGCGAAAGATCCCACTACCAAGAACAAATGGTGGCCTCTCACCGATGCCTGCCAGGTTGTTCTGAAAGGCACGCCAACCGGACAACAATGGCTGCCGGTCGAGCAGGTGATGCACTTGGATTGAGGGTCGCCGCGCGTCGGAAAGTTCAAGGGAACTTCCGCGTGCTGAGCACTCGGAACTTGTAGAACGCATCCAGGGTTCCATTCACGGTGGCGAAATCGACGAGCTTCGGATCGCTGGCATCGACATAGCGCTCAATCATCGAGGAGCCGCGATACTCCCCGAGCACTTGATCTTTGGCCTCATCCCATTGTGTCTGATCGGAAGCAGATGATTTCTTGAGCTGCTGCACGCGGAAATGGACGCTGCAGATGTTCGAGCGGGTCGTCAGCTTCGCATAGAGATTGGTGTAGGGGCGCTCACGGGTATTATCGCTGGTCAGCAACGCATTGGCCCAGATCTTGCCGCTCGTGTAGTCGTGCAGAGACTCGCCTTTGCGGACCAGATGCAACTCGCAGATCTCGGTGGCCGAGCGGAAGATGCCCTGCAGCCTTACCGGACACAAGATCCATACCTTCATCGATTCCCCCGGAATGTCGAGTCGTCGCCGCCGAGCGTCCGCAGGAACGGGAAAACCTGCTGATCCACGACCTCGAACATTTCCATCGCCTCAAAATGCTTGAACCGCGACCACCGGCAGTCTCGGCAGGCGCGGCCCTTCGGGTCTTTGCCGTCGGGGAAGACCTGGCGGTCGAGCTTTTTGAGTTTCAGGCGGGCCGCCTTGTTTTCCTCCAGCGTGTGGAGGTCGTCGAGCCGCTTCAGGAAGAGCAGGTAAGTGATCTGCTCGATGACTTCGAGCGGATTCGAGATGCCGCCGATCCAGAAGGCATTCCAGAGGGCGTCAATTTTGGAGCGGATGTCGCCGTTGAGCATGGCAAGGGAGGTATCAGGGATTCGCCGCGCCGTGACGCCAAACGCCGAAGCGGGTCAAGAGGCGGCAGATCCGGCCACAGTTTTTCGCGCCGATAGGCGTAAATTCCGGCCGGCATCCGGCGGATCCGGAACTCGGGAGGCCACTCGTTCCAGTCCCCGCCGTAGTAATGGCGCAATGGAAGCCGTTGCCCCTTCCACCACTTGAACCAATGCGTCGAACGGGGCCGTGTGTTCATTCAGTCCCTGGCCTTCGTCAAAAGCGAAAATCGTCACGCTATCGGTGAACTTCTTGAGGAACTCGCGGCTGACAATAGAACCCTCTTGGTAGTTGATGAGTTCAGCGATATTGGTCGGTTGGCCACCGGAGAATCCGCCGATTGACCTCGTTTTACGTTTAACAAGGAATAGATGGCAAGCCGGGGGACGAGAGGTAAAGTTTTCCAAGATGTTTGTGAACCTTGCTCGATTTTCCAAGAAAACCGGCGGAATAATTTTTCATGTCCTCAGAAACAAAATGATGAAACCGATGTGCGAATCGAGCGCCGCGGCCGCGCGGACAGCGAGGGCATTTCTTCCGGTTGCGGTCGTTGCCGCGGGGTCTGTCACCGGCGCTTTTGGTGCCAGCGGGGTGGATCCTGCGGATTTCGGTGTCGTGGCGGATTCCGGGAAGGACGCCACGCCGGGGATCCGCCGGGCACTCGCCCATTGCCGGGCGAACAAATCGGCAAAGCTGGTTTTTTCTCCCGGGCGCTACGACCTGTGGCCCGACCGGGCGGAGGAAAAGTTTCTTTTTGTCAGTAACAACGACGAGGGGCTGAAGCGGGTCGGATTTCCTTTGGTGGACATGAAGGGTTTGGAGATCGACGGATCCGGCGCCACATTTATTTTCCACGGGCCGATGGTTCCTTTCCTGATCCAAAATTCCAGCGGCATTGCGATCAGGAACCTCACGTTTGATTTTGTCCGTCCGTTCCATTCCGAGGGCCGCGTGCTGGCGATCACTCCCGAATCGGTGGATATCGAGTTCTCCGGGGAATTTCCTTATCTCATCCGGAATGGCCTCTTGGTGTTCACGGGTCCGAAACCATCGGCGGGGGCGCAAACAACCGTCAAGGGCACCGAGATCATCTATCCCTACGGCAGTCTGCTCGCGTTCGATGCCGTGCGGCACGAACCGGCCTACATGGCGAAAGACCGGTACGGGGTGCGCGAGGGAATCGTGGCGAAGGCGATCGGGCCGGGGCAGGTCAGGCTGCTTCTCGACAAGGTCTCAGCGGAGCCAGGCAATATCCTGGTCTTCGGTCCCCCCAGGGAAAATCCCGGCGTTGTGATTTCCGACAGCTCGGACGTGAGGCTCGACAGTGTGACGATCAACCATTGCGGCGGCATGGGGGTCATCGCCCAGCGGAGCGCGGATCTTTTTCTCAACAAGGTTCGCGTCGCGCCGCCCGAGGGCGGCAGGAGGGTCGTCAGCGTCACGGCGGACGCCACCCATTTTGTGAATGCCAAGGGGCGGATCGAAATGACGGACTGTCATTTCGAAGGACAGAAAGACGATGGCACGAACGTCCATGGGCTCTACGCGCGGATCACGCGCAGGATCGCGCCGGACGAAATTGAGATCCAGCTCGTGCACCCGCAGCAAGTCGGTGTGGATTTCGTGAAGCCGGGCACGCGGCTCGAGCTCACACAAGGACCGAGCCTGGAGCCGCTCGGATATGCGGAGGCCAAGGAGGTAACCCGCCTGAACAAGGAGTTCACCATCGTGAAAACCGCGCAGCCGCTTCCGGAGAAACTCGCGGTCGGCGATGCCGTGGCGGATGCCGATGCGAACACGGCCGACGTGCTGATCAAGAATTGCGTGATCGGCAAGAACCGGGCGCGTGGAATCCTGCTCGGATCCCGGGGGAAAATGGTGATCGAGGAAAATACTTTTCACACGCCGGGGTCGGCGATCCTCTTCGAGGGCGACGCCCGGTTCTGGTTCGAGCAGGCGGGCGTGCGCGATGTCGTGATCCGAGGCAACACGTTCGACAACTGCAATTACGGGGTCTGGGGCAAGGCCTGCATCGAGGTCGGCACCGGGATGGAAAAGGACGCCCGCAAGACCAGCCGCTACAACAAAAATATTACGATCGAGGACAACCTCTTCCGCGTATTCGACGCGACGCCGCTGCTTAATATCTACGCGGTGGACGGTCTGAAATTCGGCAATAACCACATTGAGAAAACTGTGGCGTATCCACCGCGGCCCGGCAACGGGGAGGGCCTTTTTGTGATCGCGGATTCGGATCACGTGGAGACAGAAGCTCCCGTGCCGACCACACCCCGACAGCCTTGAGATGACGGGAGATCCCGGCTTTATGATTCGATTCGTTCTGCACTGTGCCGCAGGGGTTTTTCTGGCTTTGGCACTCACTCAGGCCTCCTCCGCCGCATTCACCGCTCCGGCTTCGGCAACCTTGGAACTGAACTTCAATCCCGGCTGGCGTCTCGCCAAAGGCAGTCATCCGGTCAAGGGCACCGACGACAGCGCATGGGAACGCGTGTCCACGCCGCACACCTACCACGAAAAGGCGGCCTACCAAGGGCTCAAAAAAGGCATCAAGGATCTTGGTTCCTACACCTACCGCAAGCACTTCATCGTTCCGTCCGACTACGCGGGGAAGCGCCTGCTGCTCGAGTTCCAGGGCATTCGCCAGCGCGGACAGTTTTATCTGAACGGCCATCTTCTCGGACGTGTCTCGCACGGGGTCACCCCGTTCGGGTTCGACATCACGCCATATGTGAGGTTCGGCGCGGAGAACACGCTCCATATCGAAATCGACTGCGACGACAAGGAGTTCGGGACCGGCACCGCCATGTGCTGGTTTTTCCCGGTTTTCAACCCACTCTACGGCGGGATCTGCCGGAACGTCGTCCTGCATGTCGTGCCGGATGTCCACGCCACGCTCCCCCTCTACACGTTTCTGAAGACCGAGGGCACCTATGTTTACGCGGAAAACATTTCGACCGAAAAACGCACCGCCGACATCGGCATCGAAGTCCAGGTTCGCAATGACGGCAAGTCATCAAAGATGGTCGGCTGCAGCGCGGCGCTCGTGGATCGGGACGGAAAAGAAGTTGCGCAGTTCGAGGGAAGCCCGCAGGAGGTTGCTGCCGGAGCGAATGCCACTTTCAAAATGAGCCGAAACGTTGGGGGACTGAACTTCTGGCAGCCCGGGCACCCTTATCTCTACGACGTTTACACGATCGTGAGCGCCGGGGAGGGCAAACCGGACGTGCGAAAGATCACGACCGGTTTCCGCAAGATCGAAGTGCGCGGAGCGGAGTTTTTTCTGAACAACCGCGTGCTCATGACTCACGGCTACACGCCCCGCAGCCAGAACGAATGGCCGGCCGTGGGCAATTCCTATCCGGACTGGCTCCACGACTTCTCGAACGGCTTCATGGTCGAGGGCAATGCCCGGCTTGTCCGCTGGGAGCACACGATGCCCTCGCCGCAGGATGTCGCCTCGTGCGACCGCGTGGGGCTCATGCAGATCATCCCGGGCGCGGACCGCGAGAACGACTCGACCGGCCGCGAGTGGGAGATGCGCGCGGAGATCATGCGCGATACGATCATTGCCTGCCGCAACAACCCGAGCGTTATCCTCTGGGAGGCCGCCAACAACGTCCTCACCAAAGAACACACCAAGGAAATGATCGCCCTGCGCGACCGCTGGGATCCCCGCGGCTGCCGGCGTCCGATGGGCGGCCGCTCGGAAGGCCCCGAGTGGGTCTCCTGGATGTATGGTGCCCGAAAGGAAAAGCACCGGCTCTCGGTCGATACCGAATTTATGCGCGACGAGTCGCCGCGCCGCTGGTGGGACCAATGGTCGCCCCCGTATTCGAACAAGGCGGGAGAATGGAAACTGACCGACAATGCCGGCGGATGGAACCGTAACCAGGACAACATGTGCGTCATGCAGTCGATAGTCCACGAGCAGTATTACAACGCCCGCCCGGGCACCGGCGAGGCGGTCTGCAGCGGCGGAGTCCAGATTTTCTTCGCGGATTCCGACAGCTTCACACGCAGCGTGGACACGTTCCGGCGCAGCGGGCCGACCGACGGCATGCGCGTCCCCAAGGACTCGTTCTTCTGCAACCGGACGATGTGGAGCAACACGCCGGAACTCTGGACCGAGGGCAGGCCCGCGATCTTCCTGCCCGGCCACTGGAACTACCCGGCGGGCACGGTGAAGCCGATGTATGTCTTCACAAGCCCCGGCATCGAAAGCGTGAAGCTATTCGTCAACGGAAAACCCCTCCCCGTCGGCAGGCGCACGAATGCGTTCCTCTTCACTTTTCCCGATGTGAAATGGGAATCCGGCAAGGTCGAGGCGGTGGGATTTGATGCCGCTGGCAAGGAGATCGCCCGTGCCGCGCATGAGACGTGCGGCGAACCGACCGCCATTCGCATGAATGTCATCCGGCACCCGGAGGGGCTTCGCGCCGATGGCTCCGACATGGTTCTCATCGAAACCGAAGCGGTGGATGCAAAGGGCCGCCGCGCTCCGCTGGCGCAAAATGTGATCCGCTACGAAGTCACCGGCCCCGCGAACTGGCGCGGGGGCATCTGGGAGGAGGACGTCCCGAAATACGCGAACCAGAAAGTTCTCCCCGTCCTCAACGGGATCCACCGCGTCTTCGTCCGCTCGACCGAGAAGCCGGGGACAATCCAAATCACCGCCTCCTCGGAGGGACTCAAACCCGCCACCGTACAGATCAAGGCGCACGATGCCGGAATTGCGAACGGCTCGACCCGCGCCCTCCCCGCCACGCTTCCCGTCGCGCTCGGGCGGAATCCCCGCTACGGCCCCGACCTCGCACCGGCTCCGCCTCCGCCGCCGGGTGCCTTTGACAACGACGACCTCGGAACTTCCGCCACCGGGGAAATCATTTGCTCGCTCACCACGGCGTTTCCCCAAGGGGCCGCGATCACACCCGGAGCGAAAGATGGAGCGGTGATCTACAATGACCGCCCGTGGACGTTTTCCGGCCTGCCGGATTATCTCGTCGGCACCGATTACCTCCAAGTCGCCAACGATGATGCCGCCGCATCGGCCGGTGAGGGCGTCGTGTTCAAGATCGGCAAGGCCGGCCGCGTCTATGTGGCCTACGACGACGGCAACGTCCAATTCCCCGTCGTCAGCAGCCCGACCGGTTTCAAAAAAACCTCGGACAAAATCACGATTGGCGGCCGCCCGCACACGATCTACCGCAGTGGCCAGATGAACGGCGGCGAGCTGACCTACCTCGGCACGAACAGTTGGACGGAACAACCTCCGCCGGGACTCAACAACTACGTCGTCTTCGTCAAAGCGGAAATCGACCAGCCGGTCGGAAAGCCCTGACAATCTCTCCCGCTCGTGCCAACCTCCAAAAAAATGGCCTCCTCCAAGCGGTGCGGATTTTCTCTTATCGAGCTGCTGGTTGTCATCGCCGTCATCGCGATCATGGCCGCGCTCACGTTGACCGGGTTCAACTCGATCACCGGCGCGAACTCGATCACCTCGTCGGCCGATCGCATCGCCGCCGCGCTGGATCTCGCCCGCCAGTCGGCCATGACAAAAAACAAAAAGATCGAGGTGCGTTTTTACGAGTCTCCGGCCTCCGGTTGGACGAACGATTTCCGCGCATTCCAGATCTTCGAGATCGGAGATTCCGGCTCCGCCACGCCCCTGACAAAGTCAGCCGCCCTGGGAACTCCCACGATCATTGCGCGCGATACCGGCCTCTCCACTTTGCTCGACTCCGCGCGCTCGAAGGCATGGACCACCAACGATCCCCAGGTCAGCATCCCGAGCGCCGGCACTTCCTACGCCTGCCGTTATCTCCAGTTCCGTCCCGACGGCTCGACGGATCTCGCGGTGGACGCCAAATGGCATCTCACGGTCGCTGATGCCAAAACTCCCGGTTCCGCCGCCCAGCCGCCCACCAACTTTGCCTGCATCTGGGTCGAGCCCGTATCCGGCGCGGTGCGCGTCCTGCGCCCCTAAGCAGCCGTCAATTCTTCTGGCTCTTGCTCCAGCGGGCGGCCTTGATCGGCACCCCCACCGAGAAGACCCTGTAGTCGATCTTGTTTTGAGTCAGGGTTGCCTCCAGCGTTTTCAGATCCTTCGCATATCCCGGGTTCGCGGAGTTGGTGAGATCTCCGACCGTTTGAAAAAGCGCGCTCAGGCCGAGGTCTTTCGGCGTGCTGGATTCCCCTTGGAACCGCGCAAAGCTGCGCTCGTCCACGGCGACGAGCGTCAGATCCACGAGCGGCGGAAGCTGGCTGTTCGGGTTCAGCGCGGGATCGGAGTTGGTGGCGGTGGAATCGTAGCGGTAGTCCGGCGCGAGCGAGCCGGCTTGATACCCGCCCGCCGCCTGATCCGCCGCGCCGAGCTTGGGAAGAACCACCAGCGCAATAATGTTGTCGGCGACGACCCGGGACGTGCTGTTCGTGCTGCCCAGCGTGTCGGTCATCCATGCCGTGCCGCTGGCAGCGGAGCTCTTCAGCCCGGGATTCGCCGCCGTATATTTGTAAACCGTCAGACGATCGGAGGGCTGGATCGCCTGGATGAGGCGGAACCGGTGCGAGAGGGGCGGAGGATTCGGGAGGTTGGCGAAGAAATCCGGACGGTTCGTCGAGTCGTCCCGAAACTCGATGTGGAAACCAACCGAGTTCAAAAGATTCTCAAGACCTGTGTAGTTCGTTGAGCTCACCAGACCGAGCGGGGCCTGAAAAAAAATCGAATGCGTCGGGCGCGACGGCGAGCCGGCGGCGGTTCCGGCGAGGTCGTTCCCGCTCAGGAACCGGAGTTCGGAGGTTCTCACATAGCGCGACGGAACAAACGTGGCGCTGTTCCCGGAAGAAAACCGGTAGTCGCCTCCGCTGTTCACGTAGTCCAAGTAGGTGTTCAGCGTGGCCTGGGAAATCGAAGCCGCAAGAACCTCCATCGCCCGGCGCGCATCCCGGTAGGCTTGCACCCTCGGAATCGTCTGGGTGTAGATCTTCCGCACGGAATCCGTCATCCCGAGCATGATCACCGCGATGATGGCGAGCAGCGCGCTCGCCACAAGAAGTTCCAAAATCGTGAAACCGCCCGCGGGCACTGCCCGGCGGAGCCGCTCAATTTCGCGCGATATACGAAACATACGTTCGCCCGACCGCCGCCGCATTCGCCGCATTTTTCGAGACCACGATCACGACCCTCGCGAGGTTCGGCGAATCGGCCGAGGGCGTGGTCACCGCCTGATAGACGGCGCTCTCCGCAGGAACCTCCTGCCCCTCGACATCGAACCAACGCACGGGAAATGTCCCGCCCGTGATCGCGGAAATCGCATTCTGCTGGTATTCGCCGATGAGCCGCCGGGCGATCAGCGAGGTCGTGGACTCGTCAATGGCATCGCGCATCGTCCCCAGCCCGACCGGCATCAGCCCGATGATGCCGACCATCGCAAAAGAAAGGATCCCCAGCGCCACCGTCACCTCGATGAGGCTGAAGCCCCGCCTGCTCCCGGCGGAATCCCAAATCCGCGCGTAAGCGCGGGACTTTAAAAAATCGGCGGCGCAATTTCTCGCCGGGGTCGGATTTTTGCCACCCGGCGCGATCCATTCCATTTTT
>Ga0194063_10001355_pt1 | contig 16005 bp, 14 predicted proteins | sample SepL3720m_MetaG_FD_155459 | JGI IMG/M metagenome (GOLD analysis project Ga0194063, IMG submission 155459) | Anoxic zone freshwater microbial communities from boreal shield lake in IISD Experimental Lakes Area, Ontario, Canada - Sep2016-L373-20m | ecosystem: Environmental > Aquatic > Freshwater... | reverse complement strand
ACTGGACCGTATCCCCCGAGATGACCGAGCAACCTACCGGTTGTTGAACTCCGGTGCGACTGGCGGAGTGATCGGGTTGGGCACGCCCGAAGCGTCAGCGCTCGTCGCAAGAGTGCAGCCGAAGTCGCTTCGGCACCTGTCGGCCATAATCGCTCTCGGCCGCATCGGGCCGATGAAGAGCGGACTAACTGATGAGTATGTTCGGCGGCGTCACGAAGAATCCCGTGACCCGGACGATCCCCTGCTGACGCCTATCTTGGCCGAGACATACGGACTGTTTGTGTATCAGGAACAGGTCATGGATGCCGCTGTCGCGTTTGGGATCGCCCCGGAGAAGACCGACGAGCTTCGCAAGGCAATTGGGAAGATGAAGCAGGCAAGGATAGAGGAGTTCCGCCAGGAGTTCATGGCGCGAACCACTGTCAGCCATAAACGAGCCGCAAATGCTTGGAAGCGCATCGCCGAGAGCGAGTACTACACTTTCAATAAGGCGCACTCGATCTCGCACGCGCTTCTGGCGTACCGCTGCGCCTACCTGAAGACCCACTGGCCGACAGAGTTCTTGGAGGCGTACAGAACGGTGCTGGGCGAGGAGACGTACTGGGCCGTCGAGGACATCATGTAGTTCTGTGAGGTGGGCTAGACCGTGCTCCCACCGTATCGGGCGGCACCCACTAGCCCTGCCTCTCGGCCCCACTTCGACGCGACTATCTTGGGCTGGTCGTTGCTCATCCAGTGTGGGATGCCTGCCGAGAACTCGGACTCGACCGCCTCGGCCATGTGCTCCCAGTTGTGCTCGATGATTCCTCCGCTCAGCACAACCGTGCGAACCTGAAAGAGCGCCGCGTACTGCGCCGCAAACGCCCCTACGCGGCAGCCGAACCGGGATGCTCCATCGCTGTCGCCCTTCCGGCGCCGCATCTCTTCGAGGCCGGGACTTCCCAAAGCCCACCACACCTCGTCGTTCTCGGCGCTGGTCTTGAGACGAACGGTGCCGCACTCAAGCGGTCGGTCGGGGCGGGTCCTAACGATTTTGCCCCCCTTGTCGGCCACCGCTATGCCCACAGACGTACCTAGGGCGATCGCGAGAATCGGCGCCCCAAATTCTCCGACGCTCGACAGGAGGTGCGCCTCCACGTCGTTCAGGCAACGCACCGATCGCGACCGGGGACAGGCCTTCATCACTTCGCCCTCAAGCGGATACTCCGTCAGCCCTGCGACGCTCCACTTGTGGTTAACCCCGGTTGCAAGGTCGACAAACCCCGCGCACGAGACGCCAACCAGCTCTTCGCGCACGTCAACATGTGAGCGCAGCCAATGAGAGAAGTCGCCGTAGTCGGGATGCTCGAGAATCTCTATGGATGCGATGCGCTTTGTGTCTCCCCGGGATACCTCGTAGACCGCGGTCTTTACGCCGGATCCCCCAAAATCAAACGCCCTGACTCGTTTCGACACGATGTCTCCTCTCGGTAGAAGACTCCTCATTCGGCCGCTACTCGACGCCGGCCGATCGACTCAGTCGGACCAGCAGACCCAGATCGTCTTAGCGCTCCCCTGCATAGATTCGAGTCTAGCGATCCGACTGGTTCCGACCTGCCCCGTTCAACGGGTGCGTCGACCACTCCCCAATACGGTACGCTTGGCATGGATCGAGCATCACGCGGCGGCAAGTTCGGGGGCACTCCAATGTGCCTCGCGGGTGTCTCGAGGAGGTCATTATGGAGCCAGGCATCGCGGAGTACGTGAGACTCAGCCCCGCCGTATGGCCCGGCGATCCTCTCGCCATCCAGCCGGGGAATCTCGGATTGGTTGCGGCGCAGGGAGGCGAGGGTGGCTCCTCCCCCAGCGGCGCACCCGAGACGAGTCCGTTGGCTCCCTACCTCTCTGCAGAGTCCGGGCGGTTCTTCTGCTTTCGCGCGCAGTCCGGCCGCGCCATCGCTGACGCCCCATTCGAGCGGCCCGCTGGGGGGACCATCTACTTCGATGGCAACACCACGAACGAGCTCCTCGACGCAACGATGAACGTGATGCAGGTGGCGAACCTCAGTCAGTACGCGGCATTCCTAGAGCATGCACCGAACCTGTCCTCGGGTTACCTCACTCAGCTGAGAATCGTCAGCCCGGATGCGCTGCGCTATGTGTTCGGGATTAGCTCGGACGCGGTCGAGGAGACAATAGTGCAGCAGCCGATGTCGGCATGTGAGCTCACCCTGAAGTTCGTGCAGCACTACCGAGGCGAATGGGGGCGCAGGCGCTACCCCTCCCGCGAGACGCACCCAGGGGTCTCCGGTGCCAATGCGTTGGGCGAGTCCGTTGGCTACGAGACATTCGACGGAGTGCCAGGCAGGAATGCGGACGAGTATCTGGGCTTCGGGCTCATGGTCGAAAACGCCGTCTATCCCATCTACCGTGTCTGGACGCGCCCCTGGTTCGCGCACAAGTAGTCCAGTCGCCGGGCTGACGTGGCCTACCGTGACTTCACGTAGCTCTCCAGTACCTCCGCCTCGACAAGTTCGACGGCCCGCCCGTACTTGAGCCGCGCCGCCTCTTGGATGACAGCAGCGAGCTCCGGATTGCCCAGTGGCGGCGCGGGCGCCGTGAACACATCGAACGGAGGCTGCACTCGCCCTCCGACGGCAAGCCTGACCACGGCCCGGTAGTTCTCCAGGCGAACCAGGTCGCTGGGCTGGTAGCCACTCAGCTCACCGGAGACCAGCTCTGAGTCCGAAGCCCCGAGACGGAAGGTTGCAATTGCTCCCACATTTCCAAAGACCGCGGTGCGAAACGCCTCATCAAGCTGCCCAACATGCTGATGCGCCATGGTCAGCCACAGCCCATATTTCCTGGCTTCCGCAATCATCTGATCGAAACTGGCCACTGAGAAATTCTGGAATTCGTCGACGTATAGGGCAAACGGCCGGCGTTGATCACGCGGCACCGACGCCCTACTCATCGCAGCCTTCTGTATCTTGGCGATCGCAATCATTCCGAGCCACTTCAGGTTGATATCGCCCAAGAGCCCCTTGGGGAGTCGCACCAGCACCACCTTGCCCGTATCCATGGCCTCGCGCATCGAGTACGTCGAATGGCGTTGCCCGACGATGTCGCGCATCATTTGGTTCGTCATAAACGCGCCGAACTTGCTGTTGAACCACCCCAGCATCTCGCTGATGTGGTAGTCGCTGGTGTGGGCCATCTCCTCAAGCCAAAACGATCGCACAACCGGGTCGCGGACCTCGGCGAGCATCTCCGCGAGAAACGCGTCATCGACGAAAACCTTGGGGATGTCGAGCAGGCAGGCACCTTTCGGATTGGCCATCACCGTAAGGGCGCTATTCCTGAACCAGTGCTCGAATCGAGGGCCCACTATGCCTGTATGGCCTGGGTCGTAAATGCGGTAGAGCATGTCGAGCATCGACTGGATGAGGAAGTCCTGCTCGGCGGGCGTGCCGCTCTCGATAATGTTGAGAGGCACCGGGCGCTCGGTGTCCGATGGGTCGATGAGAATGAGATCGTCCGCCCTTGATTCCGGAAAGCGCGCGAGGATGTCATCGACCAGATCGCCGTGGGGATCGACAACTGCCAGGCCCATCCCCTGCTCGATGTCTTGCATGATCATGTTGAGAAGCAGCGTGGACTTGCCCGTACCAGTTTGCCCCACCACATAGAGATGGCGTGAGCGGTCGGACTCTTCAAGGGCGACCGGCCGTGACTCCGAGCCGTACCGGTTGGCGCCAATGGCCAGACCCTCGGTAGGGACCGCTCGTCCCACTGGCCGGGAAGGCGGGTCGCGAAGCTCAGCCGCTATGGGCAGGAATCCGTCCGGCTGCGGCACGACCCAAGCTGCCGCAACCTCCTCAAATGACGAGAGATAGGCGTCGCCGATGTGGGTGTCTTCGCGACCCGGCTCGATCAGGGGGCCCCATGGGTTGAAGGTGAGGTCCGCCAGGTTGGTCGCGAACGCTTCGCGGTCCGCCTCTGTTTCTGGTCGGAGCAGCGTGAGGCCTCCCGGGTAGGGGCTGAGTGCGGTTGTCGCGAGCGTCACGATGCCGACCGGAAGCTGAGCGGCCGAGGCGACACTGTAACGAAGTTGAGCTAGTCCGCCTGCTGCTGCGAGACGATAGCCGAGCGTCGCCTTGGCGAGCTCGACCTCGGCCTGTGAGGTCTCCCTCGTGAAGACGCCTTCAGAGTCCAGATTCCGGAACTCTCCCGCGAGGATACGTCGTTCGAACTCATCGACATGCGCCGGCTGCGCGGTGATAGTAACGAGTGTTGGCGCTTCGAAGGCAGCCATCGCTTCGATGAGGGCATTGAGACTGTCTCCATCGCCACCCCCGCCCAACGCCGGCATGTCTACGACTCGGTCGCCGGTGAACGCGACGGATATCTCCTGGCGCTCGAGGTCACCGCCGTCCGCAATCTTGAAGGGCTGGACGACACTCAGCAGGTCTGCCGAGGAGACCGCCGCCCATTCCCATTCCGGCAGGGTCGCCGTCAGCAGGCTCGCGACCGACTCGGCAAGCTCACCGACTGCGGCATTCGCGACCTGCTCGGTGACGCGACTGGCGCCTAGGACGAGGTAGACTTCGTCGCACTCCCCAGTCGACAGAACCCGGCACTCGAGGGCGTCGTCGCTGGTCAGAAGGGGCCAAGTGCAGCGGAGCCAGGAGGAGAGCGCTTTGCTTGCGCTTTCCGAGCGTTTGGGTGCTGCCACGAGCCTGAGGGCCGCGCAGGCGATGCCTTGGGTCGATGCGTTCAAAGAGTCCCCCGATGTTGTTTCCAACAGTACGCACACGGCTGGCGTTGCATTGCTACGTAGCGACGACTCCCCCGCTTCTCGGTAGGGTAGCACTCGTGCCCAAGCGAACGGGCGTACGCCACAACGGGATGGCGATCTCGATACGGTTGTGCGTGCGCAGTTCGACGAGCCCGAACTCTCCCGTGCATGTCGTGTGACGGGAGTCGATCAGCCCCTGCATCTTGATCGAAGGCGAGCCCGACGAGCCCGCGCGCACAAGCATGCTGAACGATCGCTCGTACGGACTACATTGCGCTAGTATGTTCCAGCAGAGGAGCTTCTCCCTGACGTATGAAAGCGCCCCAGAACGGCTCTCAGGGTGTGTCGACAGCGTGATACTCTCCAGACGTTCGGGGAATGGGAGGATGCTATGGGATGCTCTGACGGCGGATGCGCCGCCGGGTGCGGGTGGCTCTTTGTCTACCAGATTTCGGTTTGGGTGATTGCCGGAATCGCCTATTTCCTAGTGTCAGTAGTCGGCCTCGACCTGGAAGTCATAGGGCCCCTGGGATTGTTCGTCGGATTCGTATGGACCGTCGGATTCGTTGCCTACGTGATCTTTCACAAGCGTTAGCTTCCCGATCCCTGTGGAGATAGGCACGCACGGATGTTGGGCCCACGTCGCCGACTCTCGCTGCTGCAAGCGCTCAGGGCCCCGAGTTAGCACGGGGTTCAGTGGCACTCGTGCGCACGCCCGCAAGCCGAGGCCGCAGCCTCCGCTCATAAGACTCCGCGAACCTTGCCCATCACCGTTGAGCCCGACTCCACACTGGTGTGGCCGCTCGTCGTTACCACGTCACCCATGACGACACCTCGAACCCTCAGCTCACCGCCGTGGTTGCGCACGTCTCCCATGATTGTGCCATTCACATCGGCTGACGCTCCCGACTCCACACGGAGGTCATCGCAGCACGTGCCGTTAAGCACGAGCCCGATGCCGCTGGGCACGGTCAGTGAGCCCATGCACCGGCCGTTGAGTTCCACGGACTCCGTCAGGGTGTAGTCGTCCATGATTGTGTTGTTCACTCGTCGGAACGAGGATGATCGCCTCTGGGGCGGCTCGTGCGGTGGGTTGACGGGCTTGCGCAAAACCCGTGGTGCTACGACAAGCTGCCGCGTGGAGCTCCGGGGCCCGCCGGGTTGCGAGTCGTCTCTCATTGCGGACAAGCGGTGCGGTTGACCGTATTCGATGCGGCAGGTCCACTCCCATGATTTATTTGAATCCCGGATGTAGCCTTGGCGCCCGAGCCCGCCAATGTCACCGAAGTGGTTCGCCATAGCCGCGTCGGCAATCACCCAGAGCGCTCCTTCGCCATCCGAATCGGCGTATAGGGCACCGCCATGACCCTGGCCCGTCGCTCGGAAGTAGTACGCTAGGTCTTCCTGAACATCACACAGCGGGTACTTGCCAATCCTGACCTCGGCCAGCATGTGCCCTGCGCCGGGGAGATCGGCTGAAACCAATCTCGCCGGGATCCCCACTGCTTCACAGAGAGACGCGATGAGGATAGCGAGATCCTCGCAGTCGCCTCCGCGGGTACGCAACGTCTCGTCCGGGCCTGACACATACTCGCTGTCGATCGGGTCGGGCACGTAGGCGACGTTCTCGTTGACCCAGTCGAAGATCGCAGCCGGCTGGTGCCAATTCCAGCGTCCCGGACCGGCGTACGGAGCTACAATCGTCACCGCACGTTCGCGCACTGACGTTGGATTGATTGCTCTGATGTACTTGTCGACAGACACGGCTCTTCCTCCGATAGTCCTTCTCAGCGAGCGCGCGGCCTTCGAGTCGGGCACCGCCCGGATCCTGAACTGCAGAACAGCCAGCCCCGGCGGGCCTTCATGGCTTCGAAGTCCATGCCCAGACGCAGCGCCGCTTGGCCAATAGTGACTAACTCGCCCTCCGACGCTCCGTCAGATGCAGCAGCGATCGCTGCGGCATCTGAGACAACGCTGACGAGGAAGTCCTGGCGCTCGTTCTCGCTCATGCGGCTGCACAGGATTGCATTCACCCGCGCGAAACAGTCGTTCGCGCCAGATCTGGCCGCCGCCTTGGCCATGCCGGGTAGTCCTGCGAAAATAGACGACCGTTCGGTCATTATCTCGCGCTGCAAGTCGTTCGGGCGGTCGGAAGCCTTGCCCAGCTGGGTGACGCATGCCGTACTCTCCGCCTCGTCGAAAGCATCGTTGCATTTATGACCGTCAACAGCGCAAACGCCTGAATCGATCATGATCGGCAACAAGCCTACTTCGCTCCACTCCTTTGTGGTACATCGTTGCTTCGTGGCTCCTTCTTTGTCCTACGAGTTCGGGCGCAAGTGTGCACGTGACTCACTGTCTTCGGCGGCCACCGCCGATACATCCGCCGCAGACGTGCATTTCACCCCTTGCGGTATTCCGCCACCCTCACAGGCCTCATGCCCGCCGCAGCGAGTACGGCCGGCATGTTTATGATTGTGTCGCGATCCTTCTGTTGGCCATCCGGATCGACACCGGGCAACTCGGCCCAGTCCACGAGGCATTCATGAATCATCTCCTCGCGTCGTCCTGACGGGCCGGGACGATATCCTTGGTCCTCTTTCTGTTTGAACCAGCGCTTGTGTTCGAGTATCGCGAGCTCCTCGACTTCCTCGTCGGTGAACAAGAAAGGCTCGGGCGCCCACTCGACGATTGGAACGAGTCTCATGCCCTCATCGGAGAGACGGGACACGAACTCCCTGACCTGATCGCGATTGGCTTCCTTGTATGCCTCGGCCAAGTCGTCCCACGACCCAAAAGCGACCGTGCGTTTGTCCGACGACTTCTTGCGCTCGGACTCGAGATAGTTGTTGTGAACGATTCGTGCAAGTGTCTCGATAGTATCCAGCTGGCCGATACTCTTGCTGCCCATCGTAAGGGATTCCGTCGCATCCACCACTTCCATTAGCCCGTCCTGAACCGACGAAACGATCGCAGCGATGCCCGATGCGCCGTAGATGCAGGCCCACACGCACAGCTCCGGTGGATGAGGCGGCACGGCGATGGCGGCAGTCAGTGCGAGCGTGAGCCGCATCGTGTCGACATCGTCGGTCGTGCACACGTACGCTTCAGAGAACAAAGGTGCCCCCGCTGAGAACAGACCCGGATGCGATCCTGGCTCCACGAGGTCGAGGTCGGTCGTGTCGGCCGTGAGTTCGACACCGTGTTCGATTCCGCTTAGAAACCCCACGAGCGACTGCCTGAGAACGTCCGCCTCGCGACCGCAGAGCAGGATCCTAGCCTTGGCGTCGGGGTCTTGGAGCACGGCGGCTCGGGCCGAAGCAATTGCGATCGAAGCCGCCAGCGGGCCGTTCCCCAGGATCACCGTGTCGTACTCGTCGTTTGGAGCACCCACTTGGGGTGTGCGGCGCCGCGCGACAAGCGACTCGGCAGTGATCTCCGCGAGATTGAAGAAGTCCATGTCGTTGGCCCCGTCGCCAGCATGCGAGAGATGGAGTGCGTAAGGCCGCAGCTGGCGCAGCAACGCCGGGTCCTGGACGTGGACTCGGACCGTCGTCGGTCGCCGATCAGTGCGCTCAGGCAGGGCATCAAGAACCCTGCGCACCGCGCTCGCGACGGTGGCGTTGCGGTCGTCCCCCCCACAACACACGAGAACTACCTTGGCCCGATCGATTCCGGCTTCAAGCAGCGTCGTCGGATCGGCTGCATTTCCGACTACAACGGCGCTTCCTTGCCTTGTCAGTGCGGCCGTAGCGACATTCTCAGCAACGTCGACCAGCACCACGCGCTCGCCCTGCGAAACCAGCGCCGAAGCGGCTGCTGCGCCAAGCTCACCCGCTCCACAGACAACGACGTGTTCCTTGAACCAGCGGGCACGCGTTCTGAGGCGTTCATGGTGCAGGATCTCGAGCAGGAACTGACTGCCGACGAATACCGCCGCAATCATCGTCAGGAAACGGCCCGCCTGAACGGTCCACGTCACGGGCGCATCCAAAGCGTTGAACCAGAAGCCGACGAGCGCTTTGTAGAGTGCTGTGAGGAAGTTATTGAATTGCGGGAGGAACGTGCTTGTAGCGGGCGTTTCGGCGACCACCACCTGGAGAAACCCGACGAGACTGAGCAGCAGGCCGAGTGCACCGACCGCTAGCATCGCTTGCCAGCGATAGCGAAGCCAAAGGCGCTTGGTGGGAGATGGGATCTCATGCTCCCACAAGCGGTGATCGGAATCCTTCATGCTGTGCTCCCCAGAGCGTTCGGCTGGGTGCCGAAGCGTGTGTGCTACCACCGCCCAGAATACATGAAGGACCTTCGTCTATGATGCTGGTGCGTCGACGAGGAGCGGCGCGCGGTCTAGTGTCTGATGGGGGGAGAGCACCTGCACGCTCAGCCGACAAGGAACAGCGTCGTTGTTGCGGTCACCGGGCATCGCCGACTTCCGGACCCCGCAGCAGTCGCGGCCGATGTGAAAGCGGCACTCGCCAGAATCGTCGACCGCCGAGGCAACCCGATGGCAGACCTGATCGTAGTCTCGCTACTCGCGCCAGGAGCGGACACAATCGCTGCGGAGGCCGCACTGGAGGCAGGCGGCAGCGTGATCGCGATTCTTCCTCTGAGCCTGGAGCAGTACGCGCTTCGGTTCTCTCCCGAGGACTCTGCACGTATGGCTGAGCTGCTGGGACTGTGCGACGAGATCCTGTTGCCAACGGAAATCTTGGCAGAGCCGGAGTGCTACCGTCGGGCAGGAGAACGCATGCTCGGAATCGCCGAGGAGCTGCTTGCTGTCTGGGACGGCTTGCCCTCGCGGGGTCGCGGCGGCACAGCGGAAATCGTGAAGTTAGCTCAGGAGATGAGAATCCCCGTAACACGGGTACGATTCTAGCGCGCAGACACGAGCTCGAGGGGGTGGAGTGCGCGTGATCTCCATTAGCTGCCGCAAGGACGACAGCCAGGCTTACGCTGGGCTAGTCAAGGCACTCACGGAACGATTCGTTGGGAACTTCGTGTGCGAGTCTGACCACGGCCCAGCTGGGGGAACGCGCTGGGATAGAGAGCTCGAGGATCGGGCGAACTAGCGCAGCGTGATGGTCACAGTCATGGGGAAGGACGGGGCTGGATTCACCAACAATAGTGATGGCATTTCGGCCATGCGGATCGACGACGAAGGTTGCGATACCCGGCTGTGTCTGGGAGGAATCGGCTAGACTCCTCTCATTACCTACGATGTGGGGGCGCGTGACTGACACACCAACTTGCCCTTCGTGCGAGTCAAATGACACGCGCCTTTTGGCCAAGAAGGGCCTTTGGCTCTGCCTCGACTGCGAGGAGGAGTGGGCTGACAACCCTGCCGAGCAGACGCCCCCTTCAGCCTCCACCGGCATTGCCGTCTTCATCTCCTACGGCCACGCGGACGCGAGTGCCTTTGCCAACCGCTTGAGAGCCGATCTTGAAGAGTCCGGCTGCTCGCCGGTCTGGCTCGATTCCGAGATGATCACGGGCGGAGACTGCTGGACCGCGAGCATTGAGCAGGGCATTCGAGAGGCCCACGCGCTCCTGGCAATCATGACACCTCACTCGCTTCGCGAGACCAGCGTCTGCCAGGACGAAGTGGCGCTCGCGGTTGCCGAGAACAAGCGCGTCGTCCCACTGCGAATCGATCTGGACTCTCAGCTTCGCCCGAGTCTGCTCTTGGTACGTCGTAGCTGGGTCGACTTCACCGGCGACTACGACGAGGCGCTCTCGCGCCTCAAGCGAGCGCTCGCGGGAGACGAAAGTGCGCTCGGACACCCGCTCAGCACTGTCTCCGGCCAGCGCCCGCTCGCCTTCGACGTTGAAATCGCGAAGCTCGTCGCCGGCTTCACGGGTCGTGAGTGGCTCCTTTCGCGCCTTGATGAGTGGCTACTCGGCAATCGCGGACGTGCGTTCGTGATCGAGGGCGAGCCCGGGATCGGCAAGTCGGCGATCGCGGCGCGTTTGACCGCACGCGAGGATTGCGCAGCAGTGCACTTCTGCACTACGAGGAACGCCGACACCCTCAAGCCCTTGGCCTTCGTAGCCAACCTCGTAGTCGCTCTGTGCGCTCGCGTGCCCGGCTTCGCCGAGCAGATCGCGCTGCGGCACCCGGAGGAGGTCAGGGACAATGACGTAACCGCCTTCCGGCAGCTGGTGATTGAGCCTGCGCACGCGCTTGCCAGCACCCCTACTAGACCCCAGATCATCGTCGTCGATGCGCTCGACGAGGCCGCATCGCGCGAAGGCGAGACCATCGTCGACCTAATAGCGGCGCATGCGGCCTCGCTTCCCTCATGGCTTAGGATCGTCGCTACCACGCGTCCCGAGGCAGATGTCGTGGCCCGGATGGCGGCATTCGACCCTATTACACTGGACGCAGCGTCGTGCAACAACCTCGAAGATGTGGCCGCTTACATCACGACGCGCCTCGCGGCCACGGCACTGTCCGAACGCATCTCGGACTGCGAATCGGTCGCACACCGCCTCGCCGGCCTCGCCTCCGGCAACTTCCTCTACGCCGAGAAGGTGCTCGACTCACTCGAGGCCCCTGGAGGGCTTACCGAAGCTGATCTTGATGAGCTACCGCGCGAGCTCTCCGGCCTCTACCACGAGATGTTCCGTCGAGCGTTTCGCGACTTCGAAACCTACTCTCGCGACTTCGTGCCGCTGCTTCGCTGCATCGCCGCTGCGTTCGCGCCCATACCCCGCGAGGTGCTGCTCAAGGCCACCGGACTCGATCCCGAGATACTCAACCGCCGACTTAACATCCTCGCCCCTTTCCTGCGCGAGGATCGGCAAGGCGGCGAAGCCCGCTATTCGTTCTACCACCGCTCCTTCGCCGACTGGCTCACGTCCGTTGAACGCGTCTACTCAGTCGACGTGTATGCAGGGCACGAGCAGCTCGCCGAGGCTCTCGAAGACCCCCTGTCCAGCGACTATGCGCTGAGGTGGCTGCCACGTCATCTGGTCGCTCTGGAGCGGTGGGATGATCTTGCTGGTTTGCTGGCCAATCTCGCCTATCTTGAGGCCGCATGGAATCTCGACAAGGACGAGGTGCTCAGGCTCTGGGCGACGGTCGAAGGTTCGTCGCCGCTTCGCATTGCGGAGACGTACCGTGATGTGGTCTTATCACCGATCGGCCGCCACGGCGAGTTCGCGCTCGCGCGACTTCTGCACGCCACTGGGCATCTTGAAGAGGCCTCCGCACTCTACGCGCGAAGAATCGAGGTGCATCGCGGAACTGGAGACCGGCGACGCCTACAAGCCTGCCTCGGCTACCTGGCGGCCATCCTCCGGGCCCGCGGCGACTTGGACGGCGCAATGGCGATGCTCGAGGAGCAGCAGTGCATATGTCGCGAACTCGGCTACGTCACGGGGTTGTCGCACTCCCTCGGCAACCAAGCTCTTATCCTCAAGGCCCGTGGCGATGTGGACGGCGCCATGGCTTTGCTCAAGGAACAGGAGCGCAGCTTCCGCGAGCTTGGAGACCCCGGGGGACTTGCGTATTCCCTCGGCAACCAAGCGCTCATCCTCAAGGCTCGCGGCGAACTGGACGAGGCAATGGCGCTCTTCGAGGAACAGGAACGCATCTGTCTCGAACTGGGCGACCCCGTTGGTCTGGCGTATGCCCGAGGCAACCAAGCCACCATCCTCCAAGACAGGGGCGACCCGGATGGTGCCATCGTGCTCATGAAGGAGCAGGAACGAGTGTTCCGCGAACTGGGCGACCCCGCCGGCTTGGCGTATTCCCTCGGCAACCAAGCCCCCATCCTCAGGGCCAAAGGCGACCTTAACGGGGCCATGATGCTTCTCAAGGAGCAAGAGCGCATCTGCCGCGAGCTGGGTAACCCCACGAACTTGGCACATTCCCTCGGTAACCAAGCCTTCATCCTTCAAGACCGTCGCGACTTCGAGGGTGCCCTGGCGCTGCTCAGGGATGTGGAGCGCACCTGCCGCGAACTGGGCCATCCTGAAGGGCTGGGAATCGTGCTGTGCAGCGAGGCGGAGTGTCTGATCGAGATGGGTCATCCCACCGATGCGCTCGAACCCATGGTGGAATCGGTAGAGATCGGGCGGACTCTTCGAAGCCCCGCCCTGAACGGCCGGCTGAAGTTGCTTGAGCGAGTCCGCGCCACAGTCAGGGAGCTTCCCGATGCATGAGCCCTGCCTCTCTCATCTTCCGCATCATGCTCATCGAGTTCAGCTACGCAAGGGCGGCACCGACGGATGGGCCACCGAGGGTCAGTTGCTCGCCCTCGGTCGAGAGACTGAGCGCCCGGGACCGTCTTCTTCGGCACGCGAGGTGATTGCCGCGCTTAGATTCCAACAAGACGCGGGTGATCTTGGTGATACGCTGTCTGCACGTGAGTGGAGGGGGCAAGGGCCGTGTCGAACGCTCTCCAGATAGCCACCCTGATGACCGCCTTGGCGACTCCCATCACCGTGTTGGTGATGGCAACGCAGCTGTACCTGAACCGCAAGGATGAGCAGGTGTCGCGACTCTACTATCTGCACAACTACCTGGTCGGTAGTCAGTTTGGACACGCCAGGTACCACGTGAGGCATGAACTCGTTAACAAACCGTATGAGGATTGGTCGCCCGAGGATCACGCTCAGGCCAACCTCGTCTGCGGCAGCTACGACCAGGCGGGGATCCTGTTTTCACTTGGCTTAGTCAGCCCGAAGTTGAGAAGATCCTTCCTGAGCTCCTCCTGGGGCGAGAGCGTGTGCGACCAGTACGAAATACTCGGGCCATTCCTCAAAGACCAGCAGACGCCCTGTAAGACAGGCGAGGAGTTCTTCGAGCACTTCCGTCGCCTACACGATGAGGCCGCCGAAATCAGGAGCTGCTCGCTGACATGATACGAATCCGCTCGGGTGGCCAAAGTGGTGTCGACAGGGCTGCACTCGATTGCGCCGTCGAGGCTGGCCTAGCTTACGAAGGCTGGTGCCCGGCTGGCGGGTGGGCCGAGGACTACCCGAATCCCCCGGGGCTGCTTACCATGTACCCCCTGCTCATTGAGACCCCCTCGAGCGATCCCGCCCAGCGAACCGAGTGGAATGTCAGGGACAGTGACGTGACACTGGTGCTGTTTACCGGGGAACCCTCGAGCCGGTCACCTGGCACTGTGCTGACTGAGGAGGTTGCCGCGCGACTGCGGAGACCGTGCATCAAGGCGCCCCTGATGGACAGCTCTCAGTCTCACATGGTGGCCAGAGCGCTCGCCTCCATACTTGATGACGACGGTGTGCTCAATGTCGCCGGTCCGCGCGAGAGCGAGGCCCCTGGTGCGTATTCTCTGGCTCGGCTGTTTGTGCGCTCGGTCCTCGATGAACTCGCAGCCTCACCTTAATCCGAGGTGTAGGCGCGAAACGACCAGCCTTCGCTCCGGCGACTTGGTGCTCGGCTTTCTCGAAGGGGAGCTAGTTGTTACCACGATCCGTACAAAGAGTGACAGTTGTTCAGCTGCTATCGAAAGCCGCGCTCCTTCTGTCAGCCGAGTCGGGCGAGATCGCACGGACTCTCCGACGCCTGGCTCAGGACGACCGCCTGGGGTTGCTGGAACGCATCCGCGTCGCCTCTGCGGGGCCCCCCAATGCCTGACCATGCCCCCCGCGCCATCCGCGTCTTCTTCTCGTCCACCTTCCGCGACTTCACAGCCGAGCGCGATTGTCTGGCCAAGTTGGCGCTCCCCGCGCTCCGACGACGGTGCGAAGACCGTGGTGTCGTGTTCACCGACGTCGACCTGCGCTGGGGCATCACCGACGAACAGGCCGCCGAGGGTCAAGTGCTCCCCATCTGTCTCGAGGAGATTGAGCGCTCGCGACCATTCTTTATCGGGATGTTGGGCGAGCGCTATGGCTGGATTCCCGACGGAATTTCTGACTCTCTGATAGAGCTCGAGCCGTGGCTTGCCGAACACCGCGACAAGTCGGTCACCGAGCTTGAGATCGTCCACGGTGTTCTCAACGACCCCGAAATGGCCGGACGCGCCTTCTTCTACTTCCGCGCGCCGGAATACGCCGACATGGTCGCTGCCGAGCGCAGAAATGACTTCGTCAGCGAGAGCCCGGAAGCGACGGCCAAGCTCGCCGAGCTGAAGCAGCACATACGCGCGAGCGGACTCCCCCTCCGTGAAGGCTTTCGCTCGCCCGAGGAGCTTGTCGCGCAGATTGAGGTTGATCTCGGCGCGGCAATCGACTCGCAGTACCCTGCCGACGCTACTCCGGAGCCCCTCGCGCGGGAGCGCCTTCTGCAGGAGGCCTTCGCCGCCGAACTCTCCGACGGATTCGTTGAGCGTCCGAGCCTCTCGGCCGCACTCGACGCCCACGTCGCGGGCGAGGGGCCCGCACTGCTCGTGACCGGGCCTTCGGGATCGGGCAAGAGCGCGCTCTTGGCCCACTGGACGTCGCACGCGAGAAGAGCGCGACCAGACGTCTCCGTGCTCGCACACCTCTGCGGCGCCTCCTCCGCTGCGGCCGACTGGGAATCGGCGTGTCGCAGCATCGTTGCCGAACTGTCCGGGATCACCGGCATCCAGCTCGATCTGCCAGCTGAGTCGGCTCTGCTCAGAGCCGCGTTTCGCGAAGCGCTCGCTGTCTTTGGGGCCGCGAAGCGCTTCGTGCTCGTCATAGACGGAGTAGACCAGCTCGAGGACCGCGACGCCGCGCTCGATCTTGCCTTCTTGCCTTCAGAGGCGGTTCCCGGCTGCCGGCTTATCGTGTCCGCAGCCGATGGCACCCAGCCCGCTGCAGAAGCCGTTCGCCGAGGCTGGGCCGTACTGAGAGTGGGCGACCTGGATGTCTCCGACCGACAGCAGGTGCTCTTCTCTCTGCTCGCTCGTCGGCGCAAGACACTGGCACCGGCGCTTGTCGATCGAATCTGCAACACGGGGGTCGCAGCCAGTCCGCTCTTCATCTCCGTGTTGGTTGACGAGCTCTCGGTGGCGGCTTCCCACGAGACGTTGTCGGAGACGATCGACTACTACCTTGCCGTGTCTGAGCCCGATGACCTCTACGAACTAGTACTGGCCCGATGGGAACGCGACTACGATGCACGCCCCGGACTGACGGCGGCGGCGATGCGGATGATCTGGGCCGCAAGACGGGGCCTGACCGAGCGCGAGCTGCTCGACGTGCTCGGTGGCGGACCGGGCACGCCCATGCCGCAGGCAGAAGTCGCCCCGCTGCTCTTGGCTGCCGGGCGGCAGCTCTCGAGC
>Ga0194063_10001353_pt1 | contig 16012 bp, 12 predicted proteins | sample SepL3720m_MetaG_FD_155459 | JGI IMG/M metagenome (GOLD analysis project Ga0194063, IMG submission 155459) | Anoxic zone freshwater microbial communities from boreal shield lake in IISD Experimental Lakes Area, Ontario, Canada - Sep2016-L373-20m | ecosystem: Environmental > Aquatic > Freshwater... | reverse complement strand
CTAGTAACACGATTCTCCGGCGGCGCAACCCCTGTTTTCCACGATTTTTCGTGCCGTGGGTGGTTTTCTCTGCTTGAGTCCCTGACATGCCTCCGCGTGTAAAAACCGTCGCCTCCATCACCGTTGAGAAATTTTTCGATTCCCACGCTGAAGCGCTTGGCCTGACGTTGCTCGGGGAGAAAGTCGGATTTGAGCGTGAGATCAGCGAGCCAGCAATGAATCGTCCGGGGCTCGCATTGGCGGGATTTTTCTCCTACTTCGCCTGGCGCCGGGTGCAGGTATTCGGAAACTCGGAGCTTTCCTATCTGCGCAAACTCCCGGACAAGCAGCGGGTGGACCGCTTCCGGAGACTGTGCGACCGCGATATCCCGTGCATGGTGCTGGCTCGCGGATTGACGTTGGAGGCACCGTTGATGGCCGTGGCCCATCATTACAAAATCCCGGTATTCGGGACGTCACTGGTGACTATGAATTTCGTCAACACGACCACAATCCGCCTCGAACATGATTTCGCGCCAAGCGTGACGCTTCACGGATGCATGGTGGACATGCGCGGCGTGGGCGTCCTGATCACCGGCAAGAGCGGGTCCGGTAAGTCGGAAACCGCCATCGGTTTGTTAGAGCGCGGTGCCTCGCTGGTGGCCGATGACATGGTGCGCGTCAAATTCGTAGGCGGCGAACTGGTGGCGACGGCACCGGACTTGTCCCGCGGTTATATGGAGATCCGCGGCATCGGCATCGTCAACGTTGCTAACCTCTACGGATTGGCTTCTATCCGTCCGCATAAACGGTTAGATCTGGTGGTCACGCTCAAGCCCCACGCCGATCTCAATGAAGTGGACCGGGTCGGCTTGCAGCAGAAAACCTATGAAATCCTCGGCCAACACGTGACACACATGGAAATTCCAGTGGCTCCCGGCCGTGACCTCGCGCGCCTTGTGACAATCGCCGCGCTCAATGAACAACTCCGCACCCTTGGATTCAACATGGCGGATGAGTTCAACCAGCGTCTGCTCAGCCACATGGCGGATGGCAGGTGACCGATTTTTTTGGGGTCTCCGATTTTTTTGGGATATATCATTTATTTTCAGTGGTTTACGCTTAAGTTGGGGTCGCTATGTGACAGGCCTGTCACATAGTGCGTTACCCAATTTTGATGAATTCGACCTAAGCTCACCGTCCAATTGTGACAATTCTGTCACAAAGTCTCTCTTCCTGATTTGCATTTTCATCCGCTAAACGTTCAACGCGTTCAGCGCATTACCTACAACACACATCACATGCAAACGATGAAAACCATCCACCGCTCCCTGCTTGCCACCGGCTTGCTTGGACTTGTCCCCGCCTACGGCGGCACCACAACCGCCACGGAATCCGGAGCACTGGAAGCCACCGCTCCCAGCACGGCCACCGGCCTCCTGCTCGGAAAATTCCCCGGAGAATCCGCCTGGGATCGCGCCTGGTCCGCCTTCACTCTCTACAAGGACGATAACAACCAGATCCTTCAGGAGTTCTCGCTGCAAGGCCGCCTGCAAGTACAATACGCGGATGGACATTCCGATAATGGTCACTTCGATATTGAAGATTACAAGAATGCCGGCGGTAAGGATGAAGCGGTGTGGGGCGATCATCTTGAAGCACGTCGTGCGTATTTCGGTTTCAAATCCAAGTGGTTCCAAACCTGGAAACTCGAAGGTCAGATCGACGTTGATACGGACGCCATTGACGGTCAGGGAGGGCACACGCTTTACAAGGATATTTACGACCTTTACCTGACATACGCTCCTTCGGATGCGCTCAATATTTCCTTGGGTAAACAGGAAATTAAACTCACCCGCGAACAGGAAATCTCATCCAAGGAAATCCTAACATTCGAGCGGAGTCTGGTCACCAACATGCTTCATCCGGGAAACCTCACAGGTATGTGGGTGAACGGCAAGGGCATCAAGGAGCATTGGCTTTATGAAGCCGGTATCTACGGAAACGACCAAGTCCGCGAATTCTCCAGTTTCGATGGCGGTGTTCTCATGATTGGCAAGGTTGGATATGATTATTCAGCCCAGTCGGGCTTTGATACCGCCGTCGCCTCGTTCCGTTACATGCACAATACCGAGCCGGGTTACAAATCCATGGAAACGGAAAAGAATGCAAACTATGCGGCCCCGACTACACCTGCATTCACGGACTCCCTTTGTCTCTCCAACGAGATCACCCAGGGACGTTTCGGTTTAACCACCGACATCATGTATGGATTCGGCTATCAGGGCAAAGCCGAACAAGCGGGTGTCAACAAGGACATCAACCAAACCGACGTATTCGGTATCAGCATCATCCCATCCTACTTCATTGCGGATGGCCTGCAACTTGTGGGGCGCGTGCAATGGGCAACCAGCGGAGATGTGGATCCGAAGATTGGAGCCACACCTGCCACCAGCAATCTGGCGCTGCCTGGAAGATATGAAAAATACGCACCCGGCGCTATCCCGAATGGAGACAGTTATACTTCATTCTACCTGGGTCTGAACTATTACATCTACGGTCACAAACTCAAAATCATGAATGGTATCGAGTATTCGATGATGGACGGTGGTATTGCCAACCCGGGAAAAGGCCAAACGGCCTCCTATGATGGCTACACGTTCTACAGCGGCCTCCGCTTCGCATTCTGATCTTAATAATCATCTACAATCTAAAATCTAAAATCTATCAAAATGAAAACCATCAGCACACTGATCGCATCCGCCGCCCTGATCACCATGTCCGGCGCGCAAACCCTCAGCCTCAAGGGCAGTGACACCCTCGGCGCGAAACTCGTTCCCCAGCTTGCCGAGGCCTTCAAGGCCGCCGGTAACAAGGGCGTAAAATTCGAAATCGCCGCCGAAGGATCCACCACCGCCTTCCCGGCGCTTGCCAACGGCACCGCCCAAATCGGCATGTCCTCCCGCAAGATCAAGGATGATGAACGCACGTTCTGCAAAACCAAGGGTGTCTATGTTAAGGAACATCCTATCTGCCACGACATGATCTGTGTGATCGTCAACAAGAATAGCCCGCTGTCCGCGCTGACGAAGGACCAAGTCGCCAAGATTTTCACCGGTCAAATCAAGGACTGGTCGGAAATCGGTGGTGCCCCCGGCAAGATCTCGATCTACACCCGCAACACTTCCTCCGGCACCTATAAGGACTGGCAGAAGCTCGCCATGGGTGGTCGTGACTATGCGTCCAGCTCGCAAAAGCTGGCTGGTAACGAACAAATCGCCCAGGAAGTTGCCAAGAACAAGAATGGCATCGGCTACGTCGGTCTCGCCTACTCGAAGACCGCCGGAACCAAAGCGCTCCCGGTCGATGGCGTGGAGCCGGTTGCCCAGAACGCGAAAAAATACGCTTATGCCCGCCAGTGCTATCTCTACGCGCCGGACAAACCGTCAGCTGAGGCGCAGGCCTTCCTTGAATTTGTGAAATCCCCTGCAGGTCAATCGATCGTTCAAAAGGTCGGATTCATCACAAACTGATTTATCTTTCACTGCACGTTTGTTGTTTCAATGAGCATCGTTGGCTCGATCAGCGATGCTCATTTTCTTGCCAAAATTTCCCGAACCCTGTCCACTGCGTCCGTCACTCATGGCTAGGAATGAAATCACCGCACCCAAAACCGTCCACCGTTTCCAACGGCGCGGATTTTCGTATGAGCGGCTCATCAAATATTTCTTCGCATCCAACGCCGGACTGACGATTGTCATTCTTGTCCTGATCATCGTCTTCCTGCTCAAGGAGGGGCTTGGATTCTTTCCCGGATACCGCCGCGAGTTGGAAACCTACCGCATCGCCGGTCTCGAATTCGTCGATCTTTCCAGGAAAAACCTCACCTCTCAGGAACAACTCGCCAGTCTTCTCAATCGTGCCTATTTCGCCGAAATCAACGGCAAGGCATTTCGTGAGATGCGCCGTTCCCAGGAAGCCAGCGCTTTGTTCAATGGGTTCTCTGATCTGGTCGGCCCAACGAGGGATCTCATTTTAAACAACCCCCGAGGTGATACCGATGCCAACTCGGGCATGCTCGCCACCCTCCGTGAAAACTACGGAAAACAACGTGACAAGGCGCTCGGTCATCTTCCCGCCACCCCTCATTTGACAAAATCCGAAAGGGAGCAACTCATCAACGATCTCCGTGACCGTGCTCCGGAGACGACCGGAGAACCTCCGTTGGTGAGCTCTCTAACCGAAGAGTTCACCGCCGCCCAGGCGAAATTCTCGGAGTCTCTCAAGGATTTCCGTGCCACCATCGATTCTTTCTCCGCCGCTGGCTCCGATCTCAGCACCGTTATTACGGAAATGACCGAATCCGTGACCGCCACCAAGGAGAAAATCCAAAGTGCGGACATTATTGAAAAAGACCGTAAGACACTCCTTGCCGCCGCTAACAACGCCAAGAATCCCGCCGAACGCGAGAGGCTTCTGGCTGATGCCAATGCCGCGATAGCCGAAAAGCCCGACGTCGAAGGGCCGATGCAAATCTTGATGGGTCGTCGCGAGGATTGCATCCGCCTCCACCAGCAACTCGAAAAATCCGCTACTGAAATCCAACCGGATATTCCGCAGTCACTCAGTCAGCCCGAGGCTAACAGGATTCTCCGCGCCGCCCACAAGTCGTGGCCGGTCTTCATCGCGGACCTCAAGGCGGCCCCGGAGAAAATCAAGATCTGGAACCACACCGACCCGGTCCCGCTTTCCGATGCGATCACTTCATTTTTCACCGGAAAAGACTGGGTGACCGGTGGTGAGTGGCAGGATTTCTACGGCATTCTTCCGCTTGCGATCGGGTCACTCATGATCGCGGTTGTCGCGCTGATCATCGCAATTCCGGTAGGCATCGGCTCCGCCATCTATGTGAATCAATTCTCCGGCAACCGTGAACAAAACCTCGTCAAACCGATCATTGAATTCATCCAGGCGATACCCTCGGTGGTGCTCGGTTTCCTCGGCATCCTGGTCTTTGGCACGATCTTGAGAGAAATCTCCGTGATGGATGCTTTTCAATGGGTGCCCGGCTTTCCCATCGAAGAACGGCTCAATATTTTCACCGCCGGTTGCCTGCTTGCGCTGATGAGTATTCCCACCATCTTCTCGCTCGCAGAAGATGCTCTCAACAACGTGCCATCCGCTTACGCCGAAGCCTCGGAAGCGCTCGGCGCCTCCCGCGTGCAAACCACTTTCCGCGTGATGATCCCCGCCGCGTTTTCCGGGATTCTCGCTGCGGTTTTGTTAGGACTCGGTCGCGTCATCGGTGAAACCATGGTCGTTCTGCTCGTCGCCGGCAACCGCATCAAGATTCCGGATTTCACCGCAGGGATCGGTTCGATCTTTCAGCCCGCGCACACGCTCACCGGCATCATCGCCCAGGAACTCGGCGAGGTTCCGCTCGGCAGCGTCCACTACCGTGCTCTCTTCATCGTCGGCATCGTGTTGTTTGTGGTCGTGCTCGGCATCAATGCCACCGCCCATCATTTTGTGAACCGCGTCCGAAAATAATCCACCGACCATGTTCAATCCAGAATCCATCATTCGCAAAGGCCGTCCCAAGGGATATCTCCGGGACACGTTGGTGCGTTCGTTTCTTCGTGGCATCACCTATCTCATTGTGATCATCGCCCTGATGATTTTCGGCAAGATCCTCATTGACGGCGCTCCCGCCATCTTCACCTCGAAGTTTCCCTTCGTGGATATCGAGTTTCTTACCGCGAAAAACGAAACGCTGCACGTCTTCGATGATGCTCAAGGCACGCGTCACCAACTTCCGGCATCGAAATACAGCGATTACGTCAATGCCCATGCGGGGGCAACGCTCTACAACGAACAAACTTTCTCCTATTCCGGCGGAGGCATCGCCGGGCCTATTGCCGGCACCGCTCTGCTCACCATCGGCTCGATGATTCTCGCGCTGTTCTTCGGCGTCAGTGCGGCGATCTATCTGGCGGAGTATGCCAAACAAAGCCCGTTCATCCACGCCGTCCGCCTCGCCATTCTCAATCTGGCGGGCATTCCATCGATTGTCTTCGGGTTGTTCGGATTTTCGGTGTTCGTGCTCGCGGTGCCGATCATAACAAACACGCCATCAGATCGATCAATGCTCACCATTCCGCTGATGATCGGAAACTATGTCCTGAGTTTTCAAGGTTGGAACTCCTCGCTCATCGCCGGTTGTGCTACGCTCGCCTGCATGATCCTGCCGGTGATCATCACGGCTTCCGAGGAATCGCTGCGTGCCGTTCCCCAAGGTTTTCGCGACGCGTCACTCGCCATGGGGGGGACCCGCTGGCAGACGATCCGCAAATGTGTGCTGCCCTACTCGCTGCCGGGTATTCTAACATCCTCGCTGCTCGCCATCGCCCGCGTGGCCGGTGAAACGGCGCCCATCATGTTCACCGCTGCGGTCGCCGCCAAGGACGATCTGCCATGGCAGGGGCTGAGCAATCCTTTCGGTGTTCTGTCGTCACAAGTCCAGGCGCTGCCCTATCACATCTATACACTTGCCGCTCGCATCCCGAACTCGGAATATACCGAACGCGCCCAATACGGATCGGTTTTCGTCTTCCTCGTCCTCGTCGCCTCGTTGTCCTTCGGTTCGATGATCCTGCGCGCCAAACTCCGCAAGAAACTCAAATGGTAACTCCTGCCCAAGACACCGCGATTCATATCGACAATGTCTGTTTCGCATACAGCGGAAAACAGGCGTTGCATGATGTCTCGCTCGAAATTCCCTCGCGCAAGATCACCGCGTTCATCGGTCCTTCCGGCTGTGGAAAGTCCACTCTGCTGCGTTGTATCAACCGCATCAACGACCGTATTGCCGGGGCGAGTATCACCTCCGGCACCGTCCGCATCCACGACATCGATATCTATCGGAAGGATATCGACATCCAGGAGCTCCGCCGCCGCGTCGGCATGGTTTTCCAGAAATACAACCCGTTCGCGAAGTCGATTTATGACAACGTGGTTTACGGTCTGAAAATCGCCGGGATGACCAAGCGCTCGGAACTTGATGCGGCCGCCGAAGCCGCACTAACCGGAGCTGCGCTCTGGGATGAAGTGAAAGACCGCCTCCACTCCAGCGCTCTCGGGCTTTCCGGTGGCCAACAACAACGGCTCTGCATCGCCCGTGCCATCGCCAACGAACCGGACATCCTTCTGATGGACGAACCCTGCGCCGCCCTCGACCCGCTGGCCACGCTCAAGATCGAGGAGCTCATGCTGGAGTTGAAGAAAAAATTTACCATCGTCATCGTCACCCACAACATGGCCCAGGCATCGCGTTGTTCGGATCGCACGGCTTTCATGTATCTCGGGAAATTGATCGAATATGGCGATACGCTTCAGATCTTCAGCAATCCTACCGACAAACAAACCGAAGCCTATATTTCCGGTGCTTTCGGCTGATTTCCACTCATCCTTTCATGTCTGAACACCAGGAAATTTTTCCGTCCCACGAAAACCTTCCCGACGTCATGGTCGGGATCCGCGACCTTTGCTTCAATTATGGCAGCACACAGGCGCTCAAGAACATCAATCTCGAATTGAAACAGAACAAGGTCACCGCGTTCATTGGTCCGTCCGGTTGTGGGAAGTCCACTCTGCTGCGCTGCATCAATCGCATGAACGACGAAATCCCAGGCACCCGCGTCACGCAGGGCCGCATCCGGGTCGAGGGCATCGATATCTACGATCGCTCGGTGGACGTCGTGAAACTGCGCCGCGATGTCGGTATGGTTTTCCAGAAATCCAATCCCTTCCCGCGCAGTATCTACGAAAACGTCGCGTTCGGTCTGCGCATGAGGGGTGAAAAAAACAAGGCCGTGCTCGATCAAGTCGTCGAAGAAAGCCTCAAGGATTCCGCTCTCTGGGATGAAGTGAAAGACCGCCTCCAGGAATCCGCACTCGGGCTTTCCGGTGGCCAGCAACAACGCCTTTGTATCGCCCGCACCATCGCCGTGAAACCGCTCGTCGTGCTCATGGACGAGCCGTGCAGCGCGCTTGATCCCATTGCCACCGCCAAGGTGGAGGAACTCATCTTCAACCTCAAAAAAGACTATACCTTCGTGGTGGTGACCCACAACATGCAGCAGGCATCCCGTGTTTCCGACGAAACAGCATTCTTTTTTATGGGGGAATTGATTGAATTTTCCGAAACCCGCCGAATCTTTTCCAACCCGAAGCTCAAGAAAACCGAAGACTACATCAGCGGGAGGTTTGGATGAAGACAGATGACCGCTTCGCTCCCAGACAGAAGACAGAAGACCAGAGAGAAAGGACAGTGACCCGCACCCTCTTTCTCAAATTTTCATCTTCTGTCTCATCTCCAATTCAACATCCAAAATCCAACATTCAAAATTAACAACCATGCCCCACATCTTCCACGAATTCGACAACGCCATCGGCGATTTGAAAAGCCATGTGCTGCAAATGGCCAGCCTCACCCGCCAGAATCTCGAGCGTGCGGTCCAGGCGCTCATCACGCGCAATATCGATCTCTCTCGCACCGTCATCGGTGAGGATACGGAAGTCGATGAACTGGAAATGAAAATCGACCATCTCGGCATGGAGATTCTGCTCAGGTTCCATCCGGTGGCATCCGATCTGCGCCTGGTCATCACCTCGATGAAAATGGCTCACAATCTGGAGCGCATTTCGGACCATGCGGTCAACATCGCCAAGCGGGCAAAAAAACTTTGCAAGTCCAACGACCCGCTGGAAACCGCGATGATCGAACCGCTATATGCCAAGGCGGAACATCTGTTGAGGGATGCGTTGTTGTCCTACACCGATGGCAACACGGATCTTGGCGAACATCTGAAAAAAGGGGACGCGGAACTCGACGCGGCGCACAAGGATGTCATCGCGCTACTCAGCTCCCGTCTCGAAACCGCCGGTTCCGGCGCGGAAAACCTGCTGCATCTCATTTTCGTTTCCCGTTCGATCGAGCGCATCGGCGATCTCGCCGTCAACATCGGAGAAGACGCCGTCTTCATGAACGAGGCCCGCGACATCCGCCACGATCACCGGAGGAGCTCCGGTGATGCGGACGGTCCCATTTAACGATAGTTTGAAAGTTGAATGTCGAAGCCCCGCCCGGAAATCCGGACGGGCCTCGCTATGCTTACCATTCCGTAGGTCATGCAAACCCGCGGAAAATCCATACATGAACGCTGAACTCGCACTCGCAACAAATGTGGGACAATCGGTCATGCTATCAAATTTTTTTCATGTGACGCTTCCGCCAGAATAGAAGCCTCGCTGTTCGCTTCCTCACGCCGCCAATCTCATCCTATCGTTGCCCATGGAACTTTTTCTCATCGATGCGATCGGGCCATTTTTCCGGGGATACAAGCGCAAGCGCATCAACTGGTCGAAAATTCCGTTCATGCACCTTGAGGATTTGGTGCCGGATGATTGGTCGGCGATTGAAGATGAGCTGCGGGAATTCGCAGCCCGGATCACCGCGCAAGGATACAACGCGGTGAGTCTGGATGATCTGGCACATTTGGCACCGCATCCGCTGCATGAACCGGAGGTGGCTGCCAGGATCTCACGGTTGCGCGCCAAATTCGCACGATTTTTCGATATGTTGCACGGCGAGTTCGGGCTCCGGATCTACCTTACCACTGATGTGCTGCCGATAACCCCCGCGCTTTCAGAGGCGTTCGGCGATGATCCGGTTGAATTGGACAACTACTATCAGAATCTTGTTCGGGGCATCCTCGATGACTTTCCCCAGCTCGCTGGATTGATCCTGCGTATAGGAGAGAGCGACGGTAACGACGTCAGTGATCCGATCCGGACACGGCTGCACCTGCGCGATGCTGACGGGACCAACCGCCTGCTGCGCTCGCTCTTGCCCGAGTTTGAAAAACGAGGGCGAGATCTGATTTTCCGCACCTGGACGGTGGGAGCCTACAGCATCGGCGATCTGATCTGGCACCGTGGCACGCTCGAAAGAACCTTGGAGGGTCTGGACTCGCCAAATCTAATCGTTTCAATGAAGCACGGCGAGAGTGATTTCTTCCGCTATCTTCCGCTCAATCGTTCATTCTTCCGGGTGAAACAACGCAAGCTTCTCGAACTCCAGGCGCGGCGGGAATACGAGGGCGCGGGTGAATACCCGTCGTTCATTGGCTGTGATTGCGAGCGCTTCGCAAGGGAACTTTCACAGGTGGAGAATGTCACCGGTATTTCGGTATGGTGCCAGACCGGTGGTTGGCATCGCTTCCGGCGCCGCGCCTATCTGGAAAGGGATGGTCGCGATATCTGGATATTGCTCAACACCGCTGCCGCCATCACTATCTTCAAAGAGGGTAAATCCGCCGACTCCGCTGTCGATGAATTGTTAGGATCAGGGCGGTCGCCGGCAGCGTTGGAGCTTCTCGCCCACGCGGACACGGTGATCCGCGAGATCCTCTACATCCACGACTTCGCGCAGCAGAAACTGTTTTTCCGCCGGGTGCGCATACCTCCCTTGCTGCATGTTTACTGGGACTCTCTATTCATCAACCATGGCGTGCGCAAGATGATGCGGCACTTCGTCGGTAATTCCGGACAAACCTTGGCGGGTTCGGAGACTGCGGCGGAACTCTTTCCGCGGATGATCGCCGTGGCGCGGGATGCGGGGCTTCCGGTTGAAGACATCGAGCACATGCATGATTTCTTCCGATTGATCCTGCTGGCCCGGAGATATTACTTCCAGCCGTTTGACGGATCTCTGGCAGAAAAAATCCGTTCCGAGAAGGAGGCTTACAAACAACGCTGGCCCAAGGAAATCCGCCAACGCTACCGGATCCGGATTTCCTTCAAGCCGTTTCCCGTGAAACAACGGGTCCTAGCGATTGCGGCGGGTTTGCTGCTCCGACGGAAGCGGGGCTACCGCTGGCTGGACCGGATGCTCATTCTGCCATGGGCCGGGCCCGCGTTCAGGCTGCTGCGCCCGCGTGACCCGGACGGTATGCCAAAGTTCCTTCGTAAGTCCGCGATGGGTGTGGAGACACTCTTCAAATAAGCGCGATCCACGAGAGTAGGCAGGGACCGACCTCCGGGCGGTCCGAGGTGCATGGAGTGCGTATGAATGGAGAATGAGCAGATCGCGGGAGCTCATGCATTCGCCAGATCATTCTCATCTCATTCTCACGGACCGCTGCGGAGAGCGGTCCCTGCCTTGCAGTGCGCGATTCACGAGAGTAGGCAGGGACCGACCTCCGGGCGGTCCGAGGTGCATGGAGTGCGTATGAATGGAGAATGAGTAGATCGCGGGAGCTCATGCATTCGCCAGATCATTCTCATCTCATTCTCACGGACCGCCCTGAGGATCGGTCCCTGCCTTCATTGATATGCAGACAGGCTCTTAGATCATGCAGGCGGCCGCGGCGGAGGAATGCTTCGTATGTTCTTCGGGCGTTGCCGCCCCCGGCATCACACCTTCACGGAGACTCGCTATTACCTCGGCATGACGGACCAGTTCAAAGCGTCCGTCGTGGTGTTCGATGATCGCGGTGAGGCTTTCCACCCAATCCCCTGAGTTCAGATAATGCACATCGCCGACCTGCTTGTCCTCGGGCGTGTGGATGTGGCCGCAGATGATGCCTTCGCATTTCCGGTGGCGGGCGAGTTCCTGAAGCAGGTCCTCGTAGCGGTCTACAAAGCTCACCGCAGACTTGACCTTTGCCTTCACACGTTTGCTGAGCGAGAAATACTCTTTGCCGCGCCATGCCCGGTATTGATTGTAAATCCGGTTCACGCGAAGCAGGAAATCATAACCCACCGCACCGAGCGAGGCGAGCCACCGGTGGTTCGTTGAGACGCTGTCAAACCCGTCACCATGCACAACAAGATAACGCTTGCCCTCCGGAGTCATGTGGATGTGTTCCTTGGTCAGGCGGATTTTTCCGAAGGTCATCGGAAGAAACCGTTCGAGGATTTCGTCATGGTTTCCCCGCAGATAGACCACCTCGGTGTGGTCGCGTTCGGTCATTTTGATGATCTTGCGGATCAGGCGGCTGTGGCGCGCCGTCCAGCGGCTGCCACGTTTGAGCGCCCAGCCGTCGATGATGTCACCATTAAGCACCAGCTTGGCGCATTGGATGTGCTTGAGGAACTCCACCAACTCGTCCGCTTTGCTGTCCGGTGTGCCCAGGTGAACATCTGATAGAAAAACCGTGCGGCACGAAAATTTCGGACGTTTTTCATGTTTAGGTGTCTTCATAGAAGCTTGCGGAGAGATGCCTGCGATTTCCGCCAGCCTGTGCTCGAATTCAGCGACCACCGTGTCCCAACCGAGCGACTCCGCGGTTTCCCGTGCTTCCCGCCGCAAGTCATCGTTCACCGGTAGCGAGAGGGCGTGGAGTGCGTGTTCCATGAACTCGTCGGCATTGCCCATGGCGGCCTTCAACCCGTTCACTCCGTCCCGCACGTGCAGAGAGGCGGCGGCGTAGTCGAAACTCACGGTGGCGAGACCGCTCGCCATGCCTTCTAGCAGAACATTGCCGAATGTCTCGGTCTCGCTTGGGAAAATCAGGACATCTGCGGATGCGTAATGCCTCGCGAGATCCTCACCGGTTTTCACTCCGGTAAAATGAACCCACGGGTGAGCTTCAACCAGTTTCTCGCGCAGCGGGCCATCGCCGACCACTACGCAGGCGATGTCGGGAAATGACTGCCGCATCCTGCCGAAGGTCCGCATGGCCAGATCGAAATTCTTTTCCGCCGCCACGCGGCCGACCATGATGGCCACCGGGGTTCCGGCACGCACACCCCATTCTGAGCGTAGCTTCTCGCACCGCTTTTCCGGCATGAATGATTCCGTATCCACTCCGCGCCCGAGCAAGTGTACGTTTTCAAGTCCTTGGGCAGTGAGTTGTTCCCTCACATCGCGGGATGGAGTCAGCGTGCAATTGGCGCGTTGGTGGAAATTTCTCAGATAAGCCATCGCCATTGGTTGCAAGCCGCCCATTCCGTATTGTTGCATGTATTGGTGGAAGTTGGTGTGAAAACCTGTTGCCACCGGGATGCGCAACGCGTTGGCGGCCTTCAGCGCGGATTTGCCGAGCGGGCTTTCAGTGGCGACATAAATCGCATCCGGACGTCTCCGGATCCAGCGGGCGCGGAGTTCGAACGGTTTGGGCAGGCCCACCCTCACCTCCTTGTAGCCCGGCAGTGGCAGCGACGCGACGCAGGTCTCACCCGAGCAGGCCGTGGTTCCGGTATGTAACACATGCACCCGGTGGCCACGTTGCTTCAGTCCTTGGGTCAAACGCCCTAAAGTCATCGCTACTCCATTGATGTCAGGCGTAAACGTATCGGTAACGATTTCGATTCTCATCGGTATTAATCTCCGAGCGTCACGATCACGCAGGACACATCGTTTGGCGAAACTCCAATTGTGACGGTTTCGTCACAATTGGTGGTAATAGGTCACGGTGCGATTTTTCCATCGCAGGCATCAGGCTACTTCAGGTCCTTGACAGGTATGAATCCCACTTTGCGCACGATTTCCTGACCCTCGGGTTTCTCAATGAATGCCAGGAAGGCGCTGGCCTCGGCTGTGATTTTTTCCGGGACATAGATGAAACAAGGGCGTGAATAGGGGTATATTTCGGCGTTCTTGCCGACCGGTTCGATACCATCGATGGGTATGGCCTTGGTTCCGGCCGTCTTCGAGTATGCGAGACCGACGTAACCGATGCCGTTCTTGTTCTTGGCGACTTCCTGGGTGATCTGCTCGGTGCCCGCGAGTTTCTGCGAATTGGCCGGGTAATCACGACCCTTCATTGCGAGATTCTGCCAGTCCTTGTAGGTGCCTGACGAGGTGTTGCGGGTGTAGATGGAAATCGTGCCCGGAGTGCCCCCTACTTCCGACCAGTCTTTGACCTGACCGGTGAATATCTTGGCCACCTGATCCTTGGTGAGTTTAGATACGGGTGAATTTTTGTTCAAAATCACGCACAGCATGTCATAACAGATCTTGTGTTCCACAAGCACGACGCCCTTGGTGCGGCAGAAGGTATGCTCTTCCTCCTTGGCTGCGCGCGATGACATGCCAAGTTGTGCCGTGCCATTGGCCAGCGCTGGAAACGCGGTGGCCGATCCTTCGGCCGCGATTTCGAATTTAATCGGGGTGCTGCCAGCGGCCTTGAAAGCTTCCGCAAGCTGAGGAACCAGCTTGGCGCCAAGGGTATCGGAGCCCTTGATGCTCAGGCTCTGGGCATGGGTAACACCCGCAACACAGGTTGCAGCGAACAGAATGGAGGTTATAAACTTCATGATGGGGTGCTAGTCGGCAGTTGTTGTATGGGCTCGTTCCTGATACAGGATGGAGTAATTGTTCGCGCTGCCAGAGATGATGCGAAAGTGAACTTGTGTGACAATTTTGTCACAGTCCTGTGGTTGCCGCCGTGTCAGGGTGGAGCGCATGGGTATGCATGTCAGCGGCCTTCACGGAACCAACCGACAGATCATGGATTGCAGCCGCGGATATGGGCTATGGCCACCAACGCGCGGTCCATCCTCTCAGGGGTATGGCGGAAGAGGGGATCATCACCGTGGGGTCAACCGCATCCGTGTCCGATACCGAACGGAAACTCTGGCGACGAATGACGGGTGCCTATGAGTTCTTTTCCAGGGCCAAAGGCCTGCCTGTTTTCGGGCCGCATCTGTTTTCGATCCTCGATTCGATGTTGAAAATCCCGTCGTTCTACCCGATGAGAAATCTCTCGAGCACGACCTTCCAGGTGAATCTTCTCGAATCACTGGTGGACAAAGGACTTTGCAGTGGAATGTTAGAGATCACCTCGACAAAAAACATTCCAATCATCACTTCGTTTTACGCCTCGGCGATCGCCGCCGACCGGAAGGGATGCAACAAGGTCTATTGCATCATTTGCGACGCGGACATCAACCGCGTGTGGGTTGCGAAGAACCCGTGGGAAAGCAGGGTGGAGTATTTCGCTCCTTGCGGAAAGGCGGCCCAACGGCTGAGGGCCTATGGGGTTCCAGACGAACGGATTCACCTGACGGGGTTTCCACTGCCCGTGGAATTGTTGGGTGATGAAACCCTTGATGTGCTCAAAAAAAATCTGGCCAGGCGCTTGTCGCGCCTTGATCCCCGCGGCAGATTCCGCGCCCGTCACGGGAAAAACGTGGCGTTTTTTCTCGGGCAGGATGCAGGTGTCCCAACCGGTGAAGAAATGCTGACGATCACTTACGCGGTTGGCGGTGCCGGAGCCCAGAAGGAAATCGGACGGAGAATCGCAAACAGCCTGCGCGACAAAATACAGGCAGGTGAGATCCGGTTGATCCTCGTGGCCGGCACGCGCGTCGAGGTCAAGGAATACTTTGATGCGGTGAAAGCCGACATCGCCCCTGATGGTGATGGAATCCAAATCATCCATTCCGAATCCCTCCACGAATTTTTTGATCTGTTCAACCATGCGTTGCACGAAACCGACCTTCTGTGGACCAAACCGAGCGAGCTTTCATTTTACTGCGCCTTGGGAATTCCCATCATCATGTCTCCGACGATCGGTTCACAGGAAAAGTTCAACAAGAAATGGATCAGGGAAATCCGGGGCGGGATCAAACAGGAAAATCCCGATTACGCAAACCACTGGCTGAACGATTTGTTGAACCGTGGAACGCTGGCCGAAGCGGCTTGGGATGGTTTTTTGAAAGCCAGAAAACTCGGGACATTCAAAATCCGGCAGGTGCTGGCAAATGGCTTCCTCGAAAAGGCGACAGATCCGGTGATGCGGTGATTCGAGGTTGGAAAGGGAATGTAACCGCGGTTGTCCCAGCTTTCCTCGAATGTCAGTTCGGATGGGATGCTTTCGAGCATCCGGGAAATACATATCTTGAAGATAGTGTTTCATGATGGTGATGATTGCAAGCAAACGCTTGGCAAACGGGTGAATTCTGTGGAACCTTGGCTTGCGATGAAACTGGGTCTATCGGAATTGCGCGGCGCTCTGCCGGAGGG
>Ga0194063_10001352_pt1 | contig 16021 bp, 12 predicted proteins | sample SepL3720m_MetaG_FD_155459 | JGI IMG/M metagenome (GOLD analysis project Ga0194063, IMG submission 155459) | Anoxic zone freshwater microbial communities from boreal shield lake in IISD Experimental Lakes Area, Ontario, Canada - Sep2016-L373-20m | ecosystem: Environmental > Aquatic > Freshwater... | reverse complement strand
ACGATATCCCTACTATTTAAAAGGGCCATTGCGATAATACAATAAGCGAATAAACCCGTTTGCTAACCCCCTATTTACTCAGTCAAGGTTATAATTATGAAAAAAAGTTTTTGGCTTCTCAGCATTACTATTTTATTGAATACTGTAAGCGCCTCGGCACAATCAGGTTTTTCATTTCATTGCGCTAAGGATACAATTATCAATGGTTGTGGTACCGTTTGTATTACTTTGAAGGCTAAAGTGCCTGATATTCGCGCTAATTCCGGCAGTTATGTAGTAAACCCAATGAGTGGCACTGGAGAATGCTTTGCCCCATATGTTAGTCCCTCTACGCCGGGTAACCCTACTAGTTTAACCATTGATGATACCTATTCATCTGCTATCAATATTGGCTTTAGCTTCCCTTTTTATGGAAGCAATTACACTTCACTGTTGGCCAGTACCAATGGATACCTTTGTTTTGATCTAACCAAGGCGGGTATGTTTAGTCACTATAGTACCTCTTCTGGTGATTTGCCAAATACCACTTACGACAAGGCGGTTATCATGGGACCCTACCACGATCTTGACCCAGCTTATAGCACTTCGCCCACGCAAAGAATTAAATATGATGTATTGGGAACTGCCCCACACAGAAAATGGATATTAAGTTTTTACAAAGTGCCTTTATTCTCTTCAAGCTGCCAGAATCTTATTGAAAATACACACCAAATTGTTTTGTACGAAGGACTAGGTATTGTAGAAGTGTTTATCATGGATAAACAAATTTGTACTGGTTGGAATAATGGAGAAGCCCTGGTGGGTATGCAAAATTTCAATCGCAATGCAGCCATTATGGCCCCTGGAAGAAAAGTATCTAGTGGCCAATGGGGCAGTATTGGAATGAATGAAAGCTGGCGTTTTACTCCTGCAACAGGAGCCCCCTTATACAGACAAAGTCAATTATATACACTTGCCGGTACCTTGGTTGCCAATGGCGATACCACCAGATTGGCCAACAATGTTTTTCAATTGTCCTTTCCCAATGTTTGCCTCAACAATAATACTACTTATGTGGTTAAAACCACCTACCAAGATATCAATAACCCCGCAGCCTTTGTGTATAGCAATGATACCATACAGGTTATTAAAAACGGAAGTTTACAACTAGCCGCTGCCGTTACTAATCTTAGTTGCAATGGAAGCAACAACGGATCCATTGCCTTAACGCCAGCAGGCGGTTCTGGCACCTACCAGTATTCTATTAACGGTGGAGTAACTTATCAGGCAAGCAATGTGTTTAATGGCTTGGCCAATGGTACCTATGCAGTGCGCGTTCTAGATGTACCCTCTGCTTGTACCAAAGACAGCTCCATCAGTATCACACAACCCACGGCCATTCTAGCTAGTGTTGGTACCGGCAATGCAAGCTGCTCTAGCACACCCAATGGCAATATTACCGTTACAGCTACTGGCGGAACAGCGCCTTTTTCTTATAGTGTTGACGGAACTAATTTTCAGCTATCTAATCAGTTTACTGTGAATAGCGGCAATTATACAGTTACAGTGAAAGATGCAAATAATTGCTTAAAAACCATTCCAGCTGCTGTAAGTTTTACAGATAACCTGGTTATTCAAGGAAGAACAGACACTACCATTTGTAGTGGAGTGCCAGTACAATTATTCCTTAATGGCAACGCCAATACATTTAGTTGGAGCCCTAGCAGCTCTTTAAATAGTGGCAGTATTCAAAATCCCATTGCAACACCACTGGTTACCACCAGGTATATCGTAACTGCATCACTGGGAACCTGTGTTAGATACGACACTGTCAATATTGTTGTGAATCAAAACCTATTTGTAAATGCTGGTGCCGATGTATTCGTAATTGCAGGAGATGAAGTGCAGCTCAATGCTACCACTACTTCGCCTGGCACTTATTTATGGACGCCTGCAACTGGGTTAAACAATGTTACTATTCTTAACCCCATTGCAAAACCAACCAGCACTACCCTGTATACACTTACCGCCAAAAATGCGGCAGGATGTATCGCATCCGACCAAGTACTTGTTACCTTCATTCCTTATTGCATTAAAGTAAGAAATGCATTTACTCCTAATGGAGATGGCAACAATGATGTTTGGAAAGTGTATCAGCAATTTGATTGCTTGAAAAATATAACTGTAAAGGTCTTTAATAGATATGGTAGCATCGTATATGAATCCAGCAACTATAGAAACAGCTGGGATGGCAGGTACAATAACAAAGCTTTGCCCGATGGCACTTATTATGCCATCATCAATTTTGAATTAATCAACGGCAAAGGATTGAATTTCAAAACAGACCTGACTATTTTAAGATAATAACAAATCAATCTATACAAGCAGCCCTCTACCAATAGGGCTGCTTTTTTTATGAATATAGCATGCTAACTATCATTTGCTCTAAATGGCGCAGTATAAAATCGTAAAGGACAAGTTGAAACGACCGAGTAGATACAGAAAAAAACCTACCTTCGCCATCTGAAAAATCAGCCTTTGGGCCATTTTAATTCATTTCCATAAAAACGGCTGAGGGCTGAAATTTGTTTTAATAATTGAAAGGATGGGCATTTAACCTTTCATTAACCCCTAAGCCAATTAATTTTGCCCGATATAATTTTGATTATGAAGAAATTAGTACTTACCATTTTAGCAGCTGGCTGCATTATTTTGAGTTTTGCTCAAGGAAAAAAAGATTGGTCTAAAATTGACCTAAGTGGCCGCCCTGGCGATCATTTTATGTTGCAAGCAAGTAGCGACCATTGGACAGGCGCACCTGATAGTATCAAAAACAAAGAAACTGGTTTCTCTCGTGGTGCCAATGTTTATGTTATGATCGACAAGCCCTTTAAATCTAACCCTCGTTTTAGTATTGGCTTAGGCGTGGGCATTAGCAGTAGCAGCATGTATTTTAAGAATTTAGATATCGATATCGCAGCTAGTGGTAGTGTAGTTCCATTTAATAAGGTTGACACAACAGATCATTTTAAAAAATACAAATTGGTTTCCAATTTTATTGAGTTGCCTATAGAATTGCGTTTTTCATCGGATCCAGCCAATGATAAGAAAAGCATCAAAGCTGCATTGGGCGTTAAAATAGGCACCTTATTGAATGTACATACAAAAGGAAAAAATCTGCAAAACAAAGATGGCAAAACCATCAATTCCTATACATTAAAAGAAAACAAAAAGAATTTTTTCAATACTACGCGCATCTCTTTAACAGGAAGAGTAGGCATTGGTCATTTTTCAGTTTTCGGTAGCTATGCATTTACCAATATCTTCAAAGATGGTACAGCAGCCGCTATCAAGCCCTTCCAAGTGGGTATCTGCCTAAGCGGATTGTAATAATTTGATATTAGTTCTAATTAAATATATTTTTCTAGAATCCCGCTATATGGCGGGATTTTAGTTTGCTACTGTTTTTCAAAAACTTAACTTTGCCACTCACTCCACAAAATGAGCGACGAAATCAAACACGAATGCGGCCTTGCCTTTATCCGCCTTCGAAAACCTTTTAGTTATTACCAGCAACAATATGGAACAGTATTGTATGGCCTTAACAAGCTGTACTTACTCATGGAAAAGCAACACAATCGTGGCCAGGATGGCGCAGGTATTGCTACCGTAAAATTAAATACTGAGCCGGGCTACCCCTTTATGCATCGCTTGCGTAGCAACGCCAATCAACCCATTGCCGATTTATTTGCACAGATAGGGAAGGAAATTGACGAAGTGCAAAAATTTCAACCCGACATCATGCAGCATCCCGGATTAATGAAGGGACATATGAATTATTTAGGGGAGGTTTTGTTGGGACATTTGCGCTATGGCACGCAGGGAAAAAACGATGTGGAGTTTTGTCACCCATTCATTAAACGCAATACCATTCCTGCTCGCAACCTTGCTTTAGCTGGCAATTTTAATCTTGTTAATACGGAAGAACTATTTGGCTTAATCAATTGCGACCCCGGTGAATTTCAACGGCAAAGCGATCTGGCAGCCATGATGGAAGTATTGCATCACTTTCTTTCTAAAGCAGATGAAGCTTTTCAAGAAAATCTAGATATCGTTAAAGTACTGAAGAAAGCAGTTCCTTTATTCGATGGGGGATTTCATTTTAGCGGACTCGTAGGCAATGGAGATGCCTTTGTAATGAGAGACGCACATGGTATTCGGCCGAGTTACTATTATGTAAATGACGATGTAATTGTTGCTGCTAGCGAAAGAGCGGCTATTCGCACTGCCTTCAATGTAGGTGAAAATGAAGTACAGGAATTAATGCCTGGTAATGCCCTCATCGTAAAAGCAGATGGTCAATTTAGCATAGAAGAAATTATTGCACCCAAAGAAAGAAAGGCCTGCAGTTTTGAACGCATTTATTTCAGTCGTGGTAGCGACGAAAAAATTTATCGCGAAAGAATTGCCTTGGGGTATAACTTAAGTGATACCGTATTGAAAGCTGTTCAATATGATTTAAAGAATACTATTTTTTCGTTTATACCCAATACCGCCGAAACTGCCTTTTATGGCTTGCTGAAAGGTGCAGAAGATTATCTTAATAAAATTAAAGTAGAACGCATCCTTAGTTGGGATAAAAACTTTGATGAAGAGAAGCTAACGGAAATGGTTAATCGTCGTATTCGAATTGAAAAGATAGCCATTAAAGATGTCAAGCTCCGCACTTTTATCACCGAGGATAATAGTCGGAATGAAATGGTACAGCACGTATACGATATCACCTATGGTACAGTGAGAGCAGGACAAGATTCATTGGTGGTAATTGATGATAGTATTGTACGAGGTACCACCTTGAAAGAAAGTATCATTCGCATGCTTTCGCGTTTGTCACCTAAAAAAATTATCGTTGTTTCTTCGGCTCCGCAAATACGCTACCCCGATTGCTATGGAATTGACATGAGCAAGCTGGGTGACTTCATTGCTTTCAAAGCTGCTATTGCTTTATTAAAAGAAAGAGGCCAAGAAGCTTTGCTAGATGATTTATTAACAAAGTGCAAGGAATTACAACGAAACAATCAATTACACAGCGAAAACCTGGTCAGGCATATTTACAAAGCTTTTACACTAGAAGAAATTTCTAATAAAATTGCACAACTAATTACTCCAGCAGAAATCAACTTGCCCGTTGAGGTAATTTATCAAACCATTGAAACCTTACACGAAAGCTGTCCGAATAATAAGGGCGACTGGTATTTTACCGGCAATTATCCAACACCGGGTGGTAACAGGGTTTGTAATAAAGCCTTCATGAATTATATGGAAGGAAAAAATGTAAGAGGCTACTAATAATTGTTACTATTGGCTGCTCTTCTTTTTTAGTTTCCCCTCAATTAGTTTTAATTTTAAAACATGAAGACACTTTATCTTATTCGTCATGCCAAAAGTGATCAAAGTTTTTTTGGAAATGATTTTGAACGCCCGTTAAATGCAAGGGGGCTGAAAGATGCGCCCATCATGGCAAAAAAATTAATCGACAAAATTATTCAGCTGGATGCACTTGTTAGCAGTCCGGCCCTTCGAGCAAAAACCACCGCTGAACTATTTGCTACTGCATTCAAAAAAAAATCGAAAGAAATAATTTTCAAACCCGAGCTATACCATGCTTCTGCGAAAGTATTGAATGAAGTAGTAGCTGCTTTGTCAAATGAATGGAAGCAGGTGGCTATTTTCTGTCACAATCCTGGTATCACTTATTTTGCTGATGAATTGGTAGAAGAAGTTTCAATTGACAATATGCCTACCTGTGGAATCTTTGCTGTACAATTGGATAAAAATAATTGGAGTGATTTTGAAAAATCAACAAAAACCTTTTTATTTTTCGATTGGCCAAAAAATGTATGATGGCACTGTATTAGGCATTGAGAAGCTTCTCAAAATAAACAACTTCTTTTTCCGGATTCACATAGTAAGCCGGAATTTCATAAAACCCATTTTTCAGATAGAGGCCAATAGCGGGTTGCATATGCCGAAGTGTATCGAGGCGAATGCTGGAATAATTACCTTGTCGTGCAATGGCCAATGCTTTATCCAATAAAGCCTGTCCGATACCTTGCTGTTGAAAAGGCAATTGCACCCACATTCTTTTTAGCTCTGCAATTTCAGTAGTTATTTTTCTTACCCCTACACAGGCAATATAATTGGATTGATGCTTGCATAAAACGATGCCTCCAACGGAGGGATGGTACATGGTAGAAAGAGATGCTAATTCTTCGTCAAAATGCTGGAAGCATAAATCAATGCCTAACCAATTGGCATATTCCCTAAATAATTTAGTAGCGGCTTCATACTCATTTTGTGAAGCTGCAATAATATAATCAAGCATTGAATGATGATTTATTGGAAATTAATAAACCTGCAAATATCAATATGGCGGCCACCACTTTATAAAAGGATAATTGTTCTCCCAAAAATAGCATGGCGATGATGGCGGCCATTACTGGTTGAGTATAAATATATGTGCCGGCTGTAGCAGAACCCAATACTTTAATGCCATACGCATTAAACAGGTAAGCCAAAAAAGTGCCGCCAATAACAATCATCGCCAAATTGCCATAGGCCAATACATTTAATTGTTGCCAAGCGATATCAGTAAATTCCTGCCAACCAAATGGGAGCACCATAAAAAAGCCCAAGGTAAAAATCCAACGAATAATGTGAATTGGATGATAGCGCTGCATCAGTGGTTTTACCAACACAAAATAAAATGAATAAGAAATGGCATTGGTGATGATAAAGATATTACCCAATAACACGTCCTGCCCTTTAGCATCTACTCCTTTATTCAAAATTAATAATAGCGCTCCGGTAATACCTAAACCCAGGCCAATAAATTTAGGCAGAGAGGGCGTTTCTTTCAATAACCAAGCTGCAATGAAAGTAATGAATAAAGGGGTGGTTAGCATTAATAAAGATGCATGAATGGGATAAGTCATTGATAGTCCTTTAACAAACAAGAGTTGGTTAATGGCCACCCCGGTAATTGCACATAGCACAAAAGCACCAATGTCCTTCTTTTTAATACCCGCTTCACCGGGTTTAAATAAAAAAAGTATCCAGAACAAAATAACGCTAACGCCAACACGAATAAGGTTCAATCCGAAAGGCTGAATAAATGCATGATTGGTTAAATATTTAACCGCACTTAAATTAATGGCAAAGAAAAGATTGGTAAACAATAATGCCAGATGAGCTTCGGTTCGTTTATTCAAAACAATTTGTTTTTACAAATTTCGTGTTTGTAGTTGGTAAATTTTTAATCAGGGCGTATTTTATAAGGTCCTTTTTTATAGTTCCACCTCTACTCTGTTGTAGTTACAATGATATGGGCTATATAAAACAAAAACCACCCTTTTACAGGTGGTTTGTTATTTACTAACCCACTATTCTAGTATCAAACTAAGCAGTTTGCATTTCTTTTATCTTTTCTCTGATCTTAGCTTCAATTTCGACAGCCATTTCTGGATTATCCGACATCAATTGCTTCACAGAATCTCTACCCTGCCCTAATTTATCACCATTATAACTAAACCAGCTTCCACTTTTTTGAACAATGCCTAATTCGACACCCATATCAATGATTTCGCCGGTTTTGCTGATTCCTTCTCCATAAATAATATCAAATTCAGCCTGACGGAAAGGTGGTGCTACTTTATTTTTTACCACTTTTACTTTTACATGGTTTCCGATTGCTTCATCCCCATCTTTAATTTGAGTCATCCGACGAATATCTAATCTTACAGAAGCATAAAACTTAAGCGCATTACCACCTGTAGTTGTTTCGGGGTTTCCAAACATCACCCCTATTTTTTCTCTTAACTGATTGATGAATATGCAAATAGTATTCGTTTTATGAATGGTGGCAGTTAATTTACGAAGGGCTTGACTCATCAACCTTGCTTGTAGGCCCATTTTGCTATCTCCCATCTCTCCTTCCAATTCTCCTTTTGGCACTAAGGCAGCTACGGAGTCAATCACCACTACATCTAGTGCACCTGAAAGAATCAGCCGATCTGCTATTTCCAGTGCTTGCTCTCCATAATCGGGTTGTGAAATCAATAAATTATCAATATCCACACCCAATCTTTGCGCATAAGCACTATCAAAAGCATGCTCTGCATCTATAAAAGCACACATGCCACCTCTTTTTTGTGCTTCAGCAATTACATGAATAGCAACGGTTGTTTTACCGCTTGATTCCGGACCATAAATTTCCACTACCCTACCTCTGGGAAGACCTCCGATTCCTAATGCCACATCTAGGCCGATTGAACCAGTAGAAATGACCTCAATTTCCATATTGGTCTTTTCATTCATCATCATTACCGAACCCTTACCAAAGTCCTTATCAATCTTATCCATGGTAAGTTTTAGCGCCTTGAATTTTTCTGTTTTTTCTGTTTTGTCTGTTTTGTCTGATGCGTTGCTCATTGTTGTAAGTTTTAATTTTTGTATCTGTTTAAGCGTATAAATGTAGAAACGGATACGAAGATAGGAGTTTTATTTTATCAACACTAACATTTTTAGTATTTTTTTTGATAATAATTTTAGTTTTCTGAAAACCCTTACTGCTAATGGATTTTGCAAAAAAACCCCCAAAGAAGAATCCTTGGGGGGGCGTTCAAGCATGAGAAAAAATCAGAAGCGGTTCTTTACAAATTAGCAAAGGCTGTGTTTACAACAGGCTTTGCTAATTAGCTTAGAAATTTCAAAAATAGGAAGATTTAGAATACAAAGAGAAGATTGTTTTTTCAATCAAACAATACCACTAACGTGTAATTTTAAGGCAGTATTTGGCTATTTTTATCATCTTATGTGATATATATATAATGTTTATCTAGATTGCATTAAACTTATTATGTATATCATGGTGCTTATAGGGTTTTCTGAAAGGAAAGGGCATTGCCCAATTTTTGCGCCTCAAAGCCCATTACCTCTAAAAATTTGCGATGACTAGGGTGCTGCAGGTCTTTGTATTCAATACGCTGGATACCTTTTGAAAGCAGCAATTGTTTTTCCTTTTCAAAAATATACCGTCCCACTTTAAAATCGCGGTAGCGAGGAAGCGTATAATTAAGTGCCACTGTAGCCGTGCCCGCCTCATCTATATGCGCAGAAAACATATTGGCAATTACCAGGTCTCTTAAGACTACAAAATTCAGGTTATTGGTTAAGTCTTCTTCCTTAAAATCAGGAAAATAAGCCTGTATATCTTTCCGATAATAGGCAATGAATTTATTCGCTAGCATTTCATTGCCTGTAAAAACAATCAAATCAAAATTTTCTTTGCGCTTATAAATTTTATATAGGTAATAGATATTGATAACCAATAGTATGGCATTGGTCAATAATACAGGTATTGCATCGAGCAAAACACCATATACAATAAATGCAATAGTGCCTGCAGCATTGTACCAACGAAATTTAATCTCATTATTTACAACCAGCGAAATAATAAGCATCAAAGAGGCTAGATAGCCAAAATAGGTAGCGATGGCGTATAAGGAAAACAGTATAATCATTGTGCTGCTTCGTCGTGGAGATAATCCTTTCTTTTTAATTCGAAATTACGGCCTAGGTACAATCTTCTTACCTGTTCGTTGCCAGCCAACTCTTCAGCTGTACCATGTTCAAATATTTTTCCATCTATCAAAAGATAAGCTCGGTCGCAGATGGAAAGCGTTTCATTTACATTATGATCCGTTATGAGAATGCCAATGTTTTTGAATTTAAGTTTAGCAACAATGGCTTGAATGTCTTCCACCGCAATAGGATCTACACCTGCAAAGGGTTCATCCAATAAAATAAACTTTGGATCGGTAGCCAATGCACGGGCAATTTCGGTTCTTCTTCTTTCTCCACCACTTAAGGTATCGCCGTTGTTTTTTCGTACATGCTGCAAGCGAAATTCGTCCAATAAACTTTCTAATTTGTTGCGCTGCTCCTGCTTGGTAAGCTTGGTCATTTCCAAAACGGCTACAATATTATCTTCTACACTGAGCCTACGAAAAATACTCGCCTCCTGTGGCAAATAGCCAATACCCATCTGTGCCCTTTTATACATGGGCAATTTGGTAATATTGATATCATTTAAAAATACCTCCCCCCGATCGGGCTTAATAAGTCCCACTACCTGGTAAAAGGAAGTCGTTTTTCCGGCACCATTAGGACCCAATAATCCAACAATTTCTCCTTGCTTTACATTGAAGGATACATCGTTGACTACCGTGCGGCTGCCATATATTTTTACAAGGTTCTTTGTCTGGATGATTAAGCTCAAAATATTTACTTTGAAGCAAAAGTAAAACAAAGCATTTAATGCTTCATGACCTTATTTTATTTAACAGCTATTTGTGCTTTATGCCTACTTACCTAAGTTTGCACATAATTTAGCAGGTACCGATCGCCCTAAACCAGCTTTCAGCTATTGAAACCAGATAGATAGAAATCATCGGACAAGCTATTTAATCATTTAATATGAAAGTAATCGACCATATCAAACAGGCCAAGGACACCCTTGTTTCCTTTGAAATTCTTCCTCCATTGAAAGGAAAGGGTATTCAATCTTTGTATAAACACCTTGATCCATTAATGGAATTCAAGCCCGCCTTTATCAATGTTACTTACCATCGCAGCGAACACGTGTTTAAAAAGAATGCGGATGGTAGTTTTCAGAAAGTAGTGGTACGCAAAAGACCCGGTACAGAAAGTATCTGTGCTGCCATCATGAATAAATACAGCGTAGATACGGTTCCGCATTTGATTTGTGGTGGATTCAATGTAAATGAAACAGAAGATGCTTTGATTAACCTCCATTACCTGGGTATTGACAATGTACTGGTATTGCGCGGCGATGCAGCTAAAAATGAAACGGCCTTTGAAGCAGAAATAGGCGGTCATAAATTCGCTGCTGATTTGCTCAAACAAGTGGTGGACCTGAATAGCGGTGTGTATTTGGAAGAAGATTTAAAAGATACCAGCAATATGAAGTTCTGCATAGGTGTTGCCGGATATCCAGAAAAACATTTTGAAGCCCCTAATATGGATTCAGACCTACAATACCTCAAAAAGAAAGTAGACATGGGGGCTGACTATATTGTTACACAAATGTTTTTTGACAACGAAAAATATTATTCCTTCGTGAAAGCCTGTCGGGCAATTGGCATCAATGTGCCCATTATTCCAGGCTTAAAACCTATTTATAATAAGAAGCAACTGACCATGTTGCCAAAAGTTTTTCATATTGATTTGCCAGCGCCCCTGAGCAATGAAATATTTAAATGCAAAACAGATGAGGAAGTAGAGAAAGTTGGCCGCGATTGGTTACTTTATCAATCACAGGAATTGAAAAAATTTGGTGTGCCTGTTTTACATTATTACACCTTGGGTAAACCGCATATGGTTGCCGATGTAGTGAAAGCATTATTATAATCGCATACCACTGAATTGGTAAAAATAAAAACGCCCTTCCAAAAGAAGGGCGTTTAATCTTTTCCGTTATTAATTATTTCAGCAATTGCTGAAATACCTTTTCATCCATCTTTACTGGATATTTCTTTTTCAACTCTGTAACCCATTTCTCTTCTACCACTACTTGATAATCATTAATCACTAAACCTTTTGCTTCTTCAAATGTTCGAGGTTGATTATCGGGATACAGTTTTAATATCTTGATGAAGGAAGCAGACCCATCGGTATTATTAACAGCCGGGCTGGTAATGGTACCCAAACCAGTGGCTGTTCCTTCGGGCAAACTAATTTGATTGAGTTCGTATCTACCGGAATCTGACTGCACATTCATATTGCTTTCCTCTGCTAGCTTTTTCCAATCTTTTCCTTGCTTCAGCGCCTCCGTAGCTTCTCCAGCAGACTTTATATCCTTGCAATTAAATAATAAAATATCGGCACTGGCAGACCAACGATAATTGGTTTTATTTTGATCATACGTTTTTTGCAATCCAGCTGCATCATTGGAAGCCTTGCTCCATACATTTCGTTCCATGATTTCAAATAACATATTGCCTTCTTTGAATTCTTGCATCTGGTATTTAAAATCTGCATTGTATTCTTCTAGGTGTTCTTTATAATATTCCAAAGAAGTAATGTTGATGTATTTCTGAAACAACATTTCATTGGTTTCACCCTGGTACAATTCGCCACTGGCCTTGTACTCTTTTACAAAATTCAGCCAATCGCTACCCCTTACAGAAGATTTAGCAAAGGAATAAACCACTTTAGTACTGATGGGGAATATTTTTGTGCGCTCGGGTGTAGGATTAGCACTGATACTATCCGCATATTTAAACAAATCGGCATTGCTCACCCCTGCATTTCGCTTAAAGCCAATTTGCTTAATAATTTGTTTATTGAATTTGTCCTTCGCTGCATTCACTCTTGAATCCTGATTGATTTTTTGCTTGATGTCAAAAATATAAGCAACGTCTGATTTATCTGTTGGCGTTGGCGTATTTCCAATTCTTTTAAGAATATGAAAACCAAACTTGCTAAAGAATGGTTTACTAATTTCCCCGTCCTTCGTCAACTTAATCACTTCTTTTTCAAAAGGAAGTTCAAATTTACCGGTACCAAATTCGGGCATCTCTCCACCAGTTAAATAAGTTAGTTTATCATCACTTACCAATTTTGCAATTTCACTAAAGTTAGCGCCGCTCATGAGTTTAGCATATACCGAATCCGCTTTGCGTCGAACCGTACCAAAATAATCACCATTGTCATCGGGCGGAAAGGCCAATAAAATTTGAGCAATTTTAAATTTGCCCATACTCTTTCTTTCATCAATCACCCTAAATACATGCAATCCGTTTTTAGAACGATAAGGCTTGCTGCTTTGGCCGAGTTTTAGATTATAAATAATATTTTCATATTCATAAGGCACGGTAAAAGCAGTAATATATCCTAAATCAGATGCTTTTACTTTCATGTATTTTGCTGCAATCTCATCCACCAATTCATCATAGTCGCTTGCACCTTTTGACAATTCTTCATACAGTTCGTTCATGGCTTTGTACACCCTTTGTGTATCTTCCTTCGCCATTTTTCCATCAATTTCTTTATAGAAATGCAATACATGCAAATCTTTCTGACTGCGCGCAAAAGCTTCGTCCACAAGCGCTGTCATTCCTACTTCATCATTCATATAACTATCCTCTACCTGTCCGCGGAAGCTTTGAATATCATATTTCAATTGAGGCAAAGTATCCAGGTGGATTTCCTGTGCTGCCTTTACTTTTAACTTGAACTTAGTGTACAAATCAAGGTATTCTCGCAGGGCTTTTTCTTTGTCTGCAACAGGCATTTTGTTCTTATTATAGGCTTTTAAAAATTCTTCCTTACTCACCGATTGGCTGCCGAATGTAAATAAGGTTTGTGCATGAATGGCTGGCATGGCCAGCACAAACAAAACTGCTATGTATATTTTTTTCATAATACTGATTTATTGAGCCTTCCATTTTATTTCCAAAAGGTCGTTCATCTGTTTCCAGTCGAGCCCCTTGGCGATGATTCTTTTGTCTTTATCGAGTAAATACAATTTGGGCGTGATGGTTACGTCGTACAATTGTCTGAAACTTGCTTTTTGAGCAGCTACTTCAGCTGCTTCCATTTCTTTTGTTTGATACACATGTATCCAATCATTCAATTGATGCTCCTTTACATAATTTACCCACTCGGGTTTAACATTTTCTGTTAACACTGCATAAATAGTCAGGTTATGCTGTTTCCAAGAGGCCTGATAGATAGAATCAATTTTAGGTATTTCCTGTTTGCAATGTCCACAGGTAGGATCCCAAAATACCAATACCGTATAATTGGCATTCACTTCATAAAGCGGGGTTGACTTACCCGTACTATCAATCATTTCGAGATTAGCAGCTTGTTCGCCTAGTAAATTTGACATCAACATATAGGCCCTGCGACTGATCGTTTCTGCTTGTATTTCATTGAGCCAGTTAGTGAGCCCCTTGCTATGGTATTTTTCAAAGAGATGCACAAATACAGCATCCTGCCCCATGTACTTTGGACTAATGTATTCATCCGTTAACCAGTTAAGCAATAGCTTGTACATTTCAGGACAGGTTCTTGCCAATAATAAACGATAATCAATGTCCTTTATTAAAGTGTCTGGAGATTGAATCAATATTTCTCTGTAATAACGTTCCAATCGAGGCATGAAAAATGGCGTGCGAATAATTCTTTCATCCATAAAACTTATTCCATCCCAATAATGTTGCTTATAATAATTGTAATTAACGAGGGTATCCTCTTTTGTTTTAGCCACAGGAACGGGCAATACCGGCTCCTTCATAGCTTCCAACAACATTGCCAACATGGTATTGGGTTGTTGCTTAATGATATTATTACGACGAAGATTTAGTTCGTTTTGGTATTGGTTGTATTTCTTTTCATGCAGTAAGGAGTCTGCCAAGTTTTTGGAAGCTTTATAAGCAGCCCTTTCCGATTCAATCAATTTGCCTTTGGCCGTTGTGAACTTTACATATTGTGTAAAAAGGGCATTGTCTTTTGAACCAAGTACAACAAACTTATTTAGAAGATCTGTTGTATCAGCCTGAATGGTTAGTACTTGTTGTTTGTTCACCAAAAAATCGGAACGATGCGTTTTGCCCGGAAAAAAAATGCTATAAACACCACCCGGCAACCTTCTTTTACCCGTAAAAATGGCCTTCCCATTTTTAAATACAGCGGAGTCTTCCACGCTAAAATTATTGCCGTTGGCAAAGGTTAAATACGTGATTCCCGATTTAAACTGGGGGGCCAATAACGTAATGCGGAAACTTTGTGCATTTGCTTCTTGCCATAGCAAGAACGAAATACTGTAAAAAATTAGTTTTTTCATTGTATAAAAGAGTGCAAATGTATCTAAAAACACTGATTATTTAGTCTTGGGCCCAAATCTGGGCTTCATCATTACAATTCATTTAACAATCCTGATATTGACCATTAAAGAGGTATTTTTGCTGCCGTGAAAAAGAAAAAAGAAAAAATTATACTAACGGATATTACCGTAACGGACTATGCCGCAGAAGGAAAGGCCCTGGCCAGGGTAGAAGGTAAAGTGATTTTTATCAGCGGGGCCGTGCCAGGCGATGTAGTAGACGTCTTCATCACCAAAAGCAAAAAGGACTGGGCCGAAGGCAGGGTAGAGAAAATAAAGCAATATGCCCCCGATAGAACCCAACCCTTCTGCCAACATTTTGGAGTATGTGGTGGCTGCAAATGGCAAATGCTACCTTATCACCTGCAATTACAATACAAAGAACAAGAAGCCCTTCAAAATCTGAAACGAATTGGAAAATTGGATTTACCAGCATCCTTGCCCATTTTGGGCGCGGCTAGTACCGAGCAATACCGAAATAAACTAGAATTCACTTTTAGCAATAAACGCTATTTATTGCCTGAAGAAGCTGCTAATCCGGTTACCGAACAATCGGGGGCCTTAGGCTATCATGCACCCCGCTTATTTGACAAGGTGATTGGCATTGAGGAGTGTTTTTTAATGGACCCCATCAATAACTTGATTAGAAATACGGTGCGTGCCTTTGCCCTCAAAAACGAATATAGTTTCTACGATTTCAGGCTACATACTGGATGGCTGCGCAATATCGTCATCCGCTACAGCAGTAAAGGCGAATTGATGGTGAATATGATTTTAAATTATGAAGAGGAAGCAGAAAGAATAAAACTACTGGATCATTTATTAGAAAAAGTGCCGGCCATTACCAGTTTAGTATATACGATTAACCCAAAATGGAACGATAGTATTTATGATTTGACGCCTCAGCTCTATTTTGGCAAAGGATATATCATGGAGCAGTTAGAAGATTTTCAATTTAAGATTTCGCCAAAATCATTTTTCCAAACCAATACCAAACAAGCTGAGCAATTGTACCGGGTAGCCAGGGATTTTGCCGAACTCAGTGGAAATGAAATTGTATACGATCTTTAT
>Ga0194063_10001351_pt1 | contig 16045 bp, 16 predicted proteins | sample SepL3720m_MetaG_FD_155459 | JGI IMG/M metagenome (GOLD analysis project Ga0194063, IMG submission 155459) | Anoxic zone freshwater microbial communities from boreal shield lake in IISD Experimental Lakes Area, Ontario, Canada - Sep2016-L373-20m | ecosystem: Environmental > Aquatic > Freshwater... | reverse complement strand
TCCCTGACCAGGCCTGCCATGGAGCCCCTGATCGCCGCCCTGCTCCGTCCCGAGGCCTACGACCACCCGGTGGCAGAGATCGAGCTCCTGGAAACCCACATCTCCTGGGTGCTGCTCACCGGTGCCTACGCCTACAAGATCAAGAAACCGGTCAATCTGGGCTTCGTCGACTTCAGCACCCCCCAACGGCGCCTGCAGTTCTGCCAGGAGGAACTGCGTCTCAATCGCCGTCTGGCGCCGGAGCTCTATCTGGGCCTCTGCCCGATCCATGGACCGGCGGCGGCGGCCAGCTTTCGCGGCGACGGGCCGATCATCGAGATGGCCGTTCAGATGTGCCAGTTTCGCCAGCAGGATCTGCTGCCTGCGGTGCTGGAGCGGCAGGATCTGACGGCCAGTGCCCTTGAGGCGCTGCCGTGGCGAGCGGCCAGGAGCCATTCGGTTCGGCCCAGCAGGTTCGCGAGCCGGCGATCGCCAACCTGGATGTGCTGGAACGGGTTCTCGCTGCCGATCCCCGCCTGGAGGGCCTGCGCCGCTGGAGCGAAGCACAAGCCCAGCAGCTGGCTCCCTGGTTTGAGTCCCGCCGGCAGAGCGGCTGGATTCGCGAAGGCCACGGCGATCTGCATCTGGGCAACATGGCCCTGTGGCAGCAGCGCATCCTCGTCTTCGACTGCCTTGAGTTCAGCCCGCCTCTGCGCTGGATCGACCCCAGCAGCGATCTGGCCTTTCTGGTCATGGATCTGCGCCAGCGCCAGCGGGACAACCTGGCAGCCCTGGTGCTGAACCATTGGCTGGAGCTCAACGGCGATTACGCCGGCCTGCGGAGCTGGCGCTGGTACCTCGTCTACCGGGCGCTGGTGCGAGCCAAGGTGGCCGCCCTCAGGCTCCAGCAGGCTGATCTGACGGCAGCCATGGTCTCCGGCCAGCAGCGGCTGATCCAGTCCTATCTGGCCCTGGCTGAAGCCATCACCACCGAGTCCACTCCCGTGCTGGTGATCACCCATGGGGTTTCGGGCAGTGGCAAGAGCGTTCTGGCCCGCCGCCTGGCCCGCCGTCTCGGCTGGATCCAGCTGCGCTCCGATGTGGAGCGCAAGCGCCGGTTCGGACTCTGGGGGCTGCCGGTCCGGGAGGTCCGCAGCGGCGATCCCTATGCCGCCGAGGTCACGGAGCAGCTGTTCTGCCACCATCTGCCGCAGTGTGCCGAGGCGGTCCTGGGGGCCGGCCTGTCGCTGATCGTCGATGCCACCTTTCTGGATCGCCGCCATCGCCGGCACTTCGCCGATCTGGCGGCCCGCTGCGGGGCCCGCTTTGTGATTCTGGACTGCCGCTGTCCACCTGAGCTGGCCCGCCGGCGTCTCAGCGCACGTCAATCCGTGGGACTGGATCCCTCCGATGCCGATCTGGCGGTTCTGGAGCGACAGCTCCAGCGGCGCGATCCCCTGGAACGCCGCGAGCTGGCCTCAACCCTGGTGGCTGAGGCCAGCGATGCGGATGGCTCCGCTGACACGGATCGCCCCGACCTGTCGGTTGCAGCCGGCCCGGACGATCAAGCCCTGCTGGAGAGGTTGGTCGCGGCGTTGCTGGCCGGGGCCAGCCCCTGACTGACAACTCAGAACCAGTCGGGAATGGCCGCGTCCTTGGTGTTGACGTTGGCCTCAGGGGTGGTGCGCTGGAACTCCAGCGTGATGTTGCGGCGCTGCTCTCCGTCGGCGGCGAGGGCCTCGATCGGATAGAGCTGCTGACCGTCGCGGAAGGGGACCTGGATGCGGAAGGTGCCGTCAGCGGAGAGCGGCACCTCTTCACCGCCGATCGAGAGGCGAGCGGCTGGATCGGTGGCGCCGTAGACGATCAGCTCGGCGTCGGCGACCAGCCAGAAGGAGCGCTGGCGGGCCATCAGACCGGCGCCGGATTCGCTGCGACCGGAGGCCCAGAGGCCGGCCCCGGACGCAGAGAGCGAGGTGGCGGAACCGGCGTGATCGTCGTGATCGAACTCATGGAAGGCCTCGGAACCGCGGCCGAGCCGCCGCCAGCCGGCCGTGGCGCTCTGGTAAAGGCGCTCATGCAGACCGGTATCGGTGTGGTCGGGGAGGATTTCGTTGCAGGGGACGCTGCTGCTGCTGCCGCTGCCGACGCCGCTGCTGGTGTCGAGAGAGAAGGGGACGAACTGATCGAGGATCTGCTCGGAGGGGTGCAGGGCGGGAACGCGGGCGACGGAGGAGAAGGCCAGGGAGATCCAGCCACCAGCGGCGGCGCCGCCCTTGCGATAGCCGAGCTCGACGCGATAGTCGCGATCGGAGAGGGGGACCGGCAGATACCACTCGGTGGCGTGGGAATCGACCACGACCTCCTGGAGGGTGTGGGGATGGGAGGAGCCGCCGCTCAGGCCGGTGACATCGGCAACGCGCAGGCAGAGCTGGGAGGCGCCGGCGGCCAGGGCCTGCTCACGATCAGCCTCGGAGATGTCCCAGAAGACGTAGGCCCACTGGGGATCGCGAGGCAGGAAGACAACGCGGGTTTCGGCGGCGGGGCGGCTGGCGGGAGGCAATTCAGCCTCGATCACCGCCAGGCTGGGTCCACTGTCTTCGTGGTGGGAGCTGATGGCCTCGACCAGCTCCTCCTTGGATTTGCGGCTGTAGAGCGTGACGCCGATGTCGCTCGCCATCTGTCTCAGTTGACGCAGGGTCTGCGTTGCAAGGGACGAAAGCGGCTTCTGACTCACAGCAAAAGATTTCGTTTGGGATCAGTGTGGCTGACTTTCCCTCCCGACGAGCGCTCCCGGCGGTAGGCGGTCAGGATCCACTGACGCCAATGCCTTGCAAGGCAATGGGGGGCGAACGTCCTGCAACGTCCGCCCCCCAAGGGAGATCAAGGAATCGGCCGTGCCCTCCGGCGCCGTCAGGCGCCGCGGATTCACATCGAGCTGTGAATCTGGGACGTCAGCGGCCGATGCTGCGATAAGGCACCTTGGCCAGGTAATCAATGCTGGCGTTGCCTTGGGCGCCACCGACGCCGCGCAGGGCGGGAAGGCTGCGCACCCAGGGGAGGTAGTCGGCGGGGAAGCCGCCGCGGCGCTGCTGGGCCCGCTCCGGGAACGCCTTGATGGTGCCGGTGTAGATGATCTGGGGGAAGCCCAGGATGCCCCGGTGGTAGGCGTCGTAGCGGGGGGAGGTGAGGTTGAAGGGCGTTTCACCCACCTGGCGGGAGCCGACCACCCGATTGCGGTGGTAGGGCACCATGTCGTAGCCGAAGGCATCCAGATATTCCTGGGAATTCAGGATGTCATCCACCATGCCGCGCACGCCGCGGGTCATCAGCACCGCCGACCAGGCGATCTCCTCGGATTTGCCGTGGGTGGTGCGGCCCAGCAGTTTCTCCACCAGATGGCGAGCCACCTTGTAGTTGTTGTTGAGGTTGTAGAAGCTGCGGGTGAAGGTGTCCGACAGGCACAGCGAGCGGATGAAGTCCCGAACCGTGATCTGGCCGTCGCGCAGCTGGCTCTCCAGGGTGCGATCGCGGTCGACCTTGAAGGCGTGGAAGAAGATCTGGCGATAGGCCGACTCGATCACGAAGTTCTGGTCTTCGCGGTTGAAGGCTTTGTCCAGTGAGGCGGCCTTGGGGTCCTCGTCGGAGCCGACCCGGAGGGCTTTCACCCGCGAGTTCTGGGTCGTAGGGGCGTACTTGAGGAGTGGAAGAGCCACGCGTGGTCCGGTCATCCGACGATGGCGATCGTAGAAGTGCACCCGCAGCAGGCTTCCCCCAGCCTGGTCAGGGCTTACAGACCGTAATGTTGGCGACCCGCTGGGGCGACCGCCTCTGGCTCTCACCAGCCCAGTGGTGACAGGGGGGCTGCCGGCGGGCTGGCGGTCACAGCGGAGCTGCTGGACTCGGACCCGGATGCTCCCTCCAGCCGGGTCTCGACGCAGAAGGAGGCGGTGTTGGAGAGACCTTCCACCGTGCTGGTGCGCAGACGCACGTCGGGTCCGGCGAAGCTGAAGCGCTCGAGGCTGCTCATCGTCTCGTAATCGGTGGTCAGCACCAGGGCGTTGCGCTCGTCCATGGCGAAGTGGCCCGCCACCGGGGCGGTCTCGGCATAGCCGCGATCCCGCAGCAGCAGCCCCTGACGGCCCCGCTCGTCGGTGGGGATCAGGCCGAAGATGCTCTCCCCCTCATGGGCCTCTCCGGCCTTGTCCCAGGCCATCGAGCCGCTCCAGCGCACGCGGCAGCCGCCGACCAGGGCCGCCGGATCCTGGCTGTGCAACTGGGCGATGGCGATCAGCACCGGATCGCTGGCCTGCAGTTCCACCACCTCAATGAACGATCCGCCGGCCTCGGCGCGGCGGTGCAGCAGGTGATGGCTGCTGCGCTGCGAGCGCCAGTGGCCGCAGCTGAGCTGAAAGAAACTGAGGGCGTCGTCGATCGAACCGCTCACGGGGTGTGGTCGCCCAGGGGCGCACGAACTGGTTCGATCTTGGCAACCCGGGCGTCCGCCTCGTGCCGGGACCAGGCAATCAGATCGGCCAGGCTGAGCTCCAGAGCCCGTTCCGGTGCCTGGGCCATCCCCTCGAGCTGTCGGGCCGCCGCTCCCAGCTGGGTGGCGAAGGCTGCGGCGAAGGCGGCATCGGCGCCGATCTGGGGCTGGGCCAGGATCCAGGCCTCGATGGCGTCGTGGCTGGGGGCCGGGCCTTGGCGCCGGCCGGCGATCTGCTGCAGGGTGCGCAGGCCGTGGGCCAGCAGGCGCAGCTGGTGCCGTTCGAGAGCAGGCAGCAGGCTGCTCTCCAGTTCGGCCAGTTCTGCGGCGCTCAGCACCGGCTCAGCGATCGGCCTGGGGCTGGACCGGGCCGCCTGGCGCCGAGCTCCAGGGCCTGAGCCGGAAGCCGCAGGAGTGGCCTTCTTCAAGGCGCCAGTGCACCCTCTCGACCTGGCAGTCGGGGAAGGTCTGGCCGATCAGCTCGAGCTCCTGGTCGCAGACCATCGGGAACTCCTCGGCAATGCGCATCACTGAACAGTGGAACTCGCTGATCACCCAGGCCTCGGAGCCAGGATCACCGGGGTCGCGGTCGAGTTCGGCCAGGTAGCCCTCGGCCTGGCGGATCTCCACCAGCCGCTCCAGCCGCTGGGCCAGGGGGCCTTCGCCGATCCGGCCGCGGTAATCGCAGGCCTTGGCAAGGGCCTGCTGGTTCATCAGGCCCTGAATGGTTTCGGGCGGCAGGCTGCGGGCCAGGGATTGCAACAGGCCGAGGGCGAAATGTTCACTGCCATCGGGGAAGTGGCTGTGGCCACCGGAGGTGAGCCGCCAGCGATTGCTCGGTCGGCCCGGCCCCTCGGAGCTCGAGCTGGACTCGACCAGGAGATCTTCTTCCAGGCTGCGCAGGTGGCGGCGCATCACCTGAACGGAGACGCCCAGTTCGAGGGCCAGGTCTGCTGCCGTGGCCTCTCCGCGCCGCAACAACAACTTGAGCGCCGCTTCGCGGGTGGGTGCGGGGGTCTCCGTCGAAGAACCTCGGGCTGGGAGCGGGGCGCTCATGGTGGTTTGGTGATGCCCACACCATGCCACGCGCTCCCGGCTAGTGACGAGCGCCGCCGGCCGGGGCAGGCGGGCCCGCGACCTGGACGGGCCGCAGGCACAATGGCCGCTTGCACCCATGGGCGGCTTCGGTGCCCTAGGCTCGATCGAAACGAAACAGCATCGTTTCGTAAATGGTCTTCGGTGCGAGCAACCTGCCGCTGCTGCCTTCATGTCTGACGCCGCCAATCTTTCCACTGCCGCAGCACTGTCTGAAGCAGCGTCCTCCGACGCAACGCTCTCTGAACCTGCACGTCCTGACACAGTGATCCCGGACGCGACTCCCAAGCCCGCTGACAACCTGGAGGTGATTCGGAAGTTCGCCGAAACCTACGCCAAGCGCACCGGCACCTATTTCTGCAGTGACCCGGGCGTGACCGCTGTGGTGCTGGAGGGATTGGCCCGCCATAAAGATGAGCTCGGCGGAGCTCTCTGCCCCTGCCGCCACTACGAGGACAAGCAGGCCGAGGTGGCCCAGGCCTTCTGGAACTGCCCCTGCGTGCCGATGCGGGAGCGTAAGGAATGCCATTGCATGCTTTTTCTCACCGAGGACAATCCCTTCCGCGGTGAGAGCCAGGAGATTTCCCTGGCAGAGGTTCAATCCCTTTGTGCCGGCTGATGCCGTTGCCCCGATGACGTCTGCTGCCACCGTTGGTGATTTGGTGAGTCAACCGTATAAGTACGGTTTTGTCACCGATATTGAAACTGAAAAGATCGCCAAGGGCTTGAGTGAGGATGTTGTTCGGCTTATTTCGGCCAAGAAAGAGGAGCCCGCTTTTCTGCTCGATTTTCGGTTGCGGGCCTATCGCCAGTGGCTGCAGATGGAGGAGCCCGACTGGGCGGCCGTCGGCCATCCGCCGATTGATTATCAGAACATCATCTATTACGCAGCCCCCAAGCAGCAGGCCAAAAAAGCCAGCCTCGACGAAGTCGATCCCAAGCTTCTCGAAACCTTTGAGAAACTCGGCATTCCGCTCAGTGAGCAGAAGCGGTTGACCAATGTGGCCGTCGATGCTGTTTTTGACAGCGTTTCGATTGCCACCACCTACAAGGAGAAACTGGCGGAGCATGGAGTAATTTTTTGCTCGATCAGCGAGGCTGTCAAGGAACACGCCGAATTGATTGAGTGCTATCTCGGTAGCGTGGTGCCGAGCAATGATAATTATTTTGCGGCTCTCAACTCAGCTGTGTTCAGCGATGGCTCTTTCGTTTTTATACCGAAGGGCGTGGCTTGTCCGATGGATCTCTCCACCTATTTCCGCATTAACTCCGGCGATACAGGACAGTTTGAGCGCACCTTGATTGTGGCTGAAGAGCGGGCATCTGTGAGCTATCTCGAGGGCTGCACCGCGCCGATGTTCGATACCAATCAGCTCCACGCCGCCGTGGTGGAACTGGTGACGCTCGAGGATGCCTCCATCAAGTACTCCACGGTACAGAATTGGTATGCCGGCGACGAGAAAGGTGTTGGCGGCATTTATAACTTCGTCACCAAGCGTGGCCAGTGCCGTGGTGATCGCAGTCACATCAGTTGGACCCAGGTTGAAACTGGCTCTGCCATCACCTGGAAGTATCCGAGTTGTGTGTTGCAGGGAGCTGATTCCATCGGTGAGTTTTATTCCGTTGCCCTCACCAATAACCGCCAGCAGGCTGATACCGGCAGCAAGATGATTCATGTCGGCCCCCGCACCCGCTCGACCATCGTCAGCAAGGGAATCAGTGCTGGTCATTCCTCCAACAGTTATCGCGGCCTGGTCCAGATGGGGCCCAAGGCCGTGGGTGCACGTAATTACAGTCAATGTGATTCGATGTTGATCGGTGATCAGGCGGCTGCCAACACCTATCCCTACATCCGCAGTCAGCAGCCTGATGCCAGCATTGAACATGAGGCCAGCACCTGCCGCATCTCCGCCGATCAGCTCTTCTATCTTCAGAGCCGGGGTATCGGTTTTGAAGAGGCTGTTTCGATGATGGTCAGCGGTTTTTGCCGCGATGTCTTCAACCAGTTGCCGATGGAGTTCGCCGCCGAAGCCGACAAGCTCCTGGCCCTCAAGCTGGAGGGTTCGGTGGGCTGAATCGTTCTTGAACGTGGGGTTGCGGCCGCATTGAATCGGCCCCGACAGCCCACTGCCCATTCGTTCCACCGTTGTTTCCCTCCTTCTGCTTGCCGTGATCCGTTCTGACGCTCCCGTACTGCTCGAGATCCGTGATCTGCGCGCCAGCGTCGAGGACCAGCCGATCCTCAAGGGCGTCAGCCTGACGATTCGCGCCGGTGAGATCCATGCGGTGATGGGCCGCAATGGCAGTGGTAAGAGCACGCTCTCCAAGGTGCTGGCGGGCCATCCGGCCTATCGCGTCACCGGTGGCAGCGTGCTTTATCGCGGCGAGGATCTGCTGGCACTGCAGCCGGAACAGCGGGCCCGCATCGGCCTGTTTCTGGGCTTTCAGTATCCGATCGAGATTCCTGGCGTCAGCAATCTGGAGTTCCTGCGGGTGGCCACCAACGCCCGTCGCCTGGAGCAGGGTTTCGAGGAACTCGATACCTTTGCCTTCGAAGATCTGGTGCGGGAGCGGTTGAAGGTGGTGCAGATGGATCCCGCCTTCCTCGATCGCTCCGTCAATGAGGGCTTCTCCGGTGGCGAGAAGAAGCGCAATGAAATTCTGCAGATGGCCCTGCTCGAGCCCCTGGTGGCGATTCTCGATGAAACCGATTCAGGGCTCGACATCGATGCCCTGCGCATCGTGGCCGGCGGCGTCAACCAGCTGGCCAGTGCCGATAACGCCACCTTGCTGATCACCCATTACCAGCGGCTGCTGGATGTGATCACCCCCGATTACGTCCACGTGATGGCGGCGGGCCGCATCCTGCGCACCGGCGGCAAGGAGCTGGCCCTCGAGCTTGAGGAGAGCGGCTACGACTGGGTGGATGCCGAGATCGAGCGACTGGAGTCCGGCTCAGCACCACGGATCGCCGCGGAGGTGGGGTGATGGTGGCGATTCCCGTCGGCGAGCTGCGCGTGCAGGCCAGAACAACGCCAGGCCAGGATTGGCTGGCCGATCTGCTCGCCTGCGTTCCCGAGGCCGGCAGCAGCTTGATGGCGGCCCAGCAGCAGCGGGCTCGCCAGGCCCTGGCAGGGCAATCGCTGCCGTCGCGGCGGCAGGAGGCCTGGCGTTTCACCGAAGTCGCTGCGCTTGCGGCGATTCCAGCCCAGCCCCTGACGCCCCGCGAGGATCAGCCGTCCGCAACGGCCCTGCCCGCTCCCCAGACCGCCGTGCTGCGTCTGGTGCTGGACGGTCGTACGGATCCGCTGGCGGGAGTGAGCCTGCCGGCGGGGCTGGAGCGCCTGGATGCAGGGGCCCTGGAGCCGCTGTTGGGGCAGGCCCTCAGCGCCAACGGCAGCGAGGCCTGCTGGCCGGTGTTGTTGAACGGCGCCGTGGCGTCTCAGCTGCTGGCCCTGCGGGTCAGCCAGGCGGTGCCCACCGTGCTGGAACTGCTGTGCGATACGGCCGGAGCGGCGGGAGTGGTCGGCCTGCGCCTGCTGCTGGTCCTGGAAGCCGGGGCCAGCCTCGAGCTGCTCGAGGTGCATCGCGCCGGTGGGGCCAGTCTCACCAGTGTGGTGCTCGAGGCCCAGCTGGGGCGTGGGGCCCGGCTGCGCCATGGTCTGCTGGCCCAAGGGCCGGCCCAGCAAGCCGCCGATGACGGTGAGTTCCGTTCCGGTGCGGTTGCGCCGGTGCTGCTGCACCATCTGGCCGCCGTTCAGGAGGCCGGCAGTGAGCTGGAGCTGATCTCGGCGGTTTCGGGTTGGGGCCTGGCCCGGCTGGAGCCGCAGGTGGTGCAGGCCAGCGGCGCCGCCCTCACCCGTCTGCGCGGCCTGCAGCGCGTCGATGGTCGCCAGGTTGCCGATACCCACAGCCGCATGTTGTTCGCCGGTCCCGAGGGGCGCCTGGATCAGGTGCACAAAGCTCTGGCCGATGGGGCTGGCCGCAGTGTCTTCAATGGGGCGGTGATCGTGCCCCGTCAGGCCCAGCGCACCGATGCCTCCCAGCTCAGTCGCTCCCTGCTGCTCTCGGATCGGGCTCGCATTGACACCAAGCCCGAACTCGAGATCGTCGCCGACGATGTCCGCTGCGCCCACGGCGCCACCGTCAGTCGTCTGCAGCAGGACGAGCTCTTCTATCTGCAGAGCCGGGGGATCGCCGCCGGCCAGGCCCAGCGCCTGCTGCTGCGCGGCTTCTGCGAGGAGGTGCTGGCTGACTTGCCGGCTGCGGCCAGTGCCTGGCAGCCTCTGGCGCACCTGATGGGTGAGGATCCAGCCCCATGACGATCGCCCCCAACTCCCCAGGTGTCAGCGCCGCCAACCCCGGCCTGCCCTCTTCCGCCATCGATCGGCTTGAGGCCCGCAACAGGGTGACCGAGACTTCTGTCGCTGTTGCTGAGACTGCGGCCGCTGCTGCTGCTGCGCCTCCTGTCGCTTTCGGCTCCCAGCCTGTTGCCGCCACCTTGCCGGGTTCCGTGCCTGGGATTGTGGCGGAGATGCCGGCGCTGACCTCGCAGCAGCCTTGTGCTGATGCGGTCAACCTGGCCGCCCTCACCCGGCCCGATTTCCCCCTGCTCAGCCAGATCGCCTGCCTGGGCCAGCCGCTGATCTATCTCGACTACGCCGCCACCAGCCAGAAGCCCCGCCAGGTGCTGGAGGCGCTGCAGCACTATTACGGCCACGACAACGCCAACGTTCACCGCGGCGCCCACCAGCTCAGTGCCCGCGCCACCGAGGGCTTGGAGCATGCCCGCGACAAGGTGGCGACGTTTGTGGGGGCCGCCAGTCCCCGCGAGATCGTCTACACCCGCAATGCCAGCGAGGCGATCAATCTGGTGGCCCGCACCTGGGGTGAAACCAATCTGCGCGAGGGCGACGAGGTGCTGCTGAGCGTGATGGAGCACCACAGCAACCTGGTGCCCTGGCAGCTGCTGGCGTCCCGCACCGGCTGCGTGCTGCGCCACGCCGGCTTGACGCCAAGCGGCGAACTGGATCTGGACGACTGGCGCAGCAAGCTCACCGAGCGCACCCGGCTGGTGAGCCTGGTGCAGGTGAGCAACACGCTCGGCTGCCTCAATCCGATTGCCCAACTGGCACCGCTGGTGCATGACGCCGGTGCCCTGTTGCTGGTGGATGCCTGTCAGAGCCTGCCCCATCAGCGCGTCAACGTGGTGGAGCTCGGCTGCGATTTCCTGGTGGGCTCCTCCCATAAGTTCTGTGGTCCAACGGGCATGGGCTTCCTCTGGGCCCGCGAGGCCTTGCTGGAGGCCATGCCTCCTTTTCTGGGCGGCGGCGAGATGATCCAGGACGTGGGCCTCGACACCAGCACCTGGGCCGATCTACCCCACAAATTTGAGGCCGGCACGCCCGCCATCGGCGAGGCGATCGGCATGGGTGCAGCCATCGACTACCTGCAGGCGATCGGTATGGATCGCATCCACGCCTGGGAGCAGCGGCTCACCCGCCAGTTGTTTGCGAGGCTGCAGGCGATTGAGGGATTGACGATCCTGGGCCCGACTCCCGAGCAGCAGCCCGATCGCGCCGCCCTGGCGGCCTTCCATGTGGAGGGTCTGCACGCCAACGACCTCGCCGCCCTGCTCGATTCGGCCGGCATCTGCATCCGCAGCGGCCACCACTGCACCCAGCCGCTGCATCGCCACTACGGCCTCTCGGGTACGGCCCGCGCCAGCCTCGGCTTCACCACCACCCCCGAGGAGATTGATCGCTTCGCCGAGGAGCTGCAGAGCACGATCGGTTTCCTGCGGGAGCACAGCTGAGCAGGGCTGCTGCTCAGATCGGCTTCAGCACGGCCAGTGCCTCGGCCCGGTGCGCCGCCTGTCAGCGCCACTGCCAGCCGGCCGCTGCGGCTATGGCCTCGATGGCGGCGCGATCGGCCGGCATGTCGAAAGTGCTGAGATGGCCGATCACTTGGCGTTGCTGTTCGGCCGTGAGCTGGTGCCAGCTGCTGCGAACCCGCTCGCTGTAGCGCGGCAGGACGGCTGGCCGGCTTTCACGGGGATCGCGAGACACATCTGCCCAGACGAACACGCCTTCGGCGCTGCAGCCGTGGGCCTTGGCGAGCCTTGGGCCGCAGTTGGAAACCATCGGTGGGCCTGTTGGTTCCTGTTGTCTGCCGATGCTGCCTGGCCGCTGCTTCGCCGACGAGGCCCCTGGTCAAAGCCCCGTGACCGTTGCCGATTTCAGGAGCGGTGGTACGCGCCACCCTGCTGAATGCTCTGGGCCCGGTACAGCTGCTCCAGCAGCAGCAGCCTGGCCAGCTCGTGCGGGAAGGTCAGCGGTGAGAGGCTGAGCTTCCAGCTGGCGCGGGCCTTGAGGGCCGGATCGAGCCCATCGGCTCCACCGATCACGAAGGCGAGGCGATCGGAACCCGTGCCCTGCAGGCGCTCGGCGAGGGCCTGGGAACCCAGTAGTTCGCCCTCCTCGCAGAGCACCACCAGCCGCTCCTCCGGTCGCAGCTCGGCCTGGATCGCTTCGCTTTCCTTCGGGGGATTGGAATCCTTCAGCTCATTCACCACGAGCCCCGGCAGCCGCTTCAGATACATCGCCAGCCCCTCCTGGATCCAGGGCTTGCGCACCTTGCCGACCGCAAGCACCCGGATGCGGCTGGGATTGAGCACGGTGCGACGGGGGGAGCTGGGCCAGGCACCATCGTCCCCCGGCGTGGGTGGGGCAGGCCAGGGATGATGGCCTGCCCCACCCATGGCCTGACTCTCTGCATGGAGGAACCGCCCGCATCGGTGCCAACGTCCAGCCTCTTCCTGGTGGTGCTGGGGGGCCGGCTGCCTCAGGCCCATATCGAGCTCCACGACGTGCGCTTCGTGGTCGGCGCCACGATCGAAGACACCTTGCCGGAGCTGCGCCGTCAGTGGTTCGGAGCCCGCAGGGGGCTTCACCTCGACAGTTGGCTGCGGGTTCGATTCGTCGATGGCTACCGGGTGGAGCTGCGGCCGGAGCCCTTCGCGGGACCGGAGCGCCTCTGGTTTGTGAACATGGGCGGCTACGACCCCAGTCAGCTGGCCGAGCAGCACGCCTTCGGGCTGGTCGTGGCCACCAGCCCCCAGGCCGCCCGCGCCGCCGCCAGCCGCCGTCTGTTGCCCGGCGCCGTGCAGCGCCACAAGGATGATCTGCACGGGGTGGATGGGGCCGTGGCCGACCCGCATCGGCTGGGGGGAAAAACTCCAGGGCCCCCTGGAGCGGAGCTGGATGACTGCCTGTCGGTTCAGACCTGCCTGGCGCTGGAGCCATCCCCCGGGCTTTCGCTCCATCTCATCGCTGATGGTCGCCACCAGCCCCTGGTACCCGACTGGTACGGCTACCGGCTGATCTGAATCGGCTGTCGAGGTGCGGCTCCTGTGGGTCTGAGCCTGAGTTGTGGATGCGCTGGCTTCCACTGCGGAGGTTCCCCCGTGCCGGGCCTTGAAGCCTGTCCCAGCTATCCCCCAGGTTCCACAGATGGGCTTTTCAGTCATGCTGCTTCAGGGCAGTCCCGCTGGCTGACTGTGTTGTTGGTTCCTTCGTTCCTGTTGCCCGTGTCGCCCTGCTCCCCGTTTCTGGTTGTGTGGCGTGCAGGCCGCTTCGCTGCTTGGGCTGCCATTCGTCACCCTCAGGCCCTTCGGCCCAGACACCAGCGGGGCTCCATGGCCAGGCTTCTGCTCCCCGCGACGGCCTTGCTGCTGCTGAGTGCCTGCGCTCCCCGGGCCGCCAGGGCTCCGTTCCCCGTGCAGACCCTGGCTGATGCGGGCCTGAAACCCCTGCCGGCGCCCCAGGTGGCGGCCTGTGCGGCGGCCTTGCGACTGCCCCACGAACGGGCCCGGCCCGCCGATGCCAGCAACTTCGGTGTGCGCCAGGCCGTCGATGCCTTCGGCCGGCCGGTGCCGCATCACCCCCAGCTGATCGTGCTGCACGAAACCGTGATTTCCGCCGCCGATACGGCCCGGCTGTTCGCCACCCCCCATCCGCGCGATGACGACCAGGCCAGTTACCACCTGCTGATCGATCGGGCCGGCCAGCGGTTGCGGATCGTGCCCGATGCGGGCCGTGCCTATGGGGCGGGCATGGCGGCCTTCGGCGATTTCACCGTGCGGATCCGGCCCACCTCGGTGGGATCGCTCAACAACGTGGCCCTGCACCTGAGCCTCGAGAGCCCGGTCGATGGACGCGGCGATGGCGACGCCCATGCGGGCTACACCGCCGAGCAGTACCAGGTGGCCGCGGGCCAGGTGCTGCTCTGGCAGGCGGCCTTCGGCATCCCGCTGAGCCGGGTCACCACCCACCAGGCGGTGGACCGCAGCCACAGCCGCCGCGATCCCCGCAGCTTCCGCTGGGAGGCCTTTGATGCGGCCTGGCGCCAGGCGGCCGAGCGCTGTGGGTTGACGGCCTATGACCGGGGGCGGGCGACGATCTGAAGGGGTTGCGGAGCCGAAAGGCTGTTGGAGTACTGGTTGTGGCGGCCGTGGTGTGTCCTTGTTGTCCAGATGAAACGACGGCGTTGCCGGAGGGCTTAGTGGAGATCAACGGTTAGATCTGAATCTGGCGATGGGGTGCAGAAAGGATCTTGACCTGGGCGGCGAAAAGGGTTGTAGTCGAGGAGCTTTGTCGCCGTTTTTTTTACGGATCAACCGCGCATCTCCAGGGCATCGCGTTGAAAACTGTCGCTGTCTGAAGTGCCTGTTTCATCAAGAAAATCCTCCGTCACGATGGTGATCAGCCTCATCTTGTATTCAGATTAGCCCTGTTGCCGTCGACACGCCGCTTGCTTTCAGGCTTGGACGCGTGCAGACTTGTCATTTAACTTGAGGCATGGTCTTTCTTGTCGTTCTGGTTGTCTTGGCTGGTCTGATCGGCGGAGCGATCAATGCCCTGCTTTCGGATAATGGCTTTTTGATGCCGAGGCCTCAGAGTGTCGGTGGCGGAACGATTTACAGGCCAGGCTTCCTGGGCAACATGCTGATCGGAGCTGTGTCGTCGTTTGTCTCCTGGGCCTTGTATGGGCCCCTGGCCAATGTGGTTATTGCCGGTCCGGCAGCGTCCCTGAAGGAAGGCGGCGCTGTGGTGCCTGGAATCACCCTGTCGTCCCTGGGCGGTGCCGTGCTGGTTGGCGTGGCTGGATCGAGATGGCTGACCAATGAAGTGGATAAGGCCATGCTCAGAGATGCCTCGGTGATCGCCGCCCGCTCCCAGGCTCAGAATTCAGATGAGCAGGAACAATCCACCCAGATCGCGAATTCGATGTCGCTCTCAAGCTCCCCTGCCCATCTGCTCAGACTGGTGCAGAATCTGCCCAATATCGGCACTGGCCAAAATTCTTGAGTTTGTGGCAAGGATATGGCACATCACTTGGGAGTTGCAGCCTTTATCGCTCAGCTCCAGGCCACCGATCAGTTGCGGCTGAACCCTCTTCAGGCCCCATTTCAGGGCGCTGATCCTCCGCCCAGCAGCTCCCGCACCTCGGCGGCGGCCGCCAGGCCCGCTTCGATCGCCCCTTCGAAGTAGCCGGGCCAGCGGCTGGACGCCTCGCTGCCGGCCCAGAGCACCCGGCCATGGGGTTGCTGCCAGATCGGGCCGTAGGTGGTCCAGGCGCCGGGGGCGACGTAACTGGTGAAGGCGCCGCTGCTCCAGCTCTCCTCGTTCCAGTTGTGACTCACCAGCTCCGTCGGTTCGCCGGCCTCCGGCCCCCACCAGCTGACCAGGTCCTGCAGCAGCGCCCGCCGGCGTTCGGCCGGGCTGAGGCGCTGCCAGCGCACGGCCCGCTCGCCGGCGATGAAGCCGGCCAGGATGCCGGGCCCGCCCGGCGGCGAACTGTCAACGGTGAGCTCCAGGGTGGGCAGATTGCCGATGCCCAGGCCGTTGAGGCCGTGCCGTCGCCAGAAGGGCTGCGGGTAGAGCGCCAGCACCTTGACCATCGACCCCATGGGCGAGCGCTGCAGCAGGCCCGTCCACTCCGTTGGCAGGGCCGGACTGAAGCGGATGCCCAGCCTCAGCGGCGGCGGAATCGCCACCACCGCCGCCGCTGCCGTCACCACCGCGCCGTCGCCGTAGCTGATCCGTACCCCTTGGTCGCTCTGCTCGATCGCCCCCACCGGCGCGTTCAGAAGCAGGGCAGTGTCCAGCTCCGCCGCCAGCCGTTCCGCCACCTGGGCGGCGCCGCCCTCCACCAGCCAGGCTTCCGGCGTCTCGTGCTGGGGGGCCACGGCCTGGGTCCAGGCCAGATGCAGGATCGAGCTCTCGTGCGGTTCAAAGCCGCCCGAGCCCCCCATGCGGCTCAGCCAGGCGAACGGGTAACGGGCCAGCTCGCCCGTCCCCTGGCGCTGCAGCCAGTCGGCGATGCTGAGCCGATCGAGGGCTTCGGCATCGGGGGTGCTCCAGGGCGAGCTGGGCGGCACCTGCTCCACCAGCTGCTGGAAGCGCCGCTGCAGGGCCAGCGTCT
>Ga0194063_10001350_pt1 | contig 16053 bp, 10 predicted proteins | sample SepL3720m_MetaG_FD_155459 | JGI IMG/M metagenome (GOLD analysis project Ga0194063, IMG submission 155459) | Anoxic zone freshwater microbial communities from boreal shield lake in IISD Experimental Lakes Area, Ontario, Canada - Sep2016-L373-20m | ecosystem: Environmental > Aquatic > Freshwater... | reverse complement strand
GCCCGTATCGCGCCTCGTTTGCGCACGGCGTGCCGACGTTGGTTTTTCACAAGCTGGGCCCGCTTCCGCAAGGCGTGAACATGAAGAGCCTGTATGTTGATGCAAGACTTTTTGCATGGCAGATGCGGGAGCTGAGGCGCGCCGGGTTCTCGACCGACACCCTGGGCGGATGGCGGAATTTTTCCAACCCCTCTCCGGCGCGGGCGGTGCTGTCTTTCGACGACGGCAGCCGCACCATCATGCGCCACGCCATGGCGGAACTCGACACGAACCGCTTCCAGGCGATCCAGTTCGTTGTCGCGGACGCGATCGGCGGGGTCAACCACTGGGACATCCGGGACAACAACGAGGCGGAGGACCCGCTCATGGATGCGGTGGAAATCCGCGAATGGCTGGCTGCCGGACACGAGATCGGCGCCCACACGCGCACCCACCCGCGGCTGCCCCAAATCCCCGAAGACCAGGCCCGGGAGGAAATCTGCGCATCGAAAAAAATTCTCGAGGATCTGTTCGGCCGGGAGATCCGGCACTTTTGCTATCCTTACGGAAAGTGGAACCGGCGGATCCGGGACATCGTCGAGCAGGCCGGTTACGAAACCGCCGTCACGCTGAATTTCGGCGTGAACGGCACGGCGGACGACCCATTTGCGCTGCGCCGGATCGGGGTGTGGCATCCCCCGCGTAACTTCCGAACCTTCGTCCGGCTGCTCGTGGCAGGATTTCCGATGCAGTATTTCCGGAAGCGGTGATCTTCAAACTGTAGAAGCGGCGTCCCGTCGCTTGGGCTTTCCGGCAAGCGGCAAGATACCGCTTCTACAAACTCACCCGATCAGCCGGATCATGCCGGAACTTCGTGGTGGTGGAACTGGAGTTCGTAGAGGTTGCGGTAGAGGGTCGATTTCCCGAGCAGATTGTGGTGCGTGCCCGTGTCAACAATCCTCCCTTGATCCATGACCACGATGCAGTCGGATTTGAGGACCGTCGAAAGCCGGTGGGCGATGGCGATCACCGTGCGCCCCTCCGAGAGGCGCTCGAGCGCGGCCTGGATCATGCGTTCGGATTCGGAATCCAGCGCGGAGGTCGCCTCGTCGAGGAGGAGGATCGGCGCGTTCTTGAGCAGGGCGCGGGCGATCGCCAAGCGCTGCTGCTGCCCGCCGGAAAGGAGGCAGCCTTTGTCGCCGACGACCGTCTCGTAGCCGTCCGCCTGGGCCAGGATGAAGTCATGCGCGAAGGCGGACTGCGATGCGGCGACGATCTGCTCGCGCGTCGCGTCCAACCGCCCGTAGCGGATATTCTCGTAGATCGTGTCGTGGAAGAGGAACGACTCCTGCGAGACGACGCCGATCTGCTCGTGGAGCGAGTTCTGGGTGAGGTCGCGGATGTCGTGGCCGTCCACCCGGATGCACCCTTTCTGCGGGTCGTAGAAACGCAGGATCAGAGAGAGGAGGGTGCTCTTGCCGGCCCCGCTTGCCCCGACGAGGGCATATTTTTTTCCGGAATCGATGGCGAGCGAGATGTCCTCGACCGCCGCCTTGTTCACCCCGTAGGAAAAGGTCATGCGCTCGAACTCGATCCGCCCGGAGCAGCTCTTCAAAACCACGGCGTCCGGCTTGTCTTGAATGTCGGGCACCAGCTTCAGCAGGTCGAAAATGTTGGTGGCCGAAGCCATGCATTTTTGCATGAGCATCGGAATCCTGCTCAGCGATTTCACCGGGTTGTAGAGGAGAAAAATCCCCGCGCAGAGCGCGGCGAACTTGATGAAGCTGATGTTGTAAAAATAGACATACATCAACGCGAGGACGACGCCGAGGGCCGACACCGACTCGATCAGCGGCTGGACAATGTCGGAGCTTCTCCGCACGCGCAGGCTGTTCTTCCACTGGACTTCGCTGGATTTGTCGAACTCCTCCGCCTGGTAGCTTTCGCGGGCGAACGACTTGATGATCCGGATCCCGGCGAACGATTCCTGGAGGATGACCGACATTTGCCCGGCCTCGTTTTCCTCCGCCTTCCCGGCCTGGCGGACTTTTTTTCCGAAGAAGATGACGGGGAAAATGCAGATCGGAAAAAGGAGGAGTGTGGTGAGGCTGAAGACCCAGTCCAGCTTGATCAGGACGATGACCCCGGTGATCACGGCGATGGGGCCCTGCACGAGATCCCCCGAGATCGAGGTCAGCGCGTTCTGGGCCATGCGGGTATCGTTCATCACCCGCGAAATGAGCTTGCCGGCTTTCGAGCGGTTGAAAAACTCCAGCGACTGCGACATCAGGTGCGAAAACAGCTGGGTTCGGATATCGCGGAGAACCCGCAGGCTCACCCAGGCGAGGCAATAAGAGTTGAGATACGAAAAAACTCCTCTGGCCACCATGGCTGCCGGGATGAGCAGCGCGATCCAGAAGACTTTCTCGATGCCAGGCCCCGAATCCACGCCGGATTTCAGGAGCTCTGTTGGGCTGACCACCGATTGGCCGGGTGCCAGGATCGCATCTCCGGCGAGCTTGATGACAAGCGGAAAGATGCCGTTGAGCACGCCCGCCAGGCTTCCGAAAATCAGCCCCCAAATGAATCTTTTCCTGTAAGTCTTGAGATACTTGAGCAGGTGAAGGTAGGGCTTCCAGAACGCCTGGACGAGTTCGAGGAACGACAGCTTTTGTTTGGACATGGTTTTTTAAGAAATGCGAAATGCGAAATGGGAAATGCGAAATGCGAAATGGGAAATGCGAAATGCGAAATGGGAAATGCGAAATGCGAAATGGGGAATGCGAAATGCGAAATGGGGAATGCGAAATGCGGGAGTCGTTACGAACGGCGGAGACACGAGGGAGCGGCCGCGGTATTTCGCATTCCCCATTTCGCATTTCGCATTCATCAAAAGAGTCCTCCGTGGAACTGAGAAAAATACCAGCTCGTCAGCTCGTGTCCGCCGAAGAGCCAGAGGACGGCACCGAGCGCGAGGTAGGGGCCGAAGGGGAGGATCGCCTTGGCCTTGTCCCGGGCGACGAGAAGACCCGCCACGCCGAAGACGCAACCGATGATGGAGGAGGAAAAAACCGTGAAGAGCACCGCCTGCCATCCGAGGAACGCTCCGATGCAGGCGAGGAATTTGACGTCGCCCATGCCCATCGCCTCGCGGGGGATGACGACCGCGGCGAGTTTTCCGGAGATCTGGTCGAGGGAGTCGAGGGCGAAGGTTTCGGATCCCGCGTCCAAGCGGTTGTAGTGGAACCGGAGCGGCCCGGCGGGAAGCTCGCGCCCGTCGCAGACGGACGGCCCGCTCGGGTGCAGGATGAGCCGGTCGCTCGCCCGGCTGAAGATGTCCTCCCAGCGGTGGGTTTCGTCCCCGATGTGAAGATCCGCGCGGTCGCCGTCGCGCACCCAGTAAAAATCTTCGGCCTTCTCAAAACGAATTTTCTTTTTTCCGAAGGCGAGCTTTCCGCCCTCGACCACCAGCCAGAGGAGGCCCGCGCCGAGCGCCGCGCCCGAAAGCGAGAGCCCGCCCGAGACAAGGCGCGAGGACGTGCCCATGAGCTCCGGCAGGGCCAGGCAGCAGAGCACTCCCGCGACGGTTCCGCCGAGCGTAATTTCATCCGGGATGATGAAGTGCCCGATGTCGATGAACGTGGCGGCGATGAGCAGCGAGATCAGGATCCAGTAGGCCGGCGCGAGAGGGATCCCGTACCGCAGCCAGAGGGCGGCAAAGCCAAACGCCGTGAGGATCTCGACCAAGACGTATCGCGGGGAGATCCGCGCGCCGCAGCCCGAGCAGTTCCCCCACAGCACCACCCAGCTCACGACCGGAATATTCTCGTGCCACGGGATCATCTTGTAGCACGACGGGCAGAACGAACGCTTCGGATCCGAAAGGCTGATCCCCTGCGGCATCCGGTGGATGCAGGCGTTCAGGAACGACCCGACGATCGCGCCCAGCACCGCGGAAAATGCCGCGAGGACGGTTGTCATTCTTTTTCCAGCCCCGGCTCGACAAGTTCGCAGAGGGCATGGAGGAGGAATTTCTGCGCCTCCTGGATCCGTGCGGTGACGGTGCCGGGCACCAGGATTTCGATGTCCGCGGCCCCTTTCGTGAAGCCGCCGCCTTTGCCGAGGAAGGCGATCGTCCGCATCCCGGACCGCCGGGACTCCTCGATCGCCGAGAGCACGTTGCGGGAATTCCCGCTCGACGTCAGCGCGATGAGGATGTCGCCGCGTCGGCCATGGGCGCGGATCTGGCGCGAAAAAATATCCTGGAACGCGTAGTCGTTGCCGATCGCGGTGAGGAGCCCGCCGTCGGCCGTGAGGGCGATTCCCGAGTAGGGGCGCCGGTCGCCCGAGAACCGGCAGGTGAATTCCGTGGCGATGTGCGCGCAGTCCGCCGCGCTGCCGCCGTTGCCGCAGAAGAGGAGCTTGCCGCCGGATTTCAGGCAGGCGAGCACGGCGTCCGCTGCGGCGGTGATCCCGGACTCGAGCGGACCGAGCGCCCGGAAGGTCTCGACGGCGTCGTGAAGAGATCGCGAGAACGCGGTTACGGGGCTGGAGTGCTTGGGCATAAGCGGGGATCGGTGGAGACGAGGGCCCGCAGGATCGGCCACTCGGTCATCTCCATGGATGTGAAAAGATTCAGGTAAACCCGCACGGCATTCGCGGGGTAATCGGAAAGCAGTGCGTCCACCGCCCGGCCGACATCGGCGGCGGGGGGCTCGGGCGGCAGGGAGTCGAGAAGACCCTTGCCGTCGTGGGGGATTTTGAGCGAATCCAGAAAACCGCAAACCATTCCGCCGTTTCCTCCCATGATCCACGCCTGCAGGATCTCGGCCGCAAGGTCGGAATTCGCGGGCCTCCCGAGCGCGTCCTTCATCCAGGCCTGGCGCTCCTCCCGGGGCTTCCGCTCCACAAAGACCGGGCGGAGCTTGCGACGCGTGGCCAGCAGCCCGGCCGTCGTTTTGTAGGCACCCCGGTCGTGTTCGTGCAGCCATCCCAAAACCTCCGCGGCATCTTCAGGAGAGAACCGGGCAAACAATTCGTGGGCAGTCATGAACCGCGTATCCTATCAGGAACCTCTCGCTCCCCGTCAAGCCTCAGGACCAGTTTTCACCGTTGCCGAATGGGTTGTCGCGCGGAACGCCGTGAATCCTTGCAATGGCAAGGGAAAGTGATGTCGTATGAGCCGCCTGTTGGCGCAGGTGGAACGTCCGCGAACCGGAGCGGCCGCGCCGCGCCGTCAACGCTGAACCGCAATCCATGCCCGCAACCTCAAACAAACTGATCCCCTTCGAGGTGCTTCCGGCCGGCGGCATCGATCGAGCGATCCACAAATCCCGGGAATTTCTCCTCTCGCTTCAGCGGCCCGACGGGCATTGGGAGGGCGAGCTGATGGTGGATGCCACGCTTTGCTGCGACACGATCCTTTACCTGCACTGGAGCGGAAAGGAGGATGCCGGCCTCCAGGAGAAATGCGCGGCCCATATCCGCAGGCGGCAGATGCCGGACGGTGGATGGAGCATTTTCATCGGGGGCCCGTCGGAGATCAACGCCTCGGTGAAGGCGTATTTCGCTCTCAAGCTGGCCGGCGACCTGCCGGGCGCGCCCTGGATGCGGGAGGCTCGCGCGAACATCCTGCGGCTGGGCGGGATCCCGCAGATGAACACCTACGGACGGCTCTACCTCGCGATGCTCGGCCAGTTCCCGTGGGAATACGTGCCCACGATCCCGCCCGAGATCTTCCTGCTGCCGGCCTGGTTTTTTTTCAACATCTACGAGATGTCGGCGTGGAGCCGGACGATCATCGCCCCGCTCGCGATCCTCAACCACTACAGGCCGACGCGCGCGCTGCCCGCCCGCCTCCACCTCCACGAGCTCTATCCGGCGGGCATGGAAAACACCGACCTCTCGCTCAACAAAGACGCGCGGTTCTGGGCTTGGCGGAATTTCTTTCTCCGCTGCAACGCCGTGCTGAAGCTCTACAACCGGTTCCCGTTCCACCCGCTGCGGCACCGGGCGCTCAGAAAAGCGAAGGAGTGGATGACCGCGCGCATGGGCGAGGGGAGCGAGGGACTCTCGGCGATCTTTCCCGCCATGCTCAACGCGATGATGGCCCTCCGCGTGCTCGGCCATGCCGACGACCACCCGCTCATGAAAAAGGCATGGAAGGATTTTTCCGGGCTCTTCGTGGACGCGGGCGACGATTTCCGGATCCAGCCGTGCCTCTCGCCGGTCTGGGACACCTCCATCACGATGATCGCCCTTGCCGAGTCCGGCATCGGGCGCTCCCACCCCGCCTTGCTGCGTGCGGCCCGATGGATTGAAGCCCGGGAGATCCGGTTTCGTGGCGACTGGGCGGTCCGCCTGCCCGACCTCGAGCCCAGCGGCTGGGCGTTCGAGCACGACAACAAGTATTATCCCGATACCGACGACACGATGATGGCACTCATGGCGCTGAACCTTGTCCAGCCGGAAGACGGATCCGCGCGTGCCGCCCTCTTCGCGCGCGCCCTCCGGTGGCTCATGGCCTTCCAGTGCCGCGACGGCGGCTGGGCGGCCTTCGACCGGGACGTCAACGCCTCATGGCTCGAGCACGTTCCCTTTGCCGACCACAACGCGATCCTCGACCCGACGTGCAGCGACCTCACCGCCCGCGTTCTCGAGCTCCTCGGCACCCTCGGCCGCGACCCCGGCGGACAGGACGTCCGCCGCGCGGTCGCCATGCTCCGCCGCACCCAGGAGGCCGACGGGTCATGGTATGGCCGCTGGGGTGTGAATTATATTTACGGAACCTGGCAGGCGCTCCGCGGGCTCGCGGCGATCGGGACGAACATGGAGGAGGAATGGATCCGCCGCGGCCGCGACTGGCTCGCAAGCTGCCAGAACGACGACGGCGGCTGGGGCGAGACCTGCGAAAGCTACAATTTCCCGGCGCTCAAGGGACGCGGCCCGAGCACGGCCAGCCAGACAGCGTGGGCGGTCATGGGCCTCTGCGCCTGCGACACCGCCCCACGCGAAGCCATCCGCAGAGGAGTCGAGTGGCTCGTCCAACAGCAGAACCCCGACGGCTCATGGACCGAGGAGCACACGACCGGCACCGGGTTCCCCCGCGTGTTCTATTTGAAATACGACATGTATCGGAACTACTTCCCGCTTCTCGCCCTGGCGACCTACGCAAAAGGCGGGCAGCTTCCAAACTGGTGCCAGCAGTGAAGCCGATTGATCCTCAGCGGCTGAGGCCGCCCGCCCTCGGGCTGCTCAGCAAGGCGGCCGGGGGCGACCGCCCTCCATTCATTGCGCTGACGCGCGGATCAGGATCAGGATGGAATGGCCCTAAGTCCAGCCGGGTTTGGGATGGTAGAGCGACCGTCCCGGTTGCTGTCCTGCCGGGGAAAACAAGCGGGACGCTTGTTCTACTCTGGCTGAACTTAGCGCCATCCGGGTCAGGATGTCTGATCTTGCAAAGCATTGTCGTTTGCCGCACAAGATCTCTTGTTCCGTAATGTCCGCAGGCAGCCTTCCCATTTGAGAGATCCATCGTCCAAAGTGCATGTCTAAGAATTCCTCCTCCAGTCCGCGTGTGGTAGTGGTAGGAAGTGCGAATACGGATCTGGTTCTCAGTTGCCCGCAACTTCCCCAGCCTGGCGAAACGATGCTGGGCGGAATTTTTCGGGAAGCCTTGGGCGGAAAGGGTGCGAACCAGGCGGTGGCGGCGGCACGCGCCGGAGCGCATGTGACATTGATCGGCGCAGTCGGCGGCGATGCCTATGGCAGACGCCAGCGTGCGGGCCTCAAAATGGAAGGCCTCGCGTTGCGGCATTTCCTCACCTTGCCGGAGATCAACAGCGGGATTGCCCTGATTTTGTTGGGAGGCAAAGACCGGCAGAATCTCATTGGAGTGGCCAGATCGGCCAATGACCTTGTGACACCGGCCCAGGTTCGCTCCGCCGAGCCTGCCATCGGGCGTGCGGGCGCTGTCGTTGCCCAACTGGAAGTTCCCTTGGCGGCTGTTCAAGCCGCGGCGGTTTTGGCGCGTCGGCACGGCGTGCCATTCATCCTGAATCCTGCCCCGGCCCGCCCTTTGCCCCTGTCCCTGCTGCGACTCGTGGACTGCTTGGTTCCGAATGAGCACGAGGCCGGGATGCTGACGGGAAAGAAGGATCCGGAAGCCGCCGCGCGCGCGCTTTTGGCGGCGGGCTGCCGCGCCGTGATTGTCACACTCGGATCAAAAGGGGCTCTGCTGGCCACTCCAACCGGGATCTTGAAGTTGGCCGCGCCGAAAGTGCGTCCCGTAGATACCGTTGGGGCCGGCGATTGTCTTTGTGGCTGGCTGGCTGTGGGAGCGGCGGAAAAGTTGCCGTGGCCGGAAAATCTTGAGCGTGCGATCGCAGCGGCGTCCCTCAGTGTCACGGCAAATGGCGCGCAGGAATCCATGCCTTCGAGAGCGGCTGTGATGAAGTTTCGATCCGGCAGTTCCGGGTGAGCGGCTCGATGGAATACTTGTCGGCATCGTTTTCGTTCAGGGAGGTTCGGACGTTGCGGAGGTGGAGCTGGCGGACCCCATCGGCATAGAGCCAGGGGATCCGCCCCGGCTCGAGCGGCGGACACTCCGCCGGCTGGAGGTCGACCCAGCCGCCGAGGAGCGGGCGGTTGTTTCCGGCGGAAATTCGAAGATCCCAGTCGTCGAGCGAAACATCGCGGATGCTCCCGGACTCCCCGGCGATCACGATCCCGCCTTCCGTCTCTCCGCAGACATGCGACACGGCAACGGATTCGATCGTGCCCGAGCCGGCGGCCATGATCGCGAGCGGCTCGCCCTTGCCCCACCAGAATCCGGCGAAGAGCCGGGTGTGCATGATCATGTTCGAGGCGCGGATATTTTTTACCCATCCCCCGTCGCCCGCGCAGACCAGCAGCCCGCGGTTGCCATCGGAAATCACGAGGTCGCTGCACACGACGTTCCGCACCTTGCTCGCGAGGTGGCCGATGCGGACGGCCGCCGACCGTGAAACCATCGTGCATTGGGAGATGACGACATTCTCGGACGGGCGGTCCCAATCGGTGATCCCGCCGACCGCCACGCAATCGTCGGCGCAATGGAACACGCAGCCTGTGATGAGAACCTCGCGGCTTGCGCTCACATGAACCCCGTCGCAATTGGGAACGTTGAGATGGTTTTGCACCGTGATCCCCCGCACCTTGACATCGTGGCACGCGCTGAACGTCAGCGTCCAGCAGGGCGAGCGGCGCAGCAGCAGATCCTCGACAACCAGCCGGTCGCAATCATGGAAAAACACCGGCTGGGTCGGCCGCGCCTTGGCGACGACCGTCATCTCCGCGATCTGCCTCTCGTTGTAGTGCGGCATGTTCCCCGAATCCTTGTCCCTGAGATCCGGCTGCCCCATCTCCATGAACGCCGGATGGTTGAAATCCACCTCTCCAGCACCACGAAGCCGAATGTTCCTCTGCCCGATCGCCCAGAACAGCGAGCGGACTTTTCCGAACTCGTTATGCACGAACGGCACCACCGGATAGTCGGCGAGATCGGGCGACCCGCGAAGCGTCGCCCCCCCGGCGATCTCGAGCGTCACATTCGAGCGGAGCTCGACGCTGCCGGTGAGATATTCCCCGGGCGGCACAACCACAACGCCTCCGCCGCCAGCCGCACACGCATCCACAGCGGATTGCAGGGCGCGCGTCCAGAGGGAGCCGTCGCAATGCGACGCATAATCGGTAAGAAGAAAATTCATAAAGATCCGACCGTTGGCCGCAGGTTATCGGAATTTCCACTGATTCCAAGTCATCTTCAAAGTATCTCAACACGGCGCTGCCCGTGCGACCAGGCCCAGTGCCCGTGTGGCAGGATGTCTGATACCGCATCTTGGAAATAATCGGACTTCTCTGCGACCAAGGGGAACGGGCGTCTCGCCCGTTTGGGCACTGACTCTGCAAGCACAGGAGAGTGTCTTTCACGGGCGGGACGGGTGTGCCCCCTGTTTTGCGCTGGCCGCTTATCGTCTGTTTATTTCGAAGAGACGGTATGAGTTCACAAACCGCGATGGAACCGGGCGGGACTGCCGGGAAAGCCCGGGGATTTCAAGAACCCGGTTCGAACCGGCAGATTTCCCTGATGATGCGCGGGAGGGCGAAGATATTTTCGTCCGGAGTGCCGCCCATGAGGTCGCTCGAGGAGAGGATGATGCGTTCGCCGAACCATTCGTGGAGTTGCCGCACATGGTTTTCGATCCAGGCGATGTCGTTGTTCGGGATGCCCTGCGTGTTGTCGAGCCCGCCGTAGAAGATCATGCGGTGGCGGTATTTCGCGGCGAAGCTCCCGAGGTCGTTGCACGAAAACTGCAGCGGGTGCATCCCGTCGAACCCGCAGTCGATGACCATCTCGACAAGCGCGTCGGGCAAAACCCCGTCGGTGTGGAAAAAGACTTTTTTTCCGTGCTGATGGGCGACCTCCACGAGGCGGCGGTTGTATTTGAAGACGTGCTCCTTCAGGAAATCCGGCGAGACCATCAGCGCGTTCTCGGTCGAAACATCGTCCCCGACAATGAGGAGGTCGATCTCGCGGCGGCAGATTTCATCCACCATGTTTTCCAGCGTGCCGATGATCGATTCCTGCATCCGCCGGACCCGGTCCGGCTCGTCGTAAACGTCCATCAGAAAATTCTCCGAGCCGCGGAAGGTATCCATGCACGCGTGAAAGATCGACGGGAACATCACCGCGATCCCGTAGCGCCCGCCGTGGAGCGCAATGTGGCGGTCGAGATCGACAAACCATTCGGCCTCGCGCCCGGTGGGAAATGGATAGGTGTCGAGGGCGCTCCAGTCACCGATGAGCACGCCGTCAATCCAGGTCACGTCGCCATGCTTCACGTATTTCACCAGCGGCCAGCGCACCCAGAACGAGAGGTGGCGCATGTCGTCGTCGAGCAGCCGCGCATGGTAATCCTCGCCATGGCTCGCGCGCAGGCGCGCCGCGATGTCCGGCCCGACGCTGATCCGGTAGGGCGTCCGCTCAGGCGTCCCGCCGGAAAGCACGCTCCTCACATTTTCTTTCGGAGTTTTCATTCCTGATATGAAACCCGCCGCCGGTCACTCTCGCCTGCTGCGCAGGATGACCAATGGCTAAAAATTTAAGCGCGGCGGCGGCGGAGGATCATCACCGTCATCAGGCTGAAGGCCAGGAGCACCCAGGTGGAGGGCTCGGGGACGACGTTCAATGTCCCGGCAGATATCAGCGCCGCCTGATCCCATATGAGCCCGCCGGTCAGGCCCGGGAGGTTCACTGCGGTAAAGTTTCCCGTCAATGTCAGCGGGGCCCCAGCCTGGGTCTGGAAGATGACGAAGCTCTGGCCGTTGGCGAACGTCATGCCTCCGAGGTTCGACACATCGAGCGTGAAGTTATCCGCATTTAGGCCCGACGTTTTCAAGATGTCGTAGGTGGGATAGGTTGCTCCCAGTTCCATTTTGATGTTGGAGGCAAGGGATGCCGAAACCGCTCCGGTGGTGAGCGTGCCGATCGTTCCGGTGCCGCCGGCTGAGAGGATTCCGCCCGTGGCAGACGAGAAGGTGACCGTGCCGCTGATCGTCCCCGTGCCGCCGAGCACTGCCGATGCGGCGCTGCCTCCGGTCACAGAAAACGCGCTTGCCGTGTTCCCGCTGATCAGGAGAGTGCCCGCGCTGACCGTCGTGGTGCCGGTGTAGGTGTTCGTGCCGCCGAGAATCTGTGTGGATGCGTCGTCCTTCACCAGCGAGCCGCCGGCGCCGGTGATGTTCCCTGAAAATGTCGTGCTGCCTGCGCCCGTGCCGATGGTCAGCGTGTTGGCGTTGAGGTTGACTGCGGAAGACGAGGCCCCGGTCAACGAGGCGATGGTCTGGTTCGCGCCAAGCGCCAGCGTCGAGGTGCCGCTGCCGGTCTGATCCATATAAACTGCCGTGCGGTTGCCAGCCGGCAGGGCGTTGGCGGCGTTCGCGGTGAGCGTGGCCCCGTTGATGATGTAGGTCGGTCCGTTGTAGGTGTTGGCCGCGCTGAGCGTCGTCAGGCCGCCGTCAATGATGAGGTCGGAGCCGGGAGCCGATCCGGCGATCGTGCCGGTGACGTTGATCCCGTTGCTACCGCCTTTGAGCGTCATCACCGTACCGTTCTTGGTGAGCGTGCCCGAGAGCGTGAGGAGTCCGCCGCCGCTGTTCTGGATCGTGTCGCCCCCGTTACCGATGATGTTGACAGCCTTGGCAAGGGTTCCTGCACCCGCACCGGTGTAGCTCAGTGTTCCCGAGGAGGCCGAGGCCACGCCAAGGTATACCGTTGTGTTGATGCCCAGTGCCTGGGTGCCGTTTGCCGACGTGTTTCCGCTGTTGAACGAAAGCGTGCCCGCTTGGACCCGATTGTTGCCTCCGTATGTATTGGCCCCGGTCAGCTCCAGATTTCCCGCGCCCGTTTTGACCAATCCGCCGGTCGCGTTGCTGATCACCCCGCTGAGCCTCGCATCAATCACCGCAGATCCGTTGTCCACCTGGACCGTGCGGAGGACGTTATTCAAATTGATGGGATTCTGGAAATCCAAGGTAAAATCGGCGTCCGGCGCACCAAGGATCAGGTCATAGCCATCCGACACAAAGTTGCTGGTTGCCCAAGTGACGGCAGCCGATGCTCCGCCCAGATTGACGGTGCGATTGGCCCCGAAGGCCGCAAACCCGCCGCCGCCGCCGCCGGTGGAGTTCGCTGCCCACTGCACTTGCGTGACGCCCGTTCCAAGCCCGCGGGTGAAGTCGCCATTCCCAAGGCCGACGACCCCGTTGCTAAGTGTCAGGTTGCTCAGGCCGCCCGCGACCCCGATCCCGCCCGGAAGCGCATTGGCGCTGTTCAACAGAAGAACTCCTGCGCTGGCCTGGGTGACGCCCGTGTAGCTATTGTTTCCGCTAAGAGTTAACGTCCCCGCCGCCTGGTTGATAATCTTGCCTGCCGTTCCGCCCCCTGCAATATCGCCGCTGATAGCGGTCTTTCCGGTCCCAACTAATGTCAGCGTGTTGTTTCCCAGATTGAAGGCTCCGGAAAAAATAAGCGACCCTGTGGAGGTCATGCTGTTGTTGAGCGTCTGACTGACGTTGGGCATGCTGCCCGGCCCGCTGAACTCGAGGTTCTTCGAGCCTGCAAAGTAAACGGTGGTGCCACTGGCACCGCTCGTGGCGTTTAATGTGAACGTGTTTGCGATGGCATTGACGCCGACGCCGACGAGATCCGTTGTCGCCGAAACCGTCGCCCCCTTCATTGCCACGGCACTCGTTCCAAACGCGGCCTTGTTGCCGACATTCACCGTCCCCAGGGTGAGCGTCGTGGCACCGCCGTAGCTGTTGGCCAGAAGGTTGGCGGTGGCCGAGGGTCCGTTCACAACGAGGGAGGTGGTCGCGCCGGTGATATTTATCCCGGCCGTTTCAGTGAGCGTTCCAGTACCCTGAACCGTCACGGTGCCGTTGTTGATCGCCGCCGTCGTCGCGTTTTGAAGGCTGAGCACTCCGCCGGAGATTGTGGTTGTGCTGCTGGTTGTGGCCCCGCTCCACTTGCCCGTGATATTCACGGTGCCTTCGTTGACGTAGGTATTGACGGTATTGCCGGTGCCTCCGCTGAACGTCACCGTGCCGGTGCCGTCCTTGATGAACGTGCCAAAGTCGGTCGTGGCATTGACGGTTAATGCCCCGGACGAAAACTGGTGCAGGTAAAGCGTGCTGACCCCGGCTCCGAGTATGCCGTTCTGGATGGTAAAGCCATTCGTTCCCGTGACGAGCAGCCCCCTTGCGGTCAACGTCATCCTGCTGGCGTTGAGATCCAAAATTCCCGAAGCTCCGGTGGAGGCGGTGTCAACACGCAGGGTGTTCACATTCGAGTTCGTGGCGGCCATGAGCAACGTGCCCGATGTGTTCTCAACAAAATTGGTGGTGGTCGAATTGCTGCCGCTGGCCAAAGCCGTTTCCGTCGTGCTTCGGGTGACGTTGCCTCCGCTGACGGTGGCAAACCCGGTGCCTGCAGAATCCGTGACCGTCGCATACGCATCGATGCCCCCGATCAGCCCGTTGGTGAGTGCCGGGCTCGATGTCAGGGTCGAGTTGGCGGAGACGAGATTGATGTTCAGCGAGCGGCCGCCGGCTGATGCGGTCCAGGTGTTCCCCAGGTTGAGGGTCGTGCCGCTGCCGCCGTTCGAGTCAATGGTGATTTTGTTGGCCCCGGAATTGAAAGTAGGGTTCCCCAAGGTTTGGCTGCTCGTGCCGCTTGCTGCGCCTTTGAGCGTGAACCCGCCGCCAGCGAACGTGAGGGTGTTCGCGATGGGCATACTTCCGCTGTTCAGGCTTTTATCGAGCACAAGGGTTCCCTGATTGAGCGTGGTGACGCCGGTGTAGAGATTCGTTCCGCCCAAAACGAGAGTGCCCACACCCGATTTGGAAAGGCCGTTCGCGGTGGTGGCAATCCCGCCCGAGAGAATCAGGCCGCCCCCTCCCTCGTTGACGTAAAACGGAATTGTGCCCCCTATCGTCGTTGCCCCTGAAAAGGTCAGGTTGTTGGCACTACTATAAACGAATGCGCCGCTGGTTCCAATAGCCAGGGTATTGCTCACTGTGATGTTTCCGCCGCTCGTGTTTCCAAGTCTTACGAGACCGGTAGAGCCCGCCAAATTGACAATTCCTGTACCGAGAGCGTTGTTATTGTTGATGTTCAGCATGCCCATCTTCGCTGTCGAGAAATTGCCGGAAAAGCTGTTGTTTCCCGAGAGCGTGATGGTGCCCGGCTCGCCGATTAAATTAAGTCCTTGCGCTCCTGAAATCGTCCCGGAAATAGTCAGATGCCCGGCCCCGACCATGTTGAATGTGTCGGTGATGAGGGTCGCGTTGCCGCCACCAACCACCAAGTTGCCGCTGATTGTATTGGCTCCTTGGCTGTAATACTGCATCGCGTTGGTTGTCGCTGTACCGGTGTTCGTCACCGTGAGAGCCTGACCGGGAGAAGACGAGAGATTGTATCCGGTGCCGCTGAAGACCAACTGCGTCACGGTCAATGAAGAGCTCAAGTTCGGGTTAGCCATCGCCAAGCCGTTGAAATACATAACATCCGCCGCCACAGGAACCGCCGCCCGGTTCCAACTGGCGGCTGCGTTCATATCGGTGCCGGTATTCACCCATTCATAGTGAGCCGCCTGGACGGAACGGGATGCTCCGAACACAAGGGCCATCGCAACCAGGGCCGGGAAGAAAATCGCGCGTTGGAGACGAAAAGGCGGTGTCGTATGCATAGGGGAATAATTATTGACAGTGGGAACATTCCCGAAATCGGCGCTGGCGTCAACAAAAAAGCGGGAAAATTAGCGGGTTTTTCGGAGGTGTCAGCCGTTCTTCAATCCATCGTTTCCGAATATCTTTCATGGCGTGAAAGGAAATTATTCATGTTGTGGATAAAATCAGAAAATCCTTCTGCCCGGGATAGGGGCGATCAGTTCCGATTTCGCGCGTCCGGTGAAATGGCTCCACCGGTTGTTGGCTTCGACCTGGCATAGGCTGCGGTTCCGAGCGAAAGGGCGAGAGGGAGCAGAGCGAGAAGTCCAGCGGTGCCCGGCACTCCCAGATGCCACATTTCAGACATCCTGATGTGTCATCCAGGAAAATGAGGGAGCGAGGAAAACGGATGACCCCAACCCGCGATGGTAGGGACGCCCTCTCCGCTTCGCTGCGGTTGCCTTCCCGGCCAAACGTTCTACCTGCCCATTGTTTTCGATGCGCTATCGCGCTGGTTTTGCCGAGGCGTCCGTCGAGAGAAGTCGGACGGCTCGGCGAGCCATCCCTACCGGCCACGGACGACGCGCCAGCATTCTGATGGTAGGGGCGTCTCGCCGCAGGCGCCCCACTTTTTTCCGCAGGGCTCGCGCCAATCAATATAAGTCGGACGGCTCGGCGATCCATCCCTACCGGCCACGGACGACGCGCCAGCATTCTGATGGTAGGGGCGTCTCGCCGCAGGCGCCCCACTTTTTTCCGCAGGGCTCGCGCCAATCAATATAAGTCGGACGGCTCGGCGATCCATCC
>Ga0194063_10001349_pt1 | contig 16065 bp, 8 predicted proteins | sample SepL3720m_MetaG_FD_155459 | JGI IMG/M metagenome (GOLD analysis project Ga0194063, IMG submission 155459) | Anoxic zone freshwater microbial communities from boreal shield lake in IISD Experimental Lakes Area, Ontario, Canada - Sep2016-L373-20m | ecosystem: Environmental > Aquatic > Freshwater >... | reverse complement strand
GTTGTATAGACAACCTGACCAAGCATATCAACAATTACCAATGAGGTGATTTCTTGTGCAATGTCGGTGATGTGTAACTGATCAATCACCGGATTGGGGAACATTTTAATAGCATTGATTGCAGAGATATCATCTACACCGGAATGAGTAGTATCAGTACCTTGTGCAATAGTAACATACTGAATCTGACTCGCACCACATCCTGTGATAGGATGTTCATACGTGTAGGTGAGCATGTGTGTGCCCACACCAGCTTTTGCAAAATCAAACATGGTACTTCCAACGGTCGTTCCCGGGCCAGTAAACGTTCCACCAACTGGCATCACGAAGTTATTTAAATTAACTGGTGCGCTACCGGTAGTAAGTGATCCGGTAATGTTGTTAAACATAACTACAGGCACAGGGTTGGTGGTAAACATGTCGGTTGCATGTCCTGCACAGCCGTACATGTCAGTAACTGTATAGGTTATAGGCCATGTTCCTGGGCCAGTAATTGGAGGGTAGATTGTCGTACCATCAAACACAATGTTTGGGTTGGTACAAGAATAGGTTCCTCCTGTAGGTAAACCACCGGACAATAGTACACTGTTTACATCAGTACACATATTATCTTGGGTCAAATTCAATGAAACGTTCAGTGCTGTAGTATGCACAGTAACTGTTACACTTCCTGTTGCTATACAACCATTGCCACCAGTAACGGCAACAGTATAGGTTGTAGTAGAACTTGGTGTAACAGTAATGCTTGGTGTAGTAGCTCCACCAGTCCAAGACCATGACGTTCCGTTTCCTGTAACATTAAGTGAGGTACTTGTACCAGCACAAATATCATTAGGAGTTGCGGTAACAGTTATGCTTGGTGATGAAGTTACACTTACTTGCATCTCTGAACCATTGCCGAATTGGTTACCATTTTGGCCAAATACCATAATGGTTCCACCAACTGTTCCAAATTGAATGATGATAGTGTTTGTTCCGAAACCATTTGTGATGCTAGCTCCAGCAGGTATTACCCACATATAACTAGTAGCATTTGTAATCGGAGACACAGCATACACGGCTGTGCCGTTTGCACAGACACTAATGTTTCCACTGATAGCACCAGCATTGTTAGGTACTATTTGTCCGAATGAAGTAAGCGTTAGTATAACACTTACAACGAAAACCATAAATTTTTTCATATACGTTTTGTTTTATTTTTTTATTTATTGTTAATTATAGTCTGGTAAAACATACGATTCACCAGTTCCATCTTTCCTCATGGATATAATTACTATAATTATTTAATATAAAATGTCAAGACCAATATATATAAACAAAAAGACGGGATGTTTATGTCCCGTCTTCTGTATACTATATATAGTACTCATATTTTTTTGTAAATATTATTGTTTGTATACATCCAATACTTTGGTAAATTCAGTTCCACCTGGAGGTAATGCACTCCATAAACTTGGACTGTATTCGATAAGTACAGAAGCACCATTGAATATTTCATTTCTTCTTTCTGCTTGAATCATAGTATCAGAAGATCATTTAGTGTAGAACCAATCATTGAGTTGTGATCTTCTTGATTGTACAATATTTTCTATTCCATTTCCGATAAGTATTCCTTGTACATCCAATCATCCATATGCACACCATTTGTTACTCGTATCAGTATTGGTAAGATTTGTCGTACTTGCCAAGAATGATCATTGATTAGTAACGAAGATTCCTTTGACTACTTGTGTTTTTGTACATGCGTCTGCTGATGGTGCAAATGTTATATCTCATTTATTCAACAAGAACATTGCGTTAGTGTTTTGTATAGTTCAGTTGATTTTTATACTTGGTCCATCTACGATGACGGTGAATGGTTTTGTTTTTGTTCATCAGTCTGTGTAGACAACAGTACCTACACCCTTGAAGACAACGATGTCTTGACCTGGTACTTTTGAAACCGTGATAGTATTTCCTTCTTCAGATTTTACGGTTGTATATTTCACTGCAAGTTTAGAATATTTCGTGATGAAAGTATTCATCATAGTAGAAACTGAACTTCATCATTTATATGTATCAGAATCGATAACCATGATTCTGTCCAATTGTGTAGAAGTAACAATCGGTTGAAGATCAAATCCGTAGAAATCTTTTATGCTAAGATCTGTGGTAGTTTTTGGTGTAATACCAAATGAACTCTTTTGGATAAGGTATGGTTTAGTAACGGTAAAGTTAGTTTCACATACTCTCTTAATAGGTGTTCATGGTAAGAATGTTCGATTACCATTACTGTCTTGTCCACAGTATTCATAATCAACGGAATTTAGCGAAATTTTATATTCTCCATAAATTCCTTGAGTAATACTATCGTCTATTAGTTCGGTAAATTTTCCATATGCACCAGCAGTGTTGAAATAATTAAATATGTTAGCAGAGTTAGAATTTTTACAATTAATGGTATCCAATACTTTAGCTGTTCCATCTTTATTGTAGATAGCAAACGAACACGCTAAACTATCAGCTCTAACTTTATCTTGATTGCTTGCATTACAAGTAGTGACTGTTTTGGTCTGTGCATCAACCTTTCGCCAAAATGGTAAATATTCATTTTCTTGCACAGAAAGATTAGCATTTGAAATATTGAAACATCCTACAGGTAATACGTCTGCGATATCACAGTTTGCGGTACATGACATTCATTCAGGAGTATCTGTTCCATCACATTTTTCATATCATTGACGAACGTTATCTCCACATCTTCCAAATAATCATTGATCTAGTGTGATGTTTTCATTTTCACATACTGCTGAGTTTATATAACATTGTACATTTTTATTTATAGGTAATGAGTTTATATTCTCATCATAATGACACACGGTTTCAAGTTGAGACGTATTAGTAGCATCAATATATTGACCACCTTGATCGGTTGTACCACCAGCTCCACAATCTATTCTAACATTTTGTGCAATAACATTGTTGCGAGTTTCACATCTAAATCTTCCTTCTCCTTTACCATTATTTGAATCTATAATAACTATTCTTCCATCAAGTGCTTCGAGATCACATTGCATTTGATTTGCAACTACAGGTACTCTACATGCGATATTATTTATATCATTTCATACTTTACATTGTGCATTGCTACCGACAAATCCTGATGCATACGTACATGTTCCATTAAATGTCGTTCATGTTCATGCAAGCGTTGTACCGTTTCCACAATCAATAGTGATTGGTGTCATAGCAGTAGCATTAGCTGCATTACACGTAAAGTTCATACTATATCCAGTACTTGTTGCTAGAGGAGTTGATCATGTCATAGTAGTACATGTAGGATTCATAAGGGTAGCAGTAGCTGCACTACATGATTGACCAGTTGTCATTCCACCGAGTGGATTAGTATATTGATAATTTATACATGCATTATTGATGATTGATTGAGTAACAAGTACACACATGCCTTGTTGGTTTTGACAGACTTGACCGCTGTAAAGTACACCAAGATTTCCTTGAATATCACAGGTTTCTGTTCTGGTAAGTATTCCATCACCACAGACAAATGGTTCTTGTATTTTTACCGTATCAGTAAGTAACAAGCCACTATTATACGTAAGACGAGCTGTTGGCATAAATGAAATATAATTTTTCGGACCGACCATTCATGTTATTACCAATGTTCATGTAGCATTGAGCGCTAATGTTCCGATATTTCCATTGTAGCTTCCCAACTGGGTAAATCATTGTGTTCATGAAAGAGCAATCACTGCGTTTGTTCATGGTACATTTCCAAAATTTGCATACGTGAGCGTAAGTTGTACAATATCACCACTCACTGCTTGGATCATAGTATTAGGTCCAGAACCGTAAGGCGCGTTATCCAACGCTGGGTTTGTAATATTGTTTGCTATGATATCTAGAGTTACATTTGCGATTCCTTTTACTGTTCATGTCACGGTAGAACTATTGTTTCCTGTCGCAGAATCAAAACTTGTTGTGGTGATATTTGCGGTATTTACAAAGGTTGTTCATGATAGAGAAAATGCATTGATAGTTCAGGTAAGTACTATTGTTCATCCGCTTCCCGCAGGAAGTGTTCCAAGAGTAAATGTATTTACAGGGAGTGTTATCCCTGCAGGTACAAGATCAGTAATAACTACATTGTCTGCAGCTTTACCTCAACTGTTTCCATAGGTAAGTGTATACATAAGTATATCACCAGCTTGGTATCCCGTAAATGGTGCGAGTGTTTTAGTTACCCATACATTCGCAGCAGCTTGTACGATACCTGTTGCTGTTGCAGAATTATTGCCTGTAGTATATTCAGTACTTGCTGTACTTACTCTAGATATTTGGTTAAACGTAGTTCCTAGAGAAAGATTTTGTAGCATAGAAGTATTTACTATAACTATCATACTTGCTCATGCATTCAAATTGTTGAGATAATTTCCTGTCCATACAAATTCATGAAGAATATAATTTATATAATCATAGGTATGTGGTGCACCATTAAATGTCGCAGTCGGAGTACCAAATGTAGTGATAGGAATATTACTCATGAAAGAGATTCATGTAGCGTTAGTTGATCAGATATTTTGTAAAGTAATATAATAAGAAACCATATCTCCAGAAAAACTTGGATTCATTCCTGTCAAAATATTTGTTATCATAAGATCAGCGATAGGAGTGATTTGTGCTACAGCAGAAGTAAGTGCAGTAGTCACTCGTTGATCAGTACCGAAAGTTGCTAGAGTAGGTATAGGAGAAAATGATCGATTAGTAGTCAAAAGTTTTGCAGTAATCGTTACGGAAAAATTACTGTGTGCAGCAAGAGAAAATATTGGATCCGGACTTAGTGGATTAATATATCCAATATTTATCGGTGTGATATTTGAGCTTTGGTACATGAGTTGATATGATGCTGATTGTGGCAAAATATATTTCAAATACATGACACCTGTAGTATTTGTTCACGTAATAGTGAAGGTCACGCTCGAACCAGAAATTGCCGACTGTGCTGTCGGTGTTAGGGTAAGACTAGTGATATCGGCTGACGTGAATCAGAGTAATCACAAGAGTCCAAGAGCGATGATATAAAATGTTTTTTTAGTAGTTCTACTATAAATCATTTCCGTAACAGTAAGAGTTTAAAATGAATTATTTAATTGTTCCATTAATAGTGATTTTTCCAGATCAATTTGGAGCGAGTGGAGTAGTAAATACCCAATGCAATATTGCGCCTCCAGAAGTTGGTGTCTGAGTAATAGGCATAGGACTAGCAGAGACAAAGTTTAATGTTCCTGGCCAGTAATCTACGATATCATAATTTGTGATAGTAGCTGTTCCGTTGTTTTGATAGAGGAGTTCAAATGTTACTCAATCTCATACATTGTTTCCATATTGTACCAATCTTTTTTCAAACACCATAGTAGAACTTGGTGTAGTAGAAACGTTGAAGGTGAGTGGTTGTGCGTTTCCTGTTTGTAGAGTTCCATTTATAAGATAACCGATTCCTGCGTTGTTGATATAACTTCCTACACATGAAGGTGTATTGCTTATATGTCCGGTGATGTATAAATAGATTGTTTGTCCAACTGCCAATGAACCATTATAATTCCATACATATGGATCACTTGTATTGGTCATAGTAAGCGGCATATTTGATATCCATTGAGCATCAGGAGTTACACAAGAAGTATCTGGCCAATTGTCAGTAATAGTTACATTATTGATTGCGTCTGGTCAGTTATTGGTTACTGCAATAGTAAATTTTGCATCTTCACCAGGGAAGTAAGAAGGCTTGTCAGAAGTCTTTACTACTGATGCATTTCCACTAGGCGTATATGTATTAAATAATGCTGCAGCATATAACATAGGTGAATTATCTGATTTCAAAAACGAATTATTAAGTGTTTGATTTGCATATGCATATCATTTAAATCTTCCTATAACGATAAGATATCAAGCTTGACCAGGCGTCAAACTAAATCAAGAATATTCTACAAACTGATTTATTCCATTCGTACCCATGGTAGATGTAAACGGAGCGACTCCATATATTTGACTACTTACATATTCAAGTCCAGCAGGAAGATAATCTGAAACAACAACACCATTTACAGTAGAAGGACCATTGTTTGCAAAATCAATTTTGAAACTTACGAGTTCACCAGAATGGTAAAGAACGTTTGTTATCAATGATTTGGTAAGTGTTACTCATGTATTCATAACATTGACCGTAGCTGTACATACAGCTCATGATCAAAATATTCACATAGTATTTAACGTATATGTTGTCGTAGTAGTTGGGTTGACTGCGATAGCAGCATTACTTCGACTTGGGAAGACAAAGTTCAATCCAGTAATATTTGGTGTTAGTGTTGCTAGTACTGCATTACTATATGATGCATTCAATAGTGCTGTCTGTCCTGGCATGATTGTTTGTGCGCTTGTAGTCAATGTACATGCTGAAGGAACATTTGCTGCAACATGTACTACTCATGTACACGTAGCTTGTTCTGTATTATTATTTACCATCATAGTAAATGTATAGTCTCCTATTTGTGTAGGGAGTACGGAACTGACTCCATTATATTGATTAGCATTTACCCAATGTGGCCACGCTCATCAAAGTGAAGGAGAAATATAAATATATGTTCAGAAAAAATTTCCATTGCTAACATTCCATCCCACAGAAACAACCTGATTTGGTGCTACGGGGTTTGGACTTACGGTCAATGTACATCCAAGATGAACGGCTGGTGGTGTAACCGTAACGGTTGTAGAACATGTTGTTCCACTGAGTCCAGTTGCTCATGCTACATTCATAGTATAGGTTGTTGTAGTTGCTGGTGTATCGGTAACTGTTCCATTCCATGTAGGATAGGTGAATGGAGGAGTGATTCCAGAAAGACTTGGTATAAAGGTAACATTTGATCCACTCGTATATCATGCAGAAAGCGTTACTGATTGTCCTGACTCTATAGTAGTAGCACTTGCGGTCAATGTACACGTAGCTCATCCAGTAGCTACTACAGGACCTCAGAGTCATGTACAATCTATTTTACATTTTCATGATTGTCCATTAAGCGCACCATCATCACATGTTTCAGTTGGCGTTACATTGTTTTCTGTATTCCATGCAAGGAATCCTTCAGTAGCAGTTTGTATTCCACCATTACCATCAGTAGTTCCTGTAGCTTTATCGGTAACTCCATCTCCACAACGTGCAACATAATATGAATAACACGATGTCTTCCATGTTACATTATTTGAATAATTTTGAGAAGCTGACATAGTTTTTTGTATAGTTGGTGCAGCTCGATTTGTATAAAAATAATTGATATTTGGTGTAGTACTACGCAATAATCTATAATGATTTTTTACTATGATTTCAGCTGCAGGTTGATTTCTTGTATATGTATATCCTGAAGCGATAGTAAGATTTGCATTTTTTGCTTCAGTGATAAGTATCTTAGTATCAGTCAATCCTGGACTTCCATCCTTTGGTTGTATGTTTGCGATAAATGGCAGTTGAAGTGAATTTGGTATGACATTATTATATCCATATACCCATGCATAACTTTCTTTGAAAATACCATATGAATCAGGTCTCAATGTTTCTGACATCAAGAAAAAGTACACCTTACTTCATTCATAGAAGGCTCCCGCTTTATACGGATTACATCCATTGCTCATATTCATTGTGGTTCCCGTAGACGTGATAGTTCTATTCTCGTTGTACGAAGGCAAAGATACGGCAAAGCTAAATCATAATCCAAGAACAAGTCCTCAGAAGACGATAAGTAGCGAAATGATGTTTTTGTGTAGAGATGTTTTCATTGATATATTCATGATAATTTAAAGGAATATGGTATAAGGAGAGAATAATGTATATTAACCACCCAATTCTTCTGGGAATGATTCTGGTTCTAGATTGTCTTCACAAAAGGTACTACATCAAGCGATTTGATAGTTGTCATCATTGTTTGCTCATTCATCACATTGTTCTATCTGTTCAATTCATCAACTCATATAGGTAGGTCCATAGGTAAAATCACCGCTTGTAGTGACTGTGGTTACTGATCCATCATTGATAATGCTATCTCCACAAGTAAATGCTTGTGCTGCATTTCCACATCCTAGAGCACAGTGACCAGGCGTACCATTAAGGGCACCATCATCACAGAGTTCTCAGGTAAATAATGCTGCGTATCCATTATCTGGTGTATCTATTACTCAGTTACCACATCGATGAAGTTCGTAATTTCTACAAATAGTAGTGTTTGCTAATGATGGTTGTACTGCTGACCAACTTCTTTTTCTATTTGCTTCAGATCCAGGAAGTGTAGTCACCATAGCAATGTTAGTGTTTAATAAATAATTCATACTAGGTACAGGATTATATCGATATGAAGAACTTGAAGTTCAATCAAATCCATTTGCATATTTATATTTATAATCATAAAGAAAACTAACGGTATTGCTGCTTGCATTATTAGTAGATGGCTGTTCAAATACAACCTGATTTGGAGTAGTTGCGATTCCTCTTACGGGAGTATTATAAGGAAATACTCGGCTTGCTCTCCAAAATGTATTTTCATCAAGCATACCTACAATATGACCAGTGGAAAGTTTGTAGAGCATATTGAAAAGAGGAGTATAATATTTTACTGTTGTATATTGTACACCATTATCTTCTCTTAAGATCTGTCCTGCAGTATAATTACTTGGAGTTCCATTGAGGATGAAATTACTATTGAGGTACAAAGAAAAATCTGGAAGACCATCAGCATCATTATCTTGATTCAAATATACCTTGCTTGTATTAGGACAAGAAACTACATCGTACAATTCTTGTACAGGCAGAGTTTGATCTGTCCATACAGCATGCGAAAAGTTTCCTAGTGATATACTAGCAATCAAGAATAGCGCAGCTAAAAGATTTTGTGTTTTCATCGTATTGATCTAAAGAGATTAAAAGTTTTTGTTTTGTTTATTATTCATTTCAACTATTATTACCTGACTCAATAACTCATCATTCTGTAGTTCATCATCATGTACCATCTCCTTCTCAACTTGTGACGTTTGCTGTTGGCTTTTTTTCTATACCTTTATGGTGTTTGAAACTAGCTCTTTCTTCTTTAGTGATTACTCTATTGGTGATAGAATGACTCTTTGTATATAATTCCATTCCTCATGTATACTCTTTGTCTGGTATTCATGTTGCAGCATATCTTCAAGCGACAACAGTACCAGGGGTAAATTTCTGTATTTTTATATTCTTGATTTTCATACCGAGTGACTCATTACAACAGTCTCCAAGAAGGTAGAATACCCAGTCCATATCTATACTGATTTTATCTCAAGAGTCAATAGTTATCTCCTTTCATTGCATCAAAAGTTCCAAGGTTGCAAGTGTTTCTTTTGTAGTGTCTTTTAGTATATCAACCGTAGATCATTGTGCCAAGAATTGTGCTTCCAAACTACTAGCCAAACGATTTATTTCGTAGGTGTTTACAAGGTTTTCTAGAAACCACTTTTGTGCAAGATCTTTATTTTCTGTAATGGTTGTGAGCGCTCACTGATATCATGTTTCTCCCAATGAGGTAAGTGAATATTTCTGTGCGAGTGGTCTATAGAAAGCAGTGAATCATATAAGGTTGGGATCGATAGTAGGATCAGTTGAATATTTTTCTTTTGCATATGTTTTTTTGAGTTCAGCTCTTTTGGTTTTCATCTCTGTCTGGAGTGCAACAGGAAGTGCTGATGTAGGTCATGAAACCTTTTCCCATCATGTATGACTTCACAAGATAGCTCATATAGTCATAGTTTTATATGAAGGTTCTCTTGCGAGAATCTGTTTCATTCTATCTACTATATATGATTTAACTTCTCCATTTTTTCCATCCAAGAATCACTTGAGGGTCGTAAATGTTGTAGGATTTTTATCTTTTGCCATAAGGATTTCCAAATGAACAATTGCTAGACTAAGTTGTTCATCGTCTATCTTTCCATTATCTGATGTAGAAGCATCCAATAAAAAGTCTGCATAGTCTTGTGGACTAGTATTTTCCAATTCTTCTAGTGAAGTGAGTAATAGAGCGATTTCTGTTTTTGCTTTGCTCATATCTCCTTCAGCAAAAGAGAAGAGTGTTTTCACTTCCGTTGAAGTAACTGCTGCTCGGTTTTCTGGTTTTTGTTGCTCTTTGAGTAGAGCTGCATCATATTCTGCTTTATCTCTATAGATGATAGTTAATTCTTTGGCAGGTGTAGTTTTGTCGAGGGTAATAGTATATGATAGTCCATCTGCATTTTTTTGGATCAATAATGTTCCTTGTTTGATTGGTGTATTTACTAAAGTAGCTGGTTCAAATGTTATTTTTTTACCTGTCCATTCAGTTCCTGTCGGTGTGATAAGTTTACCATCAGCATCAAAAAATGCTGCAGTTTCTTTTTTAGCCGTTTCTACATTAACTCATTCACCAGTCATAGTAGTAATGACTGTTTTGAGTTTTTCTTGTGTTCGTGCTTTATTTGTTTCTGCTACTGGTTTCATTGGATCTACCGTAGTAGCTCATATATCTCATGTGACGCGAGTAGCTTCATCAAGTTTCTTGGTTCCGAGACATAATATTCTACAAACACCTTTTGCTTCAGTGGTTGTATATGCAGCCATATCACCTACATTACCTATGGTAAGGACATTACCTTTAAGTGAAAATGATTTTTGTGCTTCTGTAGTTGCATGGATATTCAAAAATTTGGCTAGCGTAAGATCAGATCATTTTGGATCAAAAGTAATCATAAGTGTATTACTTACCGTATCCTTTTTGCATGATAATCTATTTTCTGGATCATTATATAATGCTTCGAGATATTTTCCATAGGTATCCAAATCTTTGCCTGGATTATCAAATTTTTTGGCTCAGATACCTTGTCACATTTCATACTGAGTAAACAAATATTGTGCTTCGTTTGGTACATAACTATTTTTCCATGTTGAAATTCTGAGTCCAATATAGAATCCACAAATTCAAAATCTGCTATCACCAAGATCTACCTCAGATCAGCTACCTCATGAATTAATATCTCATCATTCAGGAGTTTCTCAATTTACAACTCCAGCAACAGGTGCAGTAGTACCTTTTCCTCATTTACTCTTCAAAGTGAGTGCATTAGTAGTCACTCCAAATGATAATTTAGTAAGAGAAATTTTACCATGAAGATTGGCAATGACATCATGTCTTCGTTGTTCTATATTTCCTGATTGGATTATATCTACTAATGCATTGATAGAACTTGTGATGTTTGCTTTAGGAAATTTTGCAAGTACACCAGTAGTTCCAAAAAATTTGTTTGCATCCATATATCTTACCATAAAATCAAGATCATCGGTAAGATGTTGTTCGTTATTTGTTACAAATTTTCCATACACACCATCAATTTTAAGGCTATCTATATGACCTTTGATAAGTGCTCTAAATGCTGTCTTGTCTGATAGTGTAGCAGCAGAAGCTCATGTTACATCAAATATTTCTTCTGAAACAGCTCTATATTGCATATCGATTTGATTGATACCAACGACAGGATCTTTTTGTCGATCGATACCAGCAGATGCTTCAAGTTCTACACCATTAGCATTTTTAAGTCCGATTCCTGCAACTGCTCATCCGTCTACACCAATATATTTTGCACTCTTAACATCTGATAGACTAGCATTGATGACTTTATTTTTGTTATACTGTATATCATACTCTCCAGATAGATTAATATTGAGACCGACTTCTCATCAAGGACTCCAATCTCGTTCGAGACCTGCTCATACTCATCGAGATCGTTTTGTTTTACCATATTTACTCTTTTCTTTTTCTGTTGCATCTGGTCAGTATTTACCACTTGTTCAGCTTTTACCGTATCCAATACCAAAGATATATCATCATCATACACCTTTCTTGATTCATGTAGAAATAAGACTTTTTATTGTACTCTCCAAAAGTTCTTTTTTAAGTTCGCGTGTTTCTCGTCATTTACTTACTCATGCTGCTTTGAGTCTTGTACTATTGCCATCATTAGTAGTGATTTCTACTTCATCAATAGCAGTCATTATTTTAGTGAAGATTGTTTCTCTTACACGTACAAGACCATTTAATCTAATCATTTCTACTATTGTTGGATCTTTAGATTCTGTAAGTATTTTATCAAGTTGTGTTTTGAGTGATGCTTCTGATTCATATAATGAAATAACTGATTCTGCTTCTTCACCGATAAGCGTATCATACAAATCTGGGTTAACTTCTTCACTTCATCCGTTGATTTTTTTGATAGAAGAAAGGAAGAAAGTTTTCATTTCTGGCATAGGCAGAATACCTTCTTCTTCATCTCCATTGAAAAGTTTTGCAAGGTTTTCTGTAGTACATTTAGTGATATCTCATTCCATAGTAGTGAATGGAAGTTTTTGAACTTCATCAAGTTCTCTACTATCACTGATCTGCATATTTTTGATAATATTACTTATTACCAATTGTTCACCAGCAGGATCTCCAAGCTCTATATTTTTTACTTTGATTGCTTGTTCGATAGTAAACATAACTTGTTGTCCAAAAAGTGTTCCCACGTCTCATTGATTTTTTTGTTCTTTATTATTTTTCTTTTTATATTCTGTTGCAACTTGTCCGTCACTATTGAAATCACACAAAAATGCCAAAACATTATCTGCGTTGATGAGTTTATTTTTGATCATTTCATCTGCATTGTGCCATTCTTTGACTGCCATAGCTTCATCACTTTCTGATTGAAGTAATGATGCAAATGTATCAAGTTCTGATCGATGAGATTCTGTAAGTATTTTTGCTACTTTACCTTTTTCATTAAATGATAATGCTACACCACTTTCATAAGTGAGCAATCATAGATCTATAAGTTCTTTCAATTGTTTCGTAGAAATTTTAATATCAATAGGATCTTCACTTACTAAAATTCCTTTTTCATTAAGTTTTTCGTAAAGTTTATATTCGTTGCTTTCTGTATCAGCATCTTCAGATTGACCAATTTTAACTGCTTCACGGATAGCGATAATGATTCCTGCAAGTCCATCTTCTTTTCCAAGATTAATTTTAAATGTTCATTTATGAAGTTCTTTTTTTTCTTCATCATCAAACATCTCTTCCATATATTTTGGTAGTTTATTATCTTTGTAGATATTTGCAATATCCATATCTTTGCCTATAGCAGCATATGGTACTCCTGTTTTTTTATATGGATCGACATAATTATTTGCACTTTCATATTTTATTGTTTCTTTATTGTTTACTGTTCATTCACCAAGATTATTAAGTAATACATTTCCATTTCAATCAACTTCGCCTGTCCCACTGTCTGCTGCGATTGTTTTTCGTAAATCCTTGAGCTCAAATATATAGTCTTTGAGTACTGCTTTTATTTCTGCGTCTTTAAGTTTATCAAGATCCATTACATATCCAGAATTGTCTATAACATAATTTGCTAAAGCATCAAGATTGACTTGAACTCATTCCTTAATAATATTTTGTGGTGTATCAGTAATTGTTGTTCCATCGGCCTTTGTTAGTGTTACGGATGTCTCTCGTTTATTCATAATAAATCAATCGAAAATATCTTCAACGTTGTCGTTGATTTTTATAAGTTGAGCATCTAGGTCTGTTTCTTCGTCTAATTTTAATGTTGATTTGAGGGTTTTAAGGTCCTCTTCTGTAACATCTTTGATGTTATCTTCCTCAACATACCTAGTCTTCTCATCTTTTTTATATTCGATATTGCTACCTCAGGCAATTGCCATATAAATAGGGTTCTCTTAATAAAAGTGTATGAGTTACATCGGGATATCCGATACACATACAATAGTACTCAGAAAAAAAATATTTACCCAATTTGAGTTCTTTTTCGTTCTATTTGATATACCGTTATTGTAAAAAAATGATATAATATGTGAAAAGAGAGAAAAATTGAAACATAACGAGAGAGAATGATATCATTTTTTGAAAGCGTTTGATTTTTTTTGATATTTTATTATAAGCGTCTGACATTCAATATAATGCCGCGATACCTGCCCGCCGTGGTGGGGCTCAGTATACACCATATAACAATTATAATGCCGCGATAGCTCAGCCGGTAGAGCGTTCCCATGGTAAGGGAGAGGTCACGGGTTCGATTCCCGTTCGTGGCTATTTTATTACTCCAAAAAAAAATGTACCAACCATCATACGAACTGCTCAAAAAATACGCTGACGTGCTCGTAAAATTTGCCCTCCGATCAGGTGAGTGAGTAAAAAAAGACGATGTGGTATTCGTCCAGATTCCTGAGTGCGCAAAGCCATTTTACCTGCCACTTCAAAAAGCGATTCTCGAAGTCGGTGCACATCCCATTATGGAATACCTACCCGATGGAGTAGCCAAGCATTTTTTTGAACATGCAAACGATGACCAGATAGTTTTCTATCCAAGCCACTTTTTTCACGGTAAAGTAGAACAGATGACACACGTGATTTCGGTCATCGCAGAAGCAGACAAATACGAGCTCAAAGATATCGATCCCAAAAAAATGGCAGCAAGAATCCATTCTCGCAAAGCATACAAAGAGAAACGTCAGAAAAAAGAAATGGACGGAAAAATGACACGAACACTGGGTGTATATGGTACGCAAGCGATGGCTGATGAAGCCAATATGTCGCTCGAAGAATATCGACAAGAGATTATCAAAGCGTGTTATTTAGACTTCGATGCCCCTATCGCTGAATAGAAAAAAACAGAAAAAAATATTGCAATCATCAAAAAAAAACTCAATGCTTTACCGATAGAATGGGTACATGTAGAGTGAGAAGATGTAGATCTCAATATAAAAATCTGAACCAATAGACAACGATTGGGATGATCATGACGCAATATTCCTTCCTTCGAAATTTTCACTTCACCAGATCGAAGAGGTACCAACTGACGAATTCGTTTCAACCAACCACTCTATCATTTTGGACAGATCATAAAAGATATTTATCTGAAATTTGAAAACGGAATCATCATAGATTTTGATGCGAGCAAAAACAAGGCAGGACTCGAAGAAATGATAAAAATTCCCAACGCGAATAAAGTCTGAGAATTTTCTTTGACGGACGGAAGGTTTTCTCATATCACAAAATTTATGGGAGAGACTTTATATGATGAAAACATGTGAGGTCCAGAAGGCAATACCCATATCGCCATAGGAAGTGCATACAACGAGACATTCACAGGCGATGCTGGCAAGTTGACGGAGACAGATTTGGCTGATTTGTGATTCAATCAAAGCGCTGAACATACCGATATTATTTCTACAGTAAGAAGAACCGTTACGGCGACATTGTCGGATGGTACACAAAAAGTCATCTACCAAAACGGCCAGTTTACGTTATAGAATGTAGAATTCAGAATGTAAAATTCAGAATGTAGAGAAATATCTGAGAGATCCGAAAAGACTTATGTCTTGAAAATCAGACCATATTTACTATATAATTATCATATATCGTTTAATCATTTCAACATTTTATCGTTTAGTCATTTAGTAATGGCATCAAGAACAAATAAGCAGGGTATTGCCAAAAAGAAATCTCAACAACAAAGACAAGCTACAAGATTGAGAGGTGGTAAGAGATTTGAATATCCAAAAAGAAAACTCACTATGGAAGAAGCAAAAGAGCTTGGCGTAGTTGGTGTAGTAAAAAATCCAAAAGGCCGTGATTATACGCGATTTCTTAGAGGAAGAAAAATCTGTCGAGAGACAAGATTGAGAACAGATCCAGATGGATATAGATTTATCAGAACACCAGCCGGTGGTACAGAAATCGTAGATGCGCCACAGTCAGGATGGACAAGAGCAAGACTTAGAAAAGCAACTATGTTGAAACGTTAAGATAATTATATAAATTTTTGTAGGGGCGCATACTATGCGCCTTTTTTGTTTCCATATTTTAATATGAGGCGGATGATATCCGCCCCTACATCCGATACATCAAAATCATTTCAGATTTTGACAAAAAAAACTTTTTGACTACAATAGATATATACTATTTATAT
>Ga0194063_10001347_pt1 | contig 16080 bp, 12 predicted proteins | sample SepL3720m_MetaG_FD_155459 | JGI IMG/M metagenome (GOLD analysis project Ga0194063, IMG submission 155459) | Anoxic zone freshwater microbial communities from boreal shield lake in IISD Experimental Lakes Area, Ontario, Canada - Sep2016-L373-20m | ecosystem: Environmental > Aquatic > Freshwater... | reverse complement strand
ATCAGGATCAGCCCGCCGGGACACTGGCCGCTCCACAACATTCACGAGGTGGCCGATGACATGCTGGATTCGGTCGAGGCGGCACTGCACTCCGGGCGACCCGACGAGGCACGGGCGCTCGCCGCCGAGGCGGTCCGGCTGAACCTGGCCCAGATCTCGCCGCGGGTAGCAGCTTTGACCATCGCGATATCGGCGATGACAGCACCCGATGACGACGCCGGCGAGCTTTACCAGTCCGCGCTCACCCACCCCGGAATTGCCGAGTTCCCCTTCGAACACGCCAGAATCGCCCTGGCACAGGGCATGTGGTTGCGGCGCACGCGGCGCTACACCGAGGCACGTGCCGCGCTGGGGGTGGCTGCGGACAGTTTCGATCGCCTGGGTGCGCGCCCGTGGACCGACCGCGCACGTGCCGAACTGCGGGCCGCTGGGGCCTCAGCCAAGAAATCCTTGGGTGAACCCGGTCCGCTGAGTTCTCAGCAGCGCCTGATCGCCGAACTGGCCGCAGACGGGCAGACCTCCAAAGAGATCGCCGCCCAATTGAGCATCTCGGCGCGCACCGTCGACGGTCACCTGTACCGGGCGTTCCGCAAGCTGAACGTCACCACGCGCGCCGGGCTCGGTAGGGCACTGCGTGCCGCTCCTGGGTCCGACTAGTCGGCGTCGGCCAACCGCTGTTTCAGCGACTCGAACTCATCCCGGAGGCCGGTGGGCAACTTCTCACCGATGAAGGCGAACCACTCCTCGATCTGCGGCAGTTCAGCACGCCACTCGTCGGCGTCAACGCGCAGTGCCTCGGCGACGTCGGCCGCATCAACATCAAGGCCGCTCAGATCCATCTCGCCGACGGCGGGCACGTAGCCGATCGGGGTCGACACCCCGTCTGCCTTTCCCTCGACGCGTTCGATGATCCACTTGAGCACGCGACTGTTCTCGCCGAATCCCGGCCATAGGAAGCGGCCGTCGTCACCGCGGCGGAACCAGTTGACGAAGAAGATCTTGGGCAGCTTCGACGCATCGGAGTTCTTACCGAGGTCGATCCAGTGCTGGAAGTAGTCACCGGCGTTGTAGCCGAGGAATGGCAGCATGGCCATGGGGTCACGGCGCACCGTGCCGACTGTGCCCTCGGCGGCCGCGGTCTGCTCGCTGCCCAGCGTGGCGCCGATGAACACTCCGTGCTGCCAGTCACGCGCCTCGGTCACCAACGGCACGGTGGTCTTGCGGCGCCCGCCGAACAGGATGGCCGAGATGGGCACGCCCTGCGGGTCGTCCCACTCCGGTGCCAGCGTGGGGCACTGCGACATCGGCGTGCAGTATCGCGAATTCGGATGCGCCGCAGCGGTTCCCGACTCCGGAGTCCAGTCGCCGCCCTTCCAATCCACGAGATGCTGCGGTTCGCCCTCGAGGCCCTCCCACCACACGCCGCCGTCGTCGGTCAGCGCGACGTTGGTGAAAACCGTGTTGCCGCCGGCGATCGTCTTCATCGCGTTCGGGTTGGAACTCCAGTTGGTTCCCGGCGCCACCCCGAAGAAGCCGAACTCCGGGTTGACCGCATACAGCCGGCCGTCCTTACCGAACCGCATCCAGGCGATGTCATCGCCGACGGTCTCGGCCCGCCAACCGGGGATGGTCGGCTGCAGCATCGCCAGGTTGGTCTTGCCGCACGCCGACGGGAACGCCGCCACCACGTAGTACGCCTTGTTCTCCGGTGAGATCAGCTTGAGGATCAGCATGTGCTCGGCCAGCCAGCCCTCGTCGTGGGCCATCGCCGAGGCGATTCGCAGCGAGTAACACTTCTTGCCCAGCAACGCATTTCCGCCGTAGCCGGAGCCGTAGCTCCAGATCTCGCGGGTCTCCGGGAAGTGGCTGATGTATTTGGTCTCGTTGCACGGCCAGGGCACGTCGGCCTCGCCGGACTCCAGCGGAGCACCGAGCGAATGAAGCGCCCTGACGAAGAACCCGTCATCGCCGATTTTCGCGAGCGCCGCCGTGCCCATCCGGGTCATGGTGCGCATCGAGACCACGACGTACTCCGAATCGGTGATCTCCACCCCGAGTTTCGGATCGTCGGCACCGAGTGGGCCCATGCAGAACGGCACCACGTACAGGGTGCGTCCACGCATACAGCCCCGGTACAACTCGGTCATGGTGGCGCGCATCTCGGCGGGCGCCATCCAGTTGTTGGTCGGGCCGGCGTCGATCTCGCGCTCCGAGCAGATGAACGTGCGCGATTCCACCCGCGCGACATCCGACGGAGCCGATCGGGCGAGATACGAGGTGGGGTCCTCGGCGAGCGCGGTGAAGGTGCCGGCGGCCACCAGATGGTCACAGAGCCGCTGATATTCCTCGACGGAGCCGTCGGCGAACACGACGCGATCCGGCTGAGTGAGTTCGGCGACCTCTCGAACCCAGGCAAGCAGAGCTGCGTGAGTGGTCGGTGCGCTGTCCAGACCGGGGATGGTCGCAGAGGTCATCGGTATCTCCCGCCTAAGTTCAGTGCAGATTAACGCAGGCGCGGTGCCCGTCGTTAATCACTGATTATGGCCGATCGTCCCCGGGCCTGATCCGGCAACTGGCGTTGCGGCCCGCGGTGGCCTCCGCAGCCATGGCCGTCTCCGCTGCCAGCACCTGCATCACCACCCGTTCCTCCATCGCCGTCCGCAGGCCCGCGGTCACCTCGGTGACCCAACGGTCCAGCGCGGCACGCTCGGCGGCGAGCCCGCGGGCTCGGATCACCCACCCGCTGAGCCCGATTCCGGCCAGCAGTGATGCGGCCGTAATCGCCGCGGTCCAGTCCGGTGCCAGATCGGCAAGCAACCGGCCGAAGGTTAATGCCACACCCAGCCCGAAGCCGGCACTGAGCAGGGCGGTCACCCGATCGGCTCGAACGCGACCGAACCGTGGCAGGTAGGTCTCCAGCGCCGGGCACGATTCCGGTGCGCCGTCGATCCCTGGGGTGTCGATCCAGGGGATGTCGATCCCGGCGATGTCGAGATCGTCGACCAGACGGCTCAGTGTCGCGTCCAGTTCCGCCACCGCCCGCGCCGATCGGCGGCGCACACCGGAGCAGAATTCGTCGACTCCGCGCCGGCTCAGCCCGGCCGCATCGCGGCGCAAGTCGGCACGCATCGACGCACAGGTCGCGCGAGCCTGGCCGGTCAGTTGCACCCGCGCGACACGCAATTCGCGGAAAGCTACTGCCCTCTCGCGATCCCTGATTCGGCTCTGCGCGTGAGATTTATTGGGCAGCAATTGATTTCGCGGTGATCGCCGGTCCCGCGCCAGCGCCGAATCCAAGGCGGCGATAAGCGGTTCCAGTTTCGATGGCCCGATATGCGGGTCGGCTGCGACGCCCACCCAGGACAACGCAGGCGACGCCGCCAGCGCCCGGTTTTCCTCGAGCACCTGCGGCCAGCCACGGTGCACATCGATTTTGGCTACCGCCGCCACCACCGCGTCGGTGCTCGCCGCCGCGGCGTCGAGAAGGGCGATCTGGGACTGAGTCATCGGTGCGGCAGCGGAGACAACGAACACCACCGCGGCAGGCCGCTCACCAGGGCCCAGGCATTCGACGACGCGGCACCCACCGCGTCGCTGCCGCAGGGCATTGGCCACGCTCGTCGCGCCGGACAGTGCCGGACCGATCACCAGGATGACGCCCCGGTGCTCACTCATGGCATCGCCTCGACGACACCGCCGGCCTGCAGCCATAGCCGCAGCGCGCCGCGGGAGATATCGGTACCGCAGCGGCGATGCAGGGCGGAGACCGGACCCTGCGCGTAGTGCCGCCAGCGAACGGCCCGGCGCAGGTGCGTGGCGCACCCGCCGACAGGGTCGACCGTCGTGGCCGCTGCGCCGGCCGGGTCGACCGTCGTGGCCGCTGCGCCGGCCGGGTCGACCGTCGTCGCCGCTGCGCCGGCGGGGTCGACCGTCGTCGCCGCTGCGCCGACAACATCCAGCGCGGCAGCCATCCGGGCCAGCGCAACGGCATCGCCGGCGAGGAACTCCGCCACCCCGGCGCCCCGCGGTCCGACCGCGGCATCAGCCAGGCGTGCCAGGGCGCCGATCAGACGGCGGTAGCGGATCGGCGCGGCGGCCCGGTCGATCTCCTCGAGCACCGCCGATATGCCGCTGGCCTGGTGCAGCAGCGCCGCCAATGCGGGCGTATCCGCGCCGCGGCCCACCGCGGCCGCCGCGATCGCGGTACCGAACAGGTCCAATTCGGCCAGCAGCCGGTGCCGCATGCCCGGGGCCAGCCGGGCCGGGTTGGCACCCACGGTGCGCAGCGCGTCGATCAGGGATCGCTGTCCGGCGGTGTCGCGCGAGGCTGCGACCGCCAGCAGGGCTGCCAGTGGCCGGGTCGGCACCCCGGTGCGGCGCTGTAATTCCTGGCACCGTGCCGCCGCGACCGCCACGGGACCCGCACCGCGAAAACAGGTGAGATCGGCCTTATTCAGCACCGCCACCGTCGGCCGGTCGACCCCGGCGAGCAGGGCGACGTCGTCCGAGGTGAGGGTTTCGACAAAGACGTAGACGTCGACGTCAGAGGGCTCGCCCGGGTCAGCGAGCAGCGCACCGGCACCCCGCAGGGCCCGCCGCACCATGCCCCGGCCCGCGCCTGCGCGCCCGGTCACCGCCACCCGCACCGGTGCGCTCAGATCCGCCGTCAGCCGGTGCAGGGCCGAATCGTCGAGGACGGCGGCACCGGCACCGAGCAGTGCGGCATGGGGGTGCTGCGGCATCGCGCCATGGTGGCAGCCGCTCGGGTGGGGCGCGAGTCAGGTGGAAAGACAACTGTTGGGTATCAATCTGTATCTGGGTAGTGGTGCGCCGCAGTTCATGGGCCACCATGGATCAATGCACTCGCGCCAGGGCGGATTGAGCACGCCCGAGACCCCGGCGCATCGGCGGATCACCAGTTTCCGGTCCCGGCGCTCGACCATCACCGACACCCAGCAGGACGCCTGGGACCGGCTGTGGCCCCGGCTCGGCACCCTGGCCCGCAGCGGCGGCCCGGAACCTGCGGCCCGGCTCGACACCGCGGAATGGTTCGGCCGCAGCGCCCCCCTGGTGTGCGAGATCGGTTGCGGCACAGGAACGTCGACGTTGGCCATGGCGCAGGCCGAGCCGGATGTCGACGTGATCGCCGTCGAGGTCTACCGCCGCGGACTCGCCCAACTACTCAGCGCCATCGACCGCGAGGGCGTCGCCAACATCCGGATGATCCGCGGCGACGGCGTCGACGTTCTCGAGCATCAGATCGGCCCGGGCACCCTGACCGGGGTGCGGGTCTTCTTCCCGGATCCCTGGCCAAAGTCCCGGCACCACAAGAGGCGGCTCCTGCAGCCCCAGACCGTCGCCCTGATCGCCGATCGGCTGCGCACCGGCGGCGTTCTGCACGCGGCGACCGACCACGCCGGCTACGCCCAGCAGATCGCCGAGGTCGGCGACGCCGAGCCCCTGCTGCGCCGGGCCGGCCCCGGCGAGATGCTGCCGATCTCGACCGACCGGCCGATCACGAAGTACGAGATGAAGGCACGTCACGCGGGCAGCCCGGTGACCGAACTCCTGTGGGTGAAACGACCATGACCCTGATCCACGAGACCATCGACGCCCCTCCCGCCGTCGAGCAGGAACCGGCGACCATGCGGGTACTGCTGGTGTGGGACGCGCCCAACCTCGACATGGGCCTCGGCTCCATTCTCGGCGGCAGGCCGACGGCGGCCCACCGGCCACGGTTCGACGCCCTGGGCCGGTGGCTGCTGAACCGCACCGCGGACCTGTCTGAGTTGTATCCCGGGATGACGCTGGAACCCGAGGCGACGGTGTTCACCAATATCGCCGCCGGTAGCGCCGACGTCGTGCGGCCCTGGGTGGAGGCGCTGCGCAACGTCGGCTTCGCCGTCTTCGCCAAGCCGAAGGTCGACGACGACAGCGACGTCGACAGCGACATGCTGGCCCACATCGCCCTGCGGCAGCGTGAGGGACTGGCAAACCTGCTGGTGGCGTCGGCCGATGGCCAGGCCTTCCGGGTGCCGTTGGAGGACATCGCGCGCAGCGGCACCCCGGTCGGTGTGATCGGATTTCGCGAACATGCCAGCTGGGCGTTAGCGTCGGATACCTTGGATTTTGTCGACTTGGAGGACATTCCCGGTGTTTTCCGTGAGCCGCTGCCGCGCATCAGCCTCGATTCGCTACCCGAGCAGGGGGCATGGCTGCAGCCGTTCCGGCCGCTGTCCGCGCTGCTGACATCGCGACTGTGACCAACGGCAGACTGTGACACCGGCAGACTGGGACACCGGCAGACTGGGACCAACGGCGAAGCCGCCGCAGATGTGATGTGTAGTGAGGAGATCGCTTGTTCGCCTGGTGGGGTCGGACCGTTTACCGGTACCGGTACATCGTTATCGGTCTCATGGTGACGCTGTGTATCGGCGGCGGCATCTTCGGCATGGACCTGGGCAAGCACGTCACCCAGAGCGGGTTCTACGACGACGGCAGCCAGTCGGTGCGCGCGTCACTGCTCGCCGACGGCGCCTACGGACGTGATACCTCAGGCCATATCGTGGCGATCTATACCGCGCCGGACGGCAAGACCGTCGACGACCCCGAGTTCAGCAAGAAGGTCCTCGACAACCTCGCCCAGGCCCAGAAAGACCACCCCGACGAGATTCTGCGGTCGGTCGGCTACTTCAATAACCCCGAGATGCTGTCGAACATGGCGGATGCGAGCAAGAAACACGCCTTCATGTCGATCCAACTCAAGGGCGACGACGACGACACCATCCTGAACAACTACAAGTTGGTGGCCACCAGCTTCGCGATCCCCGGCGTCGACGTGAAACAGGCCGGCCTGCAACCGCTGGCCAGCGAACTGACCGGAACCATCGGTGAGGACCAGCAGCGCGCCGAGGTGGCTGCCATCCCCCTGGTCGCGGTGCTGCTGTTCTTCGTCTTCGGCGGTGTGGTGGCGGCCAGCCTCCCGGCCATCATCGGCGGCCTGTCCATCCTCGGTGCACTGGGCATCATGCGCCTAGTCGCCGACGTCGCGCCGGTCCACTTCTTCGCGCAACCCGTCGTGACACTGATCGGCCTGGGCATCGCGATCGACTATGGACTGTTCATCGTCAGCCGGTTCCGAGAAGAGATCGCCGAGGGCTACGACACCGAGGTCGCGGTCCGACGCACCGTGATGACCGCCGGGCGGACCGTGGTGTTCTCCGCGGTCATCATCGTCGCCTCATCGCTGCCGCTGCTGCTGTTCCCGCAGGGATTCCTCAAGTCGATCACCTACGCGATCATCGCCTCGGTCATGCTGGCCGCGATTCTGTCGATCACCGTGCTCGCCGCCATCCTGGCCGTCCTCGGCCCGAACGTCGACGCGCTCGGGGTTCGCACCCTGCTGCGGGTGCCGTTCCTACGCAACTGGCCGGTCTCCCGAAAGATCATCGACTGGCTGGCTGAGAAGACCCAGAAGACCAAGACCCGCGAGGAGGTCGAGAGCGGCTTCTGGGGCAAGTTGGTCAACCGGGTGATGAAGCGGCCCCTGCTGTTCGCCGCCCCCATCGTCGTACTGCTGATCCTGATGATCATCCCGCTCGGAAAACTGGCACTCGGCGGCATCAGCGAGAAGTACCTGCCGCCGAATAACTCGGTTCGCGTGGCGCAGGAGGAGTTCGACAAGATCTTCCCCGGTTTCCGCACCGAACCGCTGACGCTGGTGCTGCAGAGCGATAACGGCCAACCGGTCACCGATCAACAGGTCGCCGAGGTCCGGAACAAAGCGATGGAGATCAGTGGGTTCACCGATCCCGACAACAATCCCGACGCCATGTGGAAGGAACGTCCGTACCTCGACGGGGCATCCAAGGATCCGTCGATCCGGGTGATCCAGAACGGTCTGGTGACCCGCAACGACGCGGCCAAAAAAATCAGCGAGTTGCGATCCATCACCCCGCCTCGGGGCGTGGAGTTGTTCGCGGGTGGCACACCGGCACTGGAGCAGGACAGCATCCACAGCCTGTTCTCGAAGTTGCCGCTGATGGTGCTGCTGCTGATCATCACCACGACCATCCTGATGTTCCTGGCGTTCGGATCGCTGGTGCTGCCGATCAAGGCCGCGTTGATGAGCGCACTCACGTTGGGGTCGACGATGGGCGTTTTGACGTGGATGTTCGTCGAAGGCCACGGATCCGGGGTGATGAACTACACGCCCCAGCCACTGATGGCGCCGATGATCGGGTTGATCATCGCGGTGATCTATGGCCTGTCTACCGATTACGAGGTCTTCCTGGTATCCCGCATGGTCGAGGCGCGCGAGCGAGGTATGTCCACCACCGAGGCGATCCGGATCGGCACCGCCACCACCGGCCGGCTGATCACCGCGGCCGCCCTGGTGCTCGCCGTAGTGGCGGGCGCGTTCGTGTTCTCCGATCTGGTGATGATGAAGTACCTCGCCTTCGGTCTGCTGATCGCTCTGCTGCTGGACGCGACGATTGTGCGGATGTTCCTGGTGCCGGCGATCATGAAGATGCTCGGCGACGACTGCTGGTGGGCGCCACGATGGATGAAGCGGCTGCAGAACAAGATCGGCCTCGGCGAGATCTACCTGCCGGACGAACGCAAGCGGCCGGGCTACGGCGAGCCCGAGGTCGCTCTCGTCGGCGCCACGGTGAGCGCTGCCCCGGTGAGCGCTGCCCCGGCAATCGCTGCCCCGGTGGTCGACGCGCCCACGACGCGGTTCCGGACCGCCAAGGCCGACGACGGGCGGGATATCGGTTCCTGGCTCGGCGAACTGCGCAACAAGGCGCGGCGGACGGCAGGCGTCGCGCCGTCGGAGGAGCCCACCGAGGTGAGCGCCGGACCGTCGATCACGCCGGTGCTCACCGAGCACGTGATCGCCGAGGACGCCACCACCGCGATTCCCCGGCAGTCGCCGTCGATCTCCGCCGAGGCGACCCGGGCCATCCCGGTGAGCCGGCCGGGATCCGTCGACTCCGATGTGGCGACCGAACAACTCAACGCACGCGCCAAGGGCCGAGGCTAGACCGCGGGGGTATCCGGTTGAGGCGCCATGATCAGCGGGCCGTCGCCGGCTCCCAGGTGCGCCGCCTCGACGGCGGGGTCGGAAGCGGCCAGCACCCGGATGGCGCTATTAAGGAAGGCCAGTAGCGGCACGGCCAGCAGTGCCCCGACGATGCCCGCCACCACCGCCCCGGTGGAGATGGCCAGTACGATCGCCAACGGGTGGATAGACACGGCTCGACCCATCACCAGTGGCTGCAGGACGTGGGCCTCCAACTGCTGGACGGCGACGATCAGCCCGAGCGTGATCAGCGCGTAGATGAAGCCCTTGGCCAGCAGTGCCACCACGACCGCGATGAATCCGGTGAGCACCGCACCCACCAGGGGGATGAACGCGCCGAGGAACACCAGCGACGCCAGGGGCAGTGCGAGTGGCACGCCGATGATCGCCAAACCGGCGCCGATGCCGACGGCGTCGACCAGTGCCACCAGGAATGTCGCCCGGACATAGCCGATCAGCGATCCGAAACCGGCCCGCCCGGCATCGCGGACCCGGTCCCGGGTGTGCGCGGGCACAATCGTGGTCAGGTATGCGTAGATGTTGCGACCGCCGTACAGCAGGAAGATCAGGGTGAACAGCATCAGCAGTGCACCGGTGATGATCTCGGTCAGGGTGGCCGCGGTGGACAGCGCCCCCGTCGTCAGCTTCTCCTGGTTGTCGCGCAGGGCAGTGATCGCGGTGTCGCCGGCGTTGTCTATCTGCTCGCGGCTCAGGTGCAGCGGACCCTCGATCAGCCACTGGGTCGCGTTGTCAATGCTGCGGGTGACCTGTTCGACAAGACCGGGCAGGCCTGAAATAAATTGGCTGACAACGAAAGTCATGATTCCGCCGAATACCGCGAGCCCGCCCAGAAGCACCAGTGCGACCGCGAGACCGCGCGGCACACGGCGCAGATTCAGCCGATCGACCGCGGGGAGCAGCAGGGCGGTCAGCATGACGGCCAATGCCACCGGGACCACGATCACCCGCAGCTGCCACATCAGCCACAGCAACGCCGCCACCATCGCGGCAATCACCAGCAGCCGCCACGACCATGCGGCCGCCTTACGGACGAAAGGTTCAACCGCGTCGTCGGCCGACATGGGGTCAGCCTAACCCGGCCGCTGTCCACATCCCCGGCGGAAACACCCTGCACAGCTACCCTGAGCAGTGTGGCCCACGACGCGTCGTTTGGTTCCGCCCGCGAGGGGAACCACCGCGCCCAGTCCCGGGGAAAGTTTTGGTGGCTGCGCTGGGCGGTGCTCGGTGTCGCACTGATCGTGCTCGCCGTGGAGGCCACCCTGGTCTGGGACCAGTTGGCCAAAGCCTGGATGAGCCTGCTGTCGGCGAACCTGTGGTGGGTGCTCGCGGCGATCGTGGCGGCCATGGCCTCGATGCACAGCTTCGCCCAGATCCAACGGACGCTGCTGCGCTCAGCCGGCGTGACCGTGCATCAGTGGCGTTCCGAGGCGGCGTTCTACGCCGGCAACGCACTGAGTACGACGCTGCCCGGCGGCCCGGTGCTGTCGGCGACGTTCGTCTACCGTCAGCAACGACTCTGGGGTGCCTCGCCGGTGGTGGCGTCCTGGCAGTTGGTGATGTCGGGTGCTCTGCAGGTGGTGGGCCTGGCACTGTTGGGTCTGGGCGGCGCATTCCTGTTGGGCGCCAAGAACAATCCGTTCTCCCTGCTATTCACCCTCGGCGGTTTCATCGCGCTGCTACTGCTCGCCCAGGCCGTGGCGAGCAGACCTGAGCTGATCGACGGTATCGGCGTCCGAGTCCTAGGTTGGGTGAACTCGGTGCGCGGCAAGCCCGCCGACACCGGACTGCATCGGTGGCGCGGGACGCTCACCCAACTGGAATCGGTGAGCCTGAGCCGCCGCGCACTGTCCGAGGCCTTCAGTTGGTCGCTGTTCAACTGGGTCGCCGACGTCGCCTGCCTGGCCTTCGCGGCCTACGCGGCGGGCGGGCATCCCTCACTGGCCGGGTTGACCGTCGCATACGCCGCAGCCCGGGCCATGGGTGCGATTCCGCTGATGCCGGGCGGCCTGCTGGTCGTGGAGGCGATTCTGGTGCCCGGCCTGGTGTCGAGCGGAATGACACTGCCGAACGCGATCTCGGCGATGCTGATCTACCGCCTGGTGAGTTGGATCTTCATCTCGGCGATCGGCTGGTTGGTGTTCTTCGCCATGTTCCGCACCGACGGTGCGCTGGACCCCGAAGTCCCGGTGGAAGAGCTGGCCGCCCAAGAATTGGCCGACCAGGAGTTGGCTGACCTCGAGGGTCGGCGTGATGAGCACCATGAAGACTGACAGGGCATCCACGACCCACACGCTGCCCGCACTTGCCGTCGATATTGCTTTCATCGCGCTGTTTGCCGCCGTGGGTCGACGCAATCACGCGGAGGGGTTGAGCATCGGCGGTGTCGCCGAGACGGCCTGGCCGTTCGTGGCCGGCGCGGTCGTCGGGTGGTTGATCTCGCGGGGTTGGCGTCAGCCGACGGCAGTGGTTCCGACCGGCATCACGATATGGGTATGCGCCGTCGCGGTGGGAATGTTGTTGCGCAAAGCCACATTTGAGGGAACCGCGGCAAGTTTCGTCGCGGTGGCAACCCTGACCATCGGGCTGCTGCTACTGGGCTGGCGGGCCGTCGTCACGAGGGTGAGCGGCCGCCGTCGCTAGGGCGAGGGAACGTCGAGGTCGTCGGATTGGCCGCAGCGGGCCTTCAGATCCACCAGTGGCTGGCGGATACCCGCCAGATCCGTCCGCACTGACGGGTTGGCATCGAGGTACTGCCGCACCGAATCGCGCAGTGTGTCGCGCGGCGTGCCTTCCAGTCCGGTGAAGAAATCGTTGACGTCGGGGTGAACGAACAGGTACGCCGATGTCCCGGCGGAGACGCCGGCGGCCACACCGGCAAGGTCCGCGGCGGTGCAGTTCGGTGGCGCGGCGAGCGCCGACGGCGCCATGCCGACAAGAAGGGCTCCGGCAACGGCGCCTGCACCGATCGAAACACTCATCGCGCGACCGACCTGACGGACAGTGATCATCTTCGGACTCCCTCACTTGACGTTGGGATCATCGTAGTGCGCGATGCCGGATCTCGACCCGAATGACACCGGTGGCGCTGCGGTAGGCTCGCAGCACGCACTTCGGGGCAATGCGGGGAGACCACCATCCAGCAGTTCATGATGCGCCTGAGCGGCAGTCTGCGCAGACATCGATGGCTGGTCTTCGCATGTTGGCTGCTGGCGCTGCTGCCGTCGATATACCTTGCGCTGACCCAGTCGAACCAGCTCACCGGCGGTGGTTTCGAGGTGGCCGACTCCCAATCGCTGCAGGTTCAGACCGAACTCGAAAACCATTTCCCACAGCAGGGTTCCTCGCCACTGGCTCTGGTGGCGGCGCCGCGAGCCGACGCGACCTACGACGATATGGCTGCGGCCGTAGCCGAACTCGAACAGGCGGCCGGACAGGTTTCCAGCGTCGAGGTGGTGGCCAACCCCGCGCAGCCCGAACCGGCGCCGGACCGCCCCTACGTGCTGTCGTTGAAGCTGGGTTTCAACAACAGCGGCGCGGTCGACATCGCCCGGCAACTGCGGACCACAATAGGAGTCGACGGCACCCGGCCCGGCACGACCGACAACGGCCGGGTTCGCCTCTACGTCATCGGGCAGGGCGCCCTCGGCGCGGCCGCGCAGAGCACAACCAAACATGACATCGCCGCCGCCGAACGGTGGAACCTGCCGATCGTCCTGATGGTGTTGGTCGCGGTGTTCGGCTCGCTGGCCGCCGCCGCGATACCGCTGGCGTTTGCGATCTGCACCGTCGCCGTGAGCATGGGTGTGGTCTATCTGCTGTCGACGGTGACCACGATGTCGGTGTTCGTCACGTCCACGGTGTCGATGTTCGGCATCGCCCTGGCAATCGATTACTCGCTATTCATTCTCATGCGGTACCGGGAGGAGTTACGCGCCGGACGCGACAGCGATCAAGCCGCCGACGCCGCCATGGCGACATCGGGTCTGGCCGTTGTGCTTTCGGGCCTGACCGTGATCGCCTCGCTCACCGGCATCTACCTGATCAACACCCCGGTGTTGAAGTCGATGGCCACCGGCGCGATCCTCGCGGTGGCGGTCGCGGTGCTGACGTCGACCACGCTGACGCCGGCCGTACTGGCCACCTTCGGGCGTGCGGCGGCCAGACGCTCACCGCTGCTGCATTGGTCGCGCCGGCCGGAGTCGACCCAGTCGCGGTTCTGGACCCGCTGGGTCGGCACAGTGATGCGGCGGCCCTGGGCGTCGGCGCTGGCGGCTGCGACGTTCCTGCTGCTGCTGGCCGCACCGGCGTTCTCGATGACGCTCGGCAACAGCATGCAACGGCAGTTCCCGTCATCACACGAGATCCGGGGTGGTGTGGCTGCCGCCGCCCAGGCGTTGGGCCCCGGTGCGCTGGGGCCGGTACGGGTGCTCGTGGGGTTCCCGGCCGGCGATGCATCCAACCCGGGCAACACCGCGACACTGGATGCCGTCGCCGCAAAGATCTCCGAGGCACCCAATGTCGTCTCGGTGTCACCACCGGTATTCGCCGACGACAACAGCAGTGCCTTGATCTCGACGGTGCTGTCGGTGGATCCCGAGGATCTCGCCGCGCGCGACAGTATCGACTGGATGCGCGCGCAACTGCCCACGGTTGCCGGTGCCACCCGGGTGGACGTCGGTGGCCCCACCGCGCTGATCAAGGATTTCGACGACCGGGTGTCGCAGACCCAACTCCTGGTGTTCGGTTTCGTCTCGCTGATCGCCTTCGTGATGCTGCTGATCTCCATCCGGTCGTTGTTCCTGGCGCTCAAGGGTGTCGTGATGACCATCCTGTCGGTGGCCGCCGCCTACGGCAGCCTGGTTGTGGTGTTCCAGTGGGGATGGCTGGCGGACCTCGGGTTCGAACCCATCTCATCCATTGACAGCACCATCCCGCCGTTGGTGCTGGCGATGACGTTCGGCCTGTCGATGGACTACGAGATCTTTCTGCTCACCCGGATCCGGGAGCGGTACCTACAGTCCGGCGATACCCGCGACGCGGTCGCCTACGGCGTGGCCACCAGTGCGCGCACCATCACCAGTGCGGCGTTGATCATGATCGCGGTGTTCCTCGGCTTCGCCTCCGCGGGTATGCCACTGGTCGCCGAACTCGGCGTCGCCTGTGCGGTGGCCATCGCCGTCGACGCCACCGTGGTCCGCCTGGTCATGGTGCCCGCACTGATGGCGATGTTCGATCAGTGGAACTGGTGGTTGCCCGGCTGGCTGGACCGGATCCTGCCGTCGGTGGACTTCGAAAAGCCGCTGCCCAAAGTCGATCTCGGCGATCTGGTGGTGATCCCCGATGAGATCACCACGGTGGCGCCCCCGGCAGCCGACCTTCGGATGGTGGTCAAGGGTGCGGCGCGGCTCAAAGAAATGGCGCCCGACGCCGTCAGCGTGGCCGACCCGCTGGCCTTCAGCGGCTGCGGAACCGGTGCGGGCCGGGGCGTGAAGTCCGGCCGCGGCTCCCGAACCGCGACACTGCGTCCGATTCACCCGGTGACCATGTGGCGGGGCCGGCTTGCGGTCGCACTCGACGCGCTGGAAACCGAGACCGAGTTCGAGCGTCGCTGCCCGGTCGAGACCACCAACGTGCAACTGCCCACCGGCGACCGGTTGCAGATACCGACCGGGGCAGAGACCCTGCGGTTGAAGAGCTACCTGGTGCTGTGCCGGAACAGCCGGTCGGACTACGCCGAACTCGCCGACCTGGCCGATGCCATGAACATAGAGAACGCCGCGACCGTGCTGGCCGGGATCGACGGGTACTACAGTTCTGGGCAACCACACCGGCAGTGGATCGCGACGCAACTCGTCCGCAGGCTGGCTGATCCGGTTCCTACCGACGCCGCCGACGACGAGCGCTGGTCTGCCCCGGACGCGACGGCGGAGTGGGACGATATCCGGACGCGGTGCCTGTCGCTGGCTGTGGCGACACTGGAGGAAGCGGGTTGACGGTGGCCATCGACGACACACCCGTCGAGTTCTGGCCTACGTCGTCGATCCGCTCAGCGCTGGAGACAGGCGATATCAGCATCTGGCAACGCATCGTCGTCGCCATCAAACGTGATCCGTATGGACGCACCGCGCGCCAGGTCGAGGAAGTACTGGAAACCGCTGCGCCACAGGGAATCTCCAAGGCGCTCAACGAGGTTCTGGTGCGCGCCCGCAGCCACCTGGAAGCCAACGAGCGCGCCGAGGCGGCCCGACACGTCCAACTACTACTGGAGCGATCCGGACTCGGCGAGCAGGAGTTCGCCTCCCGGATCGGCGTTGCACGAGAACACCTTTCGGCTTATCTCGACGCCTCGGTGAGCCCGGCCGCCTCGCTGATGATCCGGATGCGCCGGCTTTCGGACCGGTTCGCCAAGATCCGGGCCCAGCAGACCTCAGCAGGCACCGACGTCGACGACCGTAATGAGGACGACGTCGAATCAGCCGACGAATATTCCGGCGCCGAATCCGACAGCTAGAGCACGAAAACTAGGGCGTCGTGCCGGACTGACCTTGCTGACCATTCGGGGTTCCGCCAGCACCACCGGTGCCGCCGGTGCCTGACGTTCCGGCCGAGGCGGCGCCGCCGTTACCGCCGTTTCCGCCAGTGCCGCCAGTGCCGCCGGCCCCGGTGGAATTCCCACCAACGCCGCCGGTGCCGCCGCCGCCGCCATTGCCGGCTGTCGTGCCGCCGGTACCGCCCGCGCCACCAGTTCCACCGGTGCCGCCGGACGCGCCGGCCTTACTGGAGTTGCCACCGGTCCCGCCGGTGCCGCCAGTGCCACCAGTGCCATTGCCGCCGGCATTGCCGCCGCCACCGCCGGAACCACCCGTACCACCGGTCAGACCGCTGCTCCCGGTTCCACCCTTACCGCCATTGCCGCCATTGCCTAGCGTGGCGCCACCACTGCCGCCCTTGCCGCCGGCGCCGGTACCCGAGCC
>Ga0194063_10001346_pt1 | contig 16095 bp, 14 predicted proteins | sample SepL3720m_MetaG_FD_155459 | JGI IMG/M metagenome (GOLD analysis project Ga0194063, IMG submission 155459) | Anoxic zone freshwater microbial communities from boreal shield lake in IISD Experimental Lakes Area, Ontario, Canada - Sep2016-L373-20m | ecosystem: Environmental > Aquatic > Freshwater... | reverse complement strand
ACAAACGGTGGAACAAACTGGGTTAATACAAACGGAATCTTAACCGGAGGAAGACTTAACCGTGTAAAAATAAACAATTCCCCGGTCGGTTATGTAGCAGGTCAGAGTCAGTCTTTTTATAAAACAATTAACGCAGGCGGATTAACATCTATAAACACTATTGAGTCACCTCTTAAATATTCATTATCTCAGAACTATCCAAACCCATTCAACCCCGTAACCAATATTAATTTTTCATTACCAAAACAGGAAATGGTGTCTCTGAAGATTTATGACGTACTCGGTCGCGAAGTAAGAACACTCGTGAATGAAGTTAAATCAGCTGGTCATTTCTCAGTTGATTTCAACGCATCAGAATTCTCAAGCGGCGTTTATTTCTACAGACTGGAATCAGAAGGATTCAGCAACATAAAGAGAATGTTATTAATAAAGTGATCCGCCGCCGCGGACTTTATCAAAATCCTGATAACGTAGTGTATCGGGAATGCTAATTAAAAAAGTATAGTCATCCTCTGCGTAAGCAGTAACCCAGCGAATAAAAGGGGTGCAGGGACAATCCTGAACTTTTATTAGTAAAATGTCCATAATTAAACGATTTATAAGCTATTTATCCCGTTTCTTTACTGCATATTATTTTGATTAAATTATTTATATTAAGGAATATTTATTAATTAACTTAAATTTCCTTGCTATGAAATTTCGTTTACAGATTTTAGTGTTAGCATTATTATTGGTTGTTACTCTCTCCTGTATTTCAACAGCCCAGATTAGTGTTGACGGAAAACCTCTCAGCAATGACTATCAGGTAAAGTCAAATGTAGAAACATTTACGATGCCTTCATTCGACCTCGATAAAATGCTCAGAGAAGACGCATTTGAATCACAATATAAAGATATTCCGCCAAGATTCGGTAAAGATTTTGACGTGAACTTTGGTTACGGCAATTCAGGAACGATTGACGTATTACCAAACGGCACAAAAATCTGGAGAGTGAAAATTATCTCAAAAGGTGCAATGTCTATTAATCTTATATTCGATAAATTTAATCTGCCAAAAGGCTCGACTTTCTTCGTCTACAGTGCAGACAAGAAGCAGATTTACGGTGCTTTTACTGATTTAAACAATCAACCAACAAATGTATTTTCGACTACTCCCTGCAAAGGTGAAGAAATCTTGCTTGAATACAATGCACCTCTCGGCTTAAGAGACCCTGAAATTAATGTTTCTAAAGTAGTACACGCATACAAAGATATTTTTAATTTAATGAAATTAAAAGATTACGGTACTTCGGGTACTTGTAACCGTAATATAATCTGTCCTGAAGGCGACCCTTACAGAGAAATAGCACGTTCAGTTGCAGTTATTATCGTTGGCGGTATCCGTAATTGTACAGGTTCACTTTTAAACAACACAAGAAACGACGGCACTCCGTTCTTTATGACAGCAAATCACTGCTGGGATGCGGGAGTCGCAACCTGGGTATTTATGTTTAAGTACGAAGCTCCATCCTGCCCGAATCCGGGTGGCGACGGTCCTCTTACTTATTCAATTTCCGGTTGTACATTCCTCGCAAGGAATGCCGCATCAGATTTTTGCTTAGTAAAACTTTCGAGCAAACCTCCTGTGAGTTATAACGTTTATTACACTGGATGGAACAGAAGCAACGTTCCTTCTACAAGCGGTGAATGCATCCACCATCCTGCAGGTGATGTAAAGAAAATTTCATTTTATAATGTACCTAATACACCAACATCATATAACGCCCCTGCAGTACCGGGTGACAGTTCACACTGGCATACAACTTGGGCTTCAATTCCAAGTACTGGTTTGACGCCAATTACTGAAGGTGGTTCATCTGGTTCACCTTTATACGACCAGAATAAAAGATTCATCGGACAGTTACACGGCGGACCATCATCATGTACAGCATCAGATAAATCTGATTACTATGGCAAATTTGACCAGTCATGGAATGGCGGCGGAACTTCCGCAACCGGAGCAAAATACTGGCTCGATTCTGCAAACACAGGTGTTTATGTAATAGGTGGTTATGACCCGAATTCCGGTCCTTTAAACACATTTAGTTTACAGGTACCTGTAGCAGGTGTTACAGTTCAGACTGTTCCAGGCTCAAGTACAGTTTATTCTTTTAACTGGGATACGTCCTCAACATCGGCATCTTACAAATGGATATTCGGAAACTCACTACCAACAAGACAATTAACTATTCCTCTTACAACAAGACCATGGAATGTAACCTTAGGTCAGCTTGACGCTTACTTAGCAGCATTAGGCGTTCCGCAGGGCGGTTCAATAAGTGGTTCATGGGACGTATGGGCATTCAGAAATAATGCACCTATTAATGACTCACTTAAAGCAGGTAACGGTCCAAGAACTATAACATTTACAAGAACTCAGCCTACACTTTCAGCATTCTCTCTTATCAGCCCGGGAACAGGTGTAAGAGTTGAAACTCAGTCAGGAAGTACTACACCTTTAGTTGCAAACTGGACAAAATCAGGTGCAGGAACAACTTATAAGTGGTTCTATGCCTCACCAAACTTCAGTTCTGCAGCAAATATTAAATTCCGGTTGACGGCAGATAATAGTGGTTTTGACAGCACATTATCAATCACAAACGGTGCTATGGATGCAATGTTATCAGGTATCGGAATAGCAATGGGTGACTCAACAGTCGGTCAATGGAGAGTATACGCATACAGCGGTGCAGATTCACTCGCTTCATTAACAACCAACAATATTACTTTCAAAAGACTTTCAATAACAACAGCTTGTATCGGAACAGGTACAACATCTTCAAATTATCCGTTTACAACTTACTGGATGGATGGAAGAACACAGATGTTATTCACAGCAGCCGAAATAGCGGCTGCAGGCGGTACGGCAAATGCTGTTATCACAAAGCTAGGCTTTAACGTTTTAACAGCAGACCCGGGCGCAATGAACGGATTCAACGTAAAGATGCAGCACACTGCTCAGACATCACTTACTGCTTTCGTTACCACAGGATGGACAACAGTATTCAGCGGTACATACACCGTTCCGGGAACAGGAATGCAGTACATTAACCTTACTGCTCCGTATTTCCAGTGGAATGGTACAGGTAATATTATTGTAGAAATATGCTATGATAACACAGCTTATACACAGTATTCTACTGTAACCTCTACTGCAAACACAGGAAAAACCTGGGGTTACTACACAGATAACTCAACCGGTTGTACAATGACTGGTGGAGCAGCAATCGCAAACAGACCTAACGTTTGTTTCTCGATGACAACTTCTACTGGTATCAGCGGAAATGTTAATCAATCAGGTTTACCTATAAATTATGCATTGTCACAGAACTACCCGAATCCTTTCAACCCGGTAACAAAGATTAACTTTGCTATTCCGAGACAGGGATTTGTTACACTTAAGATTTATGATATGCTCGGCAGAGAAGTGAAATCACTCGTAAACGAAATAAAACCTGTTGGTTTCTACAGTGTTGATTTCAACGCAAGCGATTTTGCAAGCGGTGTTTACTTCTACAGACTGGAATCAGAAGGATTCAAAGATGTAAAGAGAATGATGCTTATAAAATAATATTTAAATTGTAATCCCCGTTCGCTTTAGGCGGGGATCAAGATATCAAAAAAGGTGCCGGAGCATTCCGGCACCTTTTTTGTTTATAGAGTAATTTGCTTTACACATAGAATTTTAATACTTTTGTAATAAATAGTATTATGGCGATAATATCAATGTTTTATGGAATAATTGTTTCTATGTATTATTTGGACAAAAAGAGACATAATATTCCACACATTCATATAAAATATCAGGAACAGGAAATTGTAATTTCAATTCCGAACGGTGATATTCTTGAAGGAAAATTAAAACCAAATAAATTAAAGCTTGGATTGAGATACATAAGGATGAATTAATAGCAGACTGGGAATTGGCATCAAAAGGTGAGACAATATTTCAAATTGAACCATTAAAATAAATGAACCCAAGAGTAAAATACGTAAAACCACTCGAAAGCTACAAACTCGAACTTGAATTCGATAACGGAGAAAAGAAATTATTTGACGTTAGTCCTTTTTTAAAGATCGGGAAATTCAGCGAACTGAAAAACGATAATATGTTTAAATCTGTTGTTTCATATTTAGGCAGTATTCAATGGTCGAATGGTTTAGATTTATGCCCTGACACATTGTACGAGAACGGAGTTCCTTACAATGTTAAATAGTCTATAAAACATCTCGCGGCACCTAGTGTTCTCTGCGTGATATCTTGTTTCTTTTCAATCCCCCTAAATAAATTTGCCTTTATTCTTAAACTGATTATGAATAATTTTATACTCAATCATAAACATTAAATAATCAAATTATATATTATGGCAAAGCTTACTTTAGAAAATCTTATAGAGAAAAATCTGATTAAAGGAAAAAGAGTACTGGTCCGCGTTGACTTTAACGTACCGCTGGATGAGAACAGAAAAATCACTGACCCGAAAAGAATTGTAGAAAGTATTCCGACAATCAATGCAATCACCAAAAACGGAGGAAAATGTATTCTGATGAGCCATCTCGGAAGACCTAAGGGAGAAAAGAACCCTAAGTATTCTCTCGATGTCGTTGCTCAGTTCCTTACATCTTACCTGAACAAACCTGTTATCTTCACAGATGACTGTATTGCTGATGATAACAATGTAGTGATTTCAGCAATGAATGATGGTGACATCTTGCTTCTCGAAAACTTAAGGTTCTACAAGGAAGAGGAAAAAAACAATCCTGACTTTGCTAAACAACTTGCTTCATTCGGAGATATCTACGTTAACGATGCATTCGGGACTGCACACCGTGCCCACGCTTCCACTGAAGGAGTAACACACTTCTTATCAAACTGTGCAGCAGGTTACCTTATGGAAAAGGAACTTAAGTACCTTGCAGGTGCAATAGACAACCCGAAACGCCCGCTATGTGCAATACTCGGCGGCTCTAAGATTTCAGGCAAGATAGACGTACTCGATAACCTTCTGAAGATAGCGGATAAAATACTCATTGGCGGAGGGATGATGTTTACTTTCTATAAGGCTATGGGACTCGAAATAGGCAAATCAATACTTGAAGAAGACAAAGTAGAACTCGCAAAAGAAGTTATTGCAAAAGCAAAATCGCTTAATAAAGAATTCCTGTTACCGACAGATATATTAATCGCGGATAAGTTCGATAATTCTGCAAACACAAAGGTCATTGGCTTTGACAAGTTCGCTGATGATAAAAAGGATTGGATGGGAATGGATATCGGTCCTGACACTATAGCAAAGTATAAAGATGCAATTCTGAATTCTAAAACAATAGTCTGGAACGGGCCAATGGGTGTGTTTGAAATGGATAACTTTGCAAAAGGTACTTTCGAAGTTGCAAATGCCCTTGCAGAAGCCACAAAGAAGGGTGCTGTAACGATAATTGGCGGAGGCGATTCTGCTGCTGCAATAGCTAAAGCAGGCCTTGAGAAAGAAGTATCACATGTATCAACAGGCGGCGGTGCTTCTCTTGAATTCCTTGAAGGAAAGAAACTTCCCGGAGTTGAAGCACTTACAGAAGTTTAATACATTACAAAAAAACCTTCCGTGTTCAACACGGAAGGTTTTTATCTAACCATTAAAATATATCTTATTCCGCTTTCTTTTTTGCTGTTTCAGTTGTGTTTGTACCGCTGTTACCGCCTTTATTGCCGTTGTTACCTGTTGTAGTGGTTGTAGTAGTTGAAGTGCCTGTTGATGACGAGCCTGAATTATACGTCTTTGTAGTATTAGTTATATTATTGTTATATTTTCTCCACTCTATACTTCTTTCTATTGCATTATCATTTCTTGTCTTCTCATATTTATAAACATTCACATTTCTTACTTCAATAGCAGTATTCAGTTTACTTTCATTAAGTTTAACAGGTTTTAATTTGTGATTTATTTCATCTTCTGCATTTACATATTGCTGACTGGAATTGTTCAGCCCCGATATCACAAAATAAACAGGAGTTGGTAGATAGGTATTAGTGCTGCTGACCTTATCATAATGAGAATAATTTCTTAAAGGCATAATATTTGGATATATATTTTCATTCTGACGGAATGGATAGAATGTTGCATAACGGAAATCGAACATTCCATTCATAATACTGTGTAACATCCAGCCTCCGTATATTCCGGATAAATCCAGCATCTTTTGAAAATAATTATCTTCATAGAAAAACCCTCCGTCCGAATAACATAGGAAACCTTCGCTTGAAAGTTTCCAGAAAGCAAATTCCTTCTGATGTAATTTCGGAATCTCTAATGGGAGCCAGTTATCTATTGGTTCAGTGACAGTTTCTTTTAACTGTATGGGAGATAATTTAATGGAAGCACTGCTCTGTGCAAAAGAATTAACAGAAAATGCAACCAATAGGGCTAATATAATTAATGCAGGCATTTTCATAATAATTGCAATGAAGTTAATAATGTTATTTAATAAAATTTATGGGAAAATGTTATAATATGCAAGTACAAAATCAACTTCTGAATACGTAAAAAGGGGATATTACTCCCCTTTTTCGATATTAAATGTTATGATAACTATGGCTGCCTGTCAACGAGTACTACTGAAAACTCACCTTCGGCAGCAAGTTCACCGCCTACGTAACCCTTGTATGCTTTTCCTTTAAGTTTGCAGAAACCTCTTCGGAATGAAAGTACTTCCATTTCGAAGACAAGCTGGTCACCCGGGACAACCTGCTTCTTGAACTTTACGTTATCCATCGATGTAAAGAATGCAAGTTTTTTATCGATATCATCCATAGTATGCATCAGAAGTATTCCGCCGCACTGTGCCATTGCCTCAACTATCAATACACCCGGCATTATTGGCTTAACAGGAAAATGTCCCATGAAGAAAGGTTCATTAAATGTTACATTCTTTAAACCAATTATAACGTTTCTCTCAATATCTATATCGAGTATTCTGTCGACCAGTAAGAACGGATAGCGGTGTGGAAGAATTTTCATAATTGCTTCTATATCAAGTACACCGTTAGAAGATTTAAGCATCTGGAACTTCTTAACGTTCTTCTTCTGTAAATAAAGTTTGCGGAGCATCTTTGTAAACTCAACGTTTGCCTTATGTCCGGGCCTTGCAGCAAGTATCTGTCCTTTTATAGGCGCACCGATAAGTGCCAGGTCACCGATTAAATCAAGAACTTTATGTCGTGCAGGCTCATTCTTAAACCTTAAATGTGTATCGTTCAGTATGCCTGTATCACCAATAGTAATCTTAGGGTCAAGTTTTAATTTCTTCTTATAGTTTGTAAATTCCTCATCGGTAAATTCCCTGTCAACAATGACCACTGCATTATCTATGGTGCCGCCTTTAATCAGGTTGTTATCTACGAGCATTTCAATTTCTTTCAGGAAACAAAATGTTCTTGCAGGAGCAAATTCCTTTTCGAATTCTTCCTGTAAGTTGAACAATCCCGAATGCTGAACACCGAGTGCGGGATTCTGGAAATCAATCATAAGTGAAATCCTGAAATCATTCTTTAAAGGAAGAGCAACTATGTCAACGTGTCCGTCATCTGAATGATAATGAACTGTATCTTCTATTACAAGATATTCCCTTTCTGCATCCTGTTCTTCTATCCCTGCTTTATGAAGCGTATGTACATAATCCTTTGCACTGCCGTCCATCACAGGAGGTTCATTCGCATCGAGTTCAACTACGATGTTATCAATCTCACATCCCATAATAGCAGAGAGAACGTGCTCAACGGTATGAACTTCCACACCATTCTTGCCGATTGTCGTTCCGCGTGATATATCTATTACGTGGTCTATATCTGCAGGAATCTCAGGTGAGTTTTCAAGGTCAATTCTTTTGAATTTAACACCATGATTTTCAGGTGCTGGCTTGAATGTCATCTTTGATTTATTGCCGGTATGAAGTCCGACTCCGGACAGCGATACAGCATGTTTTATTGTTCTCTGTTTTATTAACATCGTCTTTTATTTATTGTTTTCTTCTATTTTCTTTATTCTGTCTTTCAGTTTTGGAATTTCCTTAAGGTAAATATCGTCTTTCAACGCGTCCCTCATAGGTTTAGCCCTGTACCCTGTATAAACACCGGGCTGTGTGATTGATTTAGCCACACCGACTGAAGCACCAATGATAACATCATCGCATATTACAAGATGACCAACAATTCCCGCCTGACCTCCTATCATGCATCGTTTGCCGATCTTTGTGGAACCTGCAATCCCTGCCTGTGCAGCAATAACAGTGTCCTCCCCGATTTCAACGTTGTGTGCAACCTGAATCTGATTATCAAGTTTCACGCCTTTACAGATAAGGGTTTCACCTATAACTGCTCTGTCAATCGAACAATTACTCCCGATCTCAACATTGTCTTCAATCTTCACAATTCCGTTCTGAGGTATCTTTTTAAAAGAACCGTCATCATTCTTTGCAAAACCGAATCCATCACTGCCTATCACTGTTGCAGAATGAATTATTACATTATCACCTATTATGCTTCCCCTGTAAATCGTTACGTTACTTTCTATCTTACAGTTGTTTCCGATTTTAACGTTGTCACCTACAGTAGTACCCGAATGGATTAATGTGTTCTTACCGATACTGCACTTTCTGCCAATCTTAACAAAGTCATCAATGAAGATATCCTCGTCTAAAGTTGTGTCAGACCCTATTGTACTTAGTTTCGATATACCCTTTACTATTTCAGGCTTATCCTCAAAATGTTCCTGAAGTTTGACGAAACTCTGGTACGGGTCTTTTACTCTGACTATAACAATATCATTTCTTGTGTCCGGTGTTTCAAAATCTTCGGCTACAATTATTGCACCTGCTTTTGTAGTACTGAAGAATTTTGCATATACAGGGTTAGAAATAAATGTGATATCAGAATTAATGGCAGATTCTATCTTACCGATTCCTTTTACATCGAAATCTTTATCTCCTGTCACTATACCGCCTACAATATTTGCTATGTCACAAATTTTCACTTATCTTTTCCTTCAACTACTTTCTGTACTTTTGCAGTTACATCATATTTTTCATTCACGTAAAGAAGCAGCAGGTCGCTGTTCCTGTCGAATATATAATCGTAATCATCCTTCTTCGCCACGGTTTCGATTGCTTTGAATATCCTGTCCTGAACAGGTTTCATGAATTCCACCTGCTTCTGAAAATATTCACCGCCATCACCGAACTTCTGTACTTTAAAGTTTGATACGTTTGTTTCAAGGTCTTTAATGGTCTTTTCGTACTGCTGTTTAAGCTGCTCAGAAAGAATTAATCTTTTCTTCTCAAAGTCATCTTTAGTCCTTTTTAAACTATCCTGCAAATCTGTCAATTGCTTTTGCCATTCCTGGACAAGATTATCAAGTTTCTGCTTGGCATCTTTCGCCTCCTGCATAGTTTCTATAATCTTTTTAGAATCTATGTACCCGACCTTAGTCTGTGAACGTGAAGTGCCCGTCATAAAGAATAAAGCCAGTACAACAAAGGTTAATACAACCCTGAGATTTTTTGGTTTCAATGCTTCTTTAATTAAAATTATGAATTATTTTAATTTATCTAAAACTTTGAATGTAATATCAAATTCCTTATCGCCGTATATCAAAGTACCGTCAGCTTTATCAAAGACAAAATTAATCTTCATTTCCTTTGCAACACCCTCTATCGCCTTCGTGATTTTCTCTTTAATAGGTTTAAACATTTCACCCTGCTTCTGGCCTAATTCTTCCTGAATCTTCTGCTTGTATGAGGATAAAGCATCATCCTGCTCCTGAAGTCCTTTTTGAAGTATTTGTATTTCTTCGTTCAGTTTCTTTAAATCTGTTTCGGATTTAATCTGTCCTGATTCTACCATCTTCTGAGCTTCTTCGTACCTTGCTTTAAAGGATTCCGCATTCGATTTCAAGGTCTTTTCCTTGTTTTGGATTGTGTCAATGTAGAGTTTTTTCAATCCGTCTAATTCAGCTAATACCTTCTGAGATTCTGGCAGCTGCTTTAAGATTATTTCACTGTCAACAAAGCCAACTTTAACACCTTGTGCATTTACTACAGAAACAAAGGCAATAAGAACGAAAAATAATCCGAATAACTTAACATAATTTGTTTTCAAAAAATATCTCCTTAGATAATTTAATTATTATAAAATACTTTATTTAAAATTTAAAATCCTCTTCCAAACTGGAAGTGAAACAGAAGTTTTGGATCCTGCCCGTCGACTGATTTTCTGTCGAAACCATATCCAAAATCAAAACCAATCAAACCTACTGCCGGTAACATTAAACGTGTTCCAAAACCTACTGACCTTTTTAATTCGAAGGGGTCTACCTTTGCAAAATCCGACCATACATTACCTGCTTCGCCAAACAGAAGGACAAAAATTGGAAACGGGTCAAGCGATAACGGATACCTTAATTCAAGTCCGTACTTTAACGCTACTTTACCACCGACGAAATTTCCTGAAGCGTTTCTTGGACCTATACCCCTGTCTTCATATCCTCTTAATGATATTGTATTGTATGCTAAACCGTTACCACCCATGTAGAATAATTCGGTTGGCGGTAAATATCTGTCATTACCAAGAGGATTGACATAATAGAAATTAAAGTTTGAATATAATACAAGTTTGGTGTTTTTAATAAGCGGCGTATAAGTTTCAGCCGAGAATATATTCTTCAGAAACTCTGTGTTACCGGGTAAAAATGGACCACCTGAAAGTTCTGTTGTGTTAGCGAACTTTGTCCCCATAACCGGAAATACCGGGTCAAATATTGTAGACCTTGTTATTGTCTGTCTTAAACTGAATTGATTTCTTTTTCCTGTCTGATAGTAACCACCACCATCCAGTACGTTTGTTTCCTGATATTTCACTGCCCAGTCACCCCTGAAAAAGTCATCAGGAAATTTAAATCTTCTTCCTATATTAACTATTCCGCCTGTTTCCTGAACGTCGTAAGTATATCTTGTTCTTGAATCAAAGATATTAAAACCGAGTAATGTAGGAGTGTTCATAAACCATGGTTCCTGCAATCCCACTGAGAACGTTCTGTATGTTCCCGCTTCTCCAAACTGCCATGAAAAATTAAGTGACTGGCCACCTCCGCCTGAAAACGGCTCGGTTATGTCAAAGTTATTAAACGTTAAACCTAATGCTCCTGTCATTCCAAACGAACCGCTGTATCCGACTGAGGCATTAAACTGGTCTGATGAACGCTCAGCGACTAAATACTTTATGTTCACCGTTGAATCATTAAATAAACTTATATCCTGATTTAATTTTTCAGGATTAAAATAGTTCAGCGCATTCAACTGCTGCATACTTCTTTTAACATTACCACGGTTAAAATATTCACCTGGAATTGTATATAGTTCACGCCTTAAGACTTTGTCTTTTGTCTTATCGTTTCCTTCGAAACTTATAAGTCCCAGCCTGTACTGATTGTTCTCATTAAATTTAACATGGATATCCACTTTATCTATACCTAAAGGTTTATCCGTAACTTCAGGCTGAAATGCTAGGTATCCGTTATCAAGATAAAGTGAACTTATATCAGTCTCTGTTTCATTACCATACAGGTTCTGCTGGAATTTCTTCATGTTATATATATCACCAGGGCGAAGTTCAAGACGGGAACGGATTATCGTATCCGTGTATATCTTATTACCCTCAAATGTTATGCTGTTTATCCTGAACTGTCTTCCTTCTCTTACTTTAATGTTCAGGTAAACATCTTCTTTATCAGGTGATAACTTAATTTCTGTATCAACAATCTCTGCATCTTTATACCCTTTTTCTTTGTAATGCTCAATTATTAACTTCTTATCCTCGTCAAGTTTATCCCTGTCGTGTCTTGCACCATCCCAGAATTTCCACCATATTTTTTCGGAAATATTATTCATCGCCTTCTTAAGTTCGTCGGAAGGTATATCTATATTTCCTTCAAATTGAATTCCTCTTACGGTTAATTTATTGCCTTCATTAATCTTTACTCTTATCCTGGCTTCATTGTTGGCGGATATCAGTTTATCAATCTTCACTTCGGCGAGCGCATAACCGTCCTCCGTATAGTATTTAACAAGGTTATATTCTGCATCTTTAAGTTTCTGTTCTGATACGACTTCACCGTTCGCAAAACCAATCTTTTCATTAACTTCCGAAGTAGAAAAATGGTTATTACCAACAACCTCCACTTTCTCTATGCGTGGTAATTCTTCTACCGTTATTACAAGATATACATCCTTACCGAACTTCTTATCAATACTCATCGATATGTTTGAAAATAAAGCAAGTTTCCATAATCTTCTTATTGCTTCTCTGGTTTCATCCGAAGGAATTGCTATTTCCATGTTTTCTCTTAATCCCGAATATGCAACAATCGTTTTTGGGTCATATACTTTGTTTCCTCTTACAGAAATATTTACAAGTTTATAGATATTATTACCTTCATCCTGTGAGTTCGAAGTGTTGTAGGATACTACGAATATACATAATATAGTTAGAACGAAAAATTTAATCTTCTTTATCATTTAATAATTTATTTCCTTTTAAGTTGTTCGCTGACAAGACCAAACCGTCTCTCGCGTTTTTGATATTCTTCAATTGCTTTGTATAAATGCTCTCTTCTGAACTGAGGCCAGAACACACTATCTATGTAGATTTCTGAATAAGCTAACTGCCACAAAAGAAAATTACTGATTCTGTATTCCCCGCCTGTTCTTATCATTAAGTCAGGGTCAGGAATATTTTTAGTAACTAAATAATCAGAAAAATTCTTCTCGTTAATATCTTCAATTGAAATTATATTGTTCTTACAATCCTCATAAATTTTTTGTACTGCATTAATGATGTCCCATCTGCCGCTGTAACTTAACGAAAGGTTTAAAGTCATTAGCTTATTATCTTTCGTCTTTTCCATGGCATCAATCAGTTCCTGATGTACTCTTACCGGCAGTTTTTCAAGGTTACCTGTTGCTATTAATTTCACATCGTTCTCGTGTAATCTGTCTGTTTCATTCTTTAACGCTTTAATAAGTAACTTCATCAGGACTGTTACTTCGTCTTTCGGACGTTTCCAGTTTTCAGTTGAGAAAGTGTAAAGAGTTAAAAACTTTACTCCTAATTGCCCACATGCTTCAACTGTTTCACGTACTGATGTTACTCCCTGTCTATGACCGAAAATTCTTGACTCACCCATTTGCTTAGCCCATCTGCCGTTGCCATCCATAATAATCGCTATATGGCGCGGTATCTCGCCACTTGCTTTTAACTTATCCTGTAATATTTTATCTTTTTTATCCGGTGCTGTCAATATTGTTTTAATATTTTAATTATTAACCGATTTTCATTGAAGTGCGTACTTCTTCCATCGTCTTCTCTGCAACTCCCCTGGCTTTCTTTTCTCCCTCAATTAATACTTCCAATACCCCGTTTTTGTTCTGTTCAAGAACCGCCCTCTTTTCCCTTACTGGTTTTAAAAATTCGCTTATCGAATTTGACACTTTCATCTTGCAGTCAAAACATCCCAGTGCTCCTGAAGAACAACCTTCCCGTATTTCCTGAATACCGCCGGGATTAAACTTTCTGTGATAAGTATAGACCAGACATATATCAGGGTTTCCTTTATCACCTTTGCGCAATTTAGCGGGGTCAGTAAATGCTTTTTTCATCTTGCCTTTTATCGCATCCTCGTCATCTGAAAGCAGAATTGTGTTGTCCAGTGACTTGCTCATCTTTGCTTTTCCGTCTAAACCGGGAAGTCTTGCAAACTGTGTAATCTTTGGTTCAGGTATCGGGAAAATTAATTTTCCGTCTGCCTTCTTATAATGTTCATTGAAGTTACTCGCAATCTGCCTCGTTATTTCCACGTGCGGTACCTGGTCTTCACCAACAGGAACAACATCACCTTTATACAATAGTATGTCAGCTGCCTGCAGGACAGGATACCCGAGATGCCCGTATGCTATCGTTTGTAAATTCAAATCCTTTATTTGTTCTTTCAGTGTTGGGTTCTTTTCCAGTCTTGCCTTTGTTATAAGCATTGAGAATATTAAGAATAATTCTGTATGCTCTTTAATCTTTGATTGTCTGAATATCGGCGACCGTTCAGGGTCGATACCCGATGCTATCCAGTCAATAGCCATCTCTATTGAATCTTCGTATACGTTATCAGTGTTTAAACTTGTTGTTAATGTATGGTAATCCGCGATTAAATGATAATTCTGATAATCATTCTGCAGCGCTACCCAGTTCTCAAGAGCTCCAACATAGTGTCCGATGTGCAGTTTACCGGTTGGTCTCATCCCCGACAGTATTATTTTCTTATTTGCTGACATTGCTATCCACTTCTATTTTGTAAATTACTTCACCTTCTTTTGTCATTCCGTATTTTTCTCTTGCCACTCTTTCTATTTTTGCATCTGAATTATTTAATGAATCTATTTCTTTTCTCAGTGTGTCCTGCTTTTTCTTCTCTTCAATAAGCTGCTTTTCCAGTTTTGTTTTCTCACGCTGGAACTTCATCCTCGTTAATAATCCCTTATCTGCTACAACTGCATAAACAATAACGGAAATTATGATTAACGCTAATAATGTAAAAAATTTATTGTATTTAATAAACCTTAAAATCCTGACGAAAACACTTTCGCTTTTTTCCTTATTCATACTTCTTTAAGGATGAATGGATAATCTTGTTTATCAATCCGTTAAAATCAAGTCCTGATGCATTTGCTGCCATCGGTACTAGCGATAACTCTGTCATCCCGGGTAAAGTGTTTACTTCCAGACAATACAATTCATTCGTTTCCGTCATTAAGAAATCAACCCTTGAATAAACTTTACAACCAAGTGCTTTGTTCGCTGCTAACGCCATATCCATTGCTTTCTTTGAAACCTCCTCAGGAATCAGCGCAGGACATATGTATTTTGACATCCCCTTTGAGTACTTGTGTTCGTAATCATAAAACCCTTCGTTCGGTACTATCTCTATTACAGGATACGCTGTTCCGTCTATAATAGATACAGTAAGTTCACGGCCTTTTATGTATTTCTCAGCCAATACTTTTTCAGAATAATTAAAAGCTAATTTTATTCCTTTGTAAAAATCTTCTTTGTTGTTAACTATAGAAAGCCCTACAGTACTTCCCTCATCATTTGGCTTTATAACCAGAGGACTTCCAAACCTCTTTAAACATTCTTCATAATTGGCATCGTTTACATCTGAAAGTGCAACCCAGTCAGGAGTCGGAATTGACATTCTGTAAAACACTATCTTCGAAAAGTCTTTATCCATTGCTACACACGAAGACTGAACTCCCGAGCCGGTGTATTTTATACCCCTTAATTCCAGTAAAGTCTGTATCTTTCCATCCTCACCATATTTACCGTGCAGTCCGAGAAAGGCTAAATCAACATTGTCGAATAAATCCGAGTTTATACATTCAAGTAATTTCCCTGAACTCTCTTTTTGCAAAACCCTGATTTTATCAAGTGTTGGGTATTCTTTTGATACTTTATCCTTAAAAATCTGCTCTTCTTCAACCTTTTCCTTACCAAAAATAGGGTCTATAACAGTCACTTCGTGCCCTGAATTTCTTAGTGCTTTTAGTATACCACGACCTGAAGAAAGTGATACCTCACGTTCCGATGATAAACCGCCCGTTAATAATGCAATATTCATACAATTTTCAGTAAAACAATTAATATAATCATTATAAAACAGTATTAAAATATTGAAATATGTTTAAATTTCAACATTATAAATATCTATAAAATACCTTGATTTTGCTGTTTCTCTATCTCAAATTCAATTGACTTATTTGCCGCAATTCGCTTTGGCATTGTCTGTTTTTCTTTGAGTAATATCCTGAATACTTATAAACAGTTATCTTCTTTTGTTTTGGCTGTATTTTATTGCCTGGATGTGCCAAACCAGGGTAAATTTCTTGATGAAGCAATGCGATACTGTCAGGCAGAATGCACCCTATTTGCTTAAAATCAGGCTTTTTTGTTAAATAGTATCT